>ENA-ORBV01000367-ORBV01000367.1-microbial-mat-metagenome-genome-assembly--contig:-NODE-367-length-103351-cov-16.973110_pt1 | contig 103351 bp, 148 predicted proteins | sample MGYA00237777_ERZ505514 | MGnify/ENA primary metagenome ERZ505514 (study PRJEB26160, sample SAMN06269048) | microbial mat metagenome | isolation source: Oligotrophic lake microbial mat | place...
TTTTCAAGCAGAAGACGGCATACGAGATTCGCCTTAGTCTCGTGGGCTCGGAGATGTGTATAAGAGACAGCCTCACCACGCTCGCGCCCGATCTGATCGTCGCGGACGAGTGCCACCTCGTCAGGTACAAGACATCATCACGCACGAAGCGCCTGCTCAGGTTCGCCAAGGACCACCCTGCGTGCCGGTTCGCGTTCCTCTCGGGGACGATCACGACCCGGTCGCTCAAGGACTACGCCCACCTCATCGAGCTAGCCCTGCGCAAGAACAGCCCGCTGCCAGGCAACTACCGCGAGGTCGAGGATTGGGCCGGCGCCATCGACGTCAAGCCGCGGTACGTGATGATGCCCGGCGTGCTCAAGCAGTTCTGCGAGGCGCGCGAGGACGTCCGCGCAGGCTTCCGCCGCCGCCTCGTCGAGACGCAGGGCGTGGTGGCGACCACCGAGTCATCGCTGGGTACGAGCCTCATCGTCCGCCGCCTGGCGCCGCCGGTGCCGTGGGAAGTCGAGGCCGATCTGGCCAAGGTGCGGAGCACCTGGCAGGTCGGGGGCGAGGAGATCTCCAGCGCGCTCGACCTGGCGCGGGCGCTCAAGCAGATCGCTTGCGGGTTCTACTACCGCTGGGTGTGGCCCGACGGCGTCGTCGACCACGAGTGGCTCACCGCCCGTGCGGCGTGGCACAAGGAGATCCGCGCGGTCCTGCGCATGTCCAAGGAAGGGCTCGACTCGCCGCTGCTGTGCGCGCTCGCCGCCGAGCGCCACCGCCGCAACCTGCCCGGCAAGCAGTGGCAGTCCGACACCTGGGGCGCGTGGAGCATGGTGAAGCACCGCAAGACGCCGCCGACGGAGTCCGTCTGGATCCACGACTTCCTCGTCCACGAGGCCCTCGCGTGGGGCGCGCGCGAGCGCCGCGAAGGCCCCGCGATCATCTGGTACGAGCACAAGGCCTTCGGCGAGCGCGTGGCCGAGGTCGGCGAGCTGCCGCTCTACGACGCGGGCACCGACGCCTCCCAGGCCGACGCGCCCGTGATCGTCTGCGCGCTCCGCGTCCAGGGCACGGGCAGGAACCTCCAGCACTACAGCCGCAACCTCCTGACGACGATGCCGCCCAACGGCGCGACGTTCGAGCAGGTGGTGGGCCGCACCCATCGCCAGGGCCAGGAGGCCGACGAGGTGATGGTCGACTGGTACGCGCACACGCCCGAGATGAACGACGCCTTGGCCAAGGTCATCGACGACGCCGAGTACATCGAGGAGACGACCGGCCAGCGCCAGAAGGCCGTCTACGCCACGAAGATCTGACCCCGCCTCTTCCGGTGTCACCCCCCTGCTGTAGGGTCCTCGGCATGGTAGCTGATAGGCACGGACCCGAGATGCTCGCGCGGGCAGCGGAGCGCTGCCCGACGTGCGACCGGCGCCTAGCGTCGCTCGCCGATTACGCCACATGGAAGGCGTGGGCTGGCGACGATCAGGCGGGCATATGCCCGATCGATCGCTGCTGGGCGCCCATGCACAGCGCGTGTACCGGCGAGCGCGTCGACTGGCGCGCACGCGCGTTGACGGCGGAGGCGCACGCGGACGACACGCACCGGCAGTGCTACGACTGCCGCAAGGACCGCCGGCTTGAGCCGACGCGGATCGCCGTGGCCGTCGCCGCCGAGCGCCGCAATGTCCTCGGGGAGGTGGTGGCGTGGCTGAGGGGGGCGTCCCAGGAAGCCGGCCATGACGGCGACTACGCCGCAGCGTCCACACTGACTGGTGCGGGTGCCTATATCGAGGGTCTGCTTCGCCACGAGGATTCCAATGAGTGATATCACCCCCGAGCAGGTCGCCGCACTGCGGGCGCTCCTGGCCGATGCGCCGTCCGGGCTGTGCTACGACGAGGCCGACGAGGACGCCGAGTGCCCGCACGGGCAAACCGAGATCCGCGACGGCTTTGACGAGACGGTCGACCCCTGCCCGGCCCGGGTCGCGCTGGATCGGTGGGGGTCGCATTTCACCGCCATGGCCCTCGACGCGCTCCCGGCGCTGCTCGACGCGGTGGCGGAGCGGGACGCCGCTGTCGCCCGCGCCGTGCGGGAGCGCGACGCTGCCATCGTCGAGCGGGACCACTGGCGCCAGGCGCGCGACAACGCGATGGCCGCGGGCGAGATGCTGCGCGCCGAGCGCGACTATGAGCGCACGAGGGCCTCGACGCTCCACGCCGAGCGCGCGTCGCTCTACAAATGGTGTGTCGAGCGCGGAGGCGATTGGCGCCGTGCGAGTAGGGATTATCTGGCCGAGGGGAACGACATGGGGATGGGGATCGCTGACGGTCGCGCGCGCACCCTCATGGAAGTGTCCGAGCGAATCTTGCTGCGCGGAGGAGAACCCAATGTCTGACATCACCCCCACGACGCCGTTGCGCGCGTTGGAAGCCACGATCGCGCTCTTGTCGTCGGCGCAGCGGCACATCGTCGCAGTCGAGCGTGAGCGTGATGAGGCGCTGGCCCGCGTGGAGGCCGCCGTGGCGCAGCTCGCGGAGATCAACGCCCTCTGCGTCACACACAGCGAGGCCAGCGAGCTGGCAGCCCTGGTCGGCACCATCATCGATCCGTTCTGGATCGCGCAGAGCGGCCTGACCCCCCACCGCGCCCCTGGGGCCGCCGCCTCGGCCTTCGCCGAGCTGGTGGAGCCGCTGCGGGCGTGGGCGTCGTACATCGGCCGCGAGATCGTGGACGGCGACGAGCGCCACCTGGATCCGCAAGAGCGGAATCTGCTCACCGCCTGGCGCTCCGTCGAGGAGCAAATTAAGAAGGGGTCGACGCCATGAGCGGTGACAGGTGGTGGCATTGCGGCTGGTGCGGCGACCACGGCCCAGCGGAGGACCCCTACGTCAACGGCGACAAAGAACCATGCACCGCATGCGGTGAGGGCGTGTCTAGGGTGATGACGCTCAAGGACGCGGCACGCCTAGAGAGCGCGATCGCGCACGCGCCGCTCACCGCCGCATCGATCAGGCGGCTAAAGGCGCGGTTGCGGCCGAGATCCGACCGACGAAACGTGACCACCGCCTCGGCGATCGTCGACGCCTGGGCCGACGGAGAGCGGGCGCGCATGCGCCTGGAGATGAGGCGCCGATGATCGACATGGACCACCTCCGGACCGACGTGGCGGACGTGATCGCCCGCGACATCGACGACGCCGAGGCTCATTGCGCTCGCGTCGCACTCGCCTTCGCCGCGCTGGTGGAACCGCTGCGGGCGTGGGTGTCGTACATCGGCCGCGAGATCGTGGACGGCGACGAGCGCCACCTGGATCCGCAAGAGCGGAATCTGCGCGTCGCCTGGCGCTCCGTCGAGGCGCAAATTACGAAGGAGTCGACGCCATGACCAGGCGCCGTTACATCGTCACCCTCTCCTTCGCTATGCCGTGGGCGGTCTCGGATACCCGCAATGCCGCCGATCCGTACGAGTGGGCGGAAGTGGCCATGTTCAGGTCCCGCGCCGAGGCTCGGCGTCACGCCGCACGCCTCAACGCCGGGAAGCCGGGGGTGCCCCTGTGACCGAGATCGGCACGGAGGAGCGCTGCCCGACGTGCGACCAGATCCGGGCCCAGCTCGACGATTACGCCGCATGGAGGGCGTGCGACGGCGGGGCCACGTGCCTGTGCCCGCTCGATCGCTGCTGGGCGCCCATGCACAGCGCGTGTACCGGCGAGCGCGTCGACTGGCGCGCCCGCGCGTTGACGGCGGAGGCCGAGGTGTTGCGGCTCAACAGCAAGGAGAATCCCAATGTCTGACATCATCGCAGCGGAGCGCTGCCCGACGTGCGACCGACGCCTAGCTTCGCTCGCCGATTACGCCGTACGGAGGGCGTGCGAAGACAGCGGGGGCGCGTGCCTGTGCCCACGTGACTGCTGCTGGCTGCTGGTGGGCGGCGGGTGCAGCCAACCGCCCATCGACTGGCGCGCACGCGCGCTGGCAGCGGAGGCCAAAGCCGCGCTAGCGGGGTTCCGCTGGTCGCCGTCGCCTTCGGAGACAGAATGACCAAGACCACCCCCGCCGACGTGTTCGCGTCGGAGGTGGCCGCATGGAAGGCACGCGCCGAGACTGCGGAGGCGGACGCGGCTGACACGCACCGGCAGTGCTACGACTGCCGCAAGGACCGCCGGCTTGAGCCGACGCGGATCGCAGCCGCCGTTGCCGACGAGCGCCGCAAGGCCATCGCGAAGGTCGAGTCGCTCAGCGCCGCGCTACTCGAGGCGTGCGACATCGGCGACCGGCTCGCATCGCTGGAGTGTGACTCGGCGAGCGAGGGACGGCTGCTAGAGCTGCGCGATCTCGCCAACAAGGAGAATCCAAATGAGTGACCCCATCGCAGCAGAGCGCTGCCCGACGTGCGACCGGCGACGCGTCTCGCTCGCCGAGATTGATACCGCGCTGGACTGCGACCACGGGCTGGCCTGCGTGTGTCCACGCGACCATTGCTGGTCGCCTCTGACCGGCGAGTGCGTCGGCCGGCTCCGCATGCACTGGCGCGACCGCGCGCTGGCAGCGGAGGCCGAGCGCGACGAGTGGGCCGGCCGCTACAGCGCGATGGCGTCGGAGGTGGCCGCATGGCAGGCGCGCGCCGAGGCTGCGGAGGACGGGATGCTGCGGCTCACTGACGAGCGCGACGACGCGCGATCGCGGTGCGACAACGAACGATCGCAGGGCGCCCATGTGCGCGCGCGGCTCGACGAGGTGCTCCGCGATCTGCGCACCACAGCCCTAGCCGCGGCCATCGTCGAGCGCGACGAGGCGCGAGCGCAGCGCGACGAGGTGACGATCGAGCGCGACGCCGCGCTATCCAAACTCGCGACGCTCCACGCCGAGCGCTCGTCGCTGTACAGATGGTGTGTTGAGCGCGGAGGCGCTTGGAACCGTGCGAGTAGTGATTATCTGGCCGAGGGGAACGACATGCAGATGCGGATCGCTGACGGTCGCGCGCGCGCCTTCGCGGAAGTGTGCGAGCGAATCGCGCAGGGATCGGTTCAGCCGCGGCGGTCGTATCGCAGCAAGGAGAATCCCAGTGAGTGACACCATCGCAACGGATCGCTGCCCGACGTGCGACCAGCGCATCGCCACGCCCGCCGATGTCGTCGCCTGGCGCACGTGCGTCAACGGGGGCGCGTGCCTGTGCCCGATCGATCGCTGCTGGGCTGCCATGCATGGTGAGTGCGCCGGCAAGCCCGTTAACTGGCGCACCCGCGCGCTGACGGCGAACGTCGAGGTGTTGCGTCTCGCTGCGCTCATCCGCGACCAGTCCGAGCAGACCAACGCGGTCTACGTCGAGCGCGACCGCGCGCAGTTCGAGACGTTCGCCACGGAGACGATGATTCCTTCGCGGGTGCGCGTCGCCGTCGCCGACGAGCGCCGCAAGGTCATCGAGGAGGTGGTGGCGTTCCTGTGCGCCGGTCCGCAAGACCCGGGCGGAATGCGCGCCACCGGGTGGGCGAGGTGGTCCCGTCATGCGGGTGGCGAGATCGCCGACGCGATCGAGCAGCACTTCGCCGATAAGGAGGATTCCAATGAGTGACCTGCCAGACAATCTGCGCCTGTGGGTGATCGCCGGGTCGATGCCGCCGACGCCGGCCAAGCAATGGCGCACGAACGTCACGGTCCATGTGTTGGCCTCGACGGCTGCGCGCGCGCTCGCGGTGGCCGAGGAGCGCCGCCCCGGACTGCGCGTGTCATCGCTCGCGCACAAGGGTGAGACGCCGAACATCTACGTCGACGATCTGCCCACCGTGGAGGTGGACCGTGGCTGACATCACCCCCGCGCAGGTCGCGAGGTACGCCCAGATCGCCGAAGAACGCAGCGTGCTCGCACAAATGGAGCTCCAAGGGGCGACCACCAGAGCGCAGGCCGCGCGCCTGCGCTACCTGGATCGGCAGATGGACCAGCTCGAGGAAACGATAATCGGAGATCGCCTCGACGTTCTGGAGTCGGCGATCGCCGCACGCGAGGGTCTAGCTCGCGACATGCAGGAATTTATCGGCAAGCTCAAGGAAGCTCGGCGTCGCGCCGATCTGCAGATCAACAAGGAGAGCGATCATGAGTGACCCCATCACCCCCGAGCAGGTCGCCGCGCTGCGGGCGCTCCTGGCCGAGGCGCCGTCCGGGCTGTGCTACGACGAGGCCGACGAGGACGCGTGCTGCCCGCACGGGTACACACAAGAGGCCGCGTGTCCCTCCGAGGTCGCGCTGGATCGGTGGGAGTCGCATTTCACCGCCATGGTCTTCGACGCGCTCCCGGCGCTGCTCGACGCGGCGACGGAGCGGGACGCGCAGATCGCGTCGCTGCGGGCCGGCCTGATCCGTGGTGGAAACGTGATCGCCTGGGTCGCCGAGCACGCCCACCGCGACGAGGTGCGTGCCGACGACGAGATCGCCGCGCTGCGGGCCGAGCGGGACGCGCTGATCGCCGAGCTGCGGATGCGCGCCGTCGCCGAGGGTGGTGGGGTGTGATCGCAGCCCTATACGTCGAGCCCGCGCCGCGCGGCGTGTATCAGGGACTGCCCGACGTCGACCCGTGGGACGAGGCACGCGATGCGCGGCTCTACGCCGGTCCGTGGCCAGTCGTGGCACACCCGCCGTGCTCGCGATGGTGTCGGCTCGCCGGGCTCGTCGAGGCGCGATGGGGCCACAAGCGCGGCGAAGACGGCGGGTGCTTCGCGTCGGCGCTGGCGAACGTTCGGCGCGTCGGGGGTGTGCTCGAGCACCCGGCATACAGCGACGCGTGGCCGGCGTTTGGCCTGCCGGTCCCTCCACGTGGCGGCGGATGGCAGCGCGGGACATGCGGCGGGTGGTCGGCCCACGTCGAACAGCATCGGTACGGCCACGTCGCGAAGAAAGCCACGTGGCTCTACGCGTTCGGCGTCGAGTTGCCGCCGCTGCGCTGGGGCTCGTCGGCGCACAAGGCCGGTGCCCTCGTGAGCTGGTGCGGCAATCATGTAAAAAGCGGCGAGGTGCGCCCACGCGTAGGCAAGCGCGAGGCGTCGCGGTCGCCCATTGAATTTCGCGACGTCCTGATTTCGATCGCGCGGTCGGCGCGCGCGTTGCGCGGCGCATGACGCCCTGCCCCGTCTGCGCCCTCCCGACGCCGACGCCGTGCCCTCCCCCGGGCCGGCCAGTCGATTTATCGCTATCGTCTATTCACGCCACGCCCGATAGTCGCTATCGTCTATTTACGGTCGACGAGAGACCCCCACCCGCACCAAGGACCGCCACCATGACCACCGCCTCCGACGCCGCATGGGACGCATACAGCGCCGCCGTCGACGCGCGGGCCATCTTCATGGCGCGCGAGACGTGCACGTCCGACCATCGCGGCCCAGGGCCGTGCCCTGTCTGCCGTCCCTCGGATATGGAGATTTCACAATGATTACCGTCAAAGTGCTACCGGACAACGATCCAACCGACCCCCGCGAGTTCGATACCCTTGGCCTCCTGGCTTGTTGGCATCGTCGCCACACACTCGGAGACACCCAGCCAGACGAGGAACCGACCGAGTGGATCAAGGAGCACGCACCAAAGGGATCCGTGGTCCTACCCGTGTACCTGTACGACCACGGAGGACTCCGTATGTCCACCACGAGAGTCTCTTGCGCGTGGGATTCCGGGCAGGTTGGCGTGATCGTCGCAACACCCGCCGCGATCCGCAAGTGCCACGGAGTGCAGAAGATCACACGGTCCATTCGCGACAAGGTGCGCAAGTGCCTGACCGCAGAAGTCCAGGCGTATTCTGTTTATCTGTCTGGCGATGTCTGGGGGTACGTGATCGCGTCGGTTGAGGAGATCGTGTGCGGTACCTGTGACACCCGAGTCCGTCGCGAAGATCCCGCCGTGGGTGACTCCTGTTGGGGGTTCTACGGTGCGACCCTCGAGTCAACGGGCATGAAAGACCACGTTGCGGTCGAGCACCACGAGGCGCTTGAAGCGGCATGGGGCCTTCGGTTTTCCCCGGTGTCCCCGTGAAGCATCCCGCCACCACCGCGCGGCACCACCACCACAAGAGGACACCATGACCACCACCGACACCGCCACCGCCACGGTATCCAGCCTGACCGACGATCTGGAGGAGCTGTGGGCGATCCAGTCCGTCGCTAGGGAGCGGTCAGAGGCCGCCGACGAGGCCCACGATGCCGCCGTCGACGCGGTCCAGGCCACATATGACGCGTGGTGGGCCGACAGGACCGACGCGGCGGGGGATGCGTGGGCGAGCGCCAAGGAGGAAGAGGAGATCCTCCGTCTGGAGGCGTCCGAGCGACAGGATGAGTACGACTGGGCGATGATGGCGATCGCCGAGCAGGAGGAGTCGATCGCGCATGTCGAGGCCACCGGGATCGCCGACCCCCGCGAGGCGCGCGCCGTCACGCTGGGCGCCCGGGACGGCGTGGCCGCTGTCGAGGCCCAGATCGCCGAGGATCCGACGGAGCCGATCTACGTCGAGGGCTGGGACGATGCGGCCCGGAGCGCCGCCGCGCACACATACGCCGGCGTGGAGGGCCCACGGTACACCGAGATCTACTACGCCAGCTACGACACCGCGAGCCGCGCCCGCGCTGCTGAGGCGCTCGCCGAGGCTGGCGTCGCATGACCATCCCCGCACCGAGGACCACGACCATGACAAACCTGAAAATCATCACCCCCGCCGGCCGCACTCTTTCGCTCTCGGCCGACGCCGTGTCATCGCTGGAGGAGACCGGCATGGTAGGCGCCGGGTACACGTCAGATGCCATCGACGGCGACATTGACCAGGTCGTGGCCGGCGCCCTGTCTCTCGCGGGGCTGCTCTCGGCCTGCCGGGCCGGCGTGGACGGCGACGACCGGGACCGACTAGGCGCGTGGTCAGACTACGCGCACGAGGTTGCGCGGGTGGCCGAGCGCGAGATGACCGCGTGACCACCCCTGCCCGCCGCGGCCCGGGCCGCCCCTCCACGGGTCGCACCAACGCCGTCCTGGTGCGTCTCACGCCGGACGAGCTAGCCGTGATCGACGCTGCCGCGGCCGACGTCAGCACCTGCGAGTACCTGCGCGAGTCGGCGCTCGCGCGGGCGAGGCGGTCCGGGCGGCGCCAGCTGTGACATTCGGCGACGACTTCGTGCCGGCCCCGGCTAGGCCGTGCTCGTGCGACGGCTGGTGCTCCAACTCCGTCGGCGGTGCGTGGAAGACAGAGGCCACGCACTGCCCCCGCTGCGGGGACGCGCTGCCGCCCGAGCGGGCGCATCAACTGTGCGCGCCATGTGAACAACACTTGAACCAAGGGACTTCACCGTGACCAAACAGATCCAGACCAGACGAGCCCCACAAAGAAGGAGCCCGCGGGTGATTGATAAATTGTCAGACAAGGACCTCCTGGCGTTGGCCCTGGGGACGCGCGCCAGCGACCGGCTCCTGGAAGGGGTCGGTGACATCGAGGCCATCGGCCGGGCCCCGCACCTCGAGCTCAAGCAGGCCGTGGGCGGGGTCGGCGCCCGCAAGACGGCGGCCATCTTCGAGCTGGGTCGGCGTGCAATGACCTGCCGGACACTAGGGGTAGTATCCACCCCGCAGTCGGTGTTCGACCGGCTCCAGGGGTTCTTCGCCGGGCTCAAACAGGAGGTGTTCGTGGTGCTGGCGCTCAACGCCCGAAACCAGGTCATTGCCGAGATTGAGGTGGCCCGGGGGACCCTGAACGGCGTCGAGGCTCATCCCCGGGAAATCTTCCGGCCCCTCATTCGCATCTCGGCCGCGGGCTGCATCATCGCCCACAACCACCCGACCGGGGACCCCACGCCCAGCCAAGAGGACATGGCCTTGACCCGGCGCGTGCAGGCGGTGGGCGAGCTGGTCGGGATTCCCATGGTTGACCACATCGTCATCGCGGGGCGCAAGTTCCGATCAGTGAGCGAGATGCTGGGTGGATTCGACTGACAATAATCCGACCATGGTAGGGTCGGCCCTTGGTTTCGACGAGGCCTGGGTTCGAGTCCCAGCAGGTCCACTAGTCACCGAGGGCAACCTCGGTGACTTTTCTTTTTTAGTCACTGGCACTTCACTCAATCGCTCCAGGCATAAGTGGAATAGAGCAATAACGCTCCCACACATTCACTGGAGAAACAAAATGGCGACCAAGGCGAACGAAAGGTCGGGCGAAGTTCAGATCATCAACGTCGAGCGCGGGAAGGCTACGTTCCATCTCGTGGGCACGACGCCCATGCTGCACAACTGCCTGTCGAACAAGACCAAGCAGGAGTTGCTCCTGCCGATGGGGCGCAAGACCGAGGCCGACAAGAAGTCCTCGCTCAAGCACCGCCCGCTCGAGGAGTACCAGAGCTCCATCTACTTCAACAACAAGGAGGGGCCGACGTTCGTGCAGCACCTCTCATCCGCGTTCCGCGGAGCGATGCGGGCAGCGGCGCTCGACCTGCCGGGCGTCAGCAAGGCCGAGGTCGGTCGCATGCTGTGGGTGGTCGGTGATCGCATCGACATCTTCGGCATACCCCAGCTCGATATGCGGATCGTCCGGCAGGCCGGCATGAACCGGGCGCCGGATGTGCGGACCCGCTGCTACATGCAGGAGTGGGCGTGCTCGATCACAGTGTCGTACGTGATGCCGCAGCTCCAGCTGCAGTCGGTGGCCAACCTCCTGGCGGCAGCTGGCATGTACATCGGCATCGGCGACTATCGCAACGAGAAGGGCGCCGGCAACTACGGGCTGTTCAATATCGCCGGCTCAGATGACCCCGACTATCAGCGCATCGTGGCGGAGGGTGGGCGCGATGTGCAGCTCGCTGGCATGAAGGAGCCGAACTTCTCCAACGAAGAGACCGAGGAGCTCTACACCTGGTACCTCGACGCAGTCGGTAAGCACCGGTCGTTTGCACCGGCCACGGCCAACGGTCGGGCCAAGACCAAGGTGCAGGAAATCACCAGCAACGGAGTGGAGGCCTAATCCATGACGCTCGCCCAAAGGGAAGCGATTGCCAAACGTCTAGCGGAGTTGACCCAGCTGGGGGGAGGACGACTCGTTCCTGAGTTGGTCATCGAGGATGCTCGTCCGGTCACTAGCCCGCTGCATGATGCGTTCACCTGGGATGACACCCGGGCGGCGCACGAGAGGCGACTCGACCAGGCGCGAACCCTCATTCGCTCCGTGAAGATCAACGCCACCGTGGACCGTAGGACCGTTTCGGTGGTGGCCTATGTGCATGATCCGTCGGATCAACGTGAAGCGGGGTACGTGCAGACAGTAAGCCTGGTGAACGATCGGCAACGTGCGCTCGAAACCCTGCAACGCGAATTCACTCGAATCGAGGGCATCGTGACGCGGAGCCGGGCCATCGCTCAGGTGCTCGGGCTCGAGGGAGAGCTCGACAATCTCTTGGCCAACGTCACGCAGTTCATCGCAGAAGCACAGCAAGCCGCGTAGTTTTCAGATGGCAAGGCGAGGCTCGGCGGTGTGAGGCATGATGAGGATAGGCTGGCAGGGTTAGGTTCGGCGCGGTCAGGCTGCGCTGGGAATGGCATGGCACGGTCAGGCTGGCGGGGTTAGGTCGGGTTAGGTTCGGTCGGGCGCGGCAAGGCAGGGCTGGCGAGGTTGGGCGTGGCCGGCGAGGACTGGCGGGCTGCCCCGCTTTTCTTAGGCATAAGGATTCTGAAAAGGAATCCACATGCCAAAACGGACCGATCTAGACATCCTTCTCTCTGTCACCGCCCGCTTCCCCAAGCTCAACGAGTTCAAGCCCGGACTCGCGCAGGAGCACCTGCGACTCATCAGGTGCTATGCGCCAACCGTGGCCAGTGAGCCGTTGCTCCTCGGCCCGCTGCTCAGCGACGTCCTGCTCGCGGGTCACATAACTCCGTCGCTCATGAAGAAGATCTGCGCCCTCGAGATCGACATGTACAACGCGGCCGGCTCCGCATCGGACGTCGTGAAGTTCGCCGACATGCTCTCGCTCTGCATCGGCATCATGGATGAGTCTCAGATAAAGGAACTGATTCGCAGCGGCGCCCAGTCGCTCAACGTCAGCGAAGACGCCGCGCAGGTGATCCTCGACAACGCAGAACAGACAGCATCGGAGAAGGCGCACCTGCATCCCAGGTGAACCACAAGCTGTTGTGGAGCTCTCCTCGTCGCACCACAAGACACGTCACGAGCATTCCGGAGGTTAGAGATTTCCGGAAGCGTTTGGTTGACGGCCCCTCGTGGCGAGGCGCAGGGTCGCCGGCCAACCATGAGCCAAGGAGGCTACGTGCCCATGACGGCTTGGACCACGTCGGATTTGAAGAATGCGCTCGCCCATGCCAGCCAGGTTGCCGAGCTCGAGACCGCCGAGCTCGACGCCAAAACCCGCACTGGCTGCGTCACTCATCCACCGGCGCCCGAGAAGGTGCTCTGCGTCGTGGGTTGCGCCTATCGCGCGGTTCGGTCTCTCCACTACTTCGGCGTCGTCCACTACCCGCAGCGTACGGGCAATGCTCGCATCGCCGCCTATCTCGAGGCCGTGCTGGCGGGCCACCAGCCCTGGATCCAGACCACCGGCCTCGGCGAACAAATCCCCTACAACCCGGAGTCCACATGACCGACTTCGACAAGAAGGCCTGGCTTGACGAACACGTCATGCCCGTCCTCAAGCAACACCAGCTGTCGCTCTATCACCCGTTCTGGAACATGCAAGGAGCCCGCGCGAGTGAAGTGCTGATCGTTTGCCTGGCCGAGCCTGAATCCGAAGACGCCTGGGCCGGCGCGGCCAAGGCCCTGGTCGATGCCGGCTGGCGCTTCGACTACCTGCGCGAGCAGATCTTGGTCGTCATGGACACCGGCGAGACCGTCAAGCTGTTCGGCGGTGACGGCGCGCCCCTGTTCAACGAGGAAGGGGTCGCCGCCTTGCGGCTGTTCCGCAAGCTGGACGACGGGGTCAACCTCGTCCTCCAGGTCGGCTGCCGATACCCCAAGGGCCTCGCGGCCGCAGCCGCCACCCGCGCCTTCTACGCCCAGTTCGAGGAGTCGCCGCTCGAGGTCTGCCAGAAGTACGGGGCGGTCTTTGGTGCCGCATGAGGGAGTTCAAGATCACGCCGGTCCGGCGCCTCGCCCCGGCGCGCCCGTTCTCGGACCGCTACCTGCCCGCGCCCGACATCATCCGGAACTGGGACAAGTTTGAAAAGCAGGTCGTCCCCGAGACCGTGGTCAAGCACCACGACCCCTACCTCCGCGAGCTGGCTCGCTGCGAGGTGTGGGGTGGCAAGATCGACCGCAGCGGCTGGGGCTACTTCTACTCCAACGGCAGGATGCGGACCGTGCAGAGCTTTGCCTATGAGTACCACTTCGGACTCATCCCCCGCACCGATCCGGCCAACTTCGGAGAGAGCCCAGTCAAGTTGGTCCCGCGGTGCGTGGCGGCCGGGACGAAGCACTGCGTGGCCAAGGACCACCTGAGCCTGATTCACGCCTGGGAGAACTACTGCAAGCAGACCACCCCTGAGCTGCGAACCTCCCTTCGCAATCAGTATTACCGCGCCGCGTCAGAAGACCTGACCCTCGAGCTCTTGGCGTCTCGCAACCGGATGATCCCAGCTCGCCTTGCACGCATCCTGATCGGCATGGAAGGGGGGCAAGATCCGGGTCTGATCACGACCCCTTTGCCTGTGGATAAAGTCGGCTAAGTGACAAAACGTGATGCGACTTATGAGGACTTCACAATGTAAGGGCCATTACGTTTTTTAGCTTTTTCTGACTACATTGACCATACATATCCTCAAAGGTCATTATGGATGTCATCTTCCCCTACATGTCGCTATTCACTACTTTCTTAAGAAGAAGATCCCTAAGTACCTGAACACTGGTAAGAAAAAAGGGACATATATAAATATATGACTTCTATTAAAATATTCTTTCTTCTCTTTTTCTATGAGTTCTACTTATTCTCTCTGATCCCTCTTTTTCATTGAACCAAGTTCACGATTCTTTTTCGGGATTTCGGTCTCAGAAGATTGGGTGGGGTGAATTGAGTTCATTCCACGGTCAAAAGGCCACAGGTCCCGAGCCGGCAAAAGGACCCTGCCGCCACCTCCGTCTTCCCTTTCAGGAGCCAGCTTGAGCGAATTCTCGAAAACCTATATCTACGTGGATGGCACTTATGGCTTGGCCAAGGTTCCAGGCCGATTCACCGTGTGGCACCGGTACAAGATCTCCGACATCCGGAGCCGGATCGTCGTGCCCTCCGGCAACGTCCAGTGCTTCACCACAGTGCAACGATTCAAGGACGCCGTCTCAACCCTGGAGGCAGAGCGTAAGGCCGCGCAGGAAGCAGCACAGGAGGTCTCACGGGGTTCCGTGCCCACGCCCTCGCACGAGGACTTCGCCGAGTCCCAGATGCACTACAACGGCGTATTTTTCGACTTTGACTGTAAGCCCAAGGAAGACGAGTCCGGCGACCAGGAGGAACGGCTCATGCGTTCAGTGCGGTCCAGCCTGGCAGACGCGCGGAAGGTGGTTTCCTGGTTCATGACCCTTGGGGTCAAGCAGTCGCACATCCAGTGCTGGTACTCGGGGCAGAAGGGGTTCCACGTCATCGTGCGGCCCGAGGTGTTCGGCATCACTCCGCACCGGCACCTGACGGCAATCGTCAAGATGGCGGTCTTGCAGCTGGCCGACTACCTGGACATCCCGACACTGGACCGCTCGGTCTATTCGCGGGCCCGGCAGTGGCGCATCCCGAACTCGTCGCACGCGGGCTCTAACCTGTTCAAGTACGAGCTGACCTGCCGTGAGCTCCTGGACTGGGATGCCAAGGCGATCCGCACCCGGGCCAAGGAGCCGCGCACTGACTTCCCTTCCGAGGAAGCGTTGCCGGTCAGCCACGTGTGGAGCCCGCACGAGTACAGCAACATCGAGCCGCTCGATGAGGCGGTGACCTGGTGGCGTCAGTTCCATGACCTCTACGAGGTCCGCCTCGACATGGACCGGCTGCGTCCGCGGGCCAAGATCTCCCGCCCGCTGACCGGCGACTCAGACTTTCCGGTCTGCATGAAGGACATGCTCGAGAACGGCATGAAGCCGACCGGGCCTAACCGCAACAAGGTCATCCTGCCGATGGTTGGGTTCATGGTGGACGCTGGCATCGACAAGCAGGAGGCCAACCACCTGATGGCCAACTGGACCAAGAAGCACTTTCCCAATCCGACTGAGCTACCGGGGCGCTTGCTCAACGCAGCCTCGGTGGTCAACACGGGCTATGCCGGCAGCCTCCACTTCAGCTGCCGGATGATCCGTGCGAACGGGGGCAAGACGGGCGAGGAGAAGGTTGCCTGTGTGGGCGCGGACAAGTGCAGCTGGATCAAGAACGTGTCGGATCAGGATCCGGCCGAGGTCCCCACGGTGCACCTCTCGGATGCCAGTCGCGGTTGCTACCTTGGCACCAAGGTGCGGACCCCGGTGCAGGTGGCGGCCAAGGCCACCGCGCCGTTCGGCATCCCGCTGCGCGGCAAGGTGACCTGCGGGGTCGACAACGGCAAGTATTGCGACGACTGCGCGCTGGGTAAGAACGGGGCGAACGGCAAGCTGCAGTTCGTGTTCTCCGCGGAGGACGCCAAGGTGCTCGAGCTCATCGGCGTCAACAACAACGAAAAGACGTCACATGTCCGATCGTTTTGCCGCATCCAGCCCAAGTGTTTCAAGAACCGGATCACCTACGACGAGCAGACCAACCTCGAGGAGGTGCAGCTCATCCCGATGGTGGACTACGCGCAGATCTACATGGAGGAGCAGACCTCGGTACGGCCCGACGCTCCTGCCGAAGAGGAGGGCAGTACCACCAAGGCGGTCAAGCACGTGGTGCAGCGGGCGTTCTTCATGGGCCATGGCCTGCAGCCCAACCGCAAGTACATGGTCGAGGCCTCGGTCTTCAACTTCCCCAAGGACCAGCGAGTCTGCCTGCTATTCGACAAGGCCGAGCCTGCGCAGAACGACGTCGACCAGTTCGTGATGACGGCTGACCACTACGAGAGTCTCAAGCTGTTTCGACCGCGCGAGGGCCAGAGCGTCGAGGACAAGCTCCAGGAGATCCATGCCGACCTCACCGCCAACGTCCATCAGATCGGCGGCCGCATGGACCTCTCCATCGCGGTAGACCTCTGCTACCACTCGGTCATCGGCTTCAAGCTGGATGGCAAGTGGGTGCGCAAGGGCTGGTGGGAGCTGCTCGTCGTCGGCGACACCGGCACCGGCAAGAGCACGATGATCGACCGGATGATCCAGCACTACGGCCTGGGCGAAATGACCGCGGGCGAGGGTGCCAGTCGCACAGGCTTGCTATTTGCCCTGGTCCAGATCAATAGCCAATGGACGGTGCAATGGGGCAAGATCCCGCAGAACGATCGGCGCCTCCTGGTCATCGATGAGTTCTCGGGCATTCCCATGGAGGAGGTCCAGAAGCTGACCCAGGTGCGCAGTGACGGCCGGGCGATCGCCCAGGGCACGGGCGTTGGCCATGAAACCTGGGCCCGCACCCGGATGATCTTCCTGTCGAACCCGCGCGAGGGCCAAGGCCAGCTCTCGGACTACAACAGCGGCATCCGCGCCGTGATGAAGATGTTCAAGGAGGGTTCGGACCTGCGCCGCGTGGACCTGGCCGTGGTCGCGGAGAAGTCCGAGGTCAGCAGCGAGATGATCAACCGGCGCTGGACCTCGTCGGCGCTCAAGCACAACTACACCGCGGACCTGTGCCACAGCCTGTTGCTGTGGGTGTGGTCGCGCGAGCCTCACCACGTCGAGTTCTCCGAGGAGGCCGAGGAGCGCATCGCCTTCCATGCCCGCGAGATGGGCGAGGTCTACGACTGCGACGTGCCCCTGGCGTACAAGTCAGACCTGCGGCTCAAGATCGCCCGCATCGCCGCCAGCGTTGCGGCCCGGCTGTTCTCGACTGACAAGGATGCTCGCAAGGTGCTGGTCACCATCGAGCACGTAAACTTTGCGGCGGACTTCATGGACTGGAACTACCGCAAGCCGGCGATGGCGTACTTCGAGTACGCGCGCAAGCACAAGGACGTCAACAACCTGACCGACGAGCGACGTTCGGCCATCAAGAAGATGCTGATGTCGTTCGATGAGGCCGAGGTGGTCATCGACCTGCTCAACCAAGCTGACTTCATCACCAAGCCAACCTTGACCGACATCCTGAACCTGCCCAAGGATGACATGGACAGACTGTGGCGGTTCCTGAACCAGAAGGGGCTCATTTACCGACACCACAAGATCTGGAGAAAGAGCCAGGCCTTCAATGCCTACCTAAAAGAGCTGTCGAAGGCCACGACCAACTTCCGGGGCAACCTGGGCGAGGCATTTGCGAGCGGCGGGCTTGCCGCTGTGGCTCGCAGCGAGGTGCTCGAGCCCCTCGATGACTTCTACGCGGGCCCCATGCCCGTGTTCGAAGATGAAAAGCCCCGCTCGGGCAAAAAGCCGCCGTTCTGACCTGTCACCAAGGAAACCGTATCTCCATGAAGCAACTCGACCCCACGGCCTTCGTCACCGCCTGGCAAGGCTCATCTACCGTCGATAAGGTGGCTACCCATCTCGGCATCACCGTCAAGCACGCCTCCGCCGTCGCCACCCGGTTCAGGAAGAAGGGCGTCAGGCTCAAGCGCATGAACAGCAGCTCGGGCGCCTACCACAGGCTCGACGTCGAGGCCCTCAACAAGCTCATCGAGGGGTAGCGGCGAACATGCAATGCCCCAAATGCCAGGCCGACCTGGTGCTGCCCGCCCTGCCCGAAGGAGATGGTCGGGTCACGATCTTCGTCGACTGCCCCTGCAAGGCGTCGGTGCGGCTATCGACCCATGCCGGCTGGGAGCGCTGGTACGCCACCGCCTGGGAGATGATCCTCAAAAACCAGGTCTGCCCCCGTCAGGTCGGCCCCGACCGCGAAGCCTTTTACGAGCGGGCCTCCGCGCACCTGCGCGGGGCTAACTAAAGAAAGTAGTTGCATGAAGCCATCCGACGACCAGCGAGCCATTCATAGCAGTGGTTCGACGGCGAGCGCCTCGTTCGGTATCTCCCACAAGGACACCCCCCACATCATGGGCCTGCTCCGTGAGGGCATCTACTCCGACAAGATCTTAGCCGTTCTGCGCGAGTACTCGAGCAACGCCTGGGACTCACATCGCGAGGCCGGGATAGCCGATCGGCCGATCGAGATCCATGTTCCGACTTATGACGAACCGCTGTTCACGGTGCGCGATCACGGCAAGGGCCTGTCCCGCGACGAGGTGTTCGAGATCTACACTCAGTACGGCGCCTCCACGCGCCGTGGCACCAACGATGCCGTCGGCATGCTGGGCATCGGGTCCAAGTCCGGCTTTGCCTACTCGGACTCATTCACGGTCATCAGCCACCATGGCGGGGTGAAGCGAATCTATATTGCCGTGCTCGACCCATCCGACAAGGGTGAGATCCAGCTCGTCCACGAAGAGCCATCCGCCGAGACCGGCATCGAGATCCAGATCGCCACGCGCCCCGCCGACGTCCACGAGTTCAACACCAAGGCGTCACAGCTCTTTCAGCACTACAGCCCCCGGCCGGCCATCAACATCATCTTGCCCCCCATTCCCGAGGCCAGCACGATCCTGACCCACGGCAGCCTGTGCACGGCCGACCAGGGCGGATCTACCCGCTGGATCGCAGTCATGGGCTGCGTGCCCTACCGGGTCAACATCGACCAGCTGCCGCGGGACCAGCTGGGCAAGTTCATGCCCAGGATCTCAGGGTCGCTCTTCTTCGGGATCGGCGAGGTGCAGGTCTCGGCATCCCGCGAAGAGCTCAAGTACACCGATCGGACCAAGGCGGCGCTGGTCGAAAAGATCAACGACCTGGTCGACGAGTTCGTCCAGCACACGCTGGGTTCACTCGGCGGTGCCGGCATCTCTCCCTGGGAGATGCGTCTGCGGGCTCAGGTGCTCAACACCCTGGAGCTGCCGTTCCCTGAGGATTGGAATGAGATCACCGACCCCCACGTCAAGCTCATCTACGACGCGGCGGACTTCAGCCTGGTCCACAACCGGTCGGCCTCGACCCGCATATCGGTCAGTAAGGACGTCCGCCTCCTAATCGATGACACCGGCGAGGATCTCGTCGGCTATCGCCTGGCGTTCAACGACTACGTGATTCGGCCCGCCCCGGGCAAGACGTTCGGCGAGGCCAAGATCGCCCTCGATGCGGCCATCGAGGCCTCGGGCATGGTCGGCGTTCGGGTCGAGTTCCTCTCGATCTGCCCGTATACCGCGCCCTACAAGAAGCCCAAGAAGGTCAACAACCCCAAGCACAAGGTCTCTACTTTCAAGCTCATCCCCAGAACTCACTACAAGAATCCTTACTCGGCCCACTGGGATACCGAGTCACGGGTGCCCGACAAGGGTGACGTGTACGTCGTGACCCACAACTTCAAGGCGGACCAGTACAGGGACTTCTATCCCGACTACATCGCCGACGATGCCCTCTGCAGAGCCTTCGATTTCACGATGCCGAAGGTCTATGGCTACAAGACCACCGACAAAAAACCGATCAACCCAGCCCTGGTCGTTGGCACCGAATACCGGGTCTGGCGCAAGGATCTGGCCAAGCAGATCCTGGATAGCACCCCCGACCTCCCCGATCTCATCGTCGAGCTACAGTGGGCCCGCCTCGAGCGCGAGAATATCCATGGCCATTATAGCCATCGCCCTGGTGCGCCGAGCAGTCAGCGCCTGGCTGCGATGGTCAATGACCTGGGCGACCAGCATTCGATCAACAGGCTATATACCCGCCACGCCCACGCCGCGAAGGTCGTCCAGGGACTGGGCGCCAACAAGGCTGCCGTCCTGACCGACCTGACGAAGCGCCTGAACATCCGCCCAGGGGATTCGGAGGCCGCTCGAGAACTCAAGGCCATCCTGGATCGCTACCCACTCTTTGCGCACGTAGGGATCTCTTCGCTCTGGAATCCCACCGGCACCGGCAACCCCGGAATCTGGATGGACTACGTTCAGCTCGTCGATTCGAACCACAAGCTCACCCAGGCGGACGCTGCTCGCGCCGCCAAGAAAGCCAAGAACCATGCGCCCCGCCTTCACGATCACTCATGAGTCTGCGACCGTCATCCACGCCGGCACCCCCCACACCTTTCTCAAGGGCTCCATTCAGTACAGCGCCATCCATAGCGCGGTGCTGTCCGAGGACTGGGACGGCGTGGTCCGCAGCTTGACCCTGGCAGGCTCGCTGGCACAGTGGGCCAAGGGTCGGTTCGCGGCGAGCGCCGACGGCAAGATCTTCTATGACGGTGAACCGCTGCCTATTTCCATCCAGGGTCGCATCCGCGAGATGGCAGCCCAGGGCGAGAGCCCCGAGCCCGTGTTCAACTTCTATGAGCGGCTGGCCAAGAACCCGAGCCACCGGTCGGTGAACCAGCTCTTCAACTTCCTGCAGCATTCGGGCATTCCGCTTCAGAAGGACGGCACCTTCCTGGCCTACAAGGGCGTCAAGGCGGACCTCACGGATTGCTACACAGGCAAGGTCGACAACTCGCCGGGCGTGGTCAACCGGATGGAGCGAAACCTCGTCTCCGACGACCCGCAGACGGCTTGTCACTTCGGCTATCACGTCGGCGACCTCTCGTATGCCGACAGCTTCCACTCGGACGGGGCCGTGGTGATCTGCGAGGTCGACCCCGAGCACGTGGTCTGCGTGCCCAACGACGAGAGCTATCGCAAGATGCGGGTCTGTGAGTACAAGGTCATCGGCCACCATGCTGGCGGGCTGCTGTCGTCCACCGTGCACAGCGAGGAAATCGACGAAGATGACGATGAGGAGTGGCGTGAAGGTGACAGCGCCCACGACGAACCCGCCGACGTGCGCGCTGAAGCTGTTCATGTGAGCGACCAGGGCAAGGCCGCCTACAACAAGGCCCGTCGGTTCGCCAGGCTCAGCGGCAAGGACCTGATGAACGAATCGCTCGCCGACCTGCGCAAGTACGCCGCCGGCCCGTGCAAGATCGTTGGCGCCTCCAAGCTGCCGGGTGGCAAGTCGGCCCTGGTTGGCAAGATCTTGAAGTACCGCAAGAAGAAAGCCAAGTAGTGACCGACTACACAGAGTTCAAGAAGTTGCTGGCTGCGCGCCCAACGTCTTCGACCGTAGAGTGCGCCGAGGGCGCTGTCTGCGAGCACGTCGGGTGCGCGTTGGTGGTGGCCCTCGAACAATGGACCGCCGAGATGGCGCAGATTGCCGCTCGCGAATTCCCGGTCCTCGTGGCCGAGCGTGATCAGTGGAAGGCCAAGGCCGAGGCCGCGCAGCGAGACGTCTACCTGGCGATCAGCGACGTCAGCCCAGCACTGGCCAAGGAGGGCGCCTCCGTTCGGTCGGTGATCGAGGGCCTGCGCGGAGATGCCAAGAGGGCGATCGCCTCGCTGGCGCCGCTCATTGTGAGGATCGACGCCCAGCACTCCCTCATCGCCGAGCTCGAAAAGCAGGTGGCGCGATACTGGGTGCAGCGGGTGCTGACCGCCAATGACTGCGGCAAAGCTGCGATCGAGAGCCGCTGCGGTAAATGCCTCGCGTGCAACAAGGAGGACCTGCGGCTGGGTGATCTGCGGTTGCCCCAGCTTCGGTTGGCTGTCGAGTGAACCCGGATCGCGGGTGCTTTCGCAAGGTCCGGTACAACACGGTCGCCGAGGCCGACCAGGCCATCGTCGAAGCCAAGCGAGAGCGACCCGACACCTACCTTCGTCACTACGCCTGCCCGCACTGCCGCTACCTGCACCTGACCAGCCAGCCCAGCCGGGATGCGGTGGCCGAGGCCAGGGGCGGCGACAAGGCGGCAGCTGACATCATCGAGTTCGTGGTCAAGCGGGACAAGCCCCTATCGGAACAGATCCGCGGCTGGTGGCAGCGCCGCCGTGACCTCGAGAAGAAGCGAGGTCAGCCGTGAGCTACGAACGGTTCCGCCCTCTCGTCGACTGGCGCCGCAGTACGCTCGGCTCGGGTATCAGGCCCGCCCAAGTTGTCGACAGCCTCAGCGTCGAGTCCATCGTCTACAGCATCCACGACTCGCTCTATAAAGATCTGGTCGCCTTCCGCCACCTGCGCCAAGACGCCCGGCTACGGGCGGTCACCATCAACATGCCGGGCCATCGCCGGCCCAAGGAAAGCAAACCCAACGTGCTCATTCAGTACCAGGACGAGAACGGCCTTGCGGTCGAACTCGCCCGGACCTCACCTCCGGTTCGCGACAAGATCACCCCGCCCTGGTTCCAGCGCTTCATGGGCCTGGCGGTCAACGTCAGCTCCTGGAGCAAGGACCCCAGCACCAAGGTCGGCGCCGTCATCGTCAACGAGGACCGCCGGGTCATTGGCCTGGGCTACAACGGCTTTGCCAAGGGCGTCAAGGACACACCGGAGCGGCTCGCTGACCGTCCAACCAAATACGCGTTGGTCGTGCACGCCGAGATGAACGCCATCCTGAACGCCGTCGTGAGCGTCCGCGGCTGCGCCTTGGTCACCACGATGTACCCGTGCAGCGAGTGCGCCAAGCTCATCGCGCAGGCTGGTATCGCTTGTGTGGCTTGCCCCGCCGTTCGTGAGCCTCGGCATGCCGACGACACCTGGAAGCGCAATTCTGCGCTGGCCAAGGTGACGCTCATCGAGAGCGGCGTCTGGGTCGACGACTGCTACGAGGTAATCCCATGATCAGGAACGTTCCGCTTCAGCGCCTCTCCCCAGATCAGCTCAGCGGTATCGTTGAGTACAAGATCAAGCTCCTGGCCCAGGCCGACCACGTCGGCGCTGTCATGCTCGGCGGTCACATCGATCGGCTCGTCAGCCACATCGCCTCGCTCGAGTCCGAGCTCGGCGTCCACCGCAGGTTCGTCGAAGAGGTGGACGCTTACCTGAAGTCGGTCGCCTACGCCGCTCCCGAGGTGGCCCACATCCACGTCGATCGCCTGCAGCGGGCGCACGCTGTCGTGACGACACCGATCGCCACATCTGTCCCGTCCTCCGCCCAGATCCACGACGACCAGTCCAATACCAGCGGACTCACTGTCGCATGAGCGCCGCCACCTACCCGGACTGGGCTCGCATCGGCGCCATCATCGAGAGGACCTTGCTCGAGCTCGAGTCCAGGTCGCTCGACGACAAGGGCGACCGTGCCACGGTGGGCGCGAGCCTTCTAACCGCCCTGTACAACGACTGGAGGAACGAGACCCTATGAGCAATTCGGCAAAACACACAGCGTCTGGCAGTATTGGGCTGGCAGGAGCGCTGTTCTTGATCTTCGTCGCCCTGCGCCTGACTGATCACATCGACTGGTCCTGGCACTGGGTGGTGGCGCCGCTGTGGATGCCGCTGGTCTCCGGGCTGGTCCTGGTCCTGGCCTTTTTCGTCACCGTGATGCCGGTCTGCTGGCTGCTGGACCGCCGCGCCGCCCAGCAGCGCCAAAAGCTGCGAGGAGTTCGAATCAAGTGATCTACAAAGAAGAGAAGAGACGGCCGCTTATCCCGAAGCCATCTCCCGATGACGACCCCCATCAAGGTCACCCCCAAGCTGACGGCTGCCAAGATCATCGAGGCTGCCGAGCGCATCGGTTGGATCCGCCACGAGCGCCGAGGGAAGCCTAAGTGACGATGGAGATCGACCGGGTCTTTGACCCCAAGTCGGGCCAGGTCTTCGTGTTCGGCTCCAACCTGGCCGGCATTCACGGCGCCGGCGCTGCCAGGTATGCCAGAAGCGATCTGGGCGCGGCCTGGGGTGTTGGCGAGGGGCCGATGCCGGATGCCTACGCTCCCAGGTGCTACGCCCTGCCGACCAAAGACAAGAACCTCCTGACACTTCCGCTTAACACCATCGCCCGCCACGCCAAGCTCCTGCTCTTCTACGCCGAGGCCAACCCGCAGCTCACGTTCTTCGTGACACGTGTCGGCTGCGGCCTGGCCGGCCTTACCGACGAGCAACTGGGGCCCATGTTCAACGGCGCCCCCGAAAACTGCATCCTGCCGCATGGGTGGGGAAAGATCGATTCATGACCAAGAGACGATCCCTCGAAAGGTCGGCCAAGGCGAAGCCCACCCCACCTCCACCGATTACCAAGGCCAAGGCCGAAGCCATCCCCCCCGCCCAGCTTCGTCTGCGTCTGGGCAAGCACAGCCCGGCATCCGAGATCGCTGTTCTCGATCACGGCTTCGTCGCGCTGGTTGACACCATGGGCAACGACCGCACTCCTGCCAGGACGGCCCGGACTTCCTTTCGCAACAAGGAGGAGAGAACCGAGGAGGCCGACGCCAAGTTGACCGGCTACCTGATCCGGCATCGCCACACCACTCCGCTTGAGTTCTGCCAAGTCCGCTTCTACATGAAGATGCCGATCTTCGTGGCAAGGCAGCTGGTCCGTCATCGAACGGCGAGCATCAACGAAGTCAGCTACCGCTACGTCAAGGCAGCTCGCGAGTTCTACGTTCCAGCCAAAGATCGGATGCAGAAGCAGTCGACCAACAACAAGCAGGGCTCATCGGATGAGTTGGTCGCCGACCCCGTCGGCTGCTTCAACATCATGAAGGAGTCGAACGAACGAGCCTTCGACGCCTACGAGAAGTTGCTCGACAAGCACAAGATGGCCGCCGAGCTCGCCCGCACTGTCCTGCCCGTCGCCACGTACACCGAGTGGTACTGGCAGAACGACCTGCACAACACCCTGCACCTGCTCAAGCTCCGCCTGGATCCGCACGCCCAGTACGAGGTCCGGGTCTACGCCGAGGCCATGCTCACCCTACTCCGCCCGGTCTACCCGGCCATCATCGCCGCCTGGGAGGCACTCTAGTGTCCGATACCAAAGAGTCCAAAGACACCGCCACCTTCATCGACCTGCTGACGGCCGCCATGTGCGATGCCGCCCTCCAGAACCAGCTCACCCAACTCCAGACGCGGATCATCCCCCCGGGCACAACGAAGGAGCGGGTCGTCCGCATCATCGTCATTCCCGAGGACATGGAATACGTCATGGATGGGTCGTGAAGCAAAGCGGCATGGAGGCCCAACACGAGCTGTGGGTGCTGGACGTCATCAACTGGCTCAACAACAACGACATCCCTGCAGGCGAGCTGGAGATCCCCGAACGCCTTGCGCTTGCCGCCGGGGTCACCCGGGGGCTGCGCAATGAGCTGCTCCTACGTAGCCGGCAGCTTGCCGACGAGAGGGCTGCGTATGAAAAGCTCTCTCACGCCCTGGAGGACAGGGACATGCTTCTTCGCACTGTCATGGGCCAACTCCGTGCGCTAACTGCGCAGCGCGACGAGTGCCAGGCACAGAGCAACCGAGACCTCATGGCCCGCCGGGCAGCCTTCGCACCGCCCACGACCGAGGGGGTTCCAATTGAAATACCGCAAGCGCCAGATCGTCCGTACTAACCGGGAGACACCATGACCACAGTCGCCGTCAACCAGACAGACCTCTGGTACATGCTGCTCGGCTACGTCCGCTACGCCATGGGGCGGGTGTCGACCGCGCCGGGGCTGGCCCAGGACCTCATTCGGTCATACGGGCCCGGCTGCACCACCGTCCAGCTCGATCAGATCCGCCGAGAGATCTGCGATGAGCTGGCCACCTATGAGCGAATGGGCCGCCTTCTCGGCATGGGCTGTGACCATGAGACGTGGAAGGCCTGCGTCGTCGACATCGACGCGCAGCTAGCTGCCCGACCTCAGCCGATATTGTTGCGCACGTAGTCGAAGTCGAAGTACGGCTTCTCGCGGAGCCAGCCTGGATCCCAGCCGCCGTTCTTGTCCATGCGGTTAAGCAGCTGAACGTCCTCGTGGCCGACCAGCCGCGATCCACGCTGCCAGCCGGCGGGCCACTCGTGGCGCTTGGCCATCTCACGACCCAGGTCGATCGCCATGTCGTGCTGCTCCTTGGAGAAGCGCAGCCCCGGCCGCATCGGGATGCCAAAGCCGTCACCGCAGGGGATCATCTCGACGCCGACATAATCGGTGTTGGGCGACTTGCTGGGGTAGAGCTGGTTTGGTGCCTTGTAGCGCGGGCCCCACTGGGCGTGCCACTTGGCCAGGGCGGCGGGACTCGCCTCCTTGATCCATGAGCCGCCCACGTACTTTGCCCGATCGTCACCGCCGCAGTGGTTGGTGAGGATGTTGTCGGGGGCGATCTGATGGAGGGTGCCGTTGTGCTCGAGCACGTAGCCGGGGCCGCCCCACATATAGCCGTTGCTGCCGTTCTGGCTGCCGATGTAGATGCGGATCGCCACATCCACCGGCAGCTGCTTCTTCTTCTTGGCGAGCGGGGTAACACCGCCGCCCGTCGTATGAAGGAGCAAGCCGAACGGGTCCCGGGTCTTGCCGAGCTTGGGATTACGAACGCCGGGAGTTTGCTTTGCGAGCGCGGATAGGTGGATGGCCATCTGTTCGTGCCTCTTTCTTTTGAAATGGGGTGTAGCCGGAGACTACACAGGTTAGCCCGCGACTAGGGGGCCGCGGTGGCCAGGAATGCGGCGTCGGTGAATCTGCCGATCGTTGCGTAGGCGTTGGAGTTGCCGGTTCCGACCGGTGTCACGAGTCCCGCCTGAGTGATGGTTGCCTTCGTGATGTCGTCTTGGTGCCAGAACACATTCGCGATAACGCTGGCCGTGGACGAGTCGCTGTAGGTCGCGGTCGCCGTCATCTGGGTTGGCGTCGAGCCAATGTCGACGCCGGCTGGCGTCGCGGTCAGTAGCGTCAGGCGCTTCTGCGGGATCAGGCTGTCGTAGCCGATGGCCGGGGTCAGCGTCGTGGCGTAGGTCGACATGTCCGCCGTGGCCCAAAAGCCAGTGTGCGGGGCCTCGTCATCGGTGGCGCCGGTCGCCGATAGACCCAGCTTTTGATAGAGACCCCACGAGAAGCCGCCGCTGGCGCTCTGCGCTGCTTCCAGGAATGCCACGGCCTGCGTGGCGCGAGCAGTCTGATTGAGCCACTGCGCCAGCGAGCGGTACTGACCGGAGGAGACAACATCGAAGTAGACATCCTGGACCCCGAAACCGTGCCCACCCGACTGGGACAGGTAGCCAGGGACCCCGCCGTTCTGATCTACGGCCTGGTTTATCCAGGTGAAGGCGAGGTTGGCGGCGGCGGTGTCTCCGGCCTTGACGGCGCCCAGGGCGCTGTTGAGGACGTTGTCGGCCAAGACCTGCGCGTTGCCAACATGGAAGGGCGCCCAGTCGGCGGGGTTGTAGTTCGGTGGCGCTGCGGGGTAGTTAGGCCAAGTCGTGTAGTGATCGAAATAGTATCCGTCGGCGTGCTGGGAGTCGGCGTAGAAGTCGCGGGCGCCGTCCACACGGGCGCCGTAGCTGGCGTCGCTGGTGATGGCGCTCAGGTGAGTGAGGGCGCCGATGTAGTTGAAGCATTCGGAGGGGACGATCTGATCGGAATAGTTGCCAGCGGAGTCTACATACTTGAACGGGGCCGGGTATGCGGTGCCGGCATAGCCAAACGAGGTCAGCCAAGCGTTGGGCTCGTCGATCATGTCGAGCAGCCACCCGCCCAGGGCGATCCCCGCTGTGCGGTAGTCTAGATCTCCGGTCTCATCGTAGAGCTCGCTGAGAGCCTCGAGGATGACCAGGCCGTCGCCGGAGTAGTAGGCGGGGTTGCCGGTGCCATCGAGCGCCCCGGCAGCGATCCACTCGCCGGGGTTGATGGGGTCCTCGGTAATCAGGGACGGGAACGCTCCGTAGCTTTTAGCTAGCGCCCCAGCGCTGCTAAGCTGTTGCCAGGTCAGCATCTTGTCAGCTAGCGTGACAGAGGCCGCAGCCTCGCCGCGCTTGAGGTGCCACAAGATCTTCTCGGCTGAGATGCGCAGGTAGATCCACCGCCCCTCGCCAGCACCGGTGTCGTAGAAATTGAAGACCAGCCCCTGGACGTCCGGGTCAGAGCCAAGGGACGTGGCTTCCAGGTGGGCCGCGAACGACGACCGGAACTGATCGGTCGGGTAGGTGATCGTCGTGCTCGGCGATGACAGGAACGCGACGCCGAGCACGCCAACGAATGTCACCGCCACCAGGCCGGTGTACCCACGCGAGAAGGTCTTTTTCATCGACCGGGCCGCCGGGCCGCCAGGTGCGCCTTGACCTCTGTGCCGGTGCCGGCGATGGCGACGATCTCGAGATAGATGCGAGTGCAGTGAAACGGAAAGAAGATGGGTTCAATGTGGCGGATCTTGTCCGCGCCCGTCTCGCCCATGGCGGTCAGTGCGTTGATGGTGCCCTTGGTGCCATCAACGCCGGTCCCCGCCGGGAACCAATCGGCTGCGACCGGATCGTAGAACCACAGCCGCGCCGTCGCGGTCATGACGCCCGTCCCGGCGGTGCTGTAGAGCACCAGGGTCATCGTGTCGGGCACTCCCTTGAAGGCCTCCATGGCCTCCGAGATGATTTCAGTCGACAGGCCCGCCGACGCGCCCGACGGTGGACTGTTGACGGTGGCGCGGCTGGCGAGCAGCTCAACCGCTACCGTGACGTTTGTGCCGTCGGGACCAATGTTGGTGATGTCGCCAATTGCCATGGGCGAGATCCTACTCGATCGCCGATGTCAATACCGCGATTTGTAACCGCTCAAGTAAACGCCACTCACCCTCCGAGTGGGGATAAAACATTCCGAGGAGGACTGATGAGAGCTCTAAAACTTGCCGCCATGATCGTATGGCTAACGATGGTGTCGCCTCGGGCGGCGACGGCGTCGCCTCGGGCGGCGACGGTTGACAGCCGGTACGTGGACCGGGTCCTGGCCGAAGGCCGGATCGGGTCGCGCGACCACGCCGAAGCGGTCGTGATCGCGGCCCAGGCCCACGCCACCGCCGACTTCCCGCTCGAGCTGCTGCTGGGCCTGGCCGACACCGAGAGCGACTTCGTGCCCTGGTCGGTGTCGCGCCTCATCAATGGCGAGCGCGTGACCGGCTCGTACCTCTCGACCAAGCGGCCCGCCGGCGCCACAGGCAACTTCTTCTGCGGCATCACGCAGGCGACTGCCTCGACCTGGGCCAGGTGTCTTGCTCTGCGAGACATCGACCTGGCTTACCGGACCACGGTCGCCGAACTGACCGCTTGGCTCAAGCGAGCCAAGACAGTGACCCGGGCGCTGCAGGGCTACGGCTGCGGCAACAAGGGCATGAGTGGATCGTGCAAGGCGTACGCGGGCAAGGTGTATCGCCGCGCCCGTCTCTTCAAGCTTCCGCTGGCAACAGTGTAATCGTGGCCGACGAGCTGACCGACCTGGAAGTCATTCGCGTCAACCCGATCGCCTGGGCCGCGCTGCTCACCTGGCAGGCGCTGGCGCCTGGCCTCTATCAGGCCCACGTTGACGGCTACGAAGCCTGGGAGCGTGTGGCGCCAGCGGGTGTGTCGATTGCCAAGGCGGTCGAGGATCTACATCGCCTGCACCCCGAGCTCGTTCACCCAAGGAGATTGGAATTGTGAAGCTGATCATTGCAGGCAGTCGCGACCTGCATCCGTCGACGAAGGAGATCGGCGCCCACGTCGAAGCCTTCATGGCCGTCCACCCCGAGTTCGAGATCACCGAGGTTGTCTCCGGCATGGCCCGCGGCGTCGACCTGGCCGGGGTCGACTGGGCCAAGCATTGCGGCATTCCCGTCAAGCCGTTTCCGGTCACGTCCGCGGACTGGAAGTTCTACGGCAAAAGCGCCGGCCGACGCAGGAATCGCATGATGGCCGAGTACGCTGATGCTGCCCTGGTCTACTGGGATGGCAAGAGCCGCGGCTCAAAGCACATGCACGAGACCATGCAGGAGCTGAACAAGATCAGCCTCCGCATCATCACCAATAAAGGAAGTGCAGCATGATTGACGTAGAAGACGCCAGGCGAGAGATCGAGGATCTCAGGATCATATTCAAAGATCTGGAGGACCTCGCCAGGAAGCACACCACTGGCCACAACAGCCTGGCGATCCTGATGTCGGCGATGGTGAACGTGGGCGTCCGCGGCCTGCGCACGGCAAACGACTCGGCCCGTATGGACTCCGCCTCGTCGCTGCGCCACCTGCTCGCTGAGATCTCCGAGATCTGGGAGCACGGCGACGCAAAGCCGAATCCTTCGTGAAAGTTTTCAAAAGACGTTGACAGGATTTGCGGCCGCGCGTAACAGTAGAGACTCGATGTCACCGTTGATGCAGCCCACGACCGCGACGCCCAGGGCAACCGCCCCGGCCGCCGTGTATCCGTGCGCCATCGGCGGTCATAGCTCGTTTTCAGTCGAGCAGCGCCTGACCAATCTCGATTGGGAGCGGCCCGGTCTCTAAGTTTCTCTCCCTACAGGGTGTGACTAGAGGCCGGGCGAACCAGAAGGTTCCCAGGCCTTTCTTCTTTCGGAAAGGTTGGTTCGATTATAAGTCGTACAGATACGGTTTCGGTCCGGTCTCCAAAGCCGGACGAGGGGGTTCGACTCCCCCACGGCTTGCCACGCCCCCTCGCCCCGGTGGTGGCTCAATGGGTCTGTAGACCGATAGGGATTCGGTGCCGGCTGTAACCCGGTTGTACTAGTTGCCATCTCGGTTCGACTCCGAGCAGACCCACGACTCCTGACAACTGAATAGCGACAGCGAAGGTGACCGCCGGCCAAGCGGTCACAGTTGCGGGCTTGGTATATTGGTAGTGCCTCGGGTTTCCAACCCGTCGATGCCGGTTCGATTCCGGCAGCCCGCTCCATTCGAGAGTCGTCCAATCGGCAGGACACCGGTCTCTGAAACCGTTAATGAAGGTTCGACCCCTTCCTCTCGAACGACTGCTACTCGACGTGCCGCGGGGGCACGACCGCACTTGTAATGCGGTGAGCGGGGTTCGACTCCCCGGAGTAGCTCGAATGCGCCTCTAGTATCTCTGGTGAGTACAACGGTCTGTTAAACCGTGCGAGCAGGGTCCGATTCCCTGGAGGCGCGCAATGCGGCCACCCTGCTCCTAATTTCATGGTGCGTGTACCCGTCACGTGCCCCGATTGCCTTGGTAGCTCTGGTGGTCAGAGCGTCCGACTGAAGATCGGAAGAATCTGGTTCGACTCCAGACCTTGGCACGAACTGGCCGAGATTGTCCCCGTCGGCCTGAGCGCTACGTGTCCGTGGCCTAATGGATAGGGCAACTCTTTCCTAAAGAGGAGACTGCAGGTTCGACCCCTGCCGGACACACTCCGACCGCGGTGGGTTCAATTCCCACCTCTTGTACGATTTCTGAATGTCCAGGTGGCGGAATGGCAGACGCGCCAGCTTGAGGTGCTGGAGGGTAACACCGTAGGGGTTCGACTCCCCTTCTGGACACGATTTGCACGAGTGGCGGAATGGTAGACGCTGCGGACTTAGGATCCGCCGGGTAAAACCGTGAGAGTTCGAATCTCTCCTCGTGCACGAAGCTTTGCCGGCGTGGTGGAATGGCAGACACAGCGGCTTCAAATCCCGCCGACTCGTTCGTGTGAGTTCGACTCTCGCCGCCGGCACCGCATCAGCATGGAAGGAGGATGGCTCTATGGAAACGCTCGTTCTTGATACAGGCTACCAACCCGTGGCCCGCGTGCACTGGCAGCGGGCCATCACCCTCCTCTTCATGGGCAAGGTCGAGGTGGTCGAGGAGTACGAAGACTCATCGATCAAGTCCGTCACTTTCAGCCTGAAGATGCCGTCAGTCGTCCGCTTCCTGCGGTCCATTCGTGGCAGGAAGAGGGTCGTCAAGTTCTCCCGCGAGAACGTCTACGCCCGCGACAAGGGGCGCTGTCAGTACTGCAATGCTCCGGTCCCTCGGAGCGAGATCACCTACGACCACGTCGTGCCCCGTGCGCACGGCGGGACGACGGTCTGGGAGAACGTGGTCATCGCCTGCTTCCCGTGTAATCAAAAGAAGGGTGGCCACACTCCGGCGCAGGTCAGGATGCGACTCCTCTCGACGCCGGTGAAGCCCAAGAAGCTGCCGGACGCCAGGCTAACGTTGACGTGGAGGACGGGAATGCCCGAATCCTGGAGAGGTTGGGTCCGGGATGTCTGCTACTGGAACGGCGAGCTCGATGCTTGAGTCGGTGTCATCGTAGGCGGCGATCATGTCTCGGACCCTGGCCCTGCCCTCGCGGGAGGCCAGGTACCGCGGGAGCCGGTACTCGGTCTCGATACACCCGAGGCACTTCACATCGGGGATGATGTTGGACGTGTTGAAGCCGCAGATGTTGCAGGGCAGCGACTCGATCCGCGGGATCTTCTCGGTATCGATGTCGTCGTCCACGGGCGCATTGTACAGCGCCTGATTTCCTGGAGGGTGAACTGGGTATGGACCCGGCACCGGCTTGAAACCGGAGGGGCCGCGCAAGCGGCTGGGGATCGTTACCTCCGCCCTCCGCGACCTGGAGAGTGAGCAGGCTGTGGAGCCTGGCCCCGTTGGAAGCGGGTGCGATCGCAAGGTTGGTGTTCGACTCACCCGCTCTCCGCCGACTGGAAGATGAAGCAGCCTTGGGGCTGCCGCTGATTCGAAATCAGATGGGCCGGGCAACCGGCTGGGGTTCGAGACCTCCGTCTTCCGCGAATGGAGAGTGTACCGGCGAGGCGCCGGCGCCCGCTGCTAATGGGATGAGGCCCGCAATGGTCAGGCGTTCGACTCGTCCTCTCTCCGCCATGCTCCCGACCCAACGAATGGAGCCGTTGGCAGACCGGGGTCCGATTACCTGTTGGCGTACGATTCAAAAAAGGAGACTTCGCTGTCACTATGCAGACCATGAGACCCAGGTCAGAACCCGGCGCCCTACCAAGCGGGCGTCCGGTCACCCAAGAGGAACGAGCCATCACCCTCGTTCGCAGCCGCATCTTCGGGGACGCCTCCCCGGTAAGGAACGTCGCGGAAGAAAAAGCCCTCTTCCTTGCAGCCATGGAACGAGGCGCCGGGCCGTGAAGAATGTCTGCTATGCCCGCGACTGCGAGAGGGAGTGCAAGCCCGAGAAGCTGATGTGCCCCAAGCACTGGCGCATGGTCCCGTCCCATATCCAGAAGGAGGTCTACAAGCACTACCGCCATGGCCAGGCGGAGGGCAAGAAGCCGAGCGAGGACTGGATCCTCGCGGTCAACGCTGCCGTCAAGGCCGTCTCTGCTCACGAGAACAGGCCAGACCCAAACCAGCTCGACCTATTCGGCGCGCCGCTGCCGCAAGCGGAGAAGAAGAGTGGAGGTCTCCATTGACCGAGGATCGGCCCGGGCCCCTTGACCTGAGCGATTCCAACCTCGACAACTCCGAGATGACGTCCGAGGACGACGACGAGGAGTGCGAGACGTGCGGCGGCGAGGGCAGCATCCTCGTTGCAGATCGCTGCACCGTCCGCATCAGTGAATGCTGCGGCGGCTGCACGGCGCCCTGTCCCGAGTGCCATCCGAAGTTCGATAGGGAGTATGAGAAAGACGAGTAACGGCGACTCCAACGTGATCGGCATGGTCGCGCATCTCCGCTCGCGGGTGGACGAGCTCGAGGGGTCCAGGCTCGCCGAGCAGCTAGCTGCAAAGCAAGAAGAGGTGAACGACCTCAGGAGTCAGCTCGGTGAGATGGAGCGGCAGCTCGAGTACACGCAGTCCGTGCTTGGCAGCCTAGAAGAAGAGATGGCCGAGCTAAAAGCGAGGTCGTGATGACCAAGACCAGATACATCATCCTGGGCGACACCCACGGCGACTTCCTGTGGACCCTCAAGGTCCTGGACCACGCCAAGGCGCTCAAGATCGACACCATCTTCCAGGTCGGCGACTGGGGATTCATCTGGCCTGGCTGCGACCAGTCCGAAGGGCTCGCGCTGGCCCTCCGGGCTCGCAAGCAACGCATGTACTTCATCGACGGCAACCACGACGTCCACCCGGTCCTGCGGACCAAGACCGACTGGCCCGCCGAACTGGTCTACATGCGCAGGGGTACTCGACACGCCTTCATCAATGATGATGGCCGAGTGGTTACCGTGGGCGCCCTAGGCGGCGCCGCGTCCATCGACAAGAACAGCCGCATCGAAGGGCAGTCCTGGTGGCCCGAGGAAGAGATCCTCGACAGCGAGATCGTCACCGGCCAGGTCGACATCCTGCTCACCCATGACGCCCCGGAGCGACCCAGGAATCTGTCAGATATCCAGCTGCCGATGAACATCGTCTATCGCTGTCAGGGCAGTATCTCCAAGGTTCAAGAATGTGTTCGCCGATCCAATCCACGCATCCTCTATCACGGCCACTACCACTGGCCCTACAAGAGTTCATTCGAGGGCACGGAGGTGATCGGCCTCAACTGCAACGGAAGGCTGGGGGGCTACATCGTGGTCGACCACAACTTCGAGCCCTACAAGGGCCGCATCACCGGATGGGTGACCAAGTGATCAAGGTCCACAAGGAGCCAGACGGCCTGGGCGCCCCGCATGAGTGCTGCTGCCTGTGCGGCAAGCCCACGGCGTACTGGTACTTTCCGAACACCGCAAAGGGCTTCGATGCCGAGTCGCCACCGAGCGGCAGCAACGAGGTCGCCTGCTGCCGGGATTGCGCCGCCACCGCGTCGCCGCCGGACATGCCCTCCAAGCAGGAGTGGTGCGAACGAGACGGAAGAAGGAAACAGGCATGAGCGAAGGTGTCACGGGCAGAACGGTCGATGACGAGGATTTCGACGATCCGGAACTCATCCAGACACCCGCCATGATCGAGGCCAGGTTGGTGCTATTCGGCAAAGAGGCCGCAAGCATCGCCGAGTGCTTGACCCAGGAAGAGACCGCAGAGTACATCACCGGATTCCTGCGCACGGTTATCGCGCAGCTAACAGGTATCGAACCGCCACCTCCGCCACGGTTCGAGTTTCCCAGGGAAGTTAACTAATGCCTACGATCCAGGAACTCGTTGACGCCGCCTACCAGAACGCCCTGTCGAAAGGCTGGCACGAAGGCACTCGCACGGTCGGCGAAGAGATCGCCCTCGTCCACAGCGAGCTATCCGAGGCCCTCGAGGAAGCTCGCACCGGCAACCCGCTGAGGGACGTTTACCGCAAGGGCGACAGCCCCAAGCCCGAAGGCTTCTCGATCGAGCTCGCCGACGCCATGATCCGCATCTTCGACATGGCAGGCAAGTACAAGCTCGACCTGGAGCAGGCCATCGAAGACAAGATGGCCTACAACCGCACCCGTCCCCATCGCCACGGCAAGGCCTTCTAGGAAGGCCGGCGGTTAATGAATAGATCTAATTCAGAAGTCCTCCATCCGTCACTCGCCAATCATCAGGAATCACTAATGTCTTTTCGCTGCACCGTCTGCCACGTCCCCCAGCTAGCCGGAACGCGCCCCGTAGCCAAGGTGCTCGAGCGTCGCGATCGCATCTACAGCACTATCGGCGGCGACATCCCCGGCTGGGAAATCGCCAAGGAATCCGTTGCCTGCCCGCCGTGCGCCGGTGAGGCGCAGCCCGCCGAATGACCCGGCCGGAGGTCGTTGGCCCCCGCAATCAAAGCAAGCACATCGCCCGTCTACTGGACCAACGGGTCGGGAAGGAGCTCCTGCGCCGCAACGATCGGCGCAAGAACTTTGAGGCCGGGGAAGCGACCGGCCTGTGCCTGGCGATCGGCGCGGTCGGGCTCCTTGCCGCATGGCAGGGATCGATCGTCTCGTTCGATCTGGAGATCTGGCAGCGCATCTCAATGACCGTCCTCGGCGTCGTCCTGCTGGTTGTTCAGTATGGTATGAGGCGCAACTTTTACAACAACACCGAAGCGCCCCTCATCGGGGCCAGGAAGAGGAAGCAGCATGTCGACAATTCTGGGAGCGAACGGGAAGCCGGCGGAGACGGGCGAGACCGCGAAGTCGGCGGATGATGCCGCCCCCAAGACCGAAGTGCAGGATGTTCGGACGGTGCCCATGGGCGTCCTCCTCTACAACCTCATCCTGTGCGGCAGCGGGATGCAGACCAACCAGATGATCCTCGGGCAGATCCAGCACGACATGGAGATGCAGAAGATGGTCATCGACCCGCCGCAGGTCGCTCAGCTCAGGGAGGTGCTCGCGCACCAGCTAAACGCCCGCAACGTCATGGTCGGCGAGATCAACACCCGCTTCGCTGACGTCGACGCCCGCCGCATCGCCAACCTGGATCTCGTTGTCGAGGATCGCACGAAGCCCGAGGTGACCAATGGCGCCGCCTGAACGCTTCATTCGGGTCATCCTGGAAAGCCCTTTTGCGGGCGATCGCGAGACCAACGCCAGCTACCTGGCCGCGGCCATGCTGGACTGTCTGCAGCGCAACGAGGCGCCGTTCGCCAGCCACGGGCTTTACCCGCAATGCCTTGATGACGATGTTGCCGAGGAGCGCGACATGGGCATCTCGGCAGGCTTTGCCTGGCGTCCGGCGGCCCAGAAGACCGTGGTCTACAAGGACCTTGGCATCTCCTACGGAATGGGATGTGGTATCCGCCACGCCGAGGAACTCGGGCAGCCCATCGAGTATCGCCTGCTTGGCGGTCAGTGGGCGGATGACGGGTTCGACGAACCGCCCCCGTGATCTTCATGTGCTACGTCTGCCGCAAAGATCGGCAGGCGTTGATCCACGAAACATTCCTGCCCTGCTGCGGCATGCACGTCAGGATCTGCGGCGAGAAATGCGGTCCGCTGATCGGGCGTGTGTGCGACGGCATGTCGCCGGAGCGGTACGCGGCGAAATACAAAAGGGTTCACCTGATAACATGTCGAAGCCGTCTAAAAATGTGACGTTGCGGCTCCTGGATGGCGGCAGGGTCGACGAGTCCGGGGACTACATCGAGGATGTCTTTGGCCCAAGGGGCTACCTCTCGAAGCTGGTCTCCGGATATCAGCCTCGCCCCGGGCAGGTGGCGCTGGCCCGATCGATCGATCAGGCCATCCGCAATGGCACCCACGCCATCGCCGAGGGCCCGACGGGGACGGGCAAGTCGTTCGCCTACTCGGTGCCGGCCGCCTATCACGCCATCCACTCCAGCAAGCGGGTCTGCATCGTCACCGCCAACAAGACCCTGCAGTCGCAGATCGTAAACAAGGATCTAGAAGAACTGCGCAAGGCGACCGGATGGAAGTTCTCATTCACGGTGCGCAAGGGCGCCTCGTCATACCTGTGCGCCCGCGACTACGCCCGCGGCAGGTGGGAAGGCGTCCGGGACGGCAACGAGGAGATGGTCGACGCGGTTCGCGACTGGGCCGACACCACCAAGGACGGAGATCGCGAGGAGAGCCCAGGGCCGACCAACAAGATCTGGCGCTCGTTCTCGACCACCAGTGAGGAATGCGACGGGCCCAGGGAGTGCGGTTCGGCCGACGGGTGCTTCTTGGCAGCATCCAAGGTCCGCGCCAAGGCGGCCCATATCGTCGTCACCAACTACCACCTCCTATACCGCCACCTGACCTTCGAAGCTGCGCGCCTGCGCAAGGCCAAGCTCAAGTGCGAGGAGGAGGGGAGAGAGTGGGACATGGAGATCTATAACAAAAAGCTGCGCCAGGACAACAACGGCATCCTGCCGGTGTTCGACGTTCTCATCATGGATGAGGCGCACCATGCCCCGGAGATCGCCCGCGACCACCTTGGCGAGGATGCGACGATCAGCTGGTCAGCTGTCCACCGATGCCTGTCCGGGCTCCACGATCTTGAAAACCTCGGCCTTGGCAAGGCTGCGCTCTCGGCCAGATCGAACGCCGTGCAACTTCTCAACGACCTCTGGGATGACCTGGACCGACGCCTGGGCGCCGAGCTGGTGGTGTTCGGGCCTGGCGACATGCTGAAGTCGGAGGGGCTAGAGGCGGCCCTGTTGGACATCGCTGGCCTCTACATGGCCACGTCTAGTCGGATTGCGCCGAAGGTTGCTACCGGCAAGCCCATCATGAAGGCCAAGGATGCCGAGCACGCCGTGATGGCTGCTCGACTCAGGAAGCTCGCTGACCGATGCGCGGATGTTACGGACCGCCTAAACAAGTTCCGGACGCGAGGGATTCCATCGCTCGTCTACTTCGCGCAGCGAGAGTCGTCGGAGGATGGGGCAGCCGAGGTGAAGCTCAAGGCGAAGGCCTTGCTGGTCGGACGGTTCATGCGAGAGGAGATCTTCGACAAGGTCTCGCCGGTGATCCAGGTCTCCGCCACGCTCGCCATCAAGAACCCTCGCGGGTCAGACTTTGACCACGTCCGGCGCGAGATGGGCATGCGAGATCTCAAGGGGGTGTCCGAGCTGGTCGTCCCGTCTCCGTTCAACTGGCATCAGCAGTCCCTGCTGGTGGTGCCCTCCACGATGCCGATGTACGAGTCCAAGTCCAAGGACGACAACGCGGCCTACAACGCGGCGGCCCTCGAGCACATGGAGGCGATCATCCGCATCGTCAAGGGGCGGACGCTGGTTCTGTTCACGAGTCACAAGTCGATGCGTCGGGCTGCCGGGTACCTGCGGGCACGCCTGCCCTACGAGATACTCGTGCAGGGTGAGGGCACGAATCGAGATCTCCAGGACCTGTTCCGGTCCAGTGTAAACTCGGTGTTACTGGGGACGGAGTCGTTTGCCGAGGGCGTCGACATCCAGGGGGAGGCCTGCACCTGCGTCATCCTGGAAAAGCTCAGCTTTGCACCACCCAACGATCCGGTCCTGGTGGGCCTCGAGATGCGGAACGCGGAGATCTTGGCCAAGGACAAGAACGCCAACGTGGTGGACGTGTTCAAGGGGTACCGCATGCCCATGGCGATCACGAAGTTCAAGCAGCGAACCGGCCGCCTACTTCGGTCGATTCGCGACGTCGGCATCATTGCCTGCCTGGATCGACGGGTCGCCGACTCCGGCTACAGCTACCAGTTTCTCGGAAGCATCCCGCCCATCCGGCTATCGAGAACGCTGCATGACATCGAACCGTTCCTGAAAAGCCTGGGGGCACTCTAGCGGCATAAGGAATACAAGGAAGGTGGCCATTGCTCAATCACGACAATCTGCGCGGGATGTCTCACGGCAACCCGCTCTTTTCGGAATGGCTGGTTCGAGTTGACGAGCTGTGCATGAGGTTTCTGGATATCGATCTTTGGTCGATCCCGGAAGCCCAGTTCGAGCCGCATGAGACGGACGACGCCTACGAGGGAAACATGGATCCAGAAACGTACTTCCTCACCCTGCTGGCCGCGATGAGGGCCGGGCGGGACTCGGACGAGATCGATCGTCAGTTTGCCAGGATGGTCAAATGGGGAGTCAGTCGACCGTGACCGATTTCAATCTTGGCCAGGGCGACGCGGCCGATTACCTGCGGTCCATCCCGGATGGCAGCGTCGATCTGCTCATCACCGACCCGCCCTATGAGTCGCTGGAGAAGCACCGCAAGCGGGGGACCACGACCCGCCTCAAGCACAGCAAGTCATCGAGCAATGACTGGTTCGAGATCTTCCCGAATTCCCGGTTCACCGAGCTATTCGTGTTGGTCTACGCGGCCCTCCAGAAGAACGCCCACTTCTACATGTTCTGTGATCAGGAAACGATGTTCGTCGCCAAGCCGTTGGCCGAGGCGGTGGGCTTCAAGTTCTGGAAGCCGATCGTGTGGGACAAGATGGGGATTGGGATGGGCTACCACTACCGGTGCCGATACGAGCTCATCTTGTTCTTCGAGAAGGGCAAGCGAAGACTTAACAACCTCGGCGTGGCCGACGTCATCAAGGTGCCCCGCGTTCGCAACGGCTATCCGACCGAGAAGCCGGTAGCGGTCAATGAGGTGCTGATCAAGCAGAGTTCGGCTCCGGGTGAGCTGGTCTGCGACCCCTTCATGGGGTCAGGCTCGTGCGGCGTGGCCGCCCTCCGGAATGGACGCACCTTCGCCGGCAACGACCTGTCTCCCGTCGCCGTCGACTTGGCGAGAAGCCGTCTGCTCGATGTCAGTTCAGCGACAGGTACCTTGACTGCTGGGGTGCCGACAGGGGAAAACACGTGACCGTGTCGAATGTGTCAATTCAGAACCAGGTGCTAGGCGCCCTCCGCAATCACGCCAATGGTGTGACGGCGGCGGCCGTGGCGCAAGCTACAGGCCTTGCTGCGGACCAGGTTCGGATGGTTCTGGAGGGCCTGTACGTCTCCAGTCAGGTGGAGTGCCGGCGCCTGGGCGAGAGCGTCTATCGGATCTTCCACCGTCGCACAAATTAAAGGACCCCATGCCAGAAGAGAAGGGCTCGTCGCACTTGCTGCGATTGGCCGCCAAGAACATGTGCTGGATTGCCCAGACAGTCCACCAGGCCCATCACCAAGACGTGGCCGGGGAGACGTCCCCGGCCAACTGGCGAGACTGCTCCCGCGGCGCCTGCCGCAGCATGGAGTCCATGCTGGGGCAAGTCGGCTTCGACAAGAACCTACGGCCGGTCCCGGTACTCCCGTGATCAGCTGTAGCTGCGGCCTGACTCTCGAGGATGGCGTACGCCACCCGGCGCTCATTGACTGCTGCCACGCTCTTCAAGCCGCACTTCGTCGCCAGCGGGAGGCTGCCGCGACCTTGTCCTTCGAGGTCTCCACGCGCTACCTGGACATCCTCACCAAGATGGCGACCGAGAAGGATCCCTGTGGCGAGTTGGCGATGGAGGTCGGTCGCCGTTATATCGCCATGGGCGATTGGTCTCCGCTGTGGCAGGCCAGACACGATGCCGAGAGATTCAAGGATCTGTCCAGGAGGTGCCTGGCCACGATCAGGACCATGCTGTGTATCCCGGCTATCGGGGAAGCCTCCCCGGACTGGGTGGCCGAGCGGTTCATGATGTTACGCGACCTGGCTATGCAGCTCGGGGTACCTCTACCCGATCCTGCTGGTTCCGAATCTCCCCCGCGTTGATCTTGCGCTGGGTTTCCATCGCCCAGGCGTAAGCAGCCTTCTTCCTCCACATGTACAGGTACGCGGAGCCTCCGAACGTCTCTGCCAGCCAGCGGGCGTTCTCCTCCATCCGGGTATCCGCAATGGGGCCGGTGAGCTCGTACTCGACCAGCAGGGTCTGGGTGTAGCCCTCTCGCTCGAACTTGGCCCGCAGAGTCCAGATCACCGGAAGCAGGAGCAGGTAGACCAGCGACATCAGGAGGTGGTTTACCGGCCAGGCCCGCCTGCCCAGGGGCCAGTTGTGGAACTGCTTGATGTGCTGCATCTCGTGACGAAGCAGCCGGTAGCGTGACGTGGTCGAGCTGGTGGCCCAGTCCGATCCGACGTACATGGTGGAGAAGATGGTGGTGGTGAAGCCGGAGTAGTCCTGCCGGGTGATCTTCTGGAGCAGCCAGAAGATGGGGCGGAGCCAGGACTTATCCCGCTCGACCACGGAGAATCGCGGATACCTGTCCTTGACCTGCAGGCTGAGGACGGCGTAGCGGTCGAGAGTTGACATAGTCGGATTCTGTCACGTCGTCGTCGACGCCGCTGGCATAAGGACAATGCAGAAAGGGCTAGGGCCCGCCACCTTGCGATGACGGACCCCGATACTCCACCTGCACATGGCAGGCAAGCTACTTGCTAGGCAAGCGTTGCGCTGTAGCCGGGGACCGGCGTCCAGGCCGCGCCGACCCAGATGAGCTTGGCGCGCTCGCTAACCGCATCGAAGGTCAGGGTCGTGCCACCCGTGAAGGTGCCAGTGACGACCATGCTGCCGCCGGTGGTCGTGCTGCGCATGATGAGGGCCATCTGCTGACCAACCACGGTGCCGTCGGCCAGGGTCATCGCCTGGGCGACGCCGGTGGCCGTGAGGACGGACAGTCCATCGGTGACGGCGATCGCGCCGGCCGCCGAGTAGACCGTGGTCTCAATCGCGTCGAAGTAGTCGTCGGCGTCCTCCAGCTTGGAGGCGACGGAGATCGCGCGGTTGAGCTTGGTGAGATTGCGGGTTTCTTTGATCGAGAGCTTCGTGCGGGCCATGGGGATCTCCTTCTAGAGTTCATGGCAGAAGCGGGAGATTCCGCCCTGCGCCCAGGCCAGAGAGTATCAACCTAGCCATTCAAACCGTCAACCAGAGGAGGCCGGGCATGGGGGAGTGGCAAGTCATCAACTACGCTGCGCCCAAGGGGGCCGAGGCTCAGATGCGCCGTTCGAGTAGTTTTTGGGGATCGTATCGCGCATCCCGCCATAGAGTCCGCAGCCTTCTGCTCCTGGAGAAATCTCGGCGGTTTATGTTTCGGTTGGAGCTGTCTCGTGTGGAAGGACCTCGGGCAACTGTGTTACGGATGCTGGAGCGGTCGGCGGACTCTGCTCATGACCGACGCCTATTCGAGACCGACAAAATGAAAAAGCTCGCTCGCTCGGCACGAAGTGCCGAGATGCAGGCCAGAGTTCTCTACGAGGAGTCAGATGGACGGAGATGACAACAACGAGCCGCCGCCGCCGCAGCTGTTCCTGTTCAAGATCGATCCAGGCGTGGAGACGACGATGCTCAAGGGGCGCGCCATGCGCCAGATCGCCTCAGCGATCGACGCCGCGCTGGATGATGTAGTCGACCAACTGCTAGAGGAGTTCCCGGATCAATACACAGCAATCGCCAGTGCCCTCGACGGCCGGGCGAAGCGTTTGCAATCAGGCCACGAACAGAAAGTTCGCCGGGATCGAGAGGCCCGACGACTCAAGGAGCAAGATGGTGCAGCAGTTAACGGACGAGCAGACGGACCGGTTCAGGGTGGCGTACAAGCTGTATCAGGACAGGAGTCGCGTCCTGGGTGTGAGTCAAAAAGATCTGCTGGAAGCAACGGGGGCCACGTACCGACTGCTCGGCCCGTCGAAGTCGAACGCAAGCCCTGAGGCCATCGACGCCTGGGATGCCGCTAAGGCGACCGCTGCCGCTGCTGCTATCGAAAGTCTGGCCACCCACCATCGGCGCGTCGCTGACGCTATGCATGACCAGGCGGACGCCCTCAAGCAAGTCACCCTCCTCGCCAGCTCGCTCATCGAGGCGCCATGACCGGAAAGTACATCTGCCTGGAGGGCGGTGACGGCGGTGGAAAGACCACCCTGGCGCGCATGATCTGCCAGCGCCTGGCCGGCAAGGGGGTTAACTCCCTGCGGTACTGGTTTCCGTCCGAGAACACTGTCGGCGCCCTCATTCGCAAAGGCCTGCGGGGGGAGGTCAAGATCGCCCAGGAGGCATACCTCTACCTGTTCGCCGCCGACGGCCTGCAGGCCAACGCCGAGCTCGGCGCCTGTCTCCGCATGGGTCATCACGTGGTCTGCGATCGTCACCCGACCTTGTCGGGCCGCGTGTTCCAGCCAGACCATCACGAAGTTAAGCAGATCGAGCAGGTCTACGACTCGGCGACCGCAGACGGCGTCCTGCTGCCGGACCACCTGTTCGTCATCGACATCCCGGCCGAAGTCAGCCTGTCCCGCATGAAGAGCCGCGAGAAGTACAAGGATGTCGTCTTCGAGAGCGACAAGATCGAGAAGGTCGAGGAGCTGAGGCAGCGCTACCTGGCGCTGGCGAAGACGTACAAGGCAACCCTGCTCGACGGCACCAACACGCCCGAATCCCTCATTGATCAAGTCCTGACCCACGTCGGCCTCTAGGCCGAGGAGATCTATGATCGAAGGCAATCGCCAGGAACGGCGGATGCCGCGCTGGCCGCTGACGTCGGACGGGACATTCATCGTCCTGTTCGGCTTTCTGACTCTGATGTTGGCTGCCTGGCGGTGTTGACTGAACCCTGATTCGATGATACCCACTAACCATGGCTAACGACAAAGAGGCATCTGATGTCAAGGACGTGGAGAAGGTCAAGAACCTCCATGTCGAGGTCCCTGAGAGCTTCCACACGCGCGTGAAGATGCTCTGCGTGATGAAGAAGGTGTCTCTGATGTCCTATGCCCTGGCGGCCCTCGAAGAGAAGGTCGCTCGGGATGAGGTGACTCTGGCGGCAGGGCCGCGGAGCTGACCGTGCAGAGCTGTGGCCGGTGCGGCTCTGACCGCCTGTTCCAGTTTTTAGCCACGCCGGCGTCCAGCAAGCGAGCCGTCAACGATGCCGAGTTGCCGCTGGTCTGCCGATCCTGTGGGCAGATCACGGTCAACGGCTCAGCCCTTCAGTTCCCCGAGGCGTTCGAGGCGCAAGCCAAGGACATGGCCGAGGCGGCGGCGCAGTCCGGTCGTGCGGCCACCGAGGCGCTCACCAGCGATCCCAACGCGAAAGTCACTGCCTACTTTGCCAAGGTCTATCGAGAGGCCTATCTCGATGGCTTCCTGCGCTGCCTGGCCTTCTATCAGCACAACCTGAAGGAGGGGCGACTCAAGCGCCTGCGCGAGCTCTGGAGCAAGAGATCATTCCCAGCATCCGAGAGCATTTGCCGTCTGCATGGCGGCTTGGTCTACCTAACGCCACCGGCGCTAGCGGAGTTCGACTCTCTGATGATGCTCGGCCCTGTGCCAGACTGAGTCATGCCCAGGGTCCTGCGTACTAGCATCCGCCCCTTCCTCCCCGTCCCCCACGAGTGCCGCGACGCCCGCGGGGGGCGCGTAGAAAATACAGCCCTGTCGAACACGCTATGTCGACAGTGCGACACCCAGATCGTTTACGTCTGGGACAACACACCGCAACCGATTCGAGGAAAGAAAAATGGCCGTTAAGAAAGTCACTCAGATCATCTGCGATCGCTGCGACAAGGTCATCGAGGGGGATTCGCAGCCTCCATCCGATGAGCCCTCCGCCCCGGCAGCCCTCGGGACCGCCGCGTTCAACGGCGGACTGGTCGCAACCCCGACCGCCCCCAGGGTCTACGTCGAGGGGTCCCTCCTCACTGACACCACCAAGATCCACTTCGTCGACCTCTGCGCGAAGTGCGTCACCCGAGTCCAGGCACTGCTCAGCCAGATTCGTCTGGACGACGTCCCGAAGGACGAGGCAAAGGGGGATGACGCCAAGGCAAACCTCGGTGATAATCCCGGCAGTACGGCTTCCAAGCCGAAGACCGCAACCAAGGACGCCACTTCGGCTTCCGCGAAACCCTGAGGAGATACCATGCCCGACGACGAGACCGAGACCGAGACCGAGAAGGACGAGCCCGAGGCGGAGTCTGAGTCCGAGGACGAAGACGAGGACGAGGACGAGGAGTCCGAGGAGTCCGGCGACGACTCCGACGACGAGAAGGCGGACGCGGAGTAACCCTCCAGCCCCATCGGAAAAGCAGGCCCCTTGACCGGGGCCTATTTTTTTTGCCTCAACGCCGTTGACTTAAGACCGTCTTACGAAGTACTCATACTTTCCATGGAGCCAAGGATTGCCGGCCTACCCCTCACCAGCGACGCCGAGCTCGTGGTCGACGATGCACTGACCACCCTCATCATCGAGCAGAAGGCGGAGATTGAGTCCATGGGCTGCACCGCTACTGGCGTGCACGTCAGCGCCAACGGCGTGCCGCCCCGGTTTTTTATCTCCTTCCGGGCCGAGCATCCGAGCTACCAGGTCCGCAACGCGCTCGCTGAGAAGGCCTACGACGTGGGCCAGCAGATGGGCGACAAGATGCTCCGGTTCTACGCATCCAAGCGCGTGGCTCGCGGCAAGGGCTGGGACGTCTAAATGGGTCGTCACCGCAGCCTCGGCTACGCAGGAGGCTTTGCTCGTAAGACCGTCAGCCTTCCGGCTGACACAGTGCAGCGAGTCGAGAGCTTCCTCGAAAGCAACAACGGGATGACCTTCTCGGGATTCGTCCAGGATGCCCTGGACGCCCGACTAGACCTCTTCAAGATCAAGAAGGTTCGCTGATGCCGCTTTACGATTTCGAATGTCCGCACGGGCACGTTTTCGAGAAGATCGTCCCCATGGCAGAGGTCAACGACCCGGTGCCGTGCGAGAGCATGGTCCCACGCCTGGCGCTCGATCATGGCACCGACGCCGAGCCTGACGTCTTCGACGTCCCCTGCATGCTCAAGGCGGTTCACATCATCTCTCACAGCAATCCAGCCGGCGCCCTCGATCATGGCGCGTCGGCAAACAGGGACGCAGCACGAGAAGGGCGCTACGACCCGTTGAACCCGAACAGGCGATTCATGGCAAAGGGAAGGGGATACAGAAAATGAACAACCCGCAAAAGCTCGATCTCCCGCAGGTCACTCCGACCATCAAGTCCAACGGCGATGTCGTCATGGAGATCACTCACTACGGCGAGGTGGTTGGTGGCCTCAACGTGACGAAGGTGGTGTCCGCCTGGTTCGGCAAGCTCGGCATCTTCCAGCCCTCCAGGGAGATTCAGGACACGCGCTCGTGATTGAGAAGTACGGGGTGGAGAGCGTCAGGGGCGCCCAGGAGGACGCCCTGCTGATTGCCAGATCTCGTCTGGCGACCCTCGATGGCGTCCTGGAGAAGACGGCCTCCGAGGCGACGGAGGCGACGGCCCTGACGGAGGAGATCGCTCAGCTGGAGGCGTCAATCGCTGCCCAGTGACAGACCGCCGGCATAAGGTTCTTAGGACAGACGGGGCGCGGCATGTTGCTGGCGCCCCTGTCCGTTTCACCCCGGCATCACTCCGGTAAAGGATCTGACTCATGAGCTTGAATTTCGTTAAGGCCACCAAGAAGCAGGCCCGCCTGCGCATCGCCCTCATCGGCCCCGCGGGCAGCGGCAAGACCTACTCCGCCTTGGCAATCGCCTGCAACCTCGTGCCCGGCGGCCGGGTTGCCGTCATCGACACGGAGCGCGGCTCGGCCTCCAAGTACGCTGGCAAGTTTGAGTTCGATGTCCTCGAGCTCGCCAGCTTCGCTCCGGCCAAGTACGTCGAGGCGATCTCGGCGGCTGACGCGGCAGGCTATGACGTGATCGTCATCGACTCCCTGTCGCACGCCTGGACCGGCAAGGATGGCGCCCTGGAGCAGGTGGATCGTTCGGCCAAGCGCTCGAACAGTGGCAGCTCCTTCAACGCCTGGCGGGACGTTACCCCGCAGCACAACAGCATGGTGGAGGGCGTCCTTCGCTCCAGCGCTCACGTCATCGCCACGATGAGGACCAAGACCGAGTACGTCCTGGAGAAGGACGAGCGCACTGGCAAGACGGCTCCCAAGAAGATTGGTCTGGCTCCGGTTCAGCGGGATGGCCTTGAGTACGAGTTCGATGTCGTCGGCGACATGAACAATGACCATGCGCTGTCGATCACCAAGACACGCTGCTCCGATCTGGACGGTCAGTACATCGAGAAGCCGGGTGCCCAGGTCGCCAAGGTCCTGCGCGACTGGCTCACGGACGGCACCAACGAGCCTGAGGTGATGCGCCAGCCCCTGGCGCAGGTTGCCGCGGAAGGCGAAGACGGTCCCACGCCGCTCGAGCGCGAGCGCCTGGCGACCCCGCGCATCAAGGAGTTGTTCGACAAGCTCGGCGCACCAGAAGCAAAGCGCCTGGCCTCTCTCAAGAAGTACGCGGTCGACGCCAAGCTGATCGAGATCCTCGAGGGCAAGGTCAAGGAGGAGGAGTCGGCGAGGGCCAAGTCTGCTGCGAAGGCGGCGGCCGTCACCCAGTCCGTTACGACGGCGCTACCGCCGGGGACTGAAGTCACGCAATGAAGAAGCTGAAGGTCCTGGGGCAGGAACTGTCCCTGAAACTTTCACCCTCTTTTCTGACCAACGCCGCTTGTCCCAGGTATCTGAAACTCCACTACATCGACAAGGTCGACGATCGCTATATCCGAGTAGCCGCCGAGCGCGGGTCCGCCTGTCACGAGGCGATCGCGGAGCTCATCTCCCTTTGCCAGGAGGCGCAGATCCAGCCCAGCAGCCTGTCGCTGGACCAGATCTCCGACGCGGTAGCCAGCCACACCCCGCACACCATCCTCGCCGAGATCGGCGAAATCATGTCCTGGGTTCGGCTGTGGGCGGAGCGATATCAGATCTCAAAGCACATCTACGGCGTGGAGGAGAAGGTCGCCCTCGATGAGGCGTTCGATGATACCGAGTGGGACAACGCCAGTTACCGCGGCATTCTTGACGTCGTTGATGTTAACAAGAAGCACTGCACGGTCACGGACTGGAAGAGCCAGCCGCATGTCATGACCCAGGCCGAGCTGGACGCCCATGAGCAGCTGACCATGTACTGCTGGCTGGCATCCAAGCTGTATCCTCACATCGAGGAGTACACGGCCAGGATCTGGTACCTGCGGTACGGCTTCTACGCGGAGACCAAGAGGACCGTCAAAGACCTTCAGCTCTTTGAGCAGACGCTGATGCTCAAGGAGCAGAAGATCCTGGAGATCTCGAACTGGGATCCGATCCCCGGCAAGCACTGCCAGTACTGCGATGTCATCCAGCACTGCCCGCTGTCGCAGGATCTGAGTGTCACAAACACCCAGGTCATCAGCCAAGACCAGGCCATCGACGCCGCCCAGCGGATCACTGTCATGGACGCCCTCAGCAAGGAGCTCAAGGCCCGCCTCAAGGCCTACGTCAAAGAGAACGACTCCGTCGTTATCGGCGACAAGTGGTGCTGGGGGTACCGATCCAAGGCGTCGGCAGTCTGGGACATGCAGGAGCTGCTTGATGTCCTGATGGAGTACGGCCATGAAATCCAGGAGGTGGCCAGCATAGACTCCCGCAAGCTCAAGAAGTTCCTCAAGGTCGCGACTCGGGCCAACCCGGGACTCGAATCCGACATCGCCCAGATCCAGAAGACCAAGGTCAAGACCGAGTTCCGTGGCTATCGGCTGGGGGATGCTGAGGATGATGAAAGCGAGGTAGAGTAGGCCAATGCATATCCGCAAAGAAATGTTCGCCGCCCAACGCAAGGCGCCGACCAGCAACATCATCCCGGCGACCGTCAACCATCGCCTTGATCGCAAGGCGAAGCGCGTGGCCACGCTGACGCCGAACGAGAAGATGATCTGTGCGCTGCGCAAGGCGCTCACCAAGATGAGCGACGGCCATCCCAGTGGCTGCCGCTACTTCATCGCCAACAACAAGATCCAGGTCCTGACCCAGCCGAGCTCGACAGGCGGCAAGGCCGGTGAGGCCCAGACCTACGAGGCCAGTGGGCGCTGCAGGCTCGGGGTCTGTCACCCGAACGGACACTCGTCAACCGTGAACATCGAGTTCTCGTTGCGGTTCCGGGATGTTGTCGATGACCGCGGCCTTGCGGATGTTGAGTTCCTTGACCCGACCGTCATCGACGAGCTGCCCCGCGGCACGCCGATCGACGCCTCTTTGCTGGCATAAGAGTTACGAGAGGAGCAGGTATCCAATAATCGAATCCTTCGTTTCGGTGGAACGCGATGGATTTGATGTTGGCGTCGTGTGTGGGGGCGCACCTGTGCCGTGGACCTCTCCCTCCCCACGCGGGGAGAGGTCACTTTTTTAGCTGGCATAAGAGATCTGGACCCCGACGTCACGGGATCCAGGAGAACGACCGATGCCCACCATGGAAAACAAGCTGTCGCCGGCCACCCTGGCGACCGAGATCCTCGCCCCACGCCGCCCACCACGGAAGGCCCGACTGACAGAGACGGACGCCGTGCCGGTTCGCGAGGTGGAGATCGTCACCGCGGAGGAGCTACGTCACGAATCGCAGGTCAAGAGGAAGGCCAAGCCACCCACGGACTGCTTCGTCTCCAGCTCGTCCGCCACCGACCGACGGGTTGTAGGGGTGGAGATCGACAGTGAGGTGCTGTTCGGATTCCTGTCCGCGGCCGAGAAGGCGATCCCCTCAACCAAGGCGCTACCCTTCCTGTCCAACGTCAGGCTTGGCTATGAGCCGGACTCGGATCGCATGACCGTGGAGGCCGCCTCAACGTCCCTGTGGACCGCCGTTGCGGTAGGCGTGGCGAAGCCCGGCGGCGCTGGCTTCTCGGCCATCGTGCCCGCCCGCCGCGCCAGGAGTGCGGCGAATGCAATGCGACAGAATTTCAAGACAGTCCCCGTCGGAGTGAGCGACGGGCGGTTCTGGATTGGAAAGCACTGCATGCCGCAGACCGCCGACCAAGCCATCTTCCCATCTCGGCCACTCATTCGTGCATGGGAGGCTAGGGCGGTGGTCCCCGCCTTCTACTTCGAGGAGATCTGCAACCGGGTCATGGCCGCCACCTCGAAAGATCCGACGCGCCCAGGTCTGCATGGGGTGCTGTTCGATTTCAGCCTGGATGCCAACCGAACCGTGGTGTGCACGGCGGTCGGCACCGACGGCGTACGCCTTCATATTCTCGAGCTGCCGCAGATGAAGGTCCAGCCTCGTGGCAGTGTGCTGCCTCCGGGCATTGTGGTGGGTGAGCAGTTCTTCCGCTATCTGCGGACGGTGGCCAATCGCGAATGGACGGCCATCGAGATCAGCGAAACTCAGATAGTGGCCCGCGGCGCGGACTACCAGGCCGTCGCCGACGCGACCATGAAGGGCGCCACCGGGACCCAGGGACTGGAAAACTGGCGGTCTGTAAATGCCGGCCATCGCGGTCACTGGTCGGTTGACCGCCTCGAGCTCGAGCGCGTCCTCAAGAAGCTCGATGGAGGCGAGGGCGACACGCGGATCGAGCTGGCCGTCGACGTCTTACGTGACGAGCTGAGCATCACCTCCGCGGGTCCGTCGGGGCGGCGTTTCAAGGAATCCATTGGGGCCAGGAGATTCGACGGACCGGCCTCGGTCAACGTCGCAATCGACGCCAGCTTCCTGCTGACCGCTGTACTGGCGTGCAAGAGTGGCCTTATCCGACTAGGGTTTGCGCCCACCAAAGATCAGGCAACCTCGCCCGTTACGATCCGCGGCGAGGATGAGCAGTTTAAGGCGATCGTGATGCCGATTGGATAAGGAGAATCAGATGACCAAGGCCAACGATGTGAAGTGTCCTGTGTGTGAGTCCGTGATGGGCAGGATCGATCTGCCCAAGCAGAACGTGTATGTGTGCAGGGTCTGCGAGGAGCTCGTGCAGGTTCTCCCCGACAACACGCTGCTGACGATCACCAACCTCCTCGAGCGCGCCGCCCTCGGGGACGACCGGGTTCGCGCCGCCATCTCTCGCCCGCTGGTGACCACGTTCAAGAACGTCATCGACCTTTTCGAGAACTTCACGCGGCAGTCGCGGATGGATGCCGGGGCGTTCGCCTCCGATCTTCGGGCGACCGCGGCCCGCGTCGAGAATCGCCTCGACTTCGCCATGCAGAGCCTGGCCGGCCTCGACCTGGCGCTACCCGGCGTGGGTGAATCGCTGGCTGCAATCCGAGAGGCCAGGGAGACGATGTCCACCCTGCCCGTGCACAGCCGTGGACTCACGAAGGAGACCGACGATGACCTCTCCTCGTTCACGATCCAGACGGCCACCAGCGGCGGGTGATTGCCTCAAGTGCCTCCACCTCCGAGACCTCAACCGCGAGTGGCTTCGGTCGAATCGGAAGACCAAGTCCGAGTCGGTCATGGTTCAGACCTGGTGCCGAATGTGCGGGAAGGCCGCCCGCGTCGAGGTCCCACGCGACTACGGGTGGGCGGTTGAGGTCATGCACTGGCTGGACGACCGACCACTCACCCATGAGTGGCACTCCGAAAACGGAGGCTGGGGCGTGCACTGGCGACTGGATGAGATCCTCGGCTTGGTCTTCCCGTCACAGCATATCGACGATCTGTTCCCCGTCCCCAAGTGGTACCAGGCTCGCCACGGGCTAGGCCTTCCGTCGGTAAGGATTCTCAAAGATCTTAGCGGCGGAATCATTATATGAAAACATGTGTGCTGTGCAGACAGCCCATCAAGCCCTCCACCCCTGCGGTGGAGCTGGCCGGCGGTCTACTCGATCCAGCGGATCCGGACTTCTTCGTTGTCGACGAGTCGGTCCTTGCCGTCTGCCACGTACACCGCGACTGCCTGCGTGAAAAGCTGATCCGTCCGTGATAGCGTATGTCACTGCTTGACCCGGCGCAGTAACCCCAGGAACAGACACACCGTGAGAATCAAGCGCGAGTTCAACACCGAAGAGGTGAATCGGATCATCGGAACGCCGAGTCGCGTGCTGGCCGACCGATGCCCGGACTTGCGGCAGGTCTTCCCGAATGAGCCGTGCACCAATCGCGGCTGCCCCTTCGCCATCAGGCAGGCGGGGTACATGAACTGCACCTTCGTTGGAGCCGAGGCCGGCGGGTCCCACACGCTCGACGAGATTGGCGATGCGATGGACTTGACCCGGGAGCGGGTCAGGCAGATCGAGGTAAGCGCCTTGCGCAAACTACGCATGGCTATGGCAGAGTCACAGGAACGAAATGCCGCCACCGTTCATCAACCGGACTTGGCTTCAGGGGACTGTGGTCTCGACGCCAACGGTCAGTTCACTCAGTCCCAGGACGAAGCTGACTTCTTTTCAGCTATGCATGGTCGAAAGCTGGCTCAATCCAGACGGTGAGGCCAGAGCACGCAAGAACCGCGTGCTGGTAGAGGTGGTCGGCAGGGACGCCGAGAAGGTCGCACGCGAGGCCCGACTGGGCTCCTGGGTGACGATCGAGGGTTACATTCGTTCTGAACAATTCAAGGGCCAGGACCTTACGAAGGTCCGGACCCTATCCATCGATATATGGGGTGATCATGACCAGCGACCAACCCATGACGACGGAGGCGAAGCTGCGAGCTCGCCTCGTCCGGGAAGTGACACGTCTTCAATCTGAGCGTCTCCCCGGATGGAATGACTACGCGGCCGGCGATCCGAAGGTTCAGCCATACCTGGACCAGCTTTGCCTGCAGGTCGAGAACTCCATCCGAGACGAGGACACCTCTCGCTTCGACAAGGAGCTCGATAGCGTGATACTGGCCTGGGAGCGAGTCAACGAGCGGCTCGCCGAAGTGTATCGCACGACCCACCTGGACCCAGAGCTCTGGGAACTCCGATACGTCAAGTGGATGAATATCAGATACATCCAGTTCTCCTCGCCGCTGGGCGAGCTCTATCTCATACCCCGCATGTCATCGCGTAAGCCACTGGGGGTCAACTGGTGCACCGTCGATGAGATGCTCACCTGGCTCAACCCGACCGTCGCGGCGGTTATTAAAATGTCAGGCTCCTGGCCGCCCAGGGACCCGACCTTCAAGCAGCCCGGGCTGGGAGAGCAAGTGATACGAATTGATGCCACGGGGGCGGCGGTCAAGACCACCTTCGAGATCGGCAAGGCCAGGCGGTATGGTTGAGCGCGGATTCGTCGATGCGCTCATCAGGACGCTCGAGCTCATCTACGGGGATGCGGCAGTCATCGTCAGGCCAAACGATGGCTACACGCTCGGGATCCCAGACCTGCTGTGCTGGCGCCTGGACGAGAGGCCCTTGGCGGTGGAGGCCAAGCAGATTCAGCCACTGATGCCGAACTCCCTCCACAGGGGGCGCCGCATTGGACAGATGCTCAAGCACACCTTCTCGGGCCCACAGATCTCTATGCTGCGAAAAATGGACAGGGCGGGGGTGGAGGCCTTTGGCATTGTCAGAGTCTCTCTAGATACTGCGTATCGAATCCACCCAAGCGATCTGCCGGCCAAGACAGGAAATTTCACCTACGAAGAGATGGTGAAAATCGGTCGTCCGGTCCACCGACGAGAAGGGCGATGGCTCTTCCTGGAGAAGCAGCATGGTCAAATATCTGGTTCAGGACATCGAGACGATCCCGGAGACGGAGCTTCAGTCGACGTGGGCCGAGGAGTGCAGGATCTCGGCAGAGAAGGGGAAGCCCGTCCCGGACTTCCCGCCGATCTCAATGCACAGGGTTGTGACGATCGGGATGCTGGCCCTGGATGAACGGTTCAGGCCGGTCAAGGGTGGCTGCGCGGCCGGCGGCCTAGCTGGCGGCAAGAGCGAGAAGGAGATGATTGAGCGGTGGAGCGCCGCCGCCTCCGGCTCTCTATTCGAGCAACGGGAACCGCTTCGCCTGGTCGACTGGCATGGCCGAGGGTTTGATGTTCCGGTCTTGCAAACCAGGGCCTTTCGCTACGGTATCCCCATGCCGTGGTACTTCGGCCTTCTCGACGACAACAAGGGCGGCAAGTCGCAGTGGTCCAAGGAGTATCGCGATCGCTACGCCGGTCACCACATGGACCTGGCGGAGCTCTGGACCAACAAGGGATCGTTCCAGCGGCCGCACATGGCAAACCTGGCGATGCTGATGGGTCTACCCGGCAAGGTCGGCATCGACGGCAGCAAGGTCTACGATGCATTCAAGGAGGGCAAGTTCCTTGAGATCGACACCTACTGCATGCAGGACGTCTTTCAGACGGCCTTCATCCTTCAGAGGATCCAGCACCTCTCCGGTGCGATGACCCCGACCGAGTATCGCGAGTCTGCGGGCGCGCTCCTTAGCTTCGTCGCCTCGGCGGACCCGGCTTTCCACGAGAAGATCGACCGGGCTGCCGTGCTCGTTGAGTAGGTGTAGTATCGGGCGATGCCGACCTTGACCATCGCCGGGACGATCTCCTTTCCTCTGGGCGCCGAGGCGACCCCGCCGACCCGCACGTTCAGCGCCTCGCTGATCTACACGCAGCGCACTGTCGACGACGTGGGCATCACTGGCGCGCAGACCGACCAGAGCCTGATGGGCCGGCTGACCGACGCCAAGGCCTGCTACATCGAAGTAGAGACCGGGGAGGGTGACCTCAAGATCAATGGCTCCACCGAGGTCCTACCCATCTCGGTCGATGGCGGGTTCTGGGCTTGGTTCAATCCCAATGGCGGGCTGACCGCTCTGTCGGTGACGACGACGGCGAACGCGAAGTTTCGCGTCTACATGTTCACGTGAGCCACCTTTTTTAGCCTGCGCATCGGCGTTGACGGAAGCGTAGGTTTTGGCATACCGTCCCTTTCATGGGACGAATGTTTGATTCCGGATCGGTCGCCAGGAAGGCCGACGAAGCCAAAGAGAACAAGGAGTCGGTGCGCCGCCGTGCGGCTGAGATCGACCAGCTGCTCCATGACGAGCTCGAGCTCGACAAGGCAAGCCGGGATCTGGGAGAGCGCCTCTCCGGCTCAGCCGAGGCGATGGGCATCACAGCCATCCACTACAAGGAGTTCAGGCAGTCTGGCTCGCGTTGGATGATCGAGCACACCAAGGATGGCGACGACTACATCTACCAGATGTTCCCGCTGCGCCCCATTCAGGCTGACTGGCGCGACACCATCATCCTCTTCATCGCTGCGATGGACGCCGTGTTTCCGCGCTCGGTCGAGATCAGGTACGTCCCGCCCAGCGAGAAGTACCAGATCACCTACTTCACCATCAAGGTGATCCGGGTGACGGTCCAGCCCGGCTGGGAGGATGCCTGTGAGAAGCGGGCGCTGAAGGCGCTCTCCGGGGTGCCAGCCTGGGGCTAGGGCACCTTGCGGGACGCCTTGCCAATCAGGTGCAAGAGTCCAGCAACCGACAGGCCGCCAAGTCCGCCCTTGGCAGCGGCTCCCAGGACGTTGTCCGCCGGCTCATCATACGGATCGCCGGTCATCATGTGCTTCATCTTGCCAAGGCCCAGGGCGCCAAGGCCTGATGCTGCACCGATGGCGCCCATGCGCGTGAACAGGCCACCGGCGGCGACCTTCATGAGCTCATCTGCGAATGCCTGCCGGTTCATGATTAGCCGACGTTAGCGTAGAGCGGCTGGCCTGCGCCACCGAGGCGCATGCGGATCGGGCGAACCTGTTCGAACTGCAGCGAGACGCCCTCCATGAGGAGCGCTGAGCCGGAGCTGATCGAGAGCTGGTGGCCCTGGATGTAGCACTCCTCGAGGTAGACGCCGCCAACCGTCATGTCGAGCTGGTTGCGGAAGTAGATCGCCATGCCGGTCGGCTGGTTGAATAGATCCGACGCCAGGTTGAGCCACAGGTCGTCGTAGCCCGGGTTGAACTTCACCCGGTGCAGCTCGTTCTGCAGCGAGGCGAGCTCGAGCAGGGTAGCGTTCGGGTCAGGAACCTGGACGCCGCCCTGGTTCATCGTGGCGCCCTTGCCCTTGTGGTTGAAGCGGATGTCGCCGCGGCTCTGCTTGTAGTGCGCGTAGAGCACCTTGAGCAGCGAGGGACCGTGATAGAGCACGCGCCCCAGGGTCAGCGACCCGACGGTGCGGCCGGGCACGAAGTAGCTGCGGCTCGAGCCGATCTCGAAGATCCGCTGCAGCTGCTTGGACTGGCTCATGCCCACGTTTTCGAGAACGCCGATCGGGAAGACGAGGTCGCCCTCGTCGGCCGAAATCTCGGTGTCGCCGTTGCCGACGTCGGTCAGGCGCGGCGGACCTGCCGCGATGAGCGTGGTCTCGGCGGAGATGAACTCTCCACCCATCAGTTCCTCTTGAACGTGGTGGTTGTGAAAGTTCCAGTTGTTGAAGCTGGTCGTGGCCTGTGGACGAAGTGGCATTGCTGAGTCTCCTTACCTAGCTAGTGGGGCGGCTTAGACCAGCAGGGTCAGCTTGATGTTGTTGAGCGGCAGCGGCACGCTGATCTCGATGTCGATCTCGACGGTGTCGGGCTGAGTCTCGGAAGTCTCGATGCGGGTCATCTCGCCCGTCAGGATGGGCGGACCGAGCCGTGCCACACGCTGCGACCTGAGGAACGCCAACGCACCTTCGCCTCGGGTCTTGAGCAGGTCCATCAGCCCATCGGTGATGTTGTAGATGCCCAGGAACGGCCGGTAGACGCCACGGAAGAACCGCGCAATCAGGTCGACGTTCTTGGTGACCGAGAACTCCTGGAACTGGATCGTCGACAGGTCGGTCGTCAGCTGATGGCGCACGCCCAGCGCCGCATCCGGCACCGACTGGGTCAGGATCATGTTGCCGCCGCCGGCGATGACGTCCAGCTGCGCGTCCGAGAACCGGTCATCCGAGTTCTCGCGACCCACGAACCCGGTCATGGTCAGGTTGGTGAACCCGGCCTGGCTGGGCAGCCCGGCCGTCATGCCGGCCAGAACGGCACCGGCGAAGTAGCCGGGGACCTTCGTGGCCAGGGAGTTCACGGACACTGCCAGGACGTCCGGCCAGGACGAAACCAGGCGACGGGTGCCCAGCGACGTCGCGTAGCCAGCCAGCAGGGTCGCCTGCTCGGTGAGCGATAGATCCTTGGTGATGCGGTACTCGACGCTGCCGAGTGTGCCGCCGAAGCCGGCGGTCGCATCGGCAACCAAGACCAGCGAGCTCTCCGAAGAGATGCTGGCGATCTGGTGGCGGGTGTTGAGGATGTAGTCTTCCTCGTCCGCGCTCGGAGTCACCGACACCACGTCAAGCGTGGAGAGGGTGACGGCGAGCCCGCTGAACGTCTCGGTGACCGGAGTCGTGGTGTTGTCGGTCTTGACCACGGTCGAGGAGACGATGGACTCGATGACATGGAGGGCGCTGTTGTTACCAGCGCTGGATGCCCCAGCGACACTGAGGCGTCGACCGATGTCGGCCGACGTGAAGGCGCCGCCAAGGATGGTCCACTCACGGCTGGTACCGTTGACCGAGTCCGAGGTGACGTCGCGAGCCGGCTCGCGGTTGACGGTGTAGACGCTCTGGGTCACACCGACACCAAGGGTCTCGTCAGCCGCGGGAGCCTCGACCGTCCGGATCGACGTGGCGCTGACGATCTCGGCGATCGTGAAGGCGCCGCTGTTGCCCGCGGTGGCCGTGCCGGCCACGAACAGCAGGCGGCCCACATCGGCAGCCGTGAAGGCGCCGTTGAGGAACGACCAGGTGCTGGTTGCCAGAACGACCGCGTCCGCGGCGTTGTGCGTGATAACGCGCTGGGTGTCCGCGATCCATGCCCGGGTCGTGCTGAGCATGAGCTCGGCCGTCGGCGTCGGGGTCACCGTCGCCTTGATCGCGCTGGCAGCAGCACTGATCGTGAAGACGATGTTGTTGGCACCGGTGGTGGCGCCGCGAACGATGATCTTACGGCCGATGTCGGTCCCCGTAAAAGCCGCCCCGACGATCTGCAGCTGGTCTGGGCCGGATCTGAGGTAGTCGCGCTCGTTGGGGGTTACCGACCGGTGGACGCCGGAGACTGCCGTGTAGTCGACGATCTCAAGGAAGTAGCCGACGCCGACGTCGTCCGTGATGAACGATCCGTTGGTTGGATCCTTGAACTCTGTGTTGGTGGCGCCGCTGATGCCGTTGCTGGCGCCGGCGGTGATCTCGTTGCCGATGCCAGAAGCCGGCACCGCGACCTCGACCGTGCTGAGCACGCGGTTGAGAAAACCAACTCGCTCGCGTCCGACCGTCGACAGGGACATCCCGGTCACGTGGGTCTTCAGGATCTGATGAACGGCTGCGTTCTGCGTGAGAATCGCGACGCCGTAGACATCCTTGTTCTCGAGGTACTCGAGGGCGTCCTGGTAAGCGTTCTCTTCGCTGGTGAACAGCGCGGCCCCAAGCCCCGTGAAGTTCACCTCCGTGGTGGTGTTCAGAAGGGCGAGGTTGATCGCGTAGGCGCCGGTGTTGGCGGGGACGATCGAGCCGACCCCGAATACCGCCTCGAGTGAGTCCAGGTCGGTGAATGCAGTCAAGGCGCCGGCCAGGTCGGGCCGCAGCGCGCGCCACGACAGGAGGACGGTACCCTCGACCACGGTCATCGGGACCGCGTCGGTGACGGTCTTGAGGCCGGGGTTGATGTCAACGCCGACGGAATCCTTGGAGATGCCGGCGACGTCGAAGTCGGTCTCGGGGTAGACCTCGGACTCGCGGAACTCGAGGACGCGGTAGACAACGTTGAGGAGGGGAAGCGAGGACTTCCACTCCGCCGCCACCACGAGCTCGTTGTCACTGTTCTTGTCGATGACCAGCTTGCGGCCGACGTCGGCGGGGTCCAGCCCGGCGCCGCTGATGACGTCAACGTAGAAGGTTGGAGCCTCATCGGCGTCCGGATCGAACGAGGAGAACACTCCAACCGTGACGTCCTGGAACAGGTTCGTCGTGGCGAGCTTGCCGGTAATCTGCGAGGTCGAGGGGAGCGCGGGCTCCTTGACCAAGAAGGCATCCTTGAGCTCGACCCCAACGGACTTGTGCGCGTTGGCTGCGGCCTCGTCCTCCGGGGCGTCGGCCAGATCGACGATCGATCCAGCGAACAGCCCCGAGTAGACGTAGGAGGTCACGGCGAGGTCGGTCTCAGAATAGACGCCGACGTTAACGTCGTCCTTGATCTGATAACCGGGCCCCACGATAACGGCGGGCAAGGAGGGAAGCGACAGGGAGGCAGCGGCCTCCTGGAACTCCTGAATGACTTCAATTGCAGGTCGGCGGTATGCCATCTAAATGCTCCTCATGAGTTGCTAACCACGCCTGCTTGTCCGGACTTCGATGTTCTGCAGCTTCTGGGAGTTCGTGGGTTCTACGCTGTAGCGCCGCTGGACCGTTGCCTGGATAGCCACGGGGACAACCGAGATGTCGGGGCGCGAGTCACTTTTAACGAGAGCTTCTTCGCCCATGCTGGAGGCTTCGATCCTGAAGAACCCCAGATGATGCGGCACGATGATACCTCGTCTTGCGATTTTCCGCAGGACATCGCGAAAGACTTGGAGGGATTCGAACAGGAACCCCGCCACGTCCTCAGCCTCAAGGCCCGACCTGGAAAAGCAGGACAGGATGACGCTGCCTCGGACCAGGTCAATATAGGTTCTGGTGTCCGTCCGCAGGTCCACGCCCTGGAGCTGCCGAAATCCGGAGGTCTTAGCCCACGCCTGAGGTCCTCGATTGGCCACCACGGCTGGGTTAGCCCCGACGTTGTCGAGGTTGAAGGCGTGCTTGTCGCAGATTCGGATGGTCGACTTCTCCTCCTCGGGCGACCACGTATACCCGGTTGGGTTGGTGGCGTCGGCGAAGAGAAGCTGGCAGACCTCGAGGATGTGGTTCTTGATGACCTGATGGGGCATCACGTACCGCTGCGTCTCGTCGTGGAGGCTACGGGCGTTGTCCTGTGTGATGACCGGCTCGCTCATCTGCCGCGGCCCCCGCCCCGCATACGCTCGACTTCATCGGTCGCATTCTCGATGGCGTCGACCACGCCATTGCGAAGCGCATCCGAGATGGCGTGCTCGGTCGCCTCGGAGCGGCGCAGCTTGGTCTGCTCGCCGAACACGTCGGCGGCCTTGATCGATCTGAAAACAAGCTGAGTCGATCCATCGGGATTGCTGACCGACTCGGGCACACCGGAGCCTGGCTTGAACAGATCGTCCAGGTTGCCAGCGGGCGGCTCAGAGTCGTCCTCGCCTTGCTCCTGGCCCCCGGAGAACAGCTTGGCCTGGTCGTCTTCGCTGATGACGATCTGCCCGTCAGCTTCCCTGGCCTGGATCGATTGAGCGCGCCGAGCGGACTGGAGGTCGATGCCGGGGTCGACCTGATTGCGGAGGCGGGTCTGGATCTGCGCGGCAAGCCGCGACTTCGCCAGCGAGTCGATCTCTTCAGACTTCTCGTCGCCGGAGCCCGGCTCAAAGGATATCCAGGAAGAGATGTTCATTACGACTTCGAAGCGACGTCGACCATGGCGTTTGGGGTGGTGAGCGGCGTGGGCGAGATCTTCTTGGGGGCCTGGGCGGTTTGCGTGGGAACTGCGGCCTTCACGCCAGCCTTCGCTCCAGTCCCGGAGGTCGAATCCATCGACGTGGCAGTTGCGGCATCAAACGAGCCAGGGCTCTGCTCCTGCTGCGGGAAGGCGGCGAGCTTGACTAGCTCGCGGGCGAATCCGTTTAGAAATGGGCGCATCAGAACATCCGCTCCCGCTTGAGCATTTCCCATTCTTGCACGATTCCCTGGAGGCTCTCCGGGGCAATCCGCTGAACCAGACGCTGGTACTCAACCTCGTTGCGCTCGAGGCCGGTCAGGCGGGCGACGTGCTGAATCGTCGTGCCCATGGGCTGGATGACGCTGACCCGGGAGATGCGCCAGAGCATGGCGTTCTGTACCTGGTAGATGATGTCTCCCGGCTTGACCCGTGGGTAAGCCGAGAACCACGAGTCCTTCTCGTTCATCTGGAGCTCGCCCATGCTGGCGATCTGAACGAGCTTCTCGTCGGGGTTGTAGTCGACGTAGAGCGGAATCGGTTCAAAGAACGGGCGCTGCCGCCCGGTCCCCAGGCAGTCGGTGCAGTTCGACTTCCGACTGCGACCTGCTGTGGCGTCGTAGCAGTTGCAGCGGGCGGACCCGATGGTGCGCTCCACGAAGGCGAAGCTGGGCTGCCCCTGCAGGTACCGAAGCACGAAGTCATGGCGCTCGATGATGGCGAGCTCGTGCGGGCGCGGCGACGTCTCCCAGCTGCGGATCTGTGAGTAGACGGTCCCGTCCGGCGTCACCGCACGGATTCGATAAAAGTACATCCGCCAGAAGCTGAACAGGTTGGGCGTGATGTCCGTGTACTCGTAGACGTAATCGCCAGCGGCCCCAGGGATCGCATTACTGATTACGTCGTATTCGCCGTCCGTGAACTGCGGAGACAGCGACCGCTCCACGAAGAACTGCGTCGCAGGAAGGCCGCTGTGCTGGGTGACCAGCTCCCAGCATACAAGCACGCGGGCGATGTTCGATGGCGGACCACCGAGCTCGGCGATGATGATATCGAGCCTGGAGAACGCCAGCATGGTTCACCAGAAGTAGTTGAGGATGGAATACTCAGAGGAGACGCCACCCGCGAGGGCGGCGTCGATGTTGAGCGCCATCTTGAAGTTGCGCTTCTTTAGTTCGTACTCGGCGACGAACTGGGCAATCCAGCTCTGGTAGAGCTGGGTCTTGTCGAAGATCCGAACCGAGACCCCGCCGGAGCTGTAGGCCAACTCATTGCGCGACTGCAGGAGTCCGGCGCTGCGCAGGACCTGAATCGATGCCCCGTAGATGAGCATGAACATCGACGGGAAGTTCCATACCTGGACGTTGCCCAGTAGCGGAGCCGTGATGTTGTAATCATCGACGGCCAGCAGCAACGCCAGGTCGAGCTTGGCGTCGTCTGACTCCTGGGTCCGAATCAAGCGATTCAGCTCCGGGGTGTCGTTCAAGAAAAGGCGAAGCAGCCGCCGCGCTTCCTGCGCCCGGCGCTGCTCCTCAGTACCAATCGTCGTAGGCATGTCCTAGCCTCCCGGGGTTGCCGGCAGGTTTAGAACTTGCTGCCGCGATGCTTCTTCGAAGCCGTGGTCGTGCCAGCGGCCGGCGAGTCATGCGACTCGTCGGTCACCGGCGAGTCATGCGACTCGTCAGTCGCAGGCGCCACCACCGGCGGCGCCTTGGCGGCAACCTCGGCAGCGACCTTCGCATCATCGAGCGCCTTGGCAGCGGCGATCCGCTTGTCCATGGCCTCGGCCTCGGCCCGACGAACCGCAACATCCTCAGCCTTGGGGGCCGTGGCAGTTTGGTCATCTTCGATGGCCTTTGGCTTATCCGTGAAGATCGGCGGGGTCGGGAAGTTGCCTTCCTCGATCTTCAGGATGCCGGCCTTCTCCAGGCCCCAAGTTCCGCTGTCGATACGATTGCACGCAATCGAATCTCCCGCCTTGAGGAGCTTGCCGGCTTCCGTCAGGAAGACATTTCGCGCGCCCTTTTCAGACCGCGTGGAAACGTTGGTGACGTTGAACTTCATGGGGTGACGGTATCCTCAGACCAGCAGTCGGTCAATGGATCAGGTCAGGGTCATCTTCGCGCAGGCGCGGAGGTTTCCGTAGCCCATGCCGATGTACTCCCAGGTCTGCCACGACACCATGTCGCCACGCTTCTCGATGTAGAACTTCGTGTCGTTCAGGATGTAGAAGTTACCGAGGTACTTCGGGTCCGTGAAGATGTAGATGTCGCCGGGGACGACGATCGACGACTTGATAGTCACCACCAGCTTGTGGCCGAGGATGGTGTTGTACTTGTAGCCGTTGACCAGGATCTCCGAGGCGAGCGGGCTTCCGATGACAGCCGACTCCTGGGTCATGAAGTCATCCCAGTCAGCCTTGTGCATCAGGATGGTGCCGACGGCGAGCTCGTCGGTATCCAGCGCCTTGAAGAGCTTGACGAGGTTCTCCGAGGTTGCGGGTCCCGCCGCCGCCGGAGTAATGGTCTTGCCATTGGCCACGATGACCGCGTTGGTGAACTCGATGAACTTGCCGTCCTCGATCTTCTGGATGTCCTTGACCGAGTTCTCCTCGATGACCTTGGTCACCGGGTAGTCGTAGGCCAGGAGCTCCGCCTCGTTCTTGCGGAACTTCTCGGACTCGATCTTGAAGAAGGGGATCTCGTAGCGATCGCCCTCGATGTAGCGCTCGAACGCCTTGCCGCGAAAGTTGACAGCGGCGGCAGACGACTGCGGCTCGATGTCGACGATCTTGACGAGGGTGTCGTGGTTCACCGAGCGCTGGCAGTCCGCCTTGGTGACGTACTCGGGCGGCACGATGCTGCGCGCGAAGCTGACTTCGCGCAGGCGCTCACGCACGAAGGCGCCACCCGCCTGGGCGGCCTTCTCGAGACCGTCGTGGGTGTCGAGCTTCGAGATGAACAGGTTGTTGAAAGTTGCGGCGTCGATCTGGTCCATGGGATTTCTCCTGTGTACTTTCTTTGGGGGGTTACCAGGAGACCCTTAGAGGCCCGGGCTCTCGTAATGAAGGACGCCACCGGCGACCTCGATGCAGCGACCAACGACAGCCTGGAGCTGACGGATGGTGGCGGCAGCCGGGTCGAGGGCGTCGAGATAGCCTCGGTCGTTGACCGAGTCCCACTTCGCGACTAGAAGACGACCCGGCGCGAACAGCACGCTGGCGGTGTCGTAGATCTTGGTCTTGGCCTGGTAGGTGCCGCCCAGGAGATCGCAGGTACCGGTTGCGAGAGCGTCCGACTGGCCGGTCGACGCATCGCCGGGACGAAAGCGGGTCCAGGAAGCGCGAGCGCCAAGCGCCGGCGATGCGAGCGTGTCGCCAACGACGAGCTTGGCCGCCTTGGTGACGCCGCCGCTGGTGGAAGGCTTGACCCACTCGCCAACATCTAGATTCTTGGTCAGATCAGCGATTGCCATCGACTGACGAAGGACTTCGTCCTGGCCTAGAACCAGCTCGAAATCACGGGTGGTGCGAACATCCTTAGGAACCGGAAATGCCATCTGAGTCCTCCTTCAAAGGAACTGCGATCAGTCGTCCGCTAGCGCGTGAAAAAAGTTGCTAGCCGGGTCGTTGCCAGTAGGACGGGCTTCTGATGCGACCTTGCCAAAATCGGCAAGGCTACCGTCCATCTCGAGTGCTTCCTCAACGACCCGGAGGTCCTTGTTCATGAGGGAGGCAATTTTAGTTTCAAACGATGCATAGTCGGAGAACGGGACGATCTTCCCGCGCTCAACCATCTCAAACGCCAGCTTCGTCGCTTCCATGCGACGCTGGGACTGCTCCAGGGCGCCGGCGGCTTCCTTTAGAAGCTCGTCTTTGTTTTCGACGTTGCTCATCGTTTGCCTTTCTGATGGTACGCGTGACCCGAATAACGTCAAATCGCGCGACCATTTCGGAGTAAAAAAAGAGCCCGGAGGACCCGGGCTTGTCGGAGTCAGGTGGCCTATCCGACGATCGTGCCGCTTGTCTTCTTCCGCTTCTCAGCGGGACGAGCGGGTGCGCCACCGGGAACCTTGTCGAGGAAGCGGGCGATGGACTCGGGCGGGTGCCCTGCCTCGAGCGCGGCCTTGATGAAGGTCGCCTGCTGCGAAGGCGTCGAGGGCGAAGCCACCTTCTCGATCACCTCGCCGTCGATCTCCCGAATCTCTTCGATGGCTCGACGAATGATCTGAACGGCCGCAGTCTTCTCGACGAGGTCGCGCTCATCGACGATCGGCCGGACCTCCTCGACAACGTCGGCGGCACGACGGCATCGCTCCGCGAGCTTGAGCAGTTCGCGGCCGTCCTGCTTGGCAGCGGTCTTTTTGAGATCGCGGCCAGACAGGCCGCCAACGCCCGTCGTTTCCAGAAGCTGGTCGAGTGTGAAACCCAAGGGGACCTCCTAGCGAGGAGCGGGGAGGTGATCAGCGACCGTAGTACTTGCCCACGAGGTGGGCCACGTACTGCGGATCCTGGGACATGCGCCGAAGAATGGCCTCCTTGGCGCTCGCCTTCTTCTCGCCTTCCTCGGACTTCTCCTCGGACTCGTCCTCGTCCTCGTCCTCGCCCTCGGCCGCCTTCTCGCCATTGGCAGCGGCAAGGAGCGCCGCGAGCGCCTTGGCCTTCTCCTCGTCGCCGGCGCCGGGCGCCGACTCGTCGAGGGCCGTCTTCAGCATGTCGCTGAACACGTTGTGAGCGAGGATGCGACCGACGTTGTCGTAGTCCTGGGCCTGCTTCATGAGGCCAGCGTCAACGTCGGAGTAATCCGCCGACTCGACATGGGTGTCGCGAGCCTGAGCCACCTTGACGTGGTCCTGCTGCGCGATGCCTGCGTAGACTTCTTTGAGAGAGTTCATGGGTGTCCTCAGCTGTTGGTTCGGTGGACGATCTCAGATCAACAGGTCAGACCTGGAGATCCTTGACCGTGGCGAACCCGGCCGGCGACCCGCTGCCGAGCGAGAGCGCCGCAGCCTCGGGGTCGTCGCCGGTGCCAGCGCCAGCGCTGATCGACTTGGCCGGGGCCAGCGAGTCGAGGTAGACCTGCTTGCCAGCCTGGCCCGCGGTCTCCATCGCCTGGTCGTGCGCGGCCGATCCGGCGTAGTTGGTCTCGAGGGTCGGCAGGCCACGGTTACCCAGCGCAGGGGTCGAGGCAGCCGAGACCGACTCGGTCATCTGGTTGTCCGCCGCGGCGGTGTCGAGCGCGCCGGCGAGCTTGTTGAACTCGTCGAAGAAGCCACGGGCCATGATGCGGCCGGCGGAGTCATACTCCTGGGCAACCTTCACGATGTCCTGGCCGCCGTCGTCGTTGTACGACTGGTCCTGCTCGACGTACTCGGTCGCCTCGGCGTCTGCCATCGCTTCCGCCATCTTGGCGAAGTCGACGTCGTCGTTCGGGGCGTAAGCGGCCTGGGCCGCTTCCTTGTTCATGTCGACGTGGGTGAGCGAAAGGTAGATGTCCGTAAGCGATTTCATAGCGTCCCCTCCAGAAGCGGTCTTGTTGTGGCCAGTGGCCGGATTGTGCCTGGCAGCCGGGACGATCTCGTCGCCAGCATCGTCATTGTTCGAATCGGCCGCAGAGCCGAACTTCTCCATCAGTTCACCAAGGGTGGGCATCTCTTCTCCTAGTGGCTCGCAAGCCGGCGAGTCGCGTTGATGATCGAATCTTCGATTGACTCGGAGCCCGACTTGAGCAAACCGCCGGTAAGTCTTTTAACGCCATTCCATACGGAAGGTCCAGCGGCGAAAGAACCGAGAGCGAAGACTTCAGGCCGCACCGCAATCAAACGATCGAGAGCATTGAGTCGCTCTCCTCGTTCCCATCGCTTCTGCTGAATGCCTGAGTACATATATGCAAGTGGGATCAGACCAAGCCGCGCGATCGTCGCGACCTTGGGCTCATGGTAGGCCCCAGTGTTTTTAGCGTCAAGCCCGCGACTCGCCCCATGTTTAGTAAGGGGCATTGGGGCGGTCATGTTGGAAACCCCAACTGATGTTGCGACGCCAGCGCCAAGTAGTAGCGGGAGCAACCACGGGAACTTCCCCATCGCCTGCAGCGTCGGCGGGGCCTTGGCCATGAGTCCCGGGAACGCCTTCTTGAAAACCAGGAACCCCGCCGCCAGGGCCAGGCTTGCCGGCACCAGGCCGTGGACGCCCGACGACAGACGCTTCTGCTCGTCTGTCATCGGATACCACTGGCGCTGGGACTCGCGCACCGCGTCTTCACTGCCGCCGCGCTTCTCCATACGAGCGAGTCGCTCGTTTAGAATCTCCGGATAACAAGACCGCTCCTGCATGTAAGGAGCGAGCAGCATCGCAACCTTCTCGTTGCAGTCGTCGACGGAGTAGGGCCCGAACTCCCGAGTCCAGCTCGGAGCCTTGGCGGCCGTCTTGGTCTCGTCGAAGACCATGCGGTGGTGGGCGAGCTTGTCAGCCAAGGCCTTCGCTCCCTGTTTGACCAGGACGATGCGCTGGAACTCCTCGGGGCGCAGGCCGATGCCCAGCGAGGTCAGAGTCGAGAACACCTCGCCGAGCGGAAACTCGGACATGCGATCCAGCACCGGAGGCGGGATCGAAACTTCTCTCGCCTTCACGTCGCCGGCGGCATCCATGAACGAGAGGAGCTTGCTCTTGTCCTCCGGCGTGACCCCGGTGACGTTGGCCGCCGGCTGCGAGGGGATGTTCTTTTCGATGTCGGCGTTCTTGGTCTGTGTCGCATCCTTCTCTTGAAGGGCGAGCTTGTCGTAGTAGACCTCGCCGAGGGAGGCCGAGCTCACGACGTTGGGCGTGAGATTGGCGTGCGCCACCTTCTTGAGAACGTGGCTCGCCTTCTCGGCGCCGATCGTCACGAACGAGATGTCGAAGAACTTCGGCAGGCGGTTGTAGGCGAACACGCGCCGGCCGTCCTGGAGGATCTTATTCATCTGGTAGCGAAGGTGCGGGCAGTACTCGCCGCGATTCTTCGCCTTGTTGTGGCAGATGGAGCACTCGTCCCAGGGCACCCGGCAACCCATCGAGACATCCCAGTACTTGTTCTGCGCCAGGTCGCCGAGGATGTCCTGGCACTTCGAATCGTCGACGCTGACGATCAGGAGTACGCGGTGCATGTACGGGTCGTAAGCCGAGAGGGTGACCTTCTCGCCGTACGCCCGCCCCGGATCCTTGTTGACGTGGTGCTTGAACGGATAGGCGTAGAGCTCGAATGTCTTGTGGCCGTAGTCCGGTCCAGCAGCGCGGAGCGCTTCCTCGGGGAAGTAGTCGCCGTTGACGTTGGATCCGTAGAACTCACCGGCGCCCATGGCGTCGATGAGGAGCTGGGTCTTTCCGGCGATCGGCTTGGCCGTGCGGATGTACTGCTCGATCTCCGGCGGCAGCGGCCGCGCCATCTTGATATGACCGATCGTCCGGTCCAGGTCCGGCTCAATCGGAAAGATGTGCGGCCCCGATGTGTCGTAGCCGGCGAATGTGACGAGCTTGTACACGTCTATTTACCCGGCTTGGCGTTTCTTGCGAAGTGGTCACGCATCTGCTGTGCCGCCAGATCTCTCTGGTCGGTAGAGTTTTCCCACCCGCCGCGCGCGACTGGCCCCATCGCCCTGGGGGGCGGCGGCATGCGCCCCCCGCCGGCGAACTGACTCGACGGCGCATCGCGGATGTCAGTCATGCCCCTCGTAGCATTGATGGGGTTGTCCGACTCGAACACGGCTCGCTTGGTTGGCTTGCCGGTGTGGCGATCGGTGGTCTTCGGCTGCATCCAGTCTTTGGCTGTCATGTCGGCCGGAGTCACCTTCCTCCTGGTCGAATTCGGATCCACATGCGACGACGTTTGCTCCTGAGCATTGGGAGCTCGCCGCTTGCCGTCTGGGCCAAGGACGGTCGCATTCGGCAGGTCCTTGTTTCTCAACTCACCGCCCTGGTCGATCGGCTTTCCGATTGGCCTGGTCGGTGCTGCGTCACCCCTGGTAAATGAGCTGGCCCTCGGCGCGTTCCTGTTGCCTGCGTCCAGCCGTCCGCTCATCGTGAGCGAAAGGTCCTTTGGGCCGCGCCCACCGCCGCGCTTGCCACCACCAGCAATCTGGTCCGGCCCAGCCACCCCCGGCTTTGGCGTATAGGTTGGCGAAGGGCGATGGGTGTCCCCCTGCTTCGGCCTATCGAACCGCATCTGCTGCGTGGGGATAGCGGGAGACGACCGGGCAGATCCGGGAGGCGGCGGCGCCGCGGCGGCGCCGATGGGGCGCTGAGCCGTTGGCTTCCCACTGGCCGGGACGGGCGCGACTGGTCCACTGGCGAAGGCAGTCTTCACCAGCTCCGAGCAGAAACCTCTCAGAAATGGACGCAAGCGGACCTCCGGTCGAATGATTAACCGCGAACGCCGCGACCGGTGCCCATCTTGGGCTTCGGCACGGCCGACGCGCGACCACCGCCGCCGTTGGCAGCGCTGTTCGGGTTCACCGGCGGCACCATCGGCGTACGCTGCGCAGGGGCGGCAGGCTTGGCGGGGCCCGTCGCGCCGCCACCGGTCTTGTACGGCCCCGACTTCACGGTGCCACCTGGCGCCTTGATGGACGCGGAGCTGCTACCAAAGCCGCCAGTCGATCCAGGAACGGTATTGGTGAGGGGGCTCTTGGCCGGCCCTGCGAGCTTGGTGAGCTCATCGGCGAAGCCGCGCGCCATGATGCGGCCGGCCGCATCCTCCTCTTCGGCGATCTTGATCTGCTCGGCGTGCTTCTCGAGGTAGACCTGATCGGCCGCGCTGAGCTGGTTGTGGATGTCGGTCAGGTTGCGCATGTGTCTTTCGTCCTTTGTGGCTCTGCTGGTTATATCTGAGTTCGAGAAAGTTTACTTGGTCACGAAGTTGCGAGCGTTGAGGACTGCGCGCCCGGCGGCAGCCCTGAGCTTTCCAACGAAGCCCGATGCCGCCGACGGTGGCGGAGTCGGCGGCTTGCCCTTGGCAAGGCGGCCGATCCTCTTGATTCCGCCGAGGCCCATGCGCGCCGCAAGGAGCGTGGCGAGCGTTGCGCCGACGGGGCTGCGAGTGACTGCCTTGACGCCAGAGTCAAGAAAGTCTCCGACGCCACCGGCCGCGTTGCGTAGGCTGCCAGTGAACTCGTCCGCGCGCCGGCCAACCCATTCGCTACCCTTCGCCTTGCCTGGCTCAGGTCCGCTAGCAAAGGCGCTCTTCTCGATTCCGTACGACGTGCCCAGGAACCTTGGCGCAGAGGCGTGCTTGCCCATCTGAGAGCTGGAAGTGGCTCGCATCGTCATGGCTCCACCCTCCACTAGACCGTGGCGGTGGCGGTTGCTTGGTTGGGCCACGGTGCCGTCGCTCGTGTCATGAAATCGCTCGCCGCCAGACTCGAGCTCGTTCGGCTGCTCGGAGGCTGGACGATGGAAGCCGGTCGGCAGGCTGGTATCGGCATCCCAGTCGGAAGGAGCGGCCCCCGCCTTCTTGGCGACACCCTTGCCGGTGCCGTACATTCCGCCGCCCATGCCCTGGCCACCGAAGCCGCTGCCGCCTACCGGCGCACCAGTAGCGCCGACGTTGAGCTTCGACGACTGATCTGACTTGTCGCCCTTGCCCCCGGACGCGTTGACGATCGGCACCGGCTGGCTGGCAGCCTTGCCCATGAACATGCCGTCGTCACGGCCGTCGAGGTCGCGGAAGAAGCGTCCTTCGGGCTTCCTGGTCATTGCGCTACTTCTTCGCCTTCATCTGCTGCATGGCGTAGCTGTAGCCGATCTGCGCGCCCTGCTGGCGGCCGACCTGCAGCGCGCGGGTAGCGACGACTGAAACGTCTTCAGTGCCCCGCTCGTAGCCGGAGCGCTTGCCCTTCGCTAGCCCGAGCGCCGCGCCACCGGCGCCACCGGCGCCGACCGCAAGAGCTCCCTTGCCGACGTTCGATCCCATGACCTTCTTGGCCATGTTCGCGAATCCGCGCATCGCGCCGGAGCTGGCGGCGACCTTGGTGAGCTCTTGGGTGAATGCGTAGAGGAATGGCATGGCTGTTTTCTCCTGTGGCCGGGCTTGATGCATGAGGTTGTACAAGAACCGCCACTTGCGTGGGACGACTTGCTGGGTCTTTTGAGGAAAGATCAGGAACTCGGAGAACGTGTCGCAGAAGTCTTCGGCGGGGCTGGTCTTGGCGTACTCGTCGACGAAGCCATCTTTTGATGTGTCAGCGGTCCATCGGGCAAGGATCGAATCATCCCCTTCGAGGATGGAGTGACCGAGTTCATGAAATACAGATCTCCGAAATTGCTCCTGGTCGATGCGGCCGCGATGATACACGCCCTTGTCGTATACGACAATCGAGCGAGCCCCCGGGTCGTACTTCGAATGACCCGGTGCACCGGGCGGCGCATCGGCTAGTGCCTTGCGCCGAATGATGGAAAGCAGGTTCCCGTTGCCCTCGAGCCAGTTTCTCGGCAGCGGCCTTAGCATGCGGTTCAATGCAGCAAGCTCTGGGTGCGTCCACCCGCCCAGCAGCCTTACGCCACGCATCCACATCAGAGCACCCTGGTCAGGTCATGGATGAAGCGCGACATGATGCCACCGGAGAGGGCTGCCCCGGCAGCGACCATGCCGGCGAACCGAAACGGATGCTCCCCACGCCACTTCTCGTCCTTGATGGCCGCCGGCCCGATGGAGCTGCCTTTATGCCTGAGCAAGTGCGACTGGACATCTGGATGCATGCGCGAGCTGACTTCTTTGCCGCCCGGCGTCCCGTAGATATAGAGCGCGCCGAGCGTGGCCGGGATCGCGGCCCCGAGGGCACCGCGGATGAACTCCGGTGAACCACCGACCTCCTTCGCGGCTCGCCCCAAGCGACGAAGGGTGTGGGGGTGAGTCATCAGGTCGCGGGTGCCGATGGCGATCTGCTTGGCGACGTCGCCGACCTGCCGGACTCCGGTCAGAAATCCGGCGGCCGATTTCTCCAACTCTTCGAACTGGATGGCTGCGTTCTCCTGAAGCTCTCGCTTCTCATCGCGCGCCTGGTTCATGTACTTCTTGGCCAGGGCCATGCCCACGACGGCGGGCACAGCCCCCAGTAGATACGACCCAAACAGAGGAGACAGTCGCTTGAACGCCTTCACGGTCGCTCCAGCCGGCTGCCGTCCTGCTCGCTCCAGGTCGCGGATGTGGCGAATAGCCGAGATGGACGCCTTGGCTTCTGGGTAGAGGGTGGTCGCCGTCAACGTGGCGGCCATGATCCCGGGCGCATGGTCCTGCATGAACGAGATCGCCCTGTCATCCACGGTGCCGGGGATCATTTCCTTGATGTGGTCTCCGGCCGCGAGGGCGATCGGCAGTGCCATCATCACGCCGCGCTCGAGGGCCGGCTCGGCAAAGGCTCGCACGCGACCGATGCGAGTGGAGTAGTCGGCGGCGTGGCCGAGCTCGTGAAGGACGACCTCCTTGCCGACGCGCGGCAGGTAGACTTCCTTGGTTGCCGGGTGATAGGCGCCGCCGCTAAGACCGGAGAGCGGGCCGTTCTGGATGTTGAGTCGCACGCCCTTGGCTTTGAGGTCGTGCTTGTCAATGAACGAATCAACGGTCGTCCGCAGGTCGTCGAGGTTTTCGAAGCGGCCGAAAAGGTGCTTGGCAGCAGCCTCGTCACCGCGGCGCACGCCCGGGTGACGTTGCTTGATATCGAACAAGCCCATGACCTGACCGGTCTGGCGGACCGGCCGAGCCTTGCGGTCGTGCATGACGTCCAGGGCTTCGTCGATGGACCCGACGCCACGGATTGGCGCCACATCCCAAGGGACGGACGCCTTGTCCAGGGAGTTGCTGCCGATGGCTCGGCCGACCATCGGAGCTAACTTTGCGCTCAGCGATCCGGCAACGCTAAGCACTCCGGCCAGGGCGCGCTCCCCCGGGTCCATCGCGTCGCGCGAGATGTCGCTCGTGATTTGATACGGCTTACCCGGATCAACGTCACTCGCCACCTTCTCGTGGGCGAACCAGTTAAGCGGATCGGGCCTGAGCACGATGCAGCCCTAGCCGTTGTCAGAGGTTTGCGGCTTACCCAGAGCTGCCTTGGCGACATTGATCCCGGCCGTGAACGCGCCGGGCTGGAAGAGTGTGCGACCTTCATTGTGCCGATCGATGATGGACTGCGTGGTGCTCAGCTTGCCGACCAGGTCGGCGTCCACGTGGCCCATCTGGATCGTGCTCTTGACCCAGGCGCCGGCGACGGTCGGGTCGGCGGCGATTGAGGGTGCGTAGCGAGCGAGCACGCCGAAGTGGCGGACGATCTTCGCCTTGTCCATCTGGTCGAGGCCGGGCGTCTCGTGAAACATCTGCTTGTACGAGCTCTCGATGTCCCGCATGGCGGACTTGTCACGGCTGTGACGCATCAGTCCGCTGACCCCTGCGCCCCCGACGGCGAGCGCCCCGCCGAGGGCGACCATCTTGCCGATGTGCCCCGCCGCATCCCTCCATCCGATGGCTCCGTCCTTGATCGTCTTGCCGAGTCCACCGGCCCAGCTTGCCGCCTTCTCTGCGAGGGCCTCCTTGATCAGCTTGGAGCGAACGCGCAGGACATCGTCCATCGCCTCCTTGGAGAGGATCCCTCGCTCATGGCAACGTCTTGCTAGTTCTACCGAGCTGAGTGGCATCTCACTTCTCCTTGGGGCCGGTCGGCGTAAGCGCATGCTTCACGCGGTTGAACATCTCGGGCTTGTGATTCTTGCTGAGCGCCCGAACCTGCTTTGGCGTCGGCTTGTGATCGAACAGCTCGTGGTAGTTCGTATAGGCGGCATCGCTTGCACGGATGCGCCCGGACCCGTCGCGCCCCGCGGCCAGGTAGCGCCCCTTCTCCCCAGGCTGCATGCCGCCCTTATAGGCGCTGCTGGCAGCCATGACCGTGGGCGCGACGATCATGCCGACCCCAAGCGCCTTCATCGGATTACGAGCGGCTAGGCCGACGGTCTTCTTCAGGAGTCCGCCGCCGCTGGACATGATGCCGCTGAGTAGACCGCCCATCTTGATGAGCTCGCTGGCAAAGCCAACCGTTCGATGATTCACGACAGCTCACGCATGCGCTGGCTGAAGACCTTGATCTCGTCGTCGATGCGCAGGAGGTTGTGGAGTCCGTTCTTGATCTCGCCGGTCTTCCTCTGGATCGTATCCAGCGAGATCATGACAGGGTGGGCGCCGTTGATCACGGTCGTGTTTCCCATGTCGGAGCTGATGAGATCCTCGGGGGCCCGTCCGATAGCCTCTTTGACGAGGCGGCGATGGATGTGGCCATGGACCGACTCGATGAGCCGATCTTCGAACTCTGGGAGGTACTCTTCGGCGATCTTGCCGAGGCCCATGCCGGCGGCGGCCTGGTAGATGTGGGCAATGCTATCGCCGCCCAGTACGCATTGCTTGACGGTCTCGAACGCCTTCTTCTCGAGCGACTCGAGCTCCATGCCCTTGTAGACGAGCTGGCCGGCGAGCGTCTTGCGCGCCTCTGCGTGCTTCTGGATAACGATGATGATTCGCTTGCGGTCAGGCTCGGCGCCTAGTCCGTTGTGAACCTGCGACGGATCTACACCCATTAGCGACGACATCGTCGGGCCGGCCGAGGGAATCCCCTTCGGCGGCCCCATGTAGTCCGAGTCTCCGCACGACACGACCGGCGGCTTGGGCGTGCTGCACTCGCCGCACGGGGCCGCGGCAGCTCCTCCGCCTACGCGCACGATGGTTTTGGCGTCTGCCAGATCGAAGGCGATGCTCTCCTTCTGCGCCGTCTTCGCCCAGAGACCCTGGTGCGTGGCGATGTTGGCGATCTCGCAGACCCGCTCGATCTGATTGGGATTGAGCTCGTTTTCCTCAGCCATCTTCTTGATGGACGAGTTCAAGGGCGCGCTCTCATGGAGGTAGCGACGGGCGGCGGTCCTTCCTAGCAACTCGAGCTGCTCGGACGCGACCTTGGTCTGCTGCGACCCACCAAGCAAATACTGGAAGTGGCTGTTCATCGGGTTGCCCTCGTTGCGCCTGGCGCGTTGTCGAAAGTATAAGCTATCCCGAACCGGGTCAAGCGACGGGAAATACAGCAAAAGGAGAATCAGATGAAGTTCTGCCCCCACTGCGGCGGAGACCTATCGGCGTTCGCGGCCGTCGCCGGTGCGACGCCTGCAGCACGCCCAGGCAAATACGACCAGACGAAGATCTGGAAGGGTCTAATCGAGCAAGCCAATGCCTGCGGCGGACAGCCGCCCGATATATCGGCACTGGCCTTTGGACTCGCACAGAGGATCGCCCCCAGCTTCGACGGCTCCCCGCTGCGAACGATCGTCCACGTCGCTTTCGATCGAAAGATCGTCCCTGAGGGTGGAGCCCTGTACCAGGCAGCCATGTCGAACGGTCGCCTGGGTCCGACCGACATGGGCTACTTCCGTGCCCGCGGTTACCTCATCGAGGATGACAAGGTCCGAGTGGTTGGCGACATGCCGGTCGGTGCCGTGTACGGCGCCGTCGACTACTGGGGTGGCGACAAGCAGCACAAGCGATGGCGTCTGGCTGGGCCGGTAGTGCTGAACGCCTCCCGTAATGGCGATCCCTTCTTCATGGACGAGACCATGCTCGCCTTCGGTGCAACCTGGACCGATGGGTCAAAGGTTGGCGAAGCACTGCTTCAACTATTCGAGACACTGTCTTCCGGTGTTGGCGGCTCTGGCTCCATCGCTCGCCCACTCGCTGCGGAGATCTCGATCCAGGCATAAGTAGATCAGAAAGGAGGCTTCACGATGTCCACCTACGAAGCCCTGATTGATATGTATGAGAGTCTCGGACGAGAGCTTAGAGCCCTGCTGAAGGATGTCGAAAAGTTCGAGAAAACCTCCGAGCTGACACTGGATCTGGTAGAGCTCGATGCAGCGATGCTGAGCGGCACGCACATGCAGCGGCTTGTCGTTGGGCGCCGCAGGATGGCGGCAGGGCGTGACCTTGCCCAGTCGGCCATGCGGGATGCGGCCGACCATCTGCAGAGTCTGGGCAGGTTCACATTGCAGTCCGAGGTGGCGGCCGGCATGGGGGACTCTGTCACCGCCCGCAACGCCAGCAAGATGGCCGACGACGCGGTGGCGGCGGCGAATCGAGAGCTCGAGGGGGCATTCTCCCTTGTCGAGATGATCCGCAAGACTCTCGCCGAGAGCGGCATCCCTAAACTCTTCATCTGCTAGTCCGACAGCAGCGCTGGCGCGCTGTTTTTTAGGTAGACTGAAGTTCGATGCGACCATTCCTTGCCGCGTTCTCGGACGAGCTCATGAAGGTCGGGGCGGCGAACCCAGCCCTGATCAGGCAATCTGTTCTTTCCTCCGATGGAGACGACACGGTCGACAGGATCGTTTCGTCATCTACCAGCCATGGTAAAAACTACGCTCGCTCGATCGCCTTCGGTGCGGTCATCGCCCCCGTGATGACCGTACTATCTCGTAGCCTGGGACGGTTTGTACACAACCGGAGCGTGATGAAGGCTGTTGCCAATGCGGTGGGCCGCCAGTCCAAGCGCAAGCTGACGAAGGAACTTAAAACTGGGCCGTTTCTGGGGCGCAGCTTCGGTCATAAATTGAATCGAGCCCCGGTCATGTCATATGCAGATCTTGGCTCTGACGTTTTCAGCGGCGCAGCCGGCGGTTCGATCCTGCAGGCACTGAGGCATCGGTTTGGACCGGGCTACCCGGATTGACCGCGCTACTTGAGGGCAAGGAACTGCGCGAGGGTCAGGGCTCGTCGCAGGCGGTCCTCGGCAGTGGCCCCGCCAAGCGTGTACTGCCAGACGGCAGCAGAGATGTCGTCTGACAGGCCGGCCAGGTCGCTTGGCTCGATGGTTGCCTGGGCCACGTCGACCAGATTCGACCGCTGCTCGGAGGCGAGCTGCACGCCGGCGGCGACAAGGTAGGGGCTGGCGAAGTTCTCGGAATAGAGGTTCCCCGTGAACACGACGGCGTGGCCCAGCAGGATGCGCCATCCGTTGATCAGGAAGAATGTTCGCCCCAGTGGATTTCCACCCGGAAGTGGATCGCCACCAACGGATCGCATCGGCGGGGCGTACCTGCCGTTGTCATCAACCAGCAGCCACTCCTTCGAGTCGGAGTAAAGATCGATCTGCACATCGATCTCGCCCACGCCGTCGTTAATAACGATGAGCTTCAGCTCGGGATCGAAAGTCACTTTGTGACGAAGCTCCCAGTAGTCCCAGGCGCCACTGTAGACGGACGTCAGCATCGCCTAGATTCGATGTTCGCGGTGGGTGAGTCCGGCCAATGCCGTGACGGTGTCGGCCGGTACCAGCTTGGTCAAGACGCAGCTCACGACCGGGGCGGTAACGCCATCCGGGTGAAGTCCAATGGCGGACTGGGTAGGCGCGATGTACTTGAGCATCTCGATGTTGTGAGCACCGGGGGCTAGAATCAGTGAGATCGACTTTCGGGTGTAGTCGGTGACGGCCGAGGCGTCGACGTCATACTCCATGCTGCCCTCGCCCGGGCTCCAGACGGCCCCGGTCATCGCCAGTACGCCGTACAAAAAATCCACCCGCACGGGTCCGCCGATGACCAGGACGGAGACCGTATCCAGCACCACCTGAATTCTATTAACCTTGCCACTGACCGTCGTCTTCGGACGGATGCTAAGCACCGGAGTCTCGGTGGTAATGGTCTTAAGGGTCGACCCCTGGATGTCCGAGAAATGATCGTAGACGTAGTCGTGGCGATTACCTGCCTCCACGGACATGCAGATCAGTCGCAGCTCGGTAGTTGAAGCCGTGGCCGCCGTGTTCCGATTTGAGACCATTAGCGGGAGGGTGGCCGTGGACATATATGGCAACACGCCAACGCCGACGTGTTCGGCTGTGTGCGCCACCAACCTCCGCCCGTGACCGTCGTACACCCCGAATCGAACGGCACCGCTGCCAAGCCAGAGAAAGTCGATCCAGAAAATGTTCCTCTTGGAAACGTCCAGCACGAACCTCGACTGACCGGTCCCGTCGAGTGGATCTCCGTTCCAGTCCGCCCTGGGCGTGAACGTGTCGACAGGGGCTCCGGAAGTGTCCGACCGCACCGTAACCCCCAGATCCGTTCCGTTCATCGTCCAGAACAGGCCGTTGAGGTTGTCGCCGTATCCCCATTCGCGCACGTTGCCAGCTTTACCGGAATCGCCCAGGACGAGCGAGAACAGGCCGGCCTGGCTAACGCCCGGCAGATAGGAGTGATACCTGACCGTGGTCAGGTTGGCGCGAGCGCCGCTATCGCTCCCTACCTGCAGAAGCATGGTTGAGGATACCGGAGCGTGAGTCGTCGCACCCGTTCCGGCCACATCGGACCACAGGTCCAGCGGATTCGAGCTATCGATAAACGAGTACCGCCCCAGCTGAAACGCAGTCCCCGTTCGCATGCCGCCATCAGCCGTCAGCGTGGGCTGACCCTCAGCGAAGGCGACCAGTGAGGCTCCGTAATCGTTGATAATCTGCCCGTTCAGGGCATTGGCAGCGCTGACGTTTACGACGCTCTGGACGAAGTAAGGGGTCGCCAATGTGAGCAAGGCGCGAGAGATCGACGCAACCTCGATGGCCTCGCCCAGGGTCTCTGTCGATGGACTGTCATCGTCCAGGTTGACCGTGATGGTGCCGGTCAAGGTACCCCCATCCACCTGGACGACCACCCCGGCGATGGCCGAACTGGCGCAGAGGATGCGGTCGCCGGTCACGAACGGCGCTGTGCCACTGCCGTAGCTGATCTCGATCAGGGCCTGCTGAAGCACCCGCTTTCCCGACGAGTCGGGTGGCACGCGAACATTATGAAGACTCATTGGGTGGGTGTCTCAGGGGTTGCTGAAGTTACGGTCAAAGCGCTGGGAGATCGGAATCGAGGAATCGGAGGCCGGGATCGTGAAAGCTAACAAGGATAGGGCTTCATATGTCTTGTTGTGAATTCGAACATCAACGATGACGCCGGCAGCCAGGGCGAATGTGAACGTGCGAGCGTCGGCGGTTCCGTCGGTCGCATCCTCGATGCCGGCAAGCTCCGTAGTCGTGCTGGTTGTGTAGACGCGAACCTCAGTACTGTCTCGCAACCCGGTGAATGTGACGTTTACATTGTTGTTCACGACCGTCGAGGCGGCAGCGCCGTTCCTGATCGTCGGGGTGGATCCACCGCCGGAGATGTTGAGCGTGACGAGGCCGCCGGAGTCATTGTAAATGGCCGCCGATGTCGTGTCTCCCGCGCCGAAGCCGCTGAAGGTGTTGCCGATGAAGGAATATGTTCCCGCCGCTGTAATGCGCATCGCATGACCAGTCGATGCAGAGCCAGTGAATGCGCATGACTGAAAGATGCTGGGCGTCACGATGCTGCACCAGTTGTTGCCAGCGGCGACTCCGGTGACATCGATCGAGGTGCTCGATATCAGGGTCGCCGCCGTGGCCGTCATTGTATCGCTGGCCGCAGGTACGCCGCCGATCACACAAGACGTCAGCAGACAATCAGAGAAGGTCAGGGTGGGGCACGAGTTGAACGTCATGCTCGAGAACGTCACGACGTTGCGTAGTGTCACGTTCGCATTAACGATGGCCAGCCCCGTGAAGTCCCAGGCCGCCGCGGCCGTGGCGGCTGAATTGATCTCCCAGTAGTACGGGCTCTTCGATGTGACGACCGAGTTCGTGTGCTTGATGACGTCGCCGCTCTTGCCGGCATAGCTGATGCCGATGGCGCCATCCTCCCCGTGGTAGTTCACTTCCTTCGCCGCCTCGGACGAGATGCGCGGGAACTGCAGGGCGCCGGCAGCGATCTGAAAATTGATGGCATCGCCGCCGCCGACCTGAATCGGAACATAGGCGATGATGCCGGCGGCACCGGACTTGGTAAGCAGCGGTAATCTGCAGAACTTGCCGATGTCGGCGACGCCCGCGGAATCAACCGGGGTTGTCGCGTCGCCACCGGCCAGGATCACCCGCTTGATGAGGTGAAAGTCCATGTAGTAAAACGAGCCCGTGGCGTTTTGTCCCTTGTGCAGGACCAAGAGCTTGTCGATCGCCGTGATAGTTGGCGCCGTGGCGCTGAATCCGAAGCGAGTCTGGGTTTGGTTTGCCTGGACCGAGAAGATCGCAAAGCCTGCCCCGGCCCCATCGCGGTTGTTGCGGGCCATTACTTTGTAGCTTCGGTAATTTGCACCCTGGCCGATGACCAGGAAGGTCCCTCCCTGGGAAATAGATCCCTGGTGGAAGAGGGCCATTTTGGACGTGGATGCCTGGAGCGCCCCAACTACCCAGCCCGTGGTCATATCGACAGCGGCTGTAGGAAATCCGACCTCGAAGCCGCCCGCGGTTGACGCGCTGGCCGAAGGCGTGCTCCTGACGGCGCTTGAGTATGGATTCAGGCCAGCGTCGACCACCGCGGCGCCGGCATCGAACGCCGTCGCCTGGCCGGCGCCGCTGGGGCCGATGTTGGCATACGTCAGCGGTGTCGCCTTGAAGTTCTGATTGTTGACGGTGGTGGCCGACAGCCACCAGCTTCCGGTCATCAGCTGAGTCCCGAGCTGCGCCGAGTCATCCACGTACGGCGGAATCGTTCCGCCCGACTTATTGCGGAAGGCCATCACGAACCGGGCGGTGATACCCGAGACGCTCAGGTCCCAGACGGGCTGGGGTGTCGCGCCGGCATCGCGCTGGAAGTACCAGCCGATCGCCCCGCCCGCCGCTGTCGTGACGGTGATTCCACCGTTATCCGATGAATCCAGGAACTGCATCGTCGCCGCCGGGCCGGGCCTGGAGTGCGCGGCGATCGGCGTGATCGGGTTGTCGATTGCGAGGTAGTGAAGGATCAGGCAGTCCGCAGCCGTTGTAGTGACCGAGCCGGTCGTAACCGCCGACGCCGACGCCTCCACCGCTGCGTCGCCGATGTCCAGGAATGAGGTGGTGTCGCAGTCTCGCAGGATTACCGTGTGGATGTGGATGGCATCCAACGTCCCCATGTTCACGGTCACCGTCGCACCCGCCCCTGTGGCGCGGGCGTAGAAGACAGCCGCCGAGAGCAGCGCTCCGCTGACCTGTGTTGCACCAACCTGACCGGCTCCGGTCGAGGTTCCGCCCCAGGTCGCGGTCAGCGTGCCACCGCCGTCGGCGGATACGCAGACCACGATAACATCGTCGGCCAGGTGAGCCGGCAGTGTGACAACGACTGCCGCAGCACCCACGGTGCTGCTCTGGGTCAGAAAGTCGAAGACATAGGCCACGTGGGCACTCTACCCCTTTAGGTATTGGAATAATTACGCTCGAGGGCCGCCACCAGGGAGAACGTGAGCCCCGTCGCTCGGGTGATGGTACCTGTGGTCTCAACAAACTGCCCCGAGTTGAGGCCGATGGCCCGCAGGCGGACCGCGGCGTCGGTGGCTGCCACCCGACCACCTTGAACGTTGTTGTCGTAGTCGAAGTCGAATCCGACCGATGCGCCACCAATCGTTCCAGCGACGGCGTCGCCAGCGTTGTTGTTGACGATGATTGCCTGCGGGCTGTTGACCGGGTTGTCGTCGATCGTTCCCGCGAACGCGGTCTGGTTCACAACGGTCACGCCATCTACTTTGCGCGCGTCGAACTGCGAGGTCGTGGGCGCTGCATCCGTGACCAGCCAGATGCCGTTGTTTTTGGGGCTGGCGGCGCCGAGGATGTTGATGTAGTCGTTCTGGGCAACTGCCGGCAGGTTTGCACCTGACGAATCGATGCTAGCAGTCGAGCCAGAGGAGGCGCTGATGGCGAGATCGGCGACCGACTTGCGCGCAACGTACTCGTAAAACATCCAGTATTTCGCCGACCCGTCGTTGACGAGGTTGGCGTTGAAGTTGATCGAACCGGCCGCGACGAACGGGTAGTTTCGGCTGGTGCCGGTGTTGTCGAAAAACGTGAGTCGGTTGGTGTCGTTCGAGTCGAACCCAACGATGATGACGCCTGAGCCGCCACCGTTCGGGTTGCTCGGGATCGCCTGCCCGCACTCGAGAGTGTCTCCGACGAAGCGCAGCAAGGCGTCGGCGGTTCGCCCCGTGACCGTCTGGTCAGTCGAGTCGACGTCGGCCGCCTGCCGAAGAAGGTACTGGACTTTCTCGTAGATCTGCTCGGCCGTGGCCACGACGGGCGTGGCCCGCTGAAGCGTGAACGAGAGATTCGACTCCGTCGACGGGAAGGTGCCCGTGATCGTAACGACCGTCGCCGTCGGCGTTCCGTCGATAGTGTAGGCCGTGCCGTCTGGAGTGCCGTCCCAGACGGTGATCGTGCCGCCGGTGTAGGTCGCGTCGGTTGGGATGGCGCCTTCGGCGGATGTGAGGGTGAAACCACTCGCAGTGGAGCCATCGACTCCAGAGTGAGTTCCTACATCGATGACGATTCCGTAGTTTCGATTGGTGCCGCTGTCGACCTCGACGGAGAACGCCTGATCGAAGTACCTGGCCCTGATCTGCGTGTACGGCGAGTTGGCCGCGATGTTCGCGTCGGTCTCGCCGATCTTGAGGTCGGTCGAGTTAGTGAGCGGGAAACGAAACACCTTGTTGTCAACGGCAGTCGTGCCGATGGCCGCCAGGTTCGACTGCGAGAACGTCTTGCCGTTCGTGTCCGCATCGCGGACGCGAAGGAACACGTTGAGGATGTTGCGGTTGTTGACCGCCCCTGTCAGCGCCGTATCGGCTGCGTTGTTGACCAGCGACGAGGCGGTAACCACCAAAACGAGAGCCGTAACGGAGGCGATGGTCCAGGTGCCGTTGTTCCCGCCGTCCTCAGCGCTCGCGATGGTAATGCGCCCACCCTTCCGATACCCCTCGGTGATCCACGACCCGATCGAGCGCGTCAGCGTGTTGTTGGTCGTGATCGCGATCGTGGTGTAGGTCGAAGGCGACGTTACAAGGTCGTAGCTCTTGACCGCCTCGTTTACGGGCCCGGTGAACGAGAAGTTCACGGCCGCGGCCGTGTCGACTGGGTCGGACCCCTGCTGGTAATACGCTCGGTCGCCGGTGACGGCGGTTTCGTCCTCGAAGCTGCCGAGCGTTACGACGCCAACCCACTCCTGCTGGAGGATGTCCGCCGAGCTGATCTCGCGCCAGCCGCCGGTCCGCACCAGCTTGCGTGTGGTGTCGTTGTTGAAGTTCCACGAGTCGGTGAGCTCGAACTGCTCTGGCGTAATCGCCGTGAACGGGAACGGGTGCTGGATCAGGTCAACGTCGTCCTTCCACTCTTCCTTGGCGAAGGAATAGATGGTCTGCAGCATGACGCCGTCATTCGAGACGTTACCCATGCCGCCTAGAATCCAGATCTCCCGGGCGTCCACGTCGAAGTGGATCACCTTCTCATCAGCGAGAGTGTTGTTGCGACCAAGTACCCGGATGGCCTCGGCTGCCGAGTTGACCGGGTTAACACCCGTCTGCTTGGTGCAAGAAATAGACGACGTCGTCGGAGTGCCGGTCGTGAGATACAGACCGTTGTTTCCGGGCACTGAGTGATCTCGGACCTCGAAGTAGTCGGCTGTACCCATCGCCGGCAGCGTCGCGGCCGCCGTGATAGCCACAGCCGCGCCCGCGGCGCCAGTCCAGGTCGCGAGCGCGACCGTTGTGGAGAAGCCCTGGGAAAGGTTGTCGGGGTCGGTAATCAGCGCCATGGATTTGCCTCAGGGTACTAGGTGTACGTCTCGGTGGCGCGATTGTCCCATACCCCCGTGGTGTCGGTCCATCGAACCCGCGTCGGGTCCCCATCGGGACTGAGTTCGATCTTCTTGATCGTCCAGACGGCCTCGCTGGACAGCTCGCCACGAGCCGCCTCGCCCACGTAGATCGCGTCGGACAAGATCTCGTAGCGGTACTGGAGGTAGGGGCCGCGGGCCATGGTCGCCTAGAACTTTCCGAGGGTGATGTCGGCGGCGAGTTTCGCATAAACCATGCTGTGGAGGGCGTCATCCGGTTGGTCGATAGGATGGTCGTACATCATAGTCCGGGTGCGATCGTTGTACTCTACGTACTCGGCCAGGATGTCCTTGGCGAATGGCTCGAAGGCGTCCCAGGCGGGGAACATGAAATTCCCCTGCTTGATGTCACCAAAAAAGGTGGACATGGCAGCGTTCCGATTGACGATGAACTTGTAGGCGTTGGAGTCCCAGCGCTTGCGCTCGCCAAGGTTGGCGGAGTAGGCAAACTGCATGACGCCTTCCCTCCCACGGCTCTTGAACAGGCGGCTGTTCATGCCCCATCCGTGACCCCAGTCGGCGCCGATGATTTCGACGTTCCAGTGGGCGCAGATGTGTTCGACGTCGGGGAGGATTAGCTCCGGATCGACCTCCTTGCCGACGTACCGCTTCATCATGAAGGGCCAGAAGGTCTCGGCGTTGACGTAGGCTCCGAGGGTCAGGACGGTCCAAGAAGCGAACTTCTTCCTGCCCGAGTTGACCTCACCCTCTTCGCGACCTTCGCCCCAGTCGATGCCGGCAAAGATGCGCAGGCCGCTATGGGCCGGCCCCCGCGAGTAAGTGAAGTTCGAGCTGTCGATGCCTTCGTGCTTCTTGACCGGCCAGCAGTTCTGCTGGATGTCCATGCGCGTAACCGGCGCGGATGCATTGTCGTAGGAGATCCCCAAGATCTCATTGTTGAACTTCGACTCCGGCCATTTCTCGTGCGGCATAACGATCTCGGTCCGCCAGGCGTCCTCGCTCTGCTTCCACGGGACCATCAGCTGTGAGATGTGGTAGCCGACGTAGAACTCATTTGGAGCGAAGCTGACCCACTGACCCTGCGCCGGATTGATGGCCTTGCCGCACTTCGAGCAGATCAGCCCCTTCCTGCCGATGCTGCGAGCGTCCAGGTAATTCCAGTAACGGCCCGATTCGCCGCCGGTGCAGTCGCAGGGGACCATCCATTCGTTCTGGGTGGACCACTGCCAGTACTCCTCGAGCGCGTTCGAGAAGGTCAACGGGGTGCCGGTAATCATCTCTTTGCCCGGGACACCCATCGAGAGCCGCGACGCCGACAGCGACTGGCTGATGACCTTGATGTTGTCCTTGAGGAGATCCTGAGCCTCGTCGAAGAAGACGCGGCTGGCTGGGATGCCTCGAGCTCGAGCGGCCGTGAGGAAGGCGTAACGCAGGAAGATGTACGAGCCGTTAGCGAGGGTCTTCTCGAAGACCTGGTCCGTGACGCCCTTGTTGAACAGGTAGCGCTGGACGAACGGGGACTCGATCAGCGTCGGCCGCAGCTTCTCGTTGGAGTACTGCCGCGTCTGGAGGGCGGACGGCGAGACGTAGAGAGACCGCCAGTGCGGGCGAATGATCGATTCGATAATTTGCAGGTTGCAGACAGTCGTGGATTTCGAAACCTGTCGACTGCACTTCATTACCAGGCGCTCATCCTCATCGTTGTAGATGGGGAGCATGAAGGCGTGGTTGTCGAGGCGGAGCGGCCGGCCAAGGTGATAGAGCACGGCCTGGGCAATGTCGCTCTTGCGGCCCTGGAAGGTTGGGCGTGCCTTGCCGGGTCGGGTCAGCTGGGTGAGGCGTGGCTCCCAGTCATACTGGCCGTCCCGCTTGACGTCGTTGGCGAACGCCGGAGCGTCGTGATCGATCTCCTTGCCTGTGAAGTCAAATGGGTCCGCCTCCAGGTCGCTATCGTCGCCCTCGAGATCTGGGCCCTCCATTACGCCTCCTCGGGGGGCTTGGGCGGCAAGGGCGCCCCTACCCGACCCTGCAGGTTTGCCAGGGAGATGTGGTTGGACTTGGAGATTTGAACCGTGAACAGGCCGTTAAAGTCGTTCGGAATCGACGATTCGGGAGCCTTCTTGGGGACATGGGCGGCCAGCGCGACCGCCGCCTGCTTTGCCATCTCACCCCAGCGCAACGCGTCGGCTGACGCTGGAATCGGCTGCTTCATGGCCAAGTCATACTGCTCAATGGAGGTATTCATCAACCGCCTGAGGACGGCATCGGGCTCCAGCGAGTACTTCATGCCCAGGATGCACTGGACGTTCTCAAGGGTTGGTCTCTCGAATCCCAGCGCCAGGTAGTGGCGCTCGTCCCTGTCCATCGCGTCGATGAGCGTTTCCCAGTCGCCACTTGGAACGGCCTGCGAATCCCAGAAGATCTTCCGATACGTCTCGATGACGAGCGGATCGATCTCCATGTCGAAGTGGATGGCCGCGAGCTCGGCGATCTCGGACGAGGTAGCCTTCGAAAATAGAAACAACCCCAGTCGCAGGCGGGCCTGTTGGTTGGCGAAGATCCTCGCCGAGAGGTCCAGCTCCCTGGCCATCGCAAGGCCGCCGAGCTCCGGCTGAATCTCCCAGAGCAGGCGAATCCCCTCTCGCTCTGCCCACTCCGCGACGCCATCCGTCGTCAGGAGCTCGGTATCGTCGGAGTCCAGGTGCCGCACAAGAGCGTGCGGGGCTGACCTGCGGAACCCAGATCGACAGTCGGAGATCCATAGCGAGCTCACGGGCGGAAGCCCGTATCGCTTCAGCGTCTGGTTGGGGTCAACCTTGCGCGAAACGAGGAATCTAAGGAATCTCTCGTAGGGGTAGCGCACGCAGGTTCATCGAACAAACCCGTAGGAGCTCGCCGCCGGGAGCAGGCGGCCGCCAACATGGGACCGCGGCGACTGCTTCACGGCAGACGTCTTCTCTTGGGTTTTGCTAAGCATCTGGAGGCGCTCGAGGCCGGCCAGGATCTTCTGGATGTGAGCCAGGGCGGCCCTGACGTTCTCCTCGGGGACATCCTCCATGCCCAGGCGGGAGGCCAGGAGCAGCTTGGCGAGCATCTGGCTAACCTCCCAGAGCATCGGCTTGGCGGACGCGAACCTGACGATGTTCTCGTCGTTCACGAATCCGAGAGACAGGACGGCGTCAACGGCCTGCGCATCGTCGATGCTTGCAGCACACTTCAGCAGATCTCCGATAGGCGACCGCACCGAGTCGATGAATGCCTTGATCTTAGGCGACGCCGTCTTGGCCATCCGGCCAGCTGCAGGGAAGCGTAGGTGGTGAACCTCGAGGCGGATGTGGTCCCTGGACCTGTCGAGGACCTCCGCGACCTTCTCGCTGCCAAGCCCCCAGTAGCCGAGCAGAAATTCAGCCTCGTGGCGGGCCAGCGAGTTGAAGTCGAACGACACTTTGCCCATCGCGGTCGCGCCCGCACCTGGAGCGGCAGGGGCGATGGGCTTCGGGGTCTCTACCTTCTTGTCGAGGCTGCCGGCCATGCCCGGCTTGACCGCGGGGGCGATGGGCTTCGGGGTCTCTACCTTCTTGTCGAGGCTGCCGGCCATGCCCGGCTTGACCGCGGGGGCGGTTACCGGCGTTTTGACTTCCATCGTGCCGGCGCCCTGCGAGGGGCTCGACAGCGGGTTGGCATACTTGGAGATCGCACCACCCTTGAAGATGTAGCGGCCATTCGCCTGCGCCACCTTTACGGGATTCTTGTCCAGCCACTCAGCTGCCATCCGCTTGAAGTCGTCGGGGCCTTCCGAGACTTGGCAGAGGCGAGGCATGCGGACGAAGAACATCTTCGCCGACACGATGTAGTTCTTGCCGGCGCCCAGGAGTGGCCCAAGGGTTGACTTCTGCTTGTCGTTGACGGCGACGATGCCGTCGATATTGGGCGAGATGATCAGGTTCGCGATGTGGCCCTGGTAGTCAACGACGCCAAGGCTGCGAAGGTTCTTGTAGACGGTCACCGAAGTTACCTGGAAGGGCACGGTGGCGAGCACCCTGTCCCCATCGCGGTAAACCAAGGTCCCCATCTTGCCGGTGTCCGGCCGGTCGGCCTTGAGCGTGACATCGGCATCGTCGTTGAGGGCGATGCCGGCAATGCGGCCCTGCATGGAGGCGAGCGACTTGCCCAGGAACAGCTTGATCGGCTTGCTGGCGCCAGTGAAGTCGACGACGTTGGGGATGACCCAGCCCTTGGCCAGAACGCCGTCGGCATCCTTGACGCCGTAGCGACCGAACTTGTCGACGGTCCTGACGATTCGGTCGTCCTGCAGCGGATCGAACACCCAGGGATTCAGGTGCTTGCCCAGGCTGATGTTGCCGGCGGGGCCGTCGACCTCTTTGCCATAGACCGTCTCAGGAGGAATGACGGTGAAGTGACCGTACTGGTCGATGCTGTTGAGCGGATCTTGCTCGTAGTCCCACAGCTCGGACTTGCGCATCTCCAGGAAGCGCTTGAGCCCCTGGCGATCGGTCGAGATCATGACCGGGTCGTAGACCTCGTCAGGTGCCGAGAACAGGCGGTACTGGTTGGGGCCGTCCTTCTTGACGGTGAAGACCTCCGAGGCCCGCTCCTTGTTGGCGTCGTCCTGCTCGGTCTGCTTGGGAGCCTCGGCGGCGATCTTACGCAGCAGTGAGTCGGTGCCACGGCGGTGATAGGCCGCCAGCAGACGCGGCTCCTGTGCCACAGCCTGCTTAAACATCCGGAGATCGCCCGCGCCCAAGGTCCCGCTGATCGCCCCAATCATCGAGTGCGGCGAGGAGTAGGAGTACTTCCCGCCCATGGGCGGCGAGCGGACCTCTGCGAAGCTGTCGTCCGCCATCGCCGGAGGCGGGTTCGCGGGGGCGAGGCCGGTGCCCATGCTCGACTGGTAGAAGACCTTGGCCAGGTTGTCATCGGTCAGCGGGTAGACCTTGTTCTCCTTGAAGAACAGGTCGATGGGCGCCAGATTCCATGACTTGACGATCGCCGGGATGCCGATCGAGTTACCGCTCTCGTCGGAGGCAATCGCCGAACCGATGGCGTAACCCTTTTCGTCGTCAACCTTCTGGAAGGTGACGGCGATGCTCAGGCCAAGGTCCTTCGGCAGCTTCTCGGCGACCAGGGCTGCGATCTCCTGCTGCCACTCACGGGCGTTGTCCGACAGCTTCTTGTACTGAACGCGACGGAACTGTGGGTCTTCTGAGAATAGGTTTTCCATCGTGTTCTCCTAGAGGAGCGGCAGTACCGTGTTGGGCGGGGCAATCAGCATGACCTTGACGGCCCCCAGTGTAAGCCCAGCGATTACTTGAGCCAATCCGTTTGCTTGCTGTTGTGGCGTGGCGTCATCCGGCTGTGGATTATCCACGCTAGGCGACGATGGGACGAAGATCGTTGCCGTGGCCAATTGGGCCGGCACCTGCAGACCAATCCAGAACGAGCTCATTGCGCTCAGGAATAGCGCAGGACCGCCGCCAGAAAGGTTGGGATTGAACGCCGTCTCGAGGGCGGCGGCGAACGCCGTCTCCTTGGCCTGACCGCCAACCACGCCACCGGCGGTCACGTACGCGATGTACGCCTGCGCCCACGCCTCGGCCGACGCCCTGGTCGTTGACGGTGAAGATCCGGTGGTGAACATCGGCAGGAGGCCAGCCGCCAGGACGGATGTGACGGCTACGACTGGCATTAAAGGGTCGGTGGAGTCTTGGAGAAGAAGGCGAAGGTCGAGAGAATCTTATCAGATAGCTGGCTCTTGAGCTGTTCAAGCTGGATCGGAGTCGGGGGTAGCGGCGGAGTCGAGGGTCCCCACGCGGTCCCGACCTTGAGTTCCTTGATGATGTCGATGAGCGTCGAGAACGCTTCGACCAGCTGGAGGCCGAGCACGGCTGGCTCGTCCGCGCCCGCCCCGCCCCACTGGTATTTGGGACCTTCGCCGACCCAGGACCCGTCGCTGAAGTAGGTCTCGCGGGTCTTGATCTCGGCGACCTCTTTGCTGGACACGATCTTTACCGAGGCGAGCTCGAGCGTTCGTCTGGCGTTGGCGTCCAGGTTGCCGTGGCGGATTCTGATCCTGTCGTACGCGGGCCCAACTTGGTGGAGGAATGCTTCCTCGTGGACGGTCTCCGGATCGGTGGAGCCGATCTTTTGCCGCCCTCGCTTGGCCAGGTATCCGTCGGCGTTCTGGCGGAGGTTCGATGACCTGAGCGACATCTGGTTGTTGAGCGGGTTCAGTAGAATGCTCGAACCCGGACCACCTTCCATGACCACCGCCCCACCCCGCTTGAGAAGCAGAGTGGCACCACCGGCGGTCTTGTAGACCTTGTCACCGGCCGTGTCGCTGTCGGCCGGAGTTCCAACGCTCGGAGCCTCATCTGACTCGTCGTCCACGGTGGGCGATCGCGAGAAGCCAATAATGAAGCACTGAGCTCCGTTGCTGGTCATTACCGCCACGCAGGTGGACCCGGCCCTGGGCTGGGTATGCTCTCCGCCACCGCTGTTGTCGGCGTCAGGGCTCAGGACGTGGGCGTCGTTCACGACGATCCCGCAGGTCGAAGAAAACCTATAGATTCCGGGACGATTGGGGTTCTGCTCCCCAACGACCCCGAAGAGGATGCGGCCAGAGGGCTGTCCGCCACCCTTCCAGAAGTTGTTGTTCACAGGGCCATCCTACCCAGTTTCGCTGGCATAAGGGTTTTGAAGGCCAGGAGCATCCCGCCTCATCCACCGTTTTCAAGGAGCTAGCAGTGTCAGTGAACAAGCAGATCATTCTCGGAAGACTGGGCAAAGATCCGGAGAACAAGGTCATCGGCGACTCGTCGGTGACGTCGTTCAGCGTGGCAACCGATGAGTCCTGGACGGACAAGAGCGGCAACACCCATAAGGAGACTGAGTGGTTCGAGGTGAGCTTCTGGGGGAAGCAGGCCGAGACCATCTTCAAGTACTTCGGCAAGGGCGGGTCGATCTACATCGAGGGCAAGACCAAGACTCGCAGCTACCCTGACAAGGATGGCGTGAAGCAGTACCGCCGCGAGGTCAAGGGCGAGTTTTTCCGCTTCGTCGACGGCGCGTCGAGCGGCAAGGACAAGGACGGCAAGCCGACTGCGGCGCGCTCCGATGACGACGGACCGCCGGCGGGTGGCTCGAGCACCGACGACATCCCGTTCTGAGGAAGGGCGTCATGTACTACTTTACCCACCGCCTAAGTGACATTGACGTGACCCCAAGCCCGCTAGTACTCGACATTGGAGAGTTCACCATCATGCCCGGAGGAGTCAGGGCGCAGGTCCACCCTCCCCTCGACATGATGACGAGGTACTACCCATGGAGGATGCTGCCGTTTGCCATGTCGGCCATGCGAACCCTGGTCGACGGGGATGCGGATGACGACGTCCTCTGCCAGCTGGTGAACCGCCTAAAGCTGAGTGTCGCGGACACCGACATGCTGAGCAGGAACATCGCCTCGATCGCCGTCGACGCCGACAAGCTCTTGTCGTGGTCTTCGAGGATTGCCGATCAGTGCCCGCATCAGGATGTAGCCGTTCAACTCAGGAGCATCTCCCGGATGACGGTTCGCGAACGCGACCAATATGTCGGCTCCTTCCTGAGCTAACAGGTAAAGACGGGCGCGCGCCCGTCTTTTTTAGCCGGGCTTTGCGCCGCGGAACCCGCGTTGCGGATTGTTCAGGCTCTTGATCACATCGGCGAAGTACGCCGCCTTGCTCGGCGGCTTTGCCTGGGGATGGTCCTTTGCCCGCGACACAGGGCTCGAGCTGGGTCGCGTGGTCTTCGGCTTCGGCGCTGATGCGCCAGTGCGCCAGGCTGCGCTCGCTGATGCCCTCAGGATGCCAGGAGATTGGACTTCCTTCGTCGGCGCTGCCGCGACCTTCTCGCCGGCCAGTGCGCGACTGCGCATGTACTCCATGACCTTCTGCGCTGCCAGGGTGGCAATGACCGGCACGGCGGCGGCCAGCGCATAGGTGCCGTAGGCGGGGAGTAGCTCCCTTGCCGTCCGGCCAACGCCGGGGCCATAGCGCCGGGCACCTGCCAGCGCGTTGCCTGTGGCGCGCGCTTCCTCCAGGAGCTGGGGGGCGGACGTCGCCCCTACCAGGGCGGCCGCGTTGTCACGGGCGAAGCCGCGGACGTCGCTCTCACCCTCCTGCTCGGAGGTTATGGCGTTGGCCATGAGTGCCGCGCGTGCCGGTCCGCCGACGAGGCGAACGCCGGCGCCGAGACCCTGCCAGGCATTCCGTAGCCGGGTGCTTCCCAGGATTGGCGCCGCGTGACCGATCTCATGCATCACCACGGGGACCGAGCCGACCCTGGTGACGATCTGCTCTTTGCCTATCCCGAGCGGAAGACCGAGCTTGTCGGCCGCACGTCGAGCCTCCTCGGGTCCCATGACGTCGGCGACCCTCGGCATGCCGGGGAAGAACGCCGCATTGCCACGCGCGCCGCCTGCCACGATCGGGGTGCGGACGCCCTTCTTGGCTGCGAACTCAGTGAGGTCGTCAACCTCCCTGCGGGTGAAGGCTGCCAGATTCTCCAGGGGGGTGCCCGGCAGCTCGTTGATGGCTGGCATTTTGTCGAATCGCCTGACCATGGCAGCGCCTGCGGAGCGCTGCGCCGCTCGCCCGGCTGCCAGGGCGGCCATCATCGTCGCGACCGATGGGAGCGTCGATACTTCAAAATCCGGCGCTGGCGCCTGGTCTTCTTCTTCGCTCATCAGTAAACGCCCTCAGTCTTGGACTTGCCCGTTGGATCTTCGCCGAACTCCGCCCCGTAGGCAAAGCCAGGGATTGGCGAGTAGCCGTGAAGGTCAGACTCCGCAGCTCGAGCCGCCCCCTCGACAATGGCCCCCTTGAGACGGCGGTAGCCCATCTGGCTCATCCAGTCATCGCGCATCATCGGGATCTCCTGAATGCCCTTGAGGAATGGGCGGTGCAGGATGGGCAGCACCCCCGTTTCGATCTCCGTTAGCCCGGAGCGCTCGAGTAGCTTCTTGACGCGGTCGTTAATCACCGTGCCGCGTGCGACTCCTGGCACATCCTCCTGGAGTGTCATGCCGTGAGCCTCCTCGAGGCTTTTCTTGCCCAGCTTCCTGGCGTTGTAGTCCTCGACGACGGTCCATGGCGCGACGTCGCCGTGGAGGAACTCGCTACCGCCGGGGTCAAGGACTCTGGTGGTGTTGCCAACAGAGCGGATGACCGTCTCGATCGAGCGACGCTTGAGGTCGACGCCCTGGCTGCTGTAGGCGGACTGGATCTCATTTGCCAGGTACTCCTGGGCCGACCGCATCCCCTTTAGTCTGGCGAGTTCATCTGGCTGAGCCAGGCCGGACGAGAGGATGTCGCCCTTGACCACCTGTCCGCCGACGCGAACCCGGCCCGGGTCCCACAGGTCATTCGAGATGTAGTGGTTCTTGCCGCCGATCTTCACGTCCCTGCCCGTAGCACCGACGGACACGGAGACGCTGTCAACGACACCGTCGGACTGTGACAAAGTGGCGCGCCCCTTCTTGATCTCGGGCATCTTAAGGAGCTTGTCGATCTTGTCGTAGCCGGTGACCACGCCGCGGGTGCCGGAGATTCCGCCCGAGTGGAAGGTACGCATGGTCATCTGCGTGAGCGGCTCGGACATCGACTGCCCCGACGTGGCCCCAACGTTGTCGCCAATGGACGGGGACATGCCGTGCTCATTGAGCCCGTAGCACTTCCCGCAGACCCCCTTCGGGAGACGACACGTAATCGGAGACCGAACGTCGATAGTCTTGATTCTTCTGTCGCGAAGGGTGCTCAGGAGGCCGGCCGTCACCTGGCTTCCGGCCGGAGCAATGACATCCCCCCTGACCGAGATGTCCTTGGCCAAGAATCTGTCCTCGGCGTCGGATGAGCCGGTGGCGATGTCGAGGCCCTCCCTGGTCCCGCAGTCATCCTTGGCGATGACGGTCGCGACCGACGTGGCCATGATGTCCTTATTGAACTCGCCCGGCTTGCTGGTCTGAAGCTGCTTGTCGACAGCGGCTGCGCGAGCGCCATACAGCGTGCTCCAGTAATCCGAGAATCGGAGACCCTCGGAGAAGGAGTTCATGACCGGGAATGGCGAAGCGTTGCCGCGGTGGTCGTCGACCATGAACGGCGTCGACACCGTCTGCTTGAGCTGGTTCAGGTTGCCGCGGGCGCCGGACTGAACCATGAGGTTCAGGTTATTCGACTGAGCATTGAGCCCAGCGACAACCGCCAAGTCCAGCTCTTTGTTAGCGGCTCCGGTGATCTGGCGGCCTTGCTCTCGACCGTCCACGCTGGACAAGTCCAGTTTCGACAGCGACTTCGCCGTTCGGTCGAAGATGTCCTGCCTGCCCGGGATGTTCGGCGTCAAATCCTTCATGCTGACGGTGAAGCCGGTCCGATAGGTGTGCTCGTCACCGAGGGCTTTCAGCTTATCCAGGACCTTGCCGTAATCCCGCGGCATGGCCTCGGCGAGGTCGCGAGTCAGGGCGCTAAGCCCCTTCTTGTTCAGCTCAACATCCTTGAACTTCTCCTGTAGCTGCGCCGGTAACGCGGCCAGGATGTCGTTCTTCTTTACCGAGTCCTGCGACATCAGAAAGAGTCCGAGGGCGGCCTCGTTCTGTGGCTGCATCATGATCTGACCGGTGCCGGGGTTGTAGAGGTTGTTGGATGGCAGCATCCGCTTCGCCTCTTCCACGGCATCTGGCAGCACCGGGACGTGGACCGTCATGGCGTCGCCGTCGAAGTCGGCGTTGAACCCCTTGACCACCAGTGGTGGAATCTTGATGGCCTTGCCGCTGGTGATCTGCGGCTTGAACGACATGATGGAGAACTTGTGCAGCGACGGGGCGCGATTGAGGATGACGGGGCGCTCGAGCATCTCCGCATCCAGGGCCGCCCTCGCCGCCGGCGTGCGGTCGCGCACCTCCCTCGAGGCATCGCTCGGAGACTTGCCGGCCGAGTTGACAAGTCTGCGGGTGATGAAGGGCTGGAAGATGCTCCACGACATCTCCTCCGGTAGACCAACCTCGTCGAGCCCCAGCTTCGGCTCCGGAATGATGGTGCCGCGGCCGACCAGGTCCTGGTTTCGCTTGAGGACGCTCTTGATGAAGAAGCCTTCCTTCGCTGCTTTCTCGCCCTTAATCTGCTTGATGATGCCCTGGGGGACGCGCATCTTTGGATACTTGGCGATCGGATCCCCGAGGCCATAGATCGCCGCCACGCCGTCGTAGAGGTTCTGGCGGAGCTCGGCTTTCGACCCCTCGGGCATGTAGTCGATGCCCTTCTGCCAAGCCAGCTCGTTGTTGATGAGGCTGACGTCTCGGTAGAGCGTGTTGAGGCCGGGGTTCGAGATCTGCCCGTCGTCGGTCTCGACGATCTGCCTGAACTGCGGTGGGATGATCGGGATCTTGCTCTGGACGTACGCGTCCTCGGGTCGCACGCCAATCTTCTTGAGGGCGTGCAGGTACTTCAGGCGCTTATTCGCCTCGTCCAACTTCGCCGCCGTCTTGGACTGCTTGGCCTTGTCGGTCCACGACTTGATGTCGGTATCGATGTCGATGCCGCTCAGCATCTTCTGGATGGCCGGGCCGCCGGTGAGTCCGTGGTCCGCCCACTCTCCGGTCGCAGGGTCGACGAACAGATCGCCCTTGACCAGGCCGGTGTACTGCGTGTCATTCATCCCCGTCAGCTTCTTGATGGGGTTCTCGAATACCGGGTTCGGGATCGACTCGGAGAGCTCGATATGGCCCCACCGATCACCGAACTTCCCTCCGAAGATGCTTGGGTCCATCAGGCCGCCAACTTCTTCGCGCAGATCCTTGCCGCGCACGAAGATGGGCTCAGTAATGGCTCCCGAGCTCATGCTCGAAACCTCCCTGTCGGTCATTGGCTGGATGACCATCTTTGAGCCATTGCGCTTGGTGTTTACGCCGGCGCCGTTGAGGTACGCCTCGAACTTCCTGTACGCAAAGGTTGGCTGCGGCGGCGGTGCCACCTGGCCGCTCTTGTGTCCAGCGGAGAGCCAGTTCCAGAAGTGCTCGTTCTGGGAACCCTTATAAGTCGCCATCTCGCGCAGGTTGGCGCGGCTGCCGTGCGACAGCATCGAGTAGAAGGACAGAAGGTCTAGCGCCTTGGCGCCGTCCTCGCCACCTCGCATCGGGGCTCGGTTGATGTCGTACTTGCCGTCGTTGCGGGCGGAGAACTGCGACGTCGCCTGCTTGGACAGCTTGAGCACGTACTGTGGTCCGACGAGCACGTCACCGAGGGCCTCCTTGCTGTGGGCGTCGTACAGGGTCTCCGTGTCGGAGATCTTGTTCTTTGCCAGCTCCGCAGCCATGTCCCGCGCGTAGTCGGCACCAGTGAAGTTATCGACGATGTACGGCTTGCCGGACTTGGTGGCAATCTTCGCAGCAGCCGTCTCCAAGATCTGAGATGGGTTGATGCGCGTGACGATGCCGTGGGGGTTGAGGAGGATGTCGACCTTCTCTGAAGTGCCGTCGGCGTTCTGTGTATACGGGGCTTCGCCGTCGGCGATGATCTTCGTGATGATGCCCTTGGCGCCGTGCCTGTTCGTCAGCTTGTCGCCGATCTGCGCCGGCTCCTCGGTCTTGATGTAGACCTTGACCTTCTTGCCGGTCTTGATGACGTCGACCACCACACCGTCGGTGTCGCCCGTCCACTCTTCCATGTGACCGCGGCGCGGGTTCGTGTTCGGTGCGATCTTCTTCATCGCCAGGTAGTCGGGGTCATACCGGTTCTCCCGGGTCCCGACCCAGAGCGGATCGCCCTTTTTGATGATCTGCCCCTTTCGGACAACACCGTCGGTGTCCAGCATCTCCTGCTGCTCCGGGGTGAGCGCCCCGGGGCGCCAGGCCATGAAGGCGTCCTTGGAGAACGTGTCGCCTTTGTCGGCCGAGATCGCATGCTCATGCATGTGCTCGCTGGACAGCTTCTTGGCCGCAGCCTCGGTGATGACGATGCCGTCTTCGAAGTTGTAGCCTTTGTACGGGATATACGCCGCCCGCAGATTAGTACCCAGGGCCATCGTTCCACCGCTGGTGAAGTTGGAGTCTGCGATGACCCCACCCTTCTTGATCTCATCGCCGGCTTTCACGGTCGCGGTAGCGTGCAGGAACGACTTCCCGTTGAGCGGGAGATTATTGTAAATCGGCTGCTCGACGACGCCGTCGGATGTCCTGATGGTAATGCGATTGGGCGTGACCTTTTCGACAACGCCATCGCTCAGTGACCGGACCGAGAACCCTTCGCCGATCGTGTTTTCGATAGTCCCTTTGCCAACCTTGACCTGCACCAGAGGTACCTCCCGGTAGGTGAGCGGGAGCGCCTGTTCGATCATCTTCGTCGCCATCTGGGCCCGCACACCCTGCGCCGACTGAAGGAATGGGATGGTGTTGGATGCGATGGAGAATGCCTGCTTCGACGAGGCAAGGACGGCGTCGACCTGGTCGGCCCTGACCATCTGCATCTCGCCGTGAACCATCGCTTTGACCTTGTTGCCGATGAGCTTGCCGTCCTGGTACTGGTCCGGGAAAGCGAGGACCATGTCGCGCACGTCGGCCGGTGTCGCCCAGCGCCTTGCGCCGTCCTTGATCGAGATGATCTGAGTCTGAAGGTCGTCGCCCTTCCTGCCGCCACCGAGTGGCAGGTTCATCACGACGCCGATCTTGCTCGAGTCGGGCGTGTGAATTGGATCGATGAACCCCATGTGTGACGGATGGAGCGAGTGCTCCTCGTCGCGGATGGCCCGCTCGGACTGCACGCCACCCTCGCCCAGGATGGTGATCTTGGACATGCCGTTCAAGATGTTGACCGGGTTGGTCTGGTCGGTCGTGTTGGCCAGGGCGGACTGCGTGAAGAAACTGGTGAAGATGGAGCTGAGCTCGTTGGAGCTGACCAGCTTGGAGATGTCCGTCGGTGGCGCCTTGCGATTGTTCAGGCGGTAAAAAATCTTCTTGCGCAGCTCGGACAGCTTGGGCGCGAGCTCGCCGGTGCTCTGAATCATCCGCTCGCCAATGAGGTCGGAGGTGCCAAGCGCCTTCTTGAACTCCAGCGCCTCTCGGTCGTCGATGCCGCGCTGTCCCCGGTTGAGCTTTAGCAGCTCGGCTGAACCGTAAAGCAGCGTCTCGGGGCCAACTCGACTGAACTCCTTGCCAAGAGTTGCCTTGGTGACCTCCGGCCTGAGCTCGGCGTCGGTGTCAAAGAAGCTACTGATGGCAACAGCTGCCGCATCGGGCGAGTCGTGCTTACTGCGAGTGAAGTACTCGCCTGCCTTCAGGACCGCCTTGGTGGCGTCCTTCTCCTTGATCGCCTTGTTGGCCTCGAGGACATCGGCGCCCCACGCCTTGGCCATGGCCGAGTCGGAGATGCCGATGCGGGACAGGAGCGGGTAGAGCGGAACGCCAGTCGAGTCCAGGCCGCCACGCATCAGCTTGAAGACGCCGCTCTCGTTGTCGTACTTGATGTCGAAGGGTCGCCCCGCGATGTTGATCTCGGTCTTCTTCTCGCCGTTCTTCTTCTCGGTGACGTAGACGCCGGGCTTGCGGCGAAGCTGGTTCTGAACCTGGTAGTGCTTTCCGTCGACGATGAAGCTGCCGAGGTCTGTGGTCTTGGGAAGAGTTGCGACCTTCAGTTTATTTGCCGACGAAAGCACGGCACCAGTCTTACGATCGACCAGATCCATTGCGGCGTAGACGGGAACACCCCAAGTCCTGTCCTTGCGAACCGCCTCGCGCTGAGACTCCCAGTCGGACGAGTCCTTGTTGTCGTCGACCCAAACGTTTTTGACGACAATCTTTCGCCCCGTACCGGTTGCCTGGATATCCAGGGCCTTCGAAAAGGACGCGACAACGTCCTTCTTGATCTTCTCGAACTGGCTCTCGTGGTCAAAGGGGTTCATGGGTCACCTGACCGCCGCTGGCATAAGGGTTTTAAGGACCCAGCTTACCCGGAACGACTGCCGGATTGCCCCAGCATCTCGGAAATACTGCCAAATCAGGAGGCAATCGACCATGTACTTCTACACGCAACCACCACCCTCCACCGTCCCGTCTGTCCGCGAGGCGCCTCCGCCTGCCAGGTCAAAATCAGTGTTGTTCCTCCTGGTCGAGGCGAGCTGCTGGACTGCGGCAAAGCTCGCGACCCAGTGGGCGATGACGATCGTTGTCCTTAACGCGGCCAGGACGGCGCTGGCGCCGCGGCGGAAATAGAAAGAAAGACATGTATTTTTTCTCTGAAAGAAAAACGTCAGCGCTCTCTAGTGATTCCAGCCCGGTCCGGAGAATCGCCGCCGGCCTCGCTGCGGCCACGATGGTTCCTGCCCATGGCTTCATCCTTAACAACAAGGGCGCCTATGCCGGGACCTCTCCTGGAGTAAGCGCGTTCGCGACCGGCCTTAGAACATTTCTGGCGGCTTGCGCGTGGGCGTTCATGATCGCCGCGGGGAGTCTCATCTATTCCCACTTCGTGAAGAAGTGGCAGAGCCACGGCCTGCCAATGCTGCCGGTTGCCGCGCTGGTAACCGGCGCGGCCAATGTGGTCCAGGCGATGCCAGCAGCGCAGCAGAACTGCGCCACCGGCGCCGGCCTGGGACCCGGCCCGCAGTTCCAGCGAGCCAAGTCTGGACAGACCTCGTTCCTGGAGGAGTATGAGGGCTAGTTGATGAGGCTTGAGATCAGAAACCCGGCAAGCAGTGACGTCGAGACGCCGGCCAAGGTCCAGGCCAGTGGAGAACCGAAGCTCGGCTTGGCGCGTTCCTGTTGATACTTGAGGCCCAGGTCAACCAGCTGCTTGGTCAGATCGGAGTTTCTCTGCACCACTATCGATTGACTGCTCGCGTGGATTGCTACCTGCCCCTCTAGCTCAGCGAGCTGAAGGGTCAGGAGGGTGACTCGCTCGACTTCTTTCGTTAGCCTGACCCGGGCATGAACGAGCTCGGCGTCAGCCCTGAGGACCGACTTCCAGTCTTCGATGTTGAGGTAGCCGCAAACATCGCCGCCGGTGGTCTTGTATACCTTGCACGCGGGAACGACCTGCGGCTGGTACAGATCGTCAGCGAACGCTGGGATCGACGTCACGCCAAGAACGAATGCTATCGATAGCGCGCAAGTCAGCCGCATACCTTGCCTCCTCGGCCCGAATGTCTGCGTCGATGACGCGAATCTTCTCCACCGCCGCCTTGACAGCCTTCTTGGATTCTTCAATCTTGGCCGTACCCTCGGCGACCTTCTGGTCGATCACATCCTGGGACGCCTTCAGCTCCGTCACGAACTTCTCGTGGCGGAGCTTGGCAAGCTCCTGGTTGCGTCGCCAGCTGATCCAGGCCCAGACCGCCATGCCGATCAAGGCTGTGGCAATAAGGATCAGCGCGCTGACCCATGACTTGCCACCGCCGGTCTCGGCTTCCTTCTTCTCCGTGACCACATCCTTGAGCTTGCCCAGGATGGATGCGGGGTCGAAGGAGGACGGCGCCTGGTCGGCCATCTCGCTACTTCTTAGCCTTCGGACCGGTCTCGGGGATGGCGGAAGTCACCGAGACGGCAGCTGCCGTGGCGGCCTCGTCCATGCGGATCTCGAACAGGTTGGCCTCGATGAGCCCCTCGAGCTTTTCGCGAGCCATGTCAGGGAGCTTCTGCTGCTTGGCCATCTCGATCGCCCAGTTCGCGGCGACCTCCATGACTTCCGGTCCAGGCAGCTTCTTGCCGTCGGTGACGTCCTTCATCTTCTTGCGAGCGTACTCGCCGCCGCGCATGGCGGCCTTGCGCGCGAGCTCCGACCAGGCGTCAGCGGTCTTCTGGCCGACGTCGATGCCGACCTTCTTCTGGATCTTGTTGAGCAGCCAGGTGGCCAGCGCGCCAACGAGGGCGACGAACACCGGGATGAGGATGTTCAGGACCTCCGACGAGGCGTTACCGAGGGCGGTGTCCGCAGCTGCCAGGGATGGGAGGCAGACGATCGCGATCGCGACCAGGCTAGCCCACAGAACGTTCTTTGACCCAGTCGCGCCGTGCTTCTTTGACATCCGCATCGCTGTCTCCCTTTTCGAGTAACGGTTTCTTGATCCAGTAATGGACCACCAAGAACACTTCCTCGGTCGTCGTCACCATGGCTTCTTCGCCATCGCCGTCGCGAGTCGTCTTCTTGCGAGTATATTCCCGGATTTGCTCAATATAGATACCCCGGGATGCGTCATTCGCGTTGGTCCGGAGCGTCGCGTACTTGTCCATGTCCTCGTCGTCGAACATGTTGTAGCGACCGACGACGAACTCGCCGAGGTTCTTGCCGCCGATTGAGACCTTAACTTCACTTGCCTTGGCAGCCATTAGATGGTCCCCGCCTCACGCCGCGGAGGGGCACTCTGCGGCAATGGCTTGTTGCGCTCCTCGGATTCACCGGCGGTCTCGCCGGTCTGCATCTGGGTCAGGATCTGTTCAACCAGGCGCGCCATATTCGGCATCTTCTGCCGCAGGTCTGCCAGGACGGATGCGCGCTGATCTGGCGGAATCCTTGAGATGCGATTCGCCCACTGCTTGGCGACCCTGGAGGCGTCCATCTGGACAACCTGCCCACCAGACTGGGTCCCGGCCTCGCCCTCGACGTTGGCTGGAAGCTGGGCTGCGCCCTGCTGGGCTGCCTGCTCGCTCATCTGCTGATCGGCGCCCATCTGGTCGGCGTTCGGGGCTTGCTGTTGCCCCTGCTCGGCGTACTGAGGCTGCTCGCCCTGCGCTTGTCCCTGCGCCTGCTCGCCCTGCGCGGGCTGACCGCCGGACTGCCCGCCTGACGCCTCGTTCATGGCCTCCTGGGCACGGGCCTGGTACTTGGCCTGGACGATGGACGCCTCGCCCTGGGCCTCGGTCTGGGCCTTCATGGTGACGGCCTGGATGCGGTTACGCTGCTCCGCTTCCTTCTCGATCATCTTGAGCTCGTCGTCGTAGTCGAACCCGAGCTCGGTGAGCATCGTGTGATCGGAGATCTTGTTGGCGGCGTTGAGCTGGATGACGATCTGCTTGCGCTGGATATCGTCCGCCATCTTGAACTCGGTGAACCCGATCTCAATGTCGGGGAGGCCGAGGTAAAGGCGGATGCGGTTCTTTGACCAGTTGACGAAGCGGAGCAGTAGGCGACGGTGCATGAGGAAGTGGTTCTCGAGGGTGCGCAGCGACACGCTGGACCCCGACCACGACAGGCCACCGAACACGAACTCCAGCGGCACGCCCATGCCGCCAGTAATCTCCTTGTTCGTGACCTCAATCTCGGGACCTAGCAAAAGGGCTCGGCCGTCCCCTCCGAGGCGCTCGAATCCGAGCGGCACTGCGACGACCGAGATGTAATTGGGGTCAGTCCGCCACTTGCGGATTTCGTTCTGCACCGTGCCCTGCCAGCTGGACAGGTTGACGTGCTGATACGGATCCTGCTGGGCGTTGGCCTGCGGGAAGATGAACTCTAGCGGCATGATGCGCTGGAGGGCGATTGCTTCCTGGGCTCGGCGCAGGACGTACAGATAGAACATGCGGCCCATCGAGTGAATGATGAGCGGCTTGCCCCAGCCCATGTCCGCCTCGGCCAGCGTCGGGCGCTTGAAGTGGAAGAGGTTCTGGTCAGAGAGTGCGATGTCGCGCTTCTGCTTTAGGGCCTGAAGGAAGATGTCCGGTATATCCACCAGGACGCTGCGGTCGCCCTGCTGGACGGCCTTCTGGATCTTGTTGGGGATCTTGTAGCGGTACTTCGACCGCCCCGTGATCGGGTTGTAGTGGATGTCGATGTTCTTCGGATCCCAGCGGACGAAGTTGATACCGCTGCGGTCGCGAAGTGGCTTGTCGACGATCTTGGCCGTGCAGCTGGTGCCGCAAGACGCGCACTTGATGTTGAATCCGTAGTTCTGGAACTTGTAGTCAACCGATGGATCCGACAGGCGGAACATCGTCGAGCAGCCCGTGCACTGCAGCCAGCGCACGAACGGCAAGTTGATGGAGATGAAGGCGTTGCCGTAGCAGAAAAAATCGAGCCCGATCTCGATGAGGAAGGGCTTGAGATTGAGGGTGTCCTCCATCAACTCCTTCCACCCGTCGCGGACGTGCTTCTCCTCGGCGTTGTAGACGAAGTCGGTGACCGGGTACTCGGCCATCTTGGTGACGACCGACCCGATCATCGGGTCCTTGTAGAAGAAGTAGGCGCACCACCTGAACAGTTCCTTGACTGTCGGTGGCATGTAGGTCTGCGCAATATCGAAGAACGGGGACGGATAAACCGTTCCCCGCCTCCGATCTGCGCCGCCCTGGCCTAGCGAGACGTCGGACATCAGCTACTCAGATAATCCCGTCACCGCCGGTGATCATGCCCTGACCGGTGACCACGCGTCCACCGACTACGGCCACTGCTCCGGCGTTAATGAGCTTCTGCTTCTCGGGCCCCGAGAGCGACTTCCAACCACCATCGCGAAACTTCTCCCAGGATTTAATAAAGGTCTCGCCCTTGCCCTTGTTGACGTTGAGGCCTTCGGCTGGCACGGCCGGGTCGGCGCCCGGAGGGCCACCGCCCTTCTTCTTCTTCTTCTTCGGCTTGCCGGTCGTGAGGTTCGCGGACGGGTTTTCTGCCTCGGCCTTGGGGGCTGCAGCAGCGGGGCGGTGGCCAGCCTTTGCCGCGTCGCCAGCGGCATCGGCGTTGCCGGCCTTCATATCAGCCGCCCTGCTAGCCGGGGATCGGGCGAACTGCCCGGGAGTAGTCCGAGGGGCGGCGGCCAACGCCGAAGCCGCAGAACTCGGATCCGGGGAGTTCCTCGATTGAATCCCACTCGATGTGGACGGCATCGGCCCTTTTAGCTTCTCTAGCTTACCTGTGTCCTTGGCCAAGCCCTTCTCAAGGCTTGAGATGGCGCCGTCTCGACCGACGTTGCCAACCCCCTTGGCCTTGAGGCCGGCGATCATTGACTCGGTCTTGGCGAGATTCTTCTGCCCCCTGGCGATGCGACTCTCAAGCGAGAACGGCTTGGCAAGGGTCCTGCCTACGAATTTGGCAGGCGTGACAGTCAACGTCTTTACCCCCTCGACGAGGCCACCACCTGTCGACTTCGCGACCCTACCTGTAGCCTTTGCGGCAGCGCCGCCCCACCCCTTCAGCGCCCCGCCAAGGGCTCGGCCTGCGCGGATCAGTCCGGCCACCAACGCCTCCTTCTCCATCAGCGCATGTTCGGTTAGGTCGCGACCGATCTTGGCCATCTCGCCGCGCAGCCATGGGAT
>ENA-ORBV01000368-ORBV01000368.1-microbial-mat-metagenome-genome-assembly--contig:-NODE-368-length-103046-cov-10.790034_pt1 | contig 103046 bp, 81 predicted proteins | sample MGYA00237777_ERZ505514 | MGnify/ENA primary metagenome ERZ505514 (study PRJEB26160, sample SAMN06269048) | microbial mat metagenome | isolation source: Oligotrophic lake microbial mat | place...
CGGCAAGCCACGATGCCTGCGTCATGACTCATAAAACCTCGGGGCTCGGGGCAGAGCCCCGTACAAAACGCGTTACTTCACCCACAGATTCTGCGGAAGAGCCTGAAATCGCATCGCGAAAACTGGCCATAGGGAGAGAGTTAGTCCGGCCAACGGCACTTTCGCAAGGTGCTGCGGTCTGACGAACGGCTCGTGGGCGTCAGGAGCGGGCGGCGTGTCGTCCGCAACGGCTACCGGCCACCCCGGAGCATCTTGACGGGAGCCGGATCGATGACGACGCCATCTCAGCAATTCGCGCCCACGACACCTCCCGCATCACGTGGGCGAAGCTCTCGCTCGGATTGCCGAGGCGAGCCCGCTCTCGATGGCAAGCCGCTCGGCCTTCAAGCCCGCGGCGCCCCGTCTATCGACAGGGACTTGTATTCGGTCGAGGCCGGCAGAGGAAGCCGGCCGGCTCGGCACGGGCAACCCTTCGCGGGTCACGTGACGCCAGCGTCGTCCCACGGCTCGAGCTTGGCTGAACCGCCGGGGAGCATAATGGCGGCAAGCGGTGTACCCTCCTCGACCGGTGTCACGCCATCGCGACGGGTGAGCTGAATCCGCTCGTAGCCATGAAGATGGTCGGCGAGCTGCTTTTTGAGGTCTTCTTGCTGCGACTCCGGAAGCTTGGCGAACGCGGCCCGGCCGCGGCATTTTGGAAACTTCTGGCAGCCGAGCCACGGCCCCCGTTTGCCGTCGCGAAGATTCATCATCGCCCCGCACTTGTCGCAGGCGATGTCGGTCACCACCGGAGACGCCGACGGAAACTTGATCGCCCCCTTCCGGTCGAGGTTGAGGATGAGCGGCGATGGCTCGGCCGGCTGCTGGGCCTCGGCAGCTTTCTTTCCCTTGCCTTTGGGCTTCGTCGGCCGTGGACGATCCTCAACCAGAAAATCTCCGAACCGGCCGGTCCGCTTCACCATCGCCACGCCCGCGGGTGACAGCAGATCAAGCTGCTCAGGGAGCTGCGGCCGCCCCTCGCGATCAACCGGCATGGCGTAGTCACACGCTGGCACATGCTTGGGCTTTTTTGGTCGTGCCGGCGCAGCCTTCTTGCCAGCCTTGGTGGTTCGGGCCTTCGGGGGAGGAGGCGGCTCGGCAACGTTCACGTTGTAGCCGGAGCACGACAGAAAACGTCCCTTCTTCCCGAGCCGGTACTCCAATCGACGTCCACACGTCGGGCATTTGTACGAGGAGGGATCGGCTGACGCTTTGACGTGTTCCTTCTCCTTCGCGTCGGCCAGCTTGGGACGGAGCTCGTCATGGAACTCGTGGAGCATGGCCCTCCAGCCCTTCTTGCCTTCGGCCACCTGGTCGAGCTCCCGCTCAATCTCGCGGGTGTAGCCGATCTCGATGAACTGGTTCGAGAATCCGTCCTTGAGAAACTCGGTGACCGCTTCGCCGATCGCGGTGGCATGAAACCGCCGCTCATGCTGCTCGACATAGCCGCGATTCTCGATCGTATTGATGATGCTCGCGTAGGTAGACGGGCGACCGATGCCCTCTTCCTCGAGCTTCTTGACGAGCGTGGCCTCGGTGTACCGTGGTGGCGGCGCCTGGAATTTTTGGCGAGGGTCGATGTCGAACGGTGCCAAGATCGCGCCCTCAGCAAAATCCGGGAGAACCTGTTCGCCGTCGTCCTTCGGGACACCGCTAATCGCATAGAAACCGTCGAACCGTAGGACGCGGCCGTTGGCCTTGAAGACGGCCCTGGTGTCGCGATCGCTTCGCCGCAGCCGCACAGCGGTGGAATCCCACTCCGCATCGGTGGCCTGGCACGCCAGAAAACTCTGCCAGATAAGCCTGTAAAGACGGTATTGCTCGTCGGTGAGCGACGAGCGAATGGCCTCAGGATCCCGGGAAGGGTCGGTCGGCCGAATCGCCTCGTGGGCCTCCTGGGCCCCCTTGTTGCTGCTCGCGTAGAAGCGTGGTTTCTCGGGCACATAGGCATCGCCGTGCCGCTTTGTGAGGTAGCTGCGGGCCATCGTGATGGCCTCGCCCGAGAGATTCGTGGAGTCGGTTCGCATGTAGGTGATGAGGCCTACGAGGCCCTCGGATGGCAGATCGATGCCTTCGTAGAGCTGCTGGGCAATCCGCATGGTGCGGTCGGTGCTCATGCCGAGCCGGCTGCTCGCAGCCTGCTGGAGCGTGCTCGTGATGAAGGGTGGATACGGCCGCGAACGCGTCCGTGTCACCGCGATGTTCTCAACGGTGTAGCGGGCGGACGGATCGGGTCGCCCGGCGAGCGTCACGACTTTTTTGCCACGGCCGCGGCCATCGGGATTGGTCTCGCGACTGATCGTGATGTCGATCAGGCCCGCAGCCTCGGCGGCGGCGACGGCATCGCTGGTGAGGTCGGCCTCGGAGGTGTTTTGAGCCTCGATCTTCAACGGCTTGCCGCCCACCTCCACAAGGTCGCAGGAGAGCGCCCGTTGCTCCGCGAGCCAGGCCATGCGGTCACGCACAAGCGGCCCACGGCCCCGCTCGTCCCGCCGGGCGAGCAGCTCTGCCCAGGCATCATGAAGCCCGGTAGCAGCTGCCACGTCGAACGTCATGCACCCAGAAATTTCCCACGACTCCGAGGGCGTGAAGACCCGGATTTCCTGCTCCCGCTCGACCACGATCCGCGTCGCCACGCTCTGCACACGGCCGGCCGAGAGCCCCCCCGCGACCTTCTTCCAGAGCACGGGCGAGACCTCGTAGCCCACGATCCGGTCCACGATTCGCCGCGCCTGCTGAGCCTCGACGCGGGGCATGTTGATGGCCCGCGGCGACTGAAATGCCCGCTGCACTTCGCTTCGCGTGATGGCATCGAACGTCACCCGCTTGGCATCAGCGGGGTCGACGCCGAGCACCTGCGTGAGATGCCAGGCGATCGCCTCTCCCTCCCGATCAAGGTCGGTCGCGAACCAGATGTCGGATGCAGACTTGGCCAGCTTCCGCAGTTCGGTGACGGTTTTGAGTTTTTCGGGAGCGATCTCGTAGGTGGGCTCGAAGTCGTGGTCCAGATCAACGCCAGGCACCGGCTGCTTTGAGCCCTTCGGAGCCCGCTTCGGGAGGTCGCGGATGTGGCCGATCGAGGCCTTCACCACATAGCCCGGGCCGAGGTATTTCTCGATCGTCTTCGCCTTCGCGGGGCTCTCGACGATGACGAGCTGAAAGTCGCCCCGTGCCGAGGGTGCAGCCGAGGAAGTCGCCCGTGAAGTGCGGGTTTTCCGTCCAGTGGTGCGGGATTTCTTCGCCATGGGCGGAAACGGGGCTCTGGGTGAGTGGGGCGTACGGACATCGGGATTGGCGCCAGCAGGCCTGGCGCTACAATCGCGGCCTGACCTGAAGGAGACAGCGTTACCCTGCTCCCTTCAGACTTGTCAAGTGGCTGAGTTTTCGCCGTTCCCTGAGCGGGAGCGGCGTGTTTTTTCCCCTGGGCGACACCATGGCTGGTTCCTTTCACCTTTTTCGACGCTATCAGAAGGCCACGTTGGCCTGTGTAGCCATCATGGCCATGCTCGCCTTCTTCGTACTCCCGCCGCTCCTTCAGATGGATGCCGGGAGCGCCGGCCCCGGCGATGGCCTTGTGGTCCGCTGGAATGGCGGCGGGCTCCGGGAAAGTGACCTCGAGAGGGCGGTCAGGGTCCGGCGGGCGGTCAACCAGTTCCTGATGGCGCTTCAGGCCGCGGCCACCGGCAATGACCAGGTGCAGCCGCCGCTGCCGGTTGACGAGGCTTCGGTGGTCAACACGGCGCTCTTGGCCCGCGAGGCCGAGGCCAACGGGTTCGTCGTCAGCGATGCGGTCATCAACGACTTTCTCGGCCAGTGGACTGGGGACATGGTCACATCTGCCCAGATGCAGGACGAGATCGGGCAGCTCCGTGACCGCGCCGGCGTGACGGAGGCCGACATTTTTGAGGGCCTCCGAACGGTCATCCTCGGCCAGCGACTCCAGGTGTTTTTTCTGCGGGGAACGGATTTTTCCGGTGCCCCTCCGGGCTGGCGATGGGATGCGTTCCGGAAGCTCGAACAGGGCGCGACGGTCGAAGTGGTTCCGGTCGCAGTCGAGTCGCTTTCGAGCGAGGTGCCTGAGCCCTCCGCGGCGGCGCTCGAGAAGCTCTACGCGGAGTATGGCGAACAGCTGCCGCAGGCCCGTAGCACCACGCCCGGATTCCGTGAGCCCGCCCGCGCACGGTACGACGCGCTCGTCGCGCCGGCCGACCTGTTCGTGGCCGAGGCCGAGAAAGCCGTCACGGACGAGGAGATCTCGAAGTTTTACGACGAAAACAAGGAATCGCTCTTCAAGAAAGTGATCGAGCCGCCGGCGGCAGGCGAGAAGGATAAGGCGCCCGAGGCGACGGCGCCCGAGGCGACGGCGCCCGAAGCGGAAGCCGGGACGGAGCCTGCGGACGCGGCACCGGTGAAGCCTGCCGATCCTGAGCCAGCCGCGGAAGCACCATCGACTGAGAAGCCCGCGACCGACACGAAGGCTGCCCCTGATGAGGGTGCCGGGAGGCCGTCACGCACGATCCATCGAGTGTCCTTCCGGCAGCCCGGCGAGACTGCACGCGGCGAGGCGGAAGCCGCCGCGAGTGCCCCCGAAACATCCGTGGAACCGCCTGCATCGGAGAAGGGCCCGGAAGCAACTGCCGCCGACGCAGATGCCAAAACTCCTGAAACTCCGGAAGTGAAGCAGGCTGAAGACAAGCCCACGGCCGAAGCAGGCAAAGAAGCGCCGCCGGAATTCGAGCCGCTCGACAAGGTCCGAGACGACATCCGCAAACGCCTGGCTCAGCAAGCGGCCGACCGAAAGATCGCCGACGCTTTCGGGGCTGTGGCGGCGAAGGTCGCCGCGCACTCCGACGCTGTCGAGATGGCCATTGGTCTCGGTGAGAAAGTGCCTCCTCCGCCCGACGTGATGAAGCTCGCTTCTGAGCATGGTCTCGAGGGTGTGCGATCCGAGTTTGTGAAACCCGCCGAGGCAGTCAGCTCGGGCGGGATCGGCAGGAGCTTTCAGATCGCGTTCTCTGAGCGGTTCGGTATGCGACAGCAGCGATGGGATGCCATGGTGCTGGCCCCCGAAGCCCCGCGTTTCCGTCCCGTCGAGACCCGCGACATCACGGGAATTCGATATCTCTCGTGGAAGACCGAGAATCGGCCGCAGTTCACTCCGCCATTTTCTGAGATCAGGCCCGAGGTTGAGCGGGTCTGGAAGCTCCTGGAAGCCCGTCCGCTGGCGCGCAAGCGGGCCGAGGCGATCGTGGCGAGTGCCAAGTCTAAGACGTTGGCAGAGGCCATCGCTGGCGGCGAAGGGCTCGAGGCCACGACGGTTGGTCCTTTCACCTGGCTGACACGGGGCACCGCACCATTCGGTTCAGCCCCCATGCTTTCCGATCCCGATGGCATCGCGATGGCCGGGGAAGCGTTCATGGAGGCTGCGTTTTCGCTCGAGCCGGGCGGCACGGCCGTGGCATTCAACGAGCCGGAGACCGTCTGTTACTGCATTCGCCTGGTATCGTTCGAGCCCGACGACGAGACCCTGCGTGAGCGGTTCCGGGGAGTTGAACTCGATCCGAGACGGCTCGAAACGCTTGCCTTGGAAGAGACCCGTGACGCATTCGGCCGTTGGATGGCCGACATCGAGGAGCGGCACGGCGTCACCTGGCTGCGGTCACCACGAGAGTGAGCGGGCTCATCGCCGCGGCTTGAGCACGACGCAGCCCAAGGGCGGGATCGTTACGGCGATCGAGTGCTTCCGGCCGTGGTGCGGCTCGGCCTTGGCCACGAGGGCTCCCGAGCTGCCGACGTTCCCACCGCCATACCAGGCCGAGTCGCTGTTGAAGACCTCGTCGTAATCACCCCCGCATGGCACCCCCAGGCGGTAGCCTTGGCGGGGAACCGGTGTGAAATTGCAGCACACGATGACAAAGTCATCCGAGTTGCGGGCCCTTCGTGCGAAGGCCAGCACGCTGTCTTGCCAGTTGTGGCAGTCGATCCAGTCAAAGCCGCGGCCGTCGAAGTCGAGCTCGTGGAGAGCGGGCTCACGGCGAACGAGGTCATTCAGATCGGCGACGACCCGCGACAATCCACGGTGGCTCTCCCACTCCAGGAGATGCCACTGCAGACTCTCATCAAAATTCCATTCGTTCCACTGCCCAAACTCGCCCCCCATGAAGAGCAGCTTCTTGCCAGGGTGGCACCACATATAGGCAAAGAGCAGGCGGAGGTTCGCAAACTTCTGCCAGAGGTCGCCCGGCATTTGGGCGAGCAGCGAGCCCTTGCCATGCACCACTTCGTCGTGCGACAGCGGGAGGACGAAGTTTTCGTGGAAGGCGTAGATGAGGCTGAAGGTGAGCTCGTCGTGGTGATACTTGCGGTGGATGGGATCATGCCGCATGTACCGCAGCGTGTCGTTCATCCATCCCATGTTCCATTTGAAGGTGAAGCCGAGGCCGCCCACGTAGGTCGGCCGCGACACGCCCGCCCAGGCGGTCGATTCCTCGGCGATCGTGATCGTGCCGGGATGGTGCTCATGGGTCTGGACATTGAACTGTTTCAGGAACTCGATCGCCTCGAGGTTTTCGCGGCCGCCAAAGCAGTTCGGCGTCCACTCACCGTCCTTGCGGCTGTAGTCGAGGTAGAGCATGGAGGCCACGGCATCCACCCGCAGGCCGTCGATGTGATACCGATCGAGCCAGAAGAGCGCCGACGAGATGAGGTAGTTGGCCACCTCGTTGCGGCCGTAATTGAAGATCATCGTGCCCCAGTCGGGATGCTCGCCCTTGCGGGGATCTTCGTGCTCGTAGAGCGCGGTGCCGTCGAACTGCCGCAGGCCGTGAGCGTCGCGAGGGAAGTGAGCCGGCACCCAGTCGATGATCACGCTCACGCCGGCGCGGTGGAGCGCGTCGATGAGCGACATGAGATCCTGCGGCGAGCCAAACCGACTCGTTGCAGCAAAGAGGCCGATCGTCTGGTAGCCCCAGCTTGCGGAAAGCGGATGCTCCGTCGGCGGAAGGAGCTCGATGTGCGTGAACCCCATCTCGACGACATACGGGACCAAATCCCGTTCGAGCTCGGCGTAGCTAAGCCACCGGTTGGGCGCGTCACCCGGGCGACGCCAGCTCCCGAGGTGAACCTCGTAGGCATTCATCGGGGCGTCGAGGGCGTTCTTGGCGGCCCGCGTGGCCATCCATTCGGCGTCCTTCCACTGGTAGGCCGTCAGGTCGGTGACGATCGACGCGGTACGAGGGGGCACCTCGGCGCCAAAGCCATAAGGGTCGGTCCGGTCTCCGGCACTGCCGTGGCAATGGACGCGATACTTGTAGATCGTGCCCGCCGAAAGTCCCGGCACGAACAGTTCCCAGATGCCCGACGGAATCCGCCTCCGCATCCGATGGCTACCACTCTTCCAGTGGTTGAAGTCGCCGACCACCTCGACCCGGTCGGCATTCGGCGCCCAGACGCTGAAGTTCACGCCTTTCACCTCACTCTGCGTCTCGATCTGTGCCCCGAGCTTCTCGTAGCTCTTCCAGTGGCGGCCTTCGCCGAGAAGGTACAGGTCGTAGTCGGTGATCATGGAAGGCCTGCCGCGGGTGGTGGTCAGAGGACGGGACCGAGTAATCGTGCCACATGGCAGGGCAACACGCGACGCTCTGGGCGGGAATCCCTGGGTTCTCCCCCTGCCGGATGTGCGGGTGGGGAGGACGCCAGGCCATGCATGCGACGTCGCCATCGGGCCCAGAACCGGTGGCGGTGTCAGGTGAGGGGCGCCCAGTGCGCCCCCAGGATTACCGAATCGTCACCACTTTCCGTAACCCTTCGTCGATCCCTTGGAGGCTTCTTTTTTCCCATGACTGTGCCGAGCGCCCGTCCGGTTATGGTCGTTGTCGTGCATGGCGACCATCTGCTCGAGGCTCAGGCCGTCTGGATGAATACCGTGCGAGGTGAGTAGGTGCTGCTGAATGGCGTCACTGCTCGGGGTCCAATCGCCATTCACATTCCATCGCGGGCCGGCAATTCGGGTGATGGTGCTCGTGGCTTGTTCCGACGCCATCGCGTATGCGGAAACAAGGGCTGTCTTGACGACCGTGGCCAAGCAGAAGAGGGCCGATCGGCGGTGCATGGGCATGGAACTCCAGCGATTTTCGCCTCGCGTGATGGAAGTGTACAACACCGTTGCCCGCCGCAGACGATGGTGGTGGGAGTGCCGAGGACGGTCCCCTTTCCGTCCGACGTGAGCCGTTCCCTGCTGAATGGACGGATGAGGAGGCCCCAGGCCATGCATGCGACGGTGCCAGCGGGGCCAGGAGCACTGGCAGTGGCGGCCTATGAGCGTTTTTCACCGGTCGAGCGGGTGATCGATGTGCGTGGCACGCCCTATCGCCTCTGGTGCCCACCCGATGTCGATTCGCTCATCGATGAGGAGGCCTTCGCCCGCGACGAGCGGATTCCCTACTGGGCTCATGTTTGGGAATCGGCGATCGTCCTTGCGGAGGAGATTGCCCTCATGGATGGGCAGGGCCGGCGACTCCTCGAACTGGGCTGTGGCCTCGCACTCCCCGCGATCGTGGCCGCCCGGCGAGGCTTCTCGACCACAGCGAGCGACTATGAGGAGGTCGCGCTCGAGGGCGTTCGGTACAACGCCGATCGCAACGTTGCCGGGTCGCTCTCCGTGATGCTCCTTGATTGGCGCCAGCCACCGCATCACCTCAGAAAGTTTGACGTCGTCGTGGCAGCCGACGTGCTCTACGAGAAGCACCATGCGGTCGCCCTTGCCGGCATGATCGTCCGCACGCTGGCAACGGACGGCGCCGGCCTTGTCGCCGATCCGGGCCGAGCCCACGCCGTCGACTTCGAACCAGCCTGCCGCGCCGTGGGCTTGGCTGTGAAACCACAGCCGGCCCGCCGGCCGCTGGGAGCGACTGACGGGCCGGCCATTGAGATCTACGTCGTTACGCACGCAGCGTGATGCGCCGCCGGGGATCGGTGTGGCTATGCGACGAGTCGCATAGCGGGCACGACGCCGGTGATTCCGATGATGAATTCTTCAAAAATCTTCACGTCGAGAGCCGACGCCGAGTCAGCTTCCGGGTGGAACTGGACGCCGATGACGGTCCAATCCTCGACCGCGCTCTCGAACGCTTCGACGACGCCGTCGGGAGCCCGTGCGGTGACGCGGAAGCTCATGGCCACGTCGTCGATCCCCATGTGGTGCATGCTGTTGACGCGAATTTCACCATCTCCATACACCCGTTCCATCACCGACCCGGCTTCAACGAGCAGGGCGTGACGGTGGGCAAGGTCGGTCGGATCCTTGTGGGGGATCGCCTTGGGGAGATCCTCCGGGAGGTGCAGGAACAGCGTGCCCCCCTCTGTGATGTTCAGAAGCTGCATGCCGCATCCGATGCCGAGCACCGGCATGTGGCGGGCACAAATATGCTTGGCGAGGAGTCGATCAAAATCTTCGCGGCGAGGCTCCAAGGGGCGTACGGCCGGGTGGGGCATGTAGCCGTCCCGCTTGGGGTCGAGGTCGGAGCCACCGACGAGCACGATGCCATCGAGCATGTCGAGCACGCGAATGACATCCTCTTCCTCGGTCAGCGGAGGCAGGATCACGGGAATGCCACCCGACGCCAGAATGCCGTCGTAGTAGCCGGCCGCGATGAACGAAAGAGCGGCGTGCTCCTTGCGGGCAGAGCGATAATCCGTATTGATGCCGATCAGGGGCTTGGCAGCCATAGAGGTCCTCCGTGACAGGGAATCACTCCGGATCCCATCCATGGGTACCGGGCCGCGTGCTCGCGACGGGGCCGAAGGTAGGCGCGACAAGACCGATTGCAACGATTGTTCCGATTTTGTGGTGTGGAGGGGCGGTGGCCACAAGATCGTGTGCTAGCACCGCCAGTGCTAGCACGCGGGACAGGATGGCTGGCTGGATCTGTTTACGCCCCGACCCAGGTGGCTGACTTAAAACTTCGGAGCCATGTTCGCTGGCGCTTCGCGAGCTGGTGGGTGCGGGTTTGCGTGCGCCGGACGGCCTCTGGGAGGTCGATGCGGCCCGCAAGGAGGTCGATCGCTTCGCTGTATCCCGCAGCCTGGCGAGCGGTGTGTCCGATGCCGCCAGGAGAGGATAGGGCAGCAGCGGTTTCTTCGATGAGGCCGCCTGAAAACATTGCCTCGACGCGGCGGTCGATGCGTTCCCGAAGCGTCCGCCGCGTGCTGTCGAGAATCAGGAGCCGCTGCTCGAAGAGGGGATGCGGTGTGGCGGTGTGGGCCGCGGAGAGCGGGCGGCCCGTGGTCGTCGCGACCTCGAGCGCGCGCACGACCCGCCTGGTGTTATGGGGATGGATGCGGGCGGCAGACGTGGGGTCGATCATGGCCAATCGGGTATGAAGTCGCTCAGGACCATCGGAAGCGGCCTCGGCCATAAGGGTCGCGCGGAGGGCAGCGTCGGCGGCAGGGAGATCGGCCAGGCCGTCCCGCATGCCTCGGAGATAGAGAGGCGTGCCACCAACAAACAGAATGGCACGGCCCCGTGAGCGGCAGTCTTCTACGGCGGCGGCGGCGGCCTCGAGCCATGCCGCCACGCTGAAGGTCTCGGCTGGTGAAACGAGGTCTACGCAGTGGTGGCGGATGGCAGCTCGGTCGGCTACAGACGGCTTGGCCGTGCCGATGTCGAGCCCTCGGTAGACCGCCATGGAGTCGACACTCACGATCTCGGCACCGAGACGGCGGGCGAGCGGGATCGCGAGGGCCGATTTCCCGGCGGCCGTTGGCCCTGTGAGAAACCAGCAGTCGTCTCCAAGAACAGGGCCAATAGGGCAGGGGGAGCCCGGGGGGCATGCTAGAGTTGGGCGGTTCGCCGATGGCGGCCGGAGCGGATCCGGCGGCCCGGCGGGAACGCAGGGTGGCCCTGGCTCCGGAGTCGTTCGTGGCGGATTCCCAGACATCAAGACGGTCGGCTGGCGAGGTGCTCGAGGCGCTCGAGCGGGTGATCGTCGCGCGGAAGGGGGGCGACGCGAGTCGATCCTACACCGCCCGGCTGCTCGCTGGCGGCGTCGAGGCCGCCGGAGCAAAGGTCACCGAAGAGGCCAGCGAGCTCGTGCAGGCTGCCGGGTCCGAGACCGATGACCGGGTCGTATCCGAGGCAGCCGACCTCATCTACCACGCGATCGTGCTGCTAGCGTGCAGAAATGTCTCGCTCGAGCTTGTTGCGGGCGAGCTATCCCGGCGGTTCGGCGTATCGGGGCTCGCTGAGAAGGCGGCCAGGACAGCCGATGGAGGAAGCGGATGAGCGATCACGACGAGGAGTGGCTGCTGAGGATCGGGGTGCCGAGCAAGGGACGGCTCGCCGAGCTCGCCGCGCAGCTTTTGGCCGACGCCGGGCTCTCGTTTCGGCGGACGGATCGGAGCCTGTTCGCCCGCTGCAAAGACATGCCGATCGAAATCACGTTTCTCCGAACCGACGACATCCCTGTCCTCGTGGCCGAAGGCGCCATTGGGCTGGGCATCACCGGAGCAGACCTCGTCGCCGAAAGTGGCGCCGAAGTTGTGCATCGGCTCGACTTGGGCGTCGGAAGCTGCCGGCTGGCCCTCTGTGTGCCGGACAACTCGACCATCACGGGGCCACAAGGGCTCGCGGGGTGTCGCCTTGCGACCAGTTTCCCGAGGATCACCCAGCGCTGGTTGGCCGATCGCGGCGTGACCGACGCGCACTTCGTGAACCTCTCCGGAAGCGTTGAGGTCATGATCACGCTGGGCGTTGCTGACGCGATCGTGGACCTCGTCGAGACGGGGAGCACGCTGGCGGCGAACAGGCTTCGTGTGCTCGAGGACATCGGCCGCTACGAGACGGTCCTCGTGCAAGACCCGAATCTTTCCCACCCCGAGTTGGCTGACCGGATCGTCCGCCGCCTGGAGGGCATCGTCATCGCACGCGGCTGGTCGCTCCTGGAATACAACGTCCCCCGCGCCAGGCTGGCCGAGGCCGAGCGGCTCACGCCGGGCTTCAAGTCTCCCACCGTGATGGCCCTCGAGGATCCCGCTTGGTGTGCCATTCGGTCGATGGTCCGGCGCGGTGATGTGCATGCGGTCATCGAGCGGCTGGAGGCGATTGGTGCCTCGGCGATCATCGAGACAAGGATCGCCAACTGCCGACTGTGACGCGGCTCGGGGTTGCCCCGGTGTGCTCACTTCCCGTACGTGATCCCTTTACGGGCGGCCTGCTCGCGGACGGTGGTCGCCACTTCGGCATCGAAGGTGTCGCCCTTGCCTTCCTCCGCGAGACGCTTTCGCTCAGTCACGATGTGGGCATTTCGCGCGGCGAGAAGTGTGTCGAGCTTTGACTGAAGCTCTTTTCGCTTCGCTCGCTTGGCCTCGACGGCAGCCTCCCGTGCTTCCGGTGTGAGCGACCGGAGCTCCTCGGGGAGTTCCTCAGTCTTGACATCGGCGAGCTTTACTTCGTCGCGAGCGATGGCGTCGATGAGCTCGCCTTCACCCTGAACGACCCTTCCGGTGGCGGCGTTGTAGGTGAGTCGGTCTGCGGCGGACGAAGCCGGCGCCGCTTCTGAGGCCGCCTGCTTGGCGACGACCGCACGGCGATCGGCGGCGCGCCCGAAGCCGATGAGCGTCTCACCAATGGAGCGGTTGAGCACCGCGATTTCGCCATCCTGCGGTGCATCGACATGAACCATGCCACCGGTCTGCATCAGGGCAATGTATTTTCCTTCACCGAGCTTGGCGATTTCCTTCCAGATGCGGGCCGTGTCGTCTTGCTGGCCACACTGCACGGCGTTGATGACGAGATCACGCTTCATCGCGGCCTGGCAGACCTCGGGGTAGAGCATGTCGTTGCCGTAGTCCATATGGGGCGGGGCATCGCCCACGAGGAAGACGATCTTGAGGACGTCACGGTCGTCGCTCCAAGAAACCTTGGTCACCGCTTCATGAAGGGCCTGATTGACCGACTCGGGGCCGTCGCCTCCCCCGTTCGCTCCGAACTCCATGAGACGCGCGTGGATCGCGTCGATGTCAGCGGTCAAATCAGTGACCTTCGTGATGTACTCATCGCCGCGGTCGCGGTAGCCCACGAGCGCGAGCTCGAGATCAGGCGTGGGCTTCGCCGCGATCATCTCGTTGGCGATGCTCCAGATTTTTTCCTTCGCTCCCTCGATCAAACCCGACATGGAGCCGGTCGTATCGAGGACGAAGCAAACCTGGATGCGAGGTTTCTTGGCATCCTTGGGGGCGTCACCCCGTGCGGCGGTGGCCGCCATCACTGCGATGCAGCCGAGCGACAAACAAAACAGTCTCATGGCATGGGCTCCTGTGAGAAATCACTCCACAACTTCGACAACCGTGTCTCCGACGAGGACGACGACGTTTCGACCGAGGGCGAGCCACTGGGCTGCCGTGGGATCACGGTCGAGGAGGTTGAAATAGGCATCCGAGTTGAACCGAACCTTTTCGCGGCGGGCGTCAGGGCGCTCCTGAACGCGGGCATCGATCCATTGGCCTGCGTTGGCGTAGAACGTGCGGCTCGCGATGTTCCGAGTCTGTTGGCCATCAACCACCTGCTGCACGGCGGCTGCCTCTTTGGCTCCCTCGCCAGCCTGGCCCCGCCACGATTGCGCGTTGGCCGTGGCGGGGGCGGCGACCGTTTCGGCGTCGCGAAGTGTGTCGAATGCCAGGGCGTCGCCGACGGCACCCGCTCCGCTCTGCTTCTCACGGGCTGCACCATACATTCGCTTCGCTTCGGACCGGGCCGCAGGATCTGCGTCGAGCCTTTGAAGCGTGCGGTCATGGCCCGCCACATTGCGTCGGCCCTCGTCCTCGAGGATCAGCCATGAGGTGTAGGGGGTTACGATCCCATAACGACGGGCGAGCGTGGCTGCTTCGTCACGAAGCTCCTTGCTCTCGCCATGGAGTCGAATCTGATCGAGCAGGAAGCCGACGCGACGGGTAGCCCAGAGCCGCGGAAGAAATTCATGGCCCTCGTCCGTGCGGGGAAACGATTTTGTAATCGTGAATCGGCGCTTTTTACCTGCGACCGTGCCGGTCAGCGTAATCGTGGCCCGACCGTCGCCCGTGGAACGCCCGAGGACGACAAGCTGCTCTCCCTTGAAGAGATCGGGAAGCGGCGCGGGATGCATCTTCGTGATCCGCACGGGCCCATCGGCGGTGATTTCGAGGTCAGCTAGCACAGGGCTCGCGATCTTGCCGTAGAAGCTTGCCAGCGCGAGCTCGAGGTCTTCTTCGGGAAGGACATACTCACTCGCGGCCCGCGTCTTCTCGACGATTCGGTCGAGGAGGTGGGTGTTGACGTCGGTACCGACGCCGAAGCAGAAGACGCGAATGGCCTTCTTGCCCGTCGCGTCGGTCACGAGGTCGACGAGCTTACCCACGTCGGTAGTGCCTACCGTGGGAAGGCCGTCGGTGAGGAATACGACGAAGCACGGCCGCGAGGGATCGTGGTCGGCCGTGGCGAGCTTCAGTCCCCGCTCCAGGGCATCGGCGATTGCCGTGCCACCGATCGGCTTGAAGCTCTTCGTGAAGGCCACCGCCTTGTCCAGCGAGGCCTTGTCTGCGGGCAGGAGCGTATCGCACAGAGCCTCGGCCTCAGTGGCGAACCGAACGACTCCAAAACGGTCGCGATCATCGAGGTTCCGCAGGCAAAACTCGAGCGCGCGACGGGCCTGGCCGAGCTTGTCGCCGTCGGCCATCGAGCCGGAGGTATCGACGACGAAGACGATGTCTTTGGCCTGCGGCGCCGCGTCGATCGCCGTGGGTGACGGCGCGGCGAAGAGCGCGAAGGTGCCCTCGTCCTCGCCGGCCTCACGATGGCAGAGCATCCCCAGGCCGATGTCGTCGGCCGGCTCCATGCCGTAGACCATCTGAAAATCGGTGTCGGGTCGCACGTCCTTCGCCTCGAATCCAATGACGGCCTTCCTGTGGCCGTCTCGCTTGATCTCGACATCGTGGCTGGGCGAGGAGACGGTCGTGAGAGGGTCGTCCGTTTCGAGCTTCACGATGACGCTCACGGATTCGATCGGCCGCGAGGAAAACTTCTCCGTGTTCAAGGGATAGCGATACTCGACGAGCCCGCCATCGAGCCGGAGCAGTTGGGTGTACTTCAGCCGCACCCGTTTTTCTTTTCGAGCCTCGAGCGGAAAGATCCGCACCTTGAAGAGATCCTGCCCCACATACTCGAGGAGGGCCGGATCTTTCATGCTCCGAACGATGTCCTCGTAGATCTTTCGAGCCTTGTCGGCGTCGAGGAGCTCGGCCTCGGTGAGCTTGCCGTCGATGTCCATGGCGAAGGAGTCGATCTTCGCCCCTCGCGGTACGGGAAAGAGATACGTGCCTTCGAGCTGCTGGTCGTTCGGATTGAAAAACGCCTGATCGACCTCGGTGGTGGCCACCTGGTCTTTGATCGAAACGGTCACGTGATGGCGACGGACTTCGAGCGGGGCGAAGGCATACGGAACATGGGGTTGCGGCCGCCAGCCGGGCGGGGGGCGGTCCACGACAATGAGCCCGTCGGCTGAGGCGACGGCAGCCACGAGGCCGAGGAGTATTGAGAAAAGCAGGCCACGGTGGCTGGGTGACATGGTGATTGGTCTCCGCATGGGATCGCTGCCGGCCGCATTATCCGGCATCGGGCCGCTCGAAACGGTAACGCGTCTGTCACTGAGACTCCGGGCGAAGGCGAAAGTTCCCGTCATCCCCGGTCCGAGCGTGTTCGCGGGTGAAACAAGCCTTGCCTGGGAGGCATGAGGATGCGACCCTCCCGGCCCGCGCGGGAGGCCCCGCGCACCCCCCCGGGTGTGACGGCATGAGAAGATTGCAGCGACTCCGCGCGGGCATCGATCGCAATCACGAGGTGCTCGAAATCGGGCCGTACCACGCGCCGATCGCACCGAAGGCGCTCGGCTATCGGGCGACGACGCTTGACCTCGCGGGAGCCGACGAGCTCCGTGTTCGGGCTGCGGCTGATCCGTCGATCGACGACTCCGGCGTGAAGGCGATCGAGGAGATCGATCTCGTCGGCTCGGCGTGCGACGTGGCTGACCTCGTGCGCGAACGCTTTGGTCCAGCCAAGCGTTTCGACTGGGTTCTCGCTTCCCACACGATCGAACACATGCCCGATCCCATCCGATTTCTCGAGCAGTGTGCCGAGGTGCTCGGGCCCGGAGGCATCCTCCGCATGGCCGTGCCCGATCGACGAGGGTGTTTCGATCACTTCAGGCCGTCGAGTGACATCGGCGAGTGGGTGCAGGCCTATCGGGAACGCCGCACTCGTCCGACCGTCTATCAGGTGTTCCGTGAGGAGTGTTACCGAGCCGAAGTGACCGGCCGCGACGGCGGGCGAGTCGTGTGGCGATTGGGGGAGATTCCCGCTCACGATGTGAAGCCGGCGGAACAGAGCCTCGAGCTGTTTCGGGCGTGGTTCGGGCCGAGCGGGATCGAGCCTGCGGAGTATCTTGACACGCATTGCTGGGCGTTTACGCCCGAATCGTTCGAGCTTCTCGTTCGCGATACGATCGCGTTCGGCCTCGCCCCTCTCAATGTTGGCCGCGTGTCCCGCACGCACGGCCACGAGTTCTTCGTCGATCTTCGTCGGACCGCGTCGGCCGGCGCCCTCGACGAGCGGCGCTACTTTGAAACCCGACGGCGTCTCCTGCGACGCACGGTGTGGCACGACAGCATGGGACTATCCCTCGTCATGCCGCTTGCCGTCCTTCGACGCACGGTCCGCAGCCTGCGTCGTTTCATGCGTTCGCGGCTCGCGCCGCGGGATGTGTCGAGCCCAAGCGACGGCGGCCGTCGAGCGGCCGCGTAAGGACGTTCTTCGTCGATCATTGGGCCGATCGCGCAGGCGATTGTGCCCGACGCGTCATGCCGAGGGGGCCGCTTCGGCGAGCGAGCCCGCGATGACGCGGCCGCGACGGAGCGTGGCGACCACAGGAGTGCCAGGGTCGATGGCAGCAGCGAACGGGTCGGTGAACGATGCTTGTGGTCGCAGAACGATCAGGTCGGCAGGTCGCCCCGGCAGGATACGGCCGGCGTGATCGTCGAGGGCAAGAGCCCAGGCGCCGTGGATGGTCGCCATGCGAAGCGACTCTGCGGGGGTCACGAGCCCGGCATCGACGAGCGTGCGACACTCGGCAAGGACTGAAAGGTCGGGATTGCTCGCACGGCTGTCAGTGCCAAGCGCCACGCGAATGCCGGCGGCGGCTAGCCGTGGCACGGGCGGGAGCATGCCGGAAAGCGATCGCGTGGTGCGGGGGCAGATAGCGACGGCCAGGCGGTCGCGGTGTCGCGCGAGCCTCGCAAGAGCCGCAGGATCGTGTCCCACATGGGTCGCGTGGACGACGATGCCGCGGCGGGCGTGCGCGAGTCGGCTGATCCAGTCAGCCGCTGGCAGGAGCTGCGGAGGCTGAGTGGAATCCCACGCGCCGAGATCCTCGAGAAGTCGTCGAAAGGGGCCCGTGCCATGGGCCAGCAGCTCGGCTTCGGCATCGCTTTCGAGGAGGTGCATGGCCACCGGAATGCGGCGGGATCGTGCCGAGTCCAGAAGCCTCCGCCCGAGTGGGGCGGCCACGGAATAGGGTGCGTGCGGCGCGATACCCGTGGCAGTTCCCGCAGCCGCGAGGGCATCGAGGCTGGACGCGATCGCGCGGGGGACGACCTCGATCGCGGCCGTGCGGATGCCAAGGCCTTCGCAATACACGCGGACACGAGGCCCAGGACCAGCGTAGACGTGTGGGTCTGCCAGCGTGGCGATCTCGCCGATCGTCGTCACCCCCGCCGCGGCGCTCTCCGCGAGCCCCTGACGGATCGCCGCGACGGTGTCGCCGTGGGCGGCCCGCTCTCGGCGCATCGCCACGACGCGAGCAATCCATCGCGGCAGGCCGCCGTCGGCCGCGAGCGGCGTGTCGAGCGAGGAGAACTCGAGATGGGTGTGGGCGTTGACAAGGCCGGGCAGAATGATCGCGTCGCCAAGGTCCACGCAGTCACGGGAGGGGCTCTCCCGGCGACGGCCCACGGCCACGATCCGCCCGCGTTCCAGCCGAACGAACGCGTTCTCGACCGGTGGGCTGCCCATCGGCACGAGCCATCGGCACCGGAGCGTTAGCGAACGAGGCTCGCAGTTGGCAGGCGGGAGGGTCACGGCGCCGTCGCCGCAACCGGCAGCGGCACGAAGTTCGGCCGAGTCACTGCCGCCGTCACGACCGGCTCGTCCGCTTCTTCAAACAGCTCATAAAAAACGTTGCGGCGGCGCGGGATCCAGCCGAGCTCGGAGATGGCAGACTTCATTTGGTCGAGCGTGAGGTGGTGAACCGTGCCTGCGGCGCTCACGACGTTCTCTTCGATCATGAGGCTGCCCATGTCGTTGGCGCCGAAGAGGAGGGCGAGCTGGCCCACGTCGCGGCCCTGCGTCACCCAGCTCGATTGAATGTTGGGAACATTGTCGAGGTAGAGCCGAGCGACAGCTTGGGTCTTGAGATACTCAAACGCCCCTGCCGGTGGAATGTCGTCCATCTCGGTGTTGTCGGGCTGGAACGACCAGCAAATGAACGCTGTAAAACCGCCGGTCTCATCCTGGAGATCGCGGAGGCGATCGAGGTGCTCGATTCGTTCCGCGAGCGTCTCGACATGGCCATACATCATCGTGGCTGTGCTTTTGCCACCGAGCATGTGCCACTGGCGATGCACGTCAAGCCAGTCGTCCGTCATGACCTTGCCGCGGGTGATGGCCGCACGCACGCGGTCGACAAGGATTTCGCCGCCGCCGCCGGGCAGCGAGCCAAGGCCAGCCCGCGCCAGCCGCCCGAGCACTTCCGGCAGCGGCTGCTTCGAGATCTTCGTGAAGTGGAAGATCTCAGGCGGTGAAAACCCGTGGATGTTGACCTGCGGAAAATGGCTCTTGATGTCTCGCAGAAGTTCCTCGTACCACTCGAGCGTGAGCGTCGGGTGGAGGCCTCCCTGCATGAGGATCTGGTCGCCGCCGAGGGCCACCGTCTCCGCAATTTTTTGGAGGAGCACTTCGCGATCGAGGACGTAGCCCTCCGGGCTCTTGGGGCCGCGGTAGAACGCGCAGAAATCACAGACGGCCGTGCAGATGTTGGTGTAGTTGACGTTTCGGTCGATGTTGTATGTCCGCCAGGGCTCTGGATGGAGCCGACGGGTGACGGCATCGGCCGCGCGACCGATCGCGGCGAGGTCATGGCACTCGAGCAGCCGCACGGCGTCATCGAAGGCGAGTCTTCCGCCGGCCACGACATCGTCGAGGATGGCAGGGATCGGTGTTGTCATGTCGTCATGGGCTGAGGATTCGTGGGACGCCGCCCGCCGGAACGTCGGGAACGAGTCCCAAGCGGAGCGCGTAGTCGTGGAAGAGTCGGAGGGCCGCGCGTTCCGGTGTGCCCAGATCATAGTGGAGATTGTCGCGCAGATAACTGAGGCACTGCGGCACCGTGAGCCCATGCCGGTCCGCCTCGGCCGCCGCGATGGCCGCGAGGTTTGCCTTGCCCGCGTCACGGGCGGCAGCGAGTCGCTCAGCCAATCCCGGAAGACTCTCGGTCGCCCGCGCGGCCCAGACGGCAAAGACGAACGGAAGGCCCGTCCAGCGGCACCACTCGTCGCCGAGATCCCAGACGAGCTGGAAGGAGCCGCGGGCATCGGCGGGGCCGAGAGCGCGGTCACCAATCAGGAGCACGGCGTCGGCCACCGTGTCGTCACTCGACGAGCCGATCGGGAGCGTCTCGAGACGAGGCGTGATGCCAAACCGTTCGGCCAAGAGGATGCGGGCGAGCGATTCGCTCGTGCGGGAGCCTTCGTCAACGGCGAGCGTGGCAACACGCGAGGGTGCCGTTCGAAAGAGGAGCTTGACGCTCATCACCGGGCCCCGGCAGGCGATGCAGGCATCCGAGACAATCGTGTGCTCGGGATGGCGAAAGACCTCGACGACGGGCACAAGTGCCACATCGAGTTCCCCTGCGGCCAAGCGGTGAGCCAACCGGCTCGGCAGGTCATAGGCCACATCGAGGCCCGCACCGGCAAGTCTGTGAACGAGCGGCTTCGTGTTGAGGTATTGCACCGCGCCGACCTGAATCACGCGGCGATCACCCGCGAGCGACGGCGGTCGAGGCGAAACGTAGCGAGCCGGGCGAATCATGACGGTTTCCAAGCACCGGGATCATCTCGATCTCCCGGCCCTCTGACAACCGCAGAACGGAACGCGGGCTAACGGCATACCCAGGCCTCGACTCCGCAGCCTCTCCTACACCTCCAACCGGCGGAAGGCACGGAGCCCTGAGCGAAGGGGTATGGCAGTTGCCGCCAGGCCGATGGCCGAAATTGTCAGGAGACTCGCCGCGGCGCCCCACGGCCCACCTGCCCACGCAAGAAAGCCATTGGGGGAGATGGCCGTCGGGCCAAGCGCCCGGGTGAGGAGAAAGAGATGGTTCGGCAGCGCCGCGACCACCACCACCACCATGATGAACAGAGAACTGAGGACAAGGCAGAGCGTGCCACCAAAGCCCGAAGAAATCTTGGCCGGCGACGACTCGCGCAGCTCGGGCATCCGTGCCCCCAGACCAACCGCGATGCCCGACAGGCCGAGGCAGAGCAAGAGACAACAAAACTCATGCTGCGCGATCAATACCCAATGAAGGCCGAGCATCGAGTCGCTCAGAAACACGAGGATCGCGCACGGGATGAGACCGCCCACAAAGGAAAACAGAAACTTGGACCAGACGATCTGGTCGCGGTGCACCGGCAGCAGCCCAAGAATCCAGAACCGGCGCCCCTCCATGCTGATCATCGGAAAGACGAAGCGGGTCGTGAACGTCGAAAGAATAAGCCCCACAACCGCAAGGTTGAGAAACCCGATCATTGACGCGTAGGCGGCGTGGTACGTGAACGATCGAAGGTTCAGGAAATAGAGCCCAAGCAGGCCGAAGAAGATGAGGAACTGCGACCACTGGGAGATGTCGCGTCGGAACACCCGTAGGTCTTTGACAAGGAGAAGACGAAGCGGTCGCCTTCCCGTCGATTCGTTCCCGAGCAGGAGGCGATCGATCCAGCCAGCCCGGTGCCGCCGGCGAGCGGGCACCTCGCCGGCCAGATGGCTATAGCCCCGCCGATAGGATGTTCGCGCCAGCCAGCCCGCAGCCAACTGGAGGATGAGCGAGTGGGCAACCAGAAGGAGCAGAAACTTCATGGACTCGATCAGGCCTGGGCTGACGAGCCGACCGTCGTGATCGGCGCGGGCAGCCTCCAGGAGGCCGCTCGAGAGCCACCAGCTTGGAAAGAGTTTCTGTTCCGTCACGGAAAAACGGGCAAACGTTTGCTCAAACCATGCCGCCGACATGGCGTCCAGTTTCGGCTGCGCCGTCAGCGACCAGCCCAGCCAGATGGCAAGCAAGCAGGCCAGCATGAGGCCAATCGAAAGCGCGTGGAGCCGGAGCCGCGGCAGCCACGCCACGAGGGCCATGCAGACGATTCCTCCCAAGGCAGCTGGAATCGTCACGAACGCCAGCATGAACGGAAGAATGAGGGCGAAGTAGGTCCACGGCGACTCCCGGACCACCCCGTAGGCCACGAGCATGGGACTCCCAAGGAGAACGAATCCCCAACTCGCAAACCAGATCGCCTCGCGAAACTTGTGGGCGAAAAGCGTTTCGGCTCGGACGGGGAGTGTGAGAAGAAGCCGAGCCTCCGAGGACTGATACATGCCGCTGTAGAGCAGGATCGCCATCGAGAATACGAGCATCACCGTGAGGGACGAGAAGAACGCGTTGAACAGCAGGGGGGTGACGTCTGCGTGGAGGGAGTCGAGGAAGGAGAACGCCTCGACGAACAGGCAGTAGAGGGCTGCCCAGAACAGGGCACTCAGCAGGACGACGAGCGAAAGCCGCAGTCGCGAGGCGACCAGCATCTCGCGGACCGTCTCCCAGACGAGCGTGATCCGAAGCCGAAGAAACCGCCGAGATTCCTCTTCCAACGAGAGGAGCCGGACTGCGGAGCGGGGCTGAGATCGGCCGATCATGCTCCAGCCCCGCCGGGGCGCGTGAGCTCGAGGTAGAGCTGCTCGAGCGACGTCGCCTCGAGCGCGACCTGTTCCCGCAGTTCCATGACGGTACCGAGAAATCGCAGCGTCCCACGGACCATGATGCCCACACGGTCTGCCAATTCTTCGGCCATCGCCAGTGTGTGGGTCGACATAAAGACGGTCATGCCCTCGCTCGTGCGGGCCGCCAGCAGATCCTTGACGATTCGCATGCTGCGTGGATCAAGCCCGACCATCGGCTCGTCGAGCACGAGCACGTCAGGGTCGTGGAGAAGCGAGGCAGCAAAGACGAGCCGCTGCTTCATGCCGAGTGAGTAACTCTCAGCGAGGTCATCGAGAAACTCAGTGAGCTCAAAGCACTCCACTTCACGGTCAACCCGATCCCGAGCGAGGTGCCGCGGCATGCCGAACATGTCGGCGATGAACCAAAGGAATTCACGGCCGGTGAGCTTGTCGTAGAGGCAGGGCTCGTCGGGCACGTAGCCCACGTGAAGGTGGGCAGACCGCGGATCAGCAACCACGTCGTGTCCGCAGATCCGCACGGCGCCCCGTGAGGGATGGAGGAGGCCGACGAGCATTTTGATGCTCGTTGTTTTGCCGGCCCCGTTGGGCCCCAGGAGCGCGAAGAGCTCGCCGCGAGGAATCGCAAGGGAGAGATCCGACACGGCCGTCTTGGCGCCGTAGGTGCGGGTGACATGGTCGAATTCGATCATGGTGCGGCTTCCTTGGGCGACTCCAGGTGGACGCGTGTCGCCATCGTGTCGTCGTCGTCGTCGGCAGCCAGGCGAGCAGCAGCTTCATCCGGGAGCCGCTCGAATGCCAAGCGGGCACCCATGAGGGCCGACTCCTGTCGAAGGACGCGGCCCGTGTCGTCCACCCAGATGAGACATCGGGGGGGGCGGGTACTGGAGGGATCTTCCAGGTACGACACAACACGGGCCGCCACGGCCGTGCCATCCCAAACAATCGTTTCCTGGCCGCCCACCTTAGCGTGCAGAATTTCGATGGGCGACTGACCCGGTCGAAGTGGGCTGTAGACCGGTACGGTCCAGCGGCGGCCCTCGTACAGGCCGGGAAGGGTTGCCAGCGGTGAGAGCTCATCGCCGATCATCGCGGAATTCGGGAGATCCCTGGCGGTCTGGTACCGGAGTTCACCAGCCGCGACAAACATGGATACACGGCCGTTCTCCACGCTCCCGGTCAGGACCACTGGGTCACGGGCCCCGGGGAGATTCACGATCGACGAAAACGACCGGAGCTCGCCACCCTCGCTGATCGAGAGACGTCCGCGGGCATCAAAAGCGGAAGTCGGCTGCTCGTGAGCCGCCTCGTGCACGAGAAGCGCAGCCCATGGAGGCAGTATCTCGACCCACGGGAGACGATCAACGTGGATTCGCGTATCGACGACAAGGTCGCGGCCGTGAGCCCGAGTAGCCCGCGCGAGGGCCCATCCGATTGGCCGCCCATTGCACTCGATCGTCCACGCGACGGGCACGAGCTCGCCCGAAGACACATAAAAAGCCTGGTGGCCCGGCGGGGATCCAGGCCGCAAGGCCGGGAGGATCTTCGCGACGAACAGCCAGCCCGTGGTTACGAGCCAAAGGCCAACGACGACGGGGGTGAAAAAGGGCCTTTGGAGCATCGCGGCGGCTACCGACACGATAGACGAAACTCAATCCCCGACCGAGAGAAGCAACCTTGAGTCTAGCGTTCTGTGTTCAGATGCAAAATCGCCCAAGCTTGCGGAGGTTCTCCAGCTTCCCACTTTCCCCTGTTTTCTCGCAGAAAACTCACAATTCTTGGCCTTGCTGCTGGTTGTCGGTTGGTGGGCTATCGAGTAGACTCTTCCCTCAGCGGGTGAGGTGGAACGGCAACCAAGTAGATGAATCTCCCGGCGAGAGGACAATACGCCATGTTGAGAGACGTGTACTACCATCAGCATTGCCCCGTGTGCGGCCGGATGCTTCAGATCCGTGTTCAACTCCTCGGCGGCCGGGTGTACTGCCAGCACTGTGGCGGTGGCTTCGTGGCCCTCGACGAGAACACGGCCCCGTCTTTCGTGGGGGGCATCAAGTCAACGGCTGACCGTGCGGACGAGCTTTTGGAGAAAGCGGCGCTCATGCTCGAGCAGGCGACGCTCGGCAGCGACTGCGGCTGACCGCGGGCGTCAGCTTACGCCGGGGGGTGGAACGTCGCGGGAAACCGCGCCAGGTTCGCAAGGGCACGCCAATACCCTGGAAACGTTTTACCGACGCACCGTGGGTCTTGAATTTCGACGCCCGAAACCGTCAAGCCGGCCAGGGCGAGGCTCATGGCTATGCGGTGGTCATCGTAGGTTTTGACGGAAGCCGCGTGCAGCGGTGCGTCGGCACGGGTCGGGCACACCGTAAGCCCGTCGGGATGCTCTTCGATCTCCCCGCCGATCCGCCGGAGCTCGCGCACAAGATCGCTGATGCGGTCGGTTTCCTTGTCGCGAACGTGCGCCACGTTCCGGATGGTTGTTTTTCCCCTGGCAAACAGGGCGACCACCGCCAGTGTGGGGACCGTGTCGCTGATCGAATTCATGTCGATCTCCACGCCGTGAATTGCTCGCCCCGAGACCGTCACCGCGTGTGGCTCCCACTCGACGACGCAGCCCATCCGCTCGAGCGCGTCACAGAACGCCACATCACCCTGGAGGCTTGACCGGCCGAGGCCCTCGATGCGTACACTCCCGCCCGTGATCGCCGCGGCTGCCGTGAAGTAGCTGGCGGCCGACGCGTCTGGCTCGATCGCGTACACACGGGGATCGTAGCCGCGTGGCGGGATCTTCCATCGGCCGTCAGTCATCACGGTGCACGTCGCGCCAAAGGCCTCCATCACGCGACGGGTCATGTCGAGGTAGGGAAGCGAGACCAGCTCGCCTGTGAAAGCGATCTCCATGCCTTCGGAAGTGCATGGGGCGGCGAGCGCCAGGCCGCTGGCAAATTGGCTCGACGTGTCGCCTCGCACCGTGGCCGACCCGCCGGCCATGCCTCGCGAACGGATGGCCACAGGCGGGCATTCACCCGGGCTTTCCGCCACGGCGTCGATCCCGAGATCCCGGAGTGCTGCGACAAGATCGCCAATCGGGCGCTGCCGCATGCGGGATGTGCCATCGAGGCGGTAGATGCCGTGGCCCAGACCACAGACAGCCGAAAGGAATCGCATCGTCGTGCCGCTGGCGGCGCAGTCAATGGTGGCTTCACGTGCGAGAAGGGTGCCGTGCGTGCCGGCCACGTCGATGATCCCTGCGGCCCAATCGGCCTTGATGCCCGCGCCCAGGGATGCCAGCCCCGCTGCCATGACACGGGTGTCATCGCTGTCGAGAGCGCCCGTGAGTCTGCTCTGGCCACGGGCGAGCGCCGCGCACACGAAGGCGCGGTTGGTGATGCTTTTGGAGCCCGGTGGCCGGATCTCCCCCGTCACAGGGGCAGTGGCAATGGGAATGACGAGCGAGTCCCCCATGCGTCATTGGCCCTCGGCCCGGCGAACAATCGGGTCATCGAGAAGAGCCAAGAGCGCGGAGACGTCTTCACCCCCATCGCGAGCCTTCTGCCATGCGTCGCGTGCCCGCTTGACGTTCGGGGGGCTGAAGCAGAGCCATCGAGCCCCCATGAAGATGAAATTGGTCGCCCGTCCGTCGCCTTCGAACCATTTCTCTACGACGGCCATCTCGACTCGCGGGTGAACCTCATCGCGGGGCTTCCGCACGTTCTTTCCTTCGAGGCGGTAAATGAACATCGTCGGCGTGATCTCAATGATGGCAATGAGTCGACCATCGATTTCGTATTCGCGGCCTGAGTTGGCAGAGGCGAAGGCCTTCTCGCGGTGTTCCTCGAACGCACTGGCATAGCTGGCCAGCAGCCTCCACCGCTCGATTCGTGTGGCAAGCTCGGCGTCGTCACCGACATCCTTGGATGCCGATTCAATGACCCGATCGGCTGTGTCGAATTCGCCGCGTTGAAGAGCGTGGTAGGCATCGTCAAGCGCCGCGCTGACCACCTCGGCGATCCGGTCTCGTTCAGCAGCCATTCGTCGTTCCGCCTCCGGATCTGGCATGGGAGCCTCGGGCGGGGAGGCGACACGGGCCTCCATCGGCGCCTCGGGAGCAGCCTGCTCGGGAGCAGCCTGCGGGCTGAGAGGCTCCGTGGGCTGTTCCGTGATCGGATCAGCGGGTTCCATCAAGGGCTGCGCTGGCGGAGGTCCAGCCGAACGAGATGCGCCGGGAAGTGGCGCCGGAGCAGCCGGCTCCGAGGCCGCTGGGTCTTGCTCGGCAGCGAGGTGCATCGCAATCTGGAGCCCGCGAAGGTCGAGCGTCGGCATGCGGTAGACGACATAGCCAACGACGGCCGCCGCAGCCAGCAACACGGCAAAGTATCCCAGACCAGGGCCGCCCTCGCGTGGTGCGGTACGACGGTCCGACGGCGCGCGCGATCCGAAGACCGTGGCCGCAATCGGAAGCGGCTCGAACGTCGGCTCACGGGCGGCGCCGGCCGCCGTGGCGAGATCACGGAAGAGCTGGGGCGCAGAAGTTTCGGCAACCTGCTCGGAAGAAACACGAGCGGCACCCGCGGCGGGCAGAAACGGCGGGGGTGATCCTGCCAGCGGAGGTGGCGAGGGTGTCGGCGGCGGCGCCATGGGCGCGGCGGCCAGCATCGGTGGCGGTGGTGGACTAAATACGGGAGCGTCGGGCACCGACTCGGCCGACGTGTCCCACGTGGCCGTCGCCAGGAGCGTGTCGCGGGCCTCCGCAACTCTCGTTATCAACGCGGCGTGGGCTTTCGCAAACGGGCCCGGCGCAATCCGCGCGAGTTGGGCGATCCGTTCCTCGGCGACTCGGGCGATCGTATCGGCGTCGGTTTCCGAAACCGGAATGCCGAGAACGCGATGCGGATGCACCAGGTCGGCGGCGTCGATCCCGAGCCATTCCCGACAGGGGTCGAAGGGCATGGCAAAGAACGCGTGGGGTGGCTGGCGACGGCACCGATGGTCGCCCGGAGGAGAATACCAAATGGTCAGCCGTGTCGTCGCCAGGCGGTCATTTCCGCCACGGTGTGCTGGTGCTTCCGGGCGGTTTCGCGGATCACGAAGGGAATGTCCTGCCGGTGCGCGAGATCGAACGCTTGGCCCAGGGTACGGGCAAGACCAGCGAACGTGGTGAGTGGCTCGCCATGCTCCCGCCGACCGCCGAGCCATTTTTCTCGCGGGGTATAGTCCTCGAGCCACGTATAGGGCGACGTGATTACGAGCAGGCCTCCGGCCAGGATGCGGTCGACGATCTCGGCGAGGAACAGGGCAGGGTCGTAGAGCCGGTCGATGAGGTTGCCGGCGAAGACGAGGTCGTAGCCGGTGGCGACGGGCTTGAGATTGCAGGCGTCGCCCTGCGTGAAGAGCACACGGGCCGCTGGCACAGTCAGCCCGAGGCGGGCGAGGGATACGCTTCGCGTGGTGGTGAGCTCCCCCTCAGTCGGAATTTCGTAAAGCACCTCGCCCCCTTCCTGGAGGCGGACGCCCGACTGGATGAACCGAGCCGAGAAATCAACTCCATCGACATGCGCGAAGTGGCGTGCGAACTCAAACGTCGATCGGCCCACCGAACAGCCGATGTCGAGGCACCGGCGGCGACGATCAGACGGCACGAGCGGCATCGTTGCCTCCACGCATGCCTTCGGAAAATTAGGTACATCGAACGGAAGCGTGCCTTCGCCGGTCCCGGAAGCCATATCGCCGTAATGAAACTCGAGATACTGGGTCACGAGCCCGTCGGTCTCATACAGCCGCGACCCCGTCGTGATCGCTTCGCTCCCTGGCTCTTCGACGATCGTGCGAAACCCGGCATGCTGGAAGAAGTGACGGCGGAAGGCGTAGCGAGCGCTCGCGATCGCTACGTTGCCCGTCGAGATCCAGGAGCCACCCAGCATAAGGTTGTGGCGGCCATCGAAGGTGGGGACTGAAAAATCGTCGTAGAGCGGATGCACCCCGAACCCGTTGAAGGGCATGATCGGCGTCCGCGTCCACTGCCAGACATTGCCGACGACATCAAAGAAGTCGCCCTGGGGGAACATCGTCACGGGGCACGACGAGGCGAACTTCTCGAGATTGATGTTGCCCGGAGCTTCTCGCCACGTGGCCTGATCAAATTCGAGTCGGCCAGCCGTGGCGGCCATGGCGTCCGCGCGGAGGGCGTGGCAATGGGCCTCCGTGGGGAGGAGCACGTTTTCGCCCGTCTCGCGGGCGAGCCAGGCACAGTACGCCTGCGCCTCGAGGCAATTCACCTCCGCAGGCCAGTCGCGTGGGAGGGGAATCTCCTCGAGCAGGTTGCGTTGGAGATGCCCACCCTGCCGTTCGATCCAGAACCGCGGATGACGGGCACCGGTGTACCCCAGCCAGCCGCGGCCTTCCTCCGTCCAGAGTGACTCGTCGCGGTAGCCACCCGCCTCCACGAAGGCGAGGAATTCCGCATTGGAGACGAGCTGGCGGGCAGCGCGGAACGACGGAAGCGTGACTTCTTCCACACCGTATTCATTGTCCCACCCATAGGCGCGGTCGGTCGCTGGCTTGCCGAGTTGGATCGTGCGGCCTTCGACCGGGATCCATGCATTCTCCGGCGGTGTGCCCGCAGGAGCGCACGCCGCCCAAAGGCGTGCCTCGTCTGGCGTGAGGTCGCCACCTCGCCGGAGATCGTCGAGCGGCATCATTCGCATGATCACGCTCGATGTTTCGAGGTGAATCCGCTCGTGCTCGATTCCCATGAGAATCATCCAGGCAGGTGAGTCCTGGCGGATCGGGAGATCGAGCGGCATCGTCGTGATCAATCCGTCCACGAGCTCCCGCACTCGAAGCCGGTAGTGGCGAACGGCCTGGACGCTCGGCCAGTCGTAATGGGCCGTATTCAGATCGTCCCACGACATCTCGTCTACGCCAACGGCCATCATGGCCTCGAGCTTCGGGTCGAGGCGGCCGGGGACAAGCCGGGCGGCGGTCAGCTTGTTGACATAAAACACCGCCGGGTGGGCGACGTAAAAAATCAACGGATGACGCAGTGGCTCATGCCGCACATAGTAGGCCTCATCGTTTTTGATGAGCGAGAAGAGCCGATCGTAGATTTCGCATGTCTGGTGGAAATACCTTCGCAGGGCTTCCCGTTTGGCGGTCACTGGGTCATGGGTGGTCGGGTCGGCATCGAGCAGGAGCGTGTGCGTGGGGGTGACGGGTATCGACAGCGACGCGAAGGGATGGTCGGCCGAGGCAGCAGTTCGGCGATTGCGGGTGACCGCGGGCGCGACGGGATTCATGGCCGGTTTCCAGAAGTGACCGCATTCCGACAGGAATGGACTAAAAACTTTAGCATCCAGCCGAACCGGGAACACCCAAAGCCATTGGCGGTGCCCCGCGGGGAGGTTCTTGCCCTTGCCGCGGCTCGGGGTTGCCCGTGCCATGTCGCCGGACGTTCGCTACGGGCATCCTGCCCTTCGCTCACTCGGAGTTTGCGGCGCTGGCTATCCCGCCTGCGCTTCGCCATCCTGCCCTTCGCTTGCAAACAACGCCGGCTCCACGGCACGGGCAACCCCTCGCGGGTGCATTCGTCTGCTTGGGCGCACCACACCGCATCGCGCACGGTAACGGGAGCCCGGAGGGGCGACCGCCGGCCGGAGGGCCGGCAAGCTCGTCGGGGCCATGAATGGCAATGGTGTTCGGCACGGCGAATGGAGGATGGCGGCCGCAACCCGCATTGGTTCGCCAGTGGTGACATGCTCGCCGCCGCCGGCCTGGATCTCCACGCCATTGTGCTTGTCGGAGATGAGGTGGCGGCACCCAGGGATGTGCTTGAAGAGCCGGAAGAACATCTCGATGCCCCACCGCTGTCGGGAGATCTCCGCGAGCAACTCCGCTGGAAGATCAAGCCTGTTGGTCACGATCCGAAGAGTTCCATCACAGCGAGGCCTCTTCATCCCTCGGTGGCTTTCGTACGGCTTCACCTCCACGCGAATCAGCCAAACAGGATGATCCGGCCTACCAGCAAGCGGCCGACTCTTGCCGAGCTTCACGGTCTCGTCGCTCGGCCATGCGGGGCACAATACCGGCGTAGCAGCCATCGCGCAACTCTGCCTATCTCCACCGGCTGGCCACCAAAGTCCCTGATGGCCCCTGATGGCCCCTGATGCTGAGGAGCCGGTCGGGGGCACGCGCAGGAGCCGAGGACTTTTGCGCGGCCCAAAGGCGCACCATCATCCACGAGAGCACACTCGCAAAATCCGAAGACGACGAGCATGTCACTGCCGGCGAACCGATGCGCCTTGCATCGGTACCCCATGCATCAACCGTGCCGAACACGATTGCCATGGATGGCCCGACGAGCGTAAAGAATCCTTGCGGCGCTTCGCCATCCTGGCTTCGCTTGCAAACAACACAGGCTCCACGGCATGGGCAACCCCTCGCGGGATACTTCGATTCCTTTGGGGTCGCCTCAGGTCGCCAGGGTGAGGTTGAGGAAGCGGCGGATGGCGGGGGCGGTGGAGTGATCGAAGAACGCAGCGGCGGGGCCACCGGCGACGACCCTTCCATCCGCGATGAAGGCCACTTCGTCAGCGACGCGACGAGCGAATGCCATCTCGTGCGTCACGAGGACAAACTGGCCTCCCTCCGCGCGAACCTCCGAGATCATGTCGAGCACTTCTGAACGCATTTCGGGATCGAGCGCCGAGGTGGGTTCATCAAAGAAGAGACGCTTCGGCTGGACGACCAGCGCCCGCAGGATCGCGATCCGCTGCTTCTGGCCACCGGAAAGCTCGGCCGGCCGTTTGTGGGCGTGCTCAGCGAGGCGAAAACGTTCGAGCGGGCCCCGCACTCGCTCGCGGGCGGCCTGCTCGCTGAGCCCATGAACATGCACGAGCGGTAGGAGAAGGTTTTCAAGCGCGGTCAGGTGCGGAAACAGGTTGTAGGCCTGGAAGACCGTGCCCACGGTGCGGCGGTACTCTCGAAGGCTTGCCTCGTCGCGTGGCAGCGGGCAGCCATCGAAGGCGACGCGGCCACTGGTGGGGACATCGAGCCCAGCCAGGATCCGCAGGAGCGTCGACTTGCCACCTCCCGACGGGCCGATGAGGACCAGGGCACCAATCTCGCCTGTCGTGAACGAGAGCCGGTCGAGGACGGTCGCTGTTCCAGCAGACCGACCCTCAGCCGTCCGCGCGGGGAATTGCTGCACGAGATCATCGATGACGAGGTTCATAGGAAGTCGCCGCAGGCACCGAGTCTGGGAATTTGAAAGTGTAGTGGCTCGTGCATGCCCAGAGCCGCATTGCCGCGGGAGCCCACGGATTCGTATAAGGTGTTTTCGAGCGGGATTGGTCCGAGAGAGGCCGTGCCGCACCTCGACGGAGTCTGTCGTGCAACCACCCACCTCGCCGGACGAGCTCTTTTCGACCTATGGCTGGTGCCCGATCTGCGACGCACCGGTCCGGTTCGCGGCTCGGGGCAAGTGGCTGCGAGACTGCTTCGTATGCACGGCCTGTGGGAGCATTCCTCGCGAACGGGCGCTCATGCTGGCCATCGACCAGTGGTGCCCTTCCTGGCGGGATGTGGTGATCCACGAATCATCGCCGGAGCGGCGTGGCACCAGCGTCAAGCTCGCGCGGGACTGCGCAGGGTACGTGCCGTCGCAGTTTTTCCCTGAGCACAGCCCGGGAGCCCTCGTGAACGGTGTCCGCAATGAAAATTTTGAGAAGCTCACGTTCCCGGATGCGAGCATCGACCTCCATGTGAGCCAGGACGTGTTTGAGCATGTGCTCGATCCCGACGCAGCCTTTCGGGAGATCGGCCGCACGTTGCGGCCGGGTGGGATGCACATCTTCACGGTGCCGATCGTACGCAAGACCGAGCCATCGCGGCCCCGCGCCCGGCTCGAGAACGGAAAGCTTCGGCACCTCCTCCCGGAGGAGTACCACGGCAATCCGGTCGGGGATGGCCGATCGCTCGTGACGACCGACTGGGGGTATGACATCTGTCAACAGATTTTTGACGTATCCGGCCTGTTCACGCACGTGATTCATCGGGACGACATCGAGCACGGCATCCGGGCCGAGTATCTGGAGGTGCTCGTCACCGTGAAGCCGGCGGCTGCCGCCGCGTGACGGGGACCGATGAGAATTCACGCCGCCTCGTAGCGAAAGCGGTGCTCGAGCCAGCGGGCCATCGCTGAAAGCGGCAGCGTGAGCAGGAGGTAGCCCACGGCCAGGGGGATGTAGCTCTCGAGGGTCGAGTAGGTGAACGAGTTCACCTCCTGCGCATTGAGCGTGAATTCCGAGATCGCGATCACCGAGAGCAGGGACGAGTCTTTGACGAGGGAGACGAGCTGGCCGGCCACGGAGGGCAGCACAAGCCGCACGGCCTGTGGCAGCACGACGAGCCTGAGCGCCTGCCAGGGCGTGAGGCCAATCGCCCTGGCACTATCGATTTGCCCCTTCGGAATTGCATCGAGGCCTCCCCTGAAGATCTCGGCCATGTAGGCGCCGCTGAAGAGCGAGAGGAGGACCACTGCCGCGACATAGCGGTTCTGGAGGCCGACGGCGGTCGCCACTACATAGAACCCGATGAGAAGCTGCACGAGCAGCGGGGTGCCACGGATGGCCTCGACGTAGACGCGGGCCGTCGCCTCGATAAGCGAGTTTCGCGAGCGGAGCATCACAGCAGCGACGCCGCCGACGAGAATGCTCATGACCAGCGATGCCAGGCTCAGCGCCACGGTCACGAGCCATCCCTGCACGAACTTCTGGCGGTAGGCCCAGACCGCCGACCAGTTCCATTCGTAGTCAACTCGCGAAAACGCCAGCGCCACCGCGGCGGCGAACGCGAGGACAACAATCACATGGGCAAGCCAGCGTGGCATGCGAAGAGCCTACCGCGCCGAAGGCCACCCCAGGCGAATAGAAGCCCCTGGCGTGAGCCGGGGGGTTGCGGGTTGAAGGCCGCACTCGTTTCTATTTCGCGCTGGTTCACCCAACAACCCGCCGTCCCCTCGCTGTCGCGAGGGCTTGTATGACTCACAGCGTGCAAAGCCGCTCGAAATATCGCAGATGCGCTCTAAAAAAAGAACGGGATGCCTTCCTTTTGAAAATACGCTTTCTCGTCGGCCAGGAACTCGTTGCCGAGCCGCTCGAAGCCGCCATCGCGGCGAAAGCGTTCGAGGAAGGCGTTCACCTGCGTTCGCAGGGCGTCGTCGCCGCGGCGCATGCCTACGGCCCATGCCTCCTCGCGGAATGGCACGAGAAACGCGCGGGTCGTGTCGCGGTGCCTCATGTGGCTCCGGTAGACGGAGAGGGAGTCGTAAATGAAGGCGTCGGCCCGACCCTGAGCTACCTCCATCACGGCGGCCGCCTCCTTGTCGAGCACGAGCAGCCTGGCCTCCTTCATCGCCGAGGCGGCATAGTGGTGGCCCGTGGTCCCCTTTTTCACCGCCACGATCTTTCCCTTGGCATCAAGGTCGGCCGCGGAGGTGACCGGCGACTTCGCACCCACGAGCAGGGCTAGGCCCGTCTTCAGGTAGGGCTCGGAGAACGCGATCGACTTCGCCCGCTCCGGCGTGGCCGTCATCGACGAAATGACGCAATCAATTTTCTTGGTCTTGAGCGCGGGGATCAGGCCGTCAAAGGCGATGTTCTCGATCACGAGCTCGCGGCCAAGATCCTTGGCGAGGGCTTCGGCCAGCCGCACGCTCACGCCGGTGGGTTTTCCGGTGGTATCCGTCATCTCGAACGGCGGGTACGACAGTTCCATGCCGACGCGGAGCGGCTCGGCAGCGGATGCCGCGGCGGCCCACACCATCGAGAGGGCAAGTGTTTTCAGGGATCGCACGGAGCGGCCTCACGGGCGGACGCGGAGCACGCAGTCACGATACCACGGCACATGAGGCAGCGGCATGGCCCGTGGGTCGTGCCCCGTCGGCCGAGCCGCGCGGTATAACCGGAGCCCTTGTGAACGGCGATTGCGGCGGCCTGACCAGCGAGTGGTGGGGCGGCGGCCGTCCACGAGTCTTCTCGAGGAGCCCTTGGCGTGTCACGTCAGACCACGGTCGAACCTGTTGCACCGATCTATCGCGGGCCGCTGCCCCATGTGACGACGGTTGAGCGGGTGCCCGTGACGGTGTACGAGCAGCCGCACGATGCGAGTCGCGCGGTGGCCCGCGAGATCGCCAACCTGGTCACGAGCCGAGCCGCCGCTGGCAAGAAGACGGTCCTTGGCTTGGCCACCGGTAGCACACCGGTGGGGGTCTACGACGAGCTGATCAGGCTCCACCGCGAGGAAGGGATCTCCTTCAAGACAGCGGTGACGTTCAACCTCGACGAGTACTGGCCGATTCAGCCGGATGCGCTCCAGAGTTACCGCCGCTTCATGCGCGAGCACCTCTTCGATCACATCGATGTTCCGTCTGACGCCATCCACATCCCCGACGGTACCCTGCCGCGCGGCGATGTTGTCGCGGCGTGTGCGCGGTACGAAGCGGACATCCGCGAGGCGGGGGGCATCGACCTTCAGATTCTCGGCGTCGGCCGCACCGGGCACATCGGGTTCAACGAGCCTGGCAGCACGCTCGAGAGTCGTACCCGCCTCATCACGCTCGACAGCGTGACGCGGTCCGACGCCGCGAGCGATTTCTTCGGCGAATGGAACGTGCCACGCCAGGCGATCACGATGGGCGTGGGGACAATCATGGCGGCCCGTCGCGTCATCCTCCTCGCCTTCGGTGAGCACAAGTCGGGCATCGTGCGGAAGGCCGTCGAGGAGGCTCCCTGCACCCATGTGTCGGCAAGTGCGCTCCAGCAGCATCCTGATGCCCGGTTTGTGCTCGATGGGGCGGCGTCATCGAAGCTCGCGCGTTTCGAGGCGCCGTGGCTCGTGGGGGCGCTGGATTCGCTTGGTCTCGAGTGGACCGATTCGCTCGTGCGGAAGGCGGTGATCTGGCTCGCCACAAAACTCGGCAAGCCGATCCTCAAGCTCATCGACGAAGACTACAACGAGCACGGTCTCCAGGATCTTCTGTCGAATCGGGGACGTGCGTACGACCTCAATATCGAAGTCTTCCGTGCGATGCAGGACACGATCACTGGCTGGCCTGCCGGAGGCCCTGGCAAGCCGAGGCGGCTTCGCGTGGCAGGAGAAAAAGCTTCGTCCCGCGCGGCTGATTTCCCGAAGCGGATCGTGGTCTTTAGCCCGCACCCTGACGACGACGTCATCAGCATGGGGGGCACCTTCATCCGCCTGTGCGAGCAGGGGCATGAAGTGCATGTGGCCTACCAGACGAGCGGCAACATCGCCGTGTGGGACGAGTCGGCGGATCGCCACATCGACTTCGTTGAGGAGTTCTGCCGAGCGTTCGATGTGGGCACGATTGTTTCTCCGGGCGAACAGGCCCCTGGGCAGATCGCCGAACGCATCCGAGCGTTTCTTCGAGCGAAGCCGCCAGGTGCTGTCGATATTCCCGAGCTTCAAATGGTCAAGGGCCTCATCCGACGCACCGAGGCGCGTGCTGCGGCCCGCTACTCGGGGGTGCATCCCGACCGAATTCACTTTCTCGACCTTCCCTTCTATGAGACGGGTCGGGTTCGCAAGAACCCGATCGGTCCCGAGGACATCGCGATCACCGCGCGGCTCCTCGATGCCGTCAAGCCACACCAGATCTATGCGGCTGGCGACCTCTCTGATCCGCACGGCACCCACCGGGTTTGCCTGTCGGCCGTGATGGGGGCCATGACCCAGCTTGCCGGCCGCGACTGGGCGAAGGACTGTGAGACGTGGCTGTACCGCGGTGCCTGGCAGGAATGGGCGCCCTACGAGATCGACATGGCGGTGCCCCTCTCGCCCGACGAAGTCGAGCGGAAGCGCATGGCGATCTTCAAGCATGAGAGCCAGAAAGATCGGGCCGTATTTCCAGGGCCCACCGACCCGCGGGAGTTCTGGCAGCGGGCCGAGGACCGCAACCGTGCCACGGCCGTGCGGTATGACAAGCTCGGCCTCCCGGAGTACGAGGCCATCGAGGGTTTTGTGTTGCACCGAGGCGCATGATGATGCGAGCTAGCATCCTTGTCGTTCTCGTCGTCATTGCGAGCACGTTGGCTCGGGCTGAAGAGCCGGCCGTGGTGGCGGAGGCGGCCGTGTTCGTGGGGAGCACTGAGGCCGGCTGGCGGGAGCTGCAATTCGACGAATTCGTCAACGCCAACGGAGATCCTGACACATGGACGGCCGGTGACGGCGTCATTCGATGCACTGGCAAGCCCGTGGGAGTGCTCAAGTCAAAAAAGGAATTCACCAACCTCGAGCTCGCGCTCGCGTGGCGGCATCTCGAGGAAGGAGGCAACTCCGGCGTGTTCCTCTGGGCACCGCCGAAGGTCTTTGAGAACCTACCGAAGGGGAAGCTGCCCGCCGGAGGGATCGAGGTGCAAATTCTCGACCACGGGTACACGGCACAGTACGAGAAATCGGGTCGGAAGGCCGACTGGTTCACGACCGATGGCGATGTGTTCTCCGTGGGCTCCTCCACGATGAAGCCTTTTCCACCGGTGTCGCCGGACGGCCGCCGCAGCTTTCCACGCGCGAAGCACTCGCGCGGCACGGCCGAATGGAATCACTATTACGTGCGGGCGATCAATGGCGAGGTTCGGCTGTGGGTCAACGGCCACGAAGTCTCGGGTGGAAACGCTTGCACGCCGTCGACGGGCCACCTCTGCCTCGAATCGGAAGGAGCGCCGATCGAGTTCCGCCACCTCCGCATCCGGGAACTGCCGTAGGCGGAACGGCCTGCGTCACGAGGGGCTGAACAGACTGAGTAGGGTTTCGTCATTGACCGACGACACCGTCATGGTCGTGGGCGATGAGGACGAGATTGCCGACGTTCCGTGGTCCGGTCGCTGATTCCCTGCCGTCTATTTTCCAACGGCGGCCGGGAAGCCAGCCTGGATGAGCTGGGGATATCCCTGCTTGAGGGGGCGGACGTCGTAACCGTGCGGAGCGAGGATCGCGGCAGCTTCGAGAGACCGGCCACCGGCGAGGCAGTGGCAATAGATGATCGTGTCTTTTTTCGGAAGGACCTGGGCGAGTCGGGTCGGATCGATGCCCTTTTCGAGCTCGCTCAGGGGAAGGAGCCTCGCTCCCGCGATGTGCCCGTCGGCCCATTCGTCCGCCTCGCGGACGTCGACGATCACCGCCTGGCCTGCCGCAACGGCCTGCTGCACGGCGGCAAGTGAATCCTTCGTGTGACTGGCCGCGGATGCTTGGCCAGCGGCGGCGGCCAGGATGACGGCCAGAAGCAGTCGCGCACACACGGCCGGAGACTGATTCCACGGCATCCGAGCGATGATCATCGCCATGCCGCAGGTGTCGGTGACGCCAGCGAACACGAGGCCGCAGCCCACGAATCCGGCGAGGCCCGCCCCGATGTTCTGCCAGAGGGGATCGGGGCCAAAGGCAGCGAGGGCCGCGCCTGTGGCCACGAGCGATCCCGCCGCAATCCGTACCTGTCGTTCGAGCGACATCGCCTTCTTGCCCCGCGTGATCGGCAGGCCAGCTTCCGCACAGGCCTGTGTGCCACCGTCGATGCTGACGACATTCGTGATGCCGGCGGCGATCATCTTTTCGCAGGCCATCGTGCTGCGACCACCTGAGCGGCAGATGAAATAGATCGGTTCCGCGCGGCCGGCATGGTCGGCGGCGATCTTCGACGGGTCGAGCCGATCGACCGGCACGTTGCGGGCGAAGTCGACGTGCATTTCGCCAAACTCGGCGGGTGTCCGGACGTCGATCAGGGTGACAGGCTCTCCGCGTTTTCGGAGACTGTCGAGCTCATGAGCAGGAATGGTCGTGACCATCGGGGAGGGCTCCTCGGAGGGAATGAAACGCACAAGGCGTTAGCGGCGGCGGCGACTGGTGTCACCGAATCGGTCGGAAATGCAGGTCATGATGCTGGCCAGATGTGGCTCCACGATCGCGTAGTAGACGGTGCGTCCCTCGCGGGACGAGTCGAGGAACCCGCAGCGCTGCATGAGCCGGAGATGTTCGCTCGCCATGTGGCTCGGGATGCCGCAGGCCTCGGCGAGCTCACCGACGGTGTAGCGACCGCCGAGGAGCATCTCGACGATCCGGAGGCGGTGTGGATGGGCAAGTGTCTTGAGACATTCGGCCGCCTGGGCAAGTGCGTCGAGATCGATGAGCTTCGGCGCGGCCCGTGGTTTCACAGTGGGCCGATGGCTCGGTGAGCCCACAGTCTTCGGCGGCATGGATCGGTCTCCGTGAGGGGCCGCACGACTTGCCATGTGCCATGCGGCCTCACAGGTAAATATATCGACACATTACGACATGTCAATCACATTTTTGGGCTAGGGGTTTTCTGGTGGGCCTGGCAGGCGAGCGTCGCGCAGCGGCACCGTCAGCTGCGGGGCTGGAAGCCGAGCGCGATCCGACGCTGGTCTTTGGCCCGGCGATACTCGGTGCGCCGCGCCCTTCCCTCGGCGGTCGTGCGATCGATGCTCCGCTTGGCCCAGTTGTTGCGGGATTCTTCGGTACGCGAGCCACCCCGGCGTTGCCCCTGCGGCGTGGCCCTCGCTTGGTCGCTCCTGGCTCCGTCGCTCGCCCCGCCACCAGCATCCCCTCGGCTGGGCTCTCGCTCTTGCCGTTCGGCTTCCCATCGGGCGCGGCGAGCCTCCTCGGCCTTGATGCGCCGGTCGAGCTCGGCGGCCCGCTGGGCCGGTGGGAGAGCGAAAAACGAATTGATCTCGGCCGTGTCGCGGGCCTCGAACAGCCTCCCAAGCTCCCGGCGAGCCTGATCGCGATACTGGTCCGGCACCTGGCGAGCAACTTCCATCAGTGGTCCGAAAGAGCCGGTGTTCTCGGAGAACGGAATCTCACCCCGGGCCACCCGCGCAAACTGGGCAATCTCCGTATCCACGGCCGTCCGAACAGCCAGCACCTCTTGGGGGGTGGTGAAGAAGCCCGCACACCACGCTACCGCCAGGCCAAGAAGGCAGAGAACAATGAGGACGATGCCGAGCCTGGTGGCCAGCCGGCCTGATGCTCCTTCACCTTTGCGGGTGCGGACGAGGTCTGCGAGTGCCTGCCGACGAGCCGATACGGTAGCTGCCATGACTCAAAAACCTTTCTGGCGTGACGCGGTTGATCCGCCGGGCGACAGCATACCTTCCGCAGCGCTCGCAGGCAGTCGCCCGCGGGGTTGAACGGGGCAGCCGCCAGAAGGTTGCATGAGGTCTCTGGCCCGCGTCACACGCGGCTGAAAGCTTCATCGAGCACGGCCACGAGAAAATCGGCGTCTGTCTCGGAGAGGCACATCGGCGGCTTGATCCGCAGGACGTTGCCATAGAGCCCTCCTTTGCCGATGAGCAGACCCAGCTCGCGGCAGGTCTCAAACACCCGCGCCGCCTCCTCGCGTGCCGGCTCCTTCGTGGTCCGGTCTTTGACAAGCTCGACACCGAGCATGAGGCCGAGGCCACGGAGGTCACCGATGAGCGAGTGTTTTGCGGCGAGCGCCTCGAGCCCGGCCCGCAGGCGGCCGCCAACGCGTGCGGCGTTCGCCTGAATGCCGTCGGTTTCGATCACCTCGAGCACGGCCCGGCCCTGCGTGCAGGCTACGGGGTTACCTCCATAGGTATTGAAGTGAATTCGCTGGGCAAGCGATTGGGCGATCTCGGGCGTCGTCACGACGGCCGCGAGCGGGGCGCCGTTGCCGATGCCTTTGGCCATCGTGACGATGTCGGGGATGACGCCCTGCGTCTCAAAACCCCACCAGTGGCTGCCGGTGCGGGTGAAGCCTGCCTGCACTTCGTCGGCGATGCAGAGGCCACCGGCGGCACGGGCATGTTCGTAGGCTGCCTTGAGGTAGCCATCGGGAAACACGACCGTTCCCCCAACGCCCTGAATGCTCTCGGCGATGAACGCAGCGATGCGGCCTGGCGTGCCAAAGCGAACGAGGTCGGCCACATCGGCCGCATACTTCTGACCGGCTGCCGGATCGTCGTAGCCCCACGGACCACGATAGCGATCAGGGCAGAGGGCGTGATGCACACCTGCCCCCTGTGGCACGTTGAATTTCCAAGTGTGGTGGCTTGTGAGCCCCATCGAGAACATGCTGCCGCCGTGGTAACAGTTTCGCAGCGCGATCACGTCGTGGTTACCCGTATGAACCCTCGCCATGAGGATCGCCAGGTCGTTGGCCTCAGAGCCCGAGTTGGTGAAGTAACAGACCTTCAGGTTGCCCGGCATGCGGGCAGCGAGGTCGCGGGCATACTCGGCGATCGCCGGATTGAGGTAGATCGTCGTCGAGTGCTGGAGCGTTTCGTTTTGCCGATTGACCGCGGCCACGATCCGTGGATGGCAGTGGCCCACGCTCACCGTCACGATGCCGCCAAAGCCGTCGAGGTACCGCCGGCCGGTCTCGTCGTAGAGGTACTGCATGCGCCCCTCGACGATCATGAGAGGCTGCTTGTAGTACGTGAAGATGGCGGGGTTCACGTACTGCCGCCGCAGGGCGATCACTTCATCTTTCGACGGGCCGGTGTAGGGCCGCGGCGTGTGATCGCAGGCGGGTAGGGCGGGCGACGCAGTGGTCGTGGATGCCATGATGTGGCTCCTAGCGATTCGGAAACAACGGTCGAAGGATTGCGTAGAGCGTGAATCCGAGGGCGAAACCGATGAACCAGGCGTAGTGATACCCTGCGACGAGCCATCCCGGAAACATGTCGGGGGGCACGGCCTGGATGGTGACGAGAAAACCGGGCACGTTTGGGAGCACGGCGGCAATGAGGCAGCCAAAGCCGACGAGACTGAAGCCACCCGCGTATCGATAGGGGCCGTCTTGGCGGTAGAGCCCTGCGACATCCAGGTTCGTTCGACGCCAAAGAAAATAGTCGGCGATCATGATGCCGGCGATCGGGCCGAGCAGGGCGCTATAGCCGATGAGCCAAGTGAAGATGTAGCCCGTCGGGTCTTCATAGAGCTTCCAGGGGCGGATCAATATGCCGATGACGGCCGTGATCAGGCCACCGGTGCGGAAGCTCACCAGCCGCGGGCAGAGATTGGCGAAGTCGTTGGCGGGTGAGACGACGTTGGCGGCAATGTTGGTGGAGAGCGTGGCCACCGCGAGCGCGACGAGGGCGACGGCCGAGAGCCACGGAATACCGAATCGGGCGATCACCTGCACGGGATCCCAGATCGCCTCGCCGAAGATGACCACCGTGGCGCTTGTGACCACGATTCCGATGAACGAATAGAACGTCATCGTGGCGGGCAGGCCGAGCGTTTGACCGATGATTTGATCCCGCTGGGAACGGGCGAACCGCGAGAAGTCTGGGATGTTGAGCGAGAGCGTGGCCCAGTAGCCGATCATGGCCGTGAGGCCAGCGCCAAACACGGGCCAGAACTCGGCGTACGAGGTGAACTTGCTCGGCTGCGCGAAAATCGGGCCGAAGCCATCCGCCGCGTACGCCGCCCACGCGATGAGCCCCGCGCCGACGACAAGCAAGAACGGCGCGGCAAGCGCCTCGAGCCACTTGATCGATTCCATTCCCCACACGATGAACCACACGTTGGCAACCCAGAAGATCATGAAGCAGGTGAACTGCCCTGCTGAGATGCCCAGCCAGGGCAGCGGCTCACCGGCCGTTGGGTCAAACTCAAAAATGACCGCGGCGGTTGCGTAGATCGCAGCACCGCCGACCCAGGTCTGAATCCCGAACCAGCCACAGGCCACGAGGCCTCGCATGAGGGCCGGGATGTTGGAGCCGAACGTGCCAAAGGAGGCCCGCAGGAGCACGGGAAACGGGATGCCATACTTCGTGCCGGGGTGGGCATTGAGGGTCATCGGCACGAGCACGATCACATTGCCCAAGAGGATCGTGAGCGTGGCCTGCCACCAGTTCATCCCCTGCTGGATGAGCCCGCCGGCGAGCGTGTACGTGGTGATGCAGACAGCCATCCCCACCCAGAGGGCCGCGATATGCGTCCATGCCCATGTTCGCCGCTCTGGCGGCACGGGGGCCAGGTCCTCGTTCCAGAGCCGCGGGTCGGGAAGCAGGGGTTTCATCACACGAGCGCCGGGATGATTGTCGATGGTGACGAACCGATCACGAGCCGGTCAGTTAAACCAGATTGCAAAGCCGATGAACTGGCCGCCAAACGTCCGCTCCAGCCGCCGCCAGGTTTCGGGATCGGTGACGTCGCCCTCCTCCACGTAGGGCACGACGGCGGCTCCCTGCAACCAGCGGACGAGATCCATCTTTCGCGGTTCGAGGAAGACGCGGCGGAGATTGATCCCGCGGCCGGGTGCGAGCCGCCAGTGGGGGACGAGGTGGCGGCCGGCGAGAATCTCGTCGGCCTCGTCGAGAAACTCCTGCCATCCGCCGATCATCTCAGCGGTGACTCGCATGTCGGGGATCACGCACGATTGTTTTGAGTTAGGGATCCACTCGCGATCGTCGTCGGTCTCAGCCTCGATCGCCTTCCAGGACAAGCGGCTGAGGCGAATGACTGCCTCCAGGTGGCCCAGAGCCGTAGCCGTTCGGGCCGGCTCGACGACCTCGAAATGCCACTCGTGGATCGCGGCGATCGCGTCAGCAATCACACTCATGTCGCCAAGAAACTGCTGTTCGACGCTGGGGCGGAACATGCCCTCCGGCAGTTCCCGAACCTTCGGTCGGGCAAAGACATGGGGTGCGAGGACATTGAAGAACGCCTCCATGTCATGGGCCAGGGCGTACTCGCCGAGAGCGGATAGAAGATGGCAATAACCCTGAAGCCAATAAGCGTCGCCGCGGTCGAAGCGGATCAAAAACCCTTCGGCTGCCTGACGAACGGCTTCGTCGGGAGCGTCGCGTTGCCCTCCGATCGCGGCCACGAGCCGCCACAGGGCTTCCGCATCTCCGGCCTTCCCATCGCCGTCGAGGTCGAGCCGGACAAGCCCGAATCGGAGGGGGAGCGACACGTTGTCGTCTTTGATGGCAGCGAGGGTTTTCTCAGCCGTCGCCAGGTCAGCCAGAAATGCCGCGATCATTGCCCGCACATCGGCGTACGACGTCTCGGCAGGATTGGGATTCTCCGGCACCGGCAGTCGGACAAACGGCAGCATGCGGGCGACGGCATTCTGCGAACCCATCGCTCCGTGATGATGAAGAGACTGGCCAAGTCGTTCGACGGCGCGCAGAAATTGGAGCACCCCCAGGCCAAATCGGGCCTGGTCGTCGTCGCCGTGGGTGGTGAGCTGGGTTTCGAGTGCGCCGATGCCCTCGCCCAGCTTTCCCTCGATGAGAAACTGCTCGGCGAGCGGCTGCTCGTCGGCATGCACGTTCGCCGCGATGCCGGAGAGAAAGAGGATGGCGGCAAGGGCGAGGCGCGTGGTCATAGAGTGCTCCGCAGTCTTCGAGGTTGGATGCCGGAAGGGTGGATGCCGGCCGCTATCGATCGAACGGCATCCTACCTACCGCCGCAGAAACTGTCCCCGGCCGACCGCGCCGCAGAACGTGCCGTCGCGGACCGCCACCTCGCCACGGACGGTGACGACGGCCGGCCGACCCTCGATGGCCATGCCCTCGAAGGCGTTGTAGTCGACGGCCTGCGTCTGCCGCTTGGCAGAGATCGTCCCGCGGTAGTCGGGATCCCAAATCACCAGATCCGCGTCGGCCCCAGGCTGGATCACTCCCTTGCGAGGCCACAGGCCAAAAATCTTCGCGGCGTTGGTGCTCGCGACCGCGACGAACTGCTCGGGCGTGAGCCGATCCGTCTTGACGCCATGTGTCCACAGGAGCGTGACGCGATCTTCGATCGAGGGTATGCCGTTGGGGATTTTTGTGAAGTCGTGTTTGCCCATCGGCTTTTGGGTCGCGAAGTCGAACGGGGCGTGGTCAGTCGCGACGGTCTGGATGAGGCCGCTGGCGAGACCATCCCACAGGACGGCCTGGTTGGCGGCGTCTCGCAGTGGCGGCGACATCACATACTTTGCCCCCTCGAAGCCGGGCCGCTCGGCCCAGGTCTTGTCGAGGAGCAGATATTGAATGAGCGTTTCGACAAACACCTTCACACCCCGCTCGCGGGCAGCGACGGCGGCTTCGACCGCCTCACGGCAGGACGTGTGAACGATGTACACCGTCGCGCCGGTGAGTGCCGCGAAACTACAGAGGTGGTGAACGCCCTCGGCCTCTACGGCTGGGGGCCGGCTGTCGTGATGGGCATCGGTGCCCGTGCGTCCGGCGGCGAGCAGCTTCGCCTGAAGCTCGGCCACGAGCGTTTCGTTCTCGCAGTGTGCGGTCACGACGACGCCCAGTTCCTTGGCGAGTGAGAGCGTGTGCCAGAGCTCGGCGTCGTCCACGCCGAAGGCCCCTTTGTACGCAAGAAAAACTTTGAAGCTGCCGACGCCGGCGGCCACGATCGCGCGGAGCTGGGCTGCCGAGTCGGCATCGAACCGTGTGACGCCCATGTGGTACGAGTAATCGCAGCAGGCTTTTCCCTCGGGCTGCTTCTGCCAGAGGGCAAAGCCATCGGCGTGCGACATGTCACGGGGTGGGCAGATCATTTCAAAAATCGTCGTCGTGCCGCCGACGAGCGCGGCTTTGGTCGCCGTCTCGTAGTCGTCGCGGGCAAATGTGCCCATGAACGGCAGGTAGATGTGCGTATGCGGATCGATGAAGCCTGGAAAGACAGGCCTGCCTTCGGCGTCAATCACCTCCGCTCCCGCAGGCGGCCCGATCCCGCGGTCGATGCGGGCGATCGTGTCACCGTCGCAGAGGATATCGGCCGTGTAGCGGCTGTCCGCGTTGATGATGTCGGCATTCTTGATGAGGAGCGTCATGGGGCGGCTTCCTGGGGCCACGTGAGTTTCTGGCCGTCTGCGAGAAGGCGGCATTCGAGCGCGTGGTAATCAATATCTTGGATCGCGGTGCCAGCGTCGATCGCGATGGCTGCGGCAGTGCCGGCGCTCTGGCCGAGAATCATGAACACCGGCTCCATGCGGATCGAGCCATAGGCGACGTGCGATGCCGACAGGCAGACCGGTACAAGCAGATTCGTACATTCATCCCGCTTGGGCACGATCGATCGATAGGAGACTGGATAAGGCTGCTTGCATTGCTGGGAAAAGCCGCCCTCGTTACGGACGGTCGTGACACCGTTGTCATCCACGACCACCCGCTGGCAGAAGTGGGAATCCATGGGATAGGAGGCCAGGCCGACCGAGTCGTTCGCGGTGCGACTCCCTTCGCAATCGGCTTGTGTCACGACATACGTGGCGACCATGCGCCGCCCCTCGCGGACATAGAGCGCGTGCGGCCAGTGGCCGGTCGCTTTGAACTCTGCCGGATCGAGGCCGAACCGGTTGACCCGTTCGCGAAGCGACTCCGGCACCTGCGGGTCATTCGCCAGGAAGTACATCAGGCCCACCTGGTATGTCACGTGATTCTGAAAGATCGTTTCCCGGAGCGCGTAGAGCTCCTCGAGCGGCACGGGAAGGCCCCGGCGGGGAGCGGGCAGCTCGTCGAAGGAATCGGGCTCGAAGGTGCCATCGGGCCAGCAGTGGCTGCCGTCCACATAGTCGCTCGAGAAGCTTCCGGCGTTGTTACTGTCGCCGTTTCGCATCTGCACGGGGCCGTCGGTCATCGGCTTCGTGGTGTAGTTGAGCGTCCAGCGAATCTCTCGGGAGACATTCAGGAAACGTTCGAGGAGCGAATACCTCGTGGGGTCGTACTCGGGCGGCTTCGGAAACGGGATGCGATGTGCCGCGTTCGACAGCACCATCCGGAAGTTGAAGGCCTGCACCCGGGAGTCGCCTTGCCCAGGCTCGCCCGCTGGATCGCTCGCAATCTCGGGAAGGAGGCCCGACGCCGGATCGCTGGCGGTAACAAACGGACTGATCGGCAGACCGCAGAACTGATAAATACCCTTCCACGACACCGTCTGCCATTGGCCTGCAAGTGACTCGTTGAACGCCCCGCGGGGTTCGCGGCCGACGCGGTAGGAAACTGCCGCGGCAGCCAAAAGATCCCCTTCGTAGGTCGCATCGACAAACATTGACGCAACAAAAATCTCGCCCGTGAGCGTCGTGATCGACGCGATGCGGTCGCCCTTACGGTGGACGGCCGTCAGCGGCCGTATTTCGAGGACGGTCACCCCGGCTTCGCGGAGCATCTCGCGATATACCTCTTCGGCGCGGCCGGCTTTGAAGTCTTTGATCCCTCCGATGCGATCGTAGAAGGCTCGGGCGAGGCCGCCGATCGAATCGGCCTTGCCGATGTCGGTGGCGGTGAGCCCGCCGGAGGTCATGCCCCCGACGTGACGGTTGAGCGAGAGCAGAGCCGTCATCTTCCCCATGCTGGCTGCCTGGATCGCCGCCGTGACGCCCGCGGGCGTGCCCCCGTAGACCACAACGTCGTAGGAACGCCGGACAGGCTGAACCTTTTCTACCGGCTCGAGGTAACGCGGTCCCACCCATGCTTCGTCGGCTGCCTGGCCGAAGCACAGGGGCAGAACCATGAGCAGAGACGCGAGTGAAGCAAGGCGTCGGCCTCGGCGCGGCACGCAGTAAAACCTACCGATTCCTGTCATCGGTCGGCCCAGATGGTGCCCGTGCCCGAGCCAAACCACCGTGTCGTCGTCACTTTCTGCTGCGTGTAGAAGGCCACACTTTCGCGACCCTGGAGGTGGAGGTCGCCGAAGAACGACGCATGCCAGCCTGAGAACGGAAAGAACGCCATTGGGGCTGGGACACCGATATTGATCCCCACCATGCCGGCCTGAATCCGGTGGCGGAACTCGCGGGCCGCCTTCCCGCTAGCCGTGAAGATGGCGGCGCCGTTGCCGTAGGGGGACGAGTTGGCAAGCTCGATGGCGGCGTCGAGGTTGTCCATGCGCACGACATTGAGCACCGGCCCAAACACCTCTTCGGTCATCGTCGCCATGCCGGGCTGCACATGATCGAGGACGGTAGGGCCAAAATAAAAACCGCCGGGGGCTTCGGCGACGCGGGTCGTGCGACCGTCGGTGAGGGGCTTTGCTCCTGCATCGGCTGCCTGCGTGACGAGGGTGGAGACCCGCTCGCGGTGTTCCCGCGTGATCACCGGGCCCATCTGGGCGGCGGGATCGCGATCGGTGGGGCCGACCTTGAGTCGCGAGACGATGTTCACGAGCTCGGGCAGCACCGTATCTGCGGCCTTGCCCACCACGATCGCCGTGGAGCCGGCCATGCACCGCTCGCCGGCGCAGCCGAAGGCGGCCTCCATGAGGCCTGTTGCGGTCGGAGCAACGTCGGCGTCGGGCATGATCAGGACAAAATTCTTGGCGCCGCCGGCGGCCTGCACTCGCTTACCACGGGCACAGCCTCGGGCGTGGATGTCGCGGGCGATGGGCGTCGATCCGACAAACGAGATCGCCTTCACAAGCGGGTGGTCGATGATCGCATCGACCACCTCACGGCCACCGTGGACCACGTTGAGCACGCCCGGCGGGAGACCGGCCTCGAGGGCGAGGGCCGCGATCATGTTGGACGTCAGCGGCACCTTCTCGCTGGGCTTGAGGATGAACGTATTGCCGCACGCGATCGCGATCGGCCACATCCAGAGCGGCACCATCGCCGGAAAGTTGAAGGGCGTGATGCCTGCCACGACACCGAGCGGCTGGCGGATGGCGTCGCAGTCGATACCACGGGCCACGTTCTCCAGCGATTCTCCCATCAAGAGGCTCGGCGCCCCGCAGGCATACTCGATGTTCTCGAGGCCACGTCGAACATCGCCCCGCGCCTCGGCGGGCGTTTTTCCATGTTCGCGGGTGACGGTCCTCGCCAGGTCATCAAAACGATCCTCGAGCATCACCTTGAGGCGAAACAGAATCCGCGCCCGCTCGACTGGTGGCGTTTCCATCCATGCGGGAAACGCAGCGGCGGCTGCCTGCACCGCTTCATCGAGGATGGCTGCATCGCAGAGCGGTGTCTCGGCGATGGCCTCGCCCACGGAAGGGTTAAAGACCGGCGTCGTGGGGACACCAGTCACGGTCCTCCATGTACCGCCAATGAGCACGGGAACCGGATCGAGATGCGACATGGCGAGGGGCACTCAGAGATGCGACGGGGTGACAACGCGATATGGTCGTGAACGCCCGCAGTCTACTCGACGTCGGCCGTGGTAGTCGTCGCATACCCGCAGCCAGCGGGGCGACATCCTCTCATTCCGAGAGTCAGCTCAGGAGCATTCGGGCGAGGGCGAGGTAGATCGTGAGCGTGACCATGTCGGTCGCGGCGAGGGCCACCGGGCCAGCTGCCACCTGCGGCTCGCGGGCGAAGAGCCGAAGCAGGTTGGGCATGGCTGCGCCGATGACCGCCGCGCAGGCCACGCCGCCGGTGATGCCGCCAAGGAGAGCCACGGCCACGGCCACGTGACCGAGCCAGGCGAGAGCCACGATGGCGACGGCCGCGGCGCTCGCCCCGCCGAGCATGACGCCTGTGAGCGATTCGTGTCGCAGCGTGCCGACGATCGTGGCAAGCGTTGGTCGCCGGCCGTGGAGCCGCTGAAGCGCGATGCTCACGGACTGGATCGCCACGCTCTCGGCGAGCGCGAGTACCACCGGCACGAAGAGGGCGAGCGCCACCGCCTTCTCGAGCTCGGCCTGATACAGACCCGAGACAAAGGCCGCTGCGATGCCGCCGGCGATGTTGGCAAGAAGCCAGGGGAACCGGCTCTTGAAGGCTGCCACGGGAGACCGGGCCTGCGAGTCTTCAAAGTGGACGCCGATGAGCTGAAAGAGGTCGTCGAGCTCCTCGCGGCGGTCCACGTCGGCCAGCTCGTCGGTGTAGAGGTCAACATCCACGATCCCCAGCATCCGCCGTTCGTCATCGACCACAGGAAACGCAAGGAACTTGTGAAGCAGAAAAAACTCGCAGGCGTCGAGCACGGTGGCCGAGGCGTGGATCGTGATGGTTCGCGTGACCATGATGTCGCGAATGGGAGTGGAATCGGCCGAGAGAAGGAGCCGCCTCGTGGGCACCACGCCCTGGAGGCGGCCATCGCCATCGAGGACATAGAAGTAGACAATACGCCCGTTCGGCGGTGCGGCACGCGCGGCGGCAATGGCCTCGCCCACAGTGTGATCGGCCGCGAGCCGGGCGAAGTCGTCCCGCATATGCCGCGTGACGGGGTCGCCCAGGTGTGAGGCTGTAGGGGAGGGAGCGGGCATAGCGGGTCGTCAGGCTGAGGGCGGGGCAAGAGCGCGTTGCACAAACACGTCGGCAGCAATCTTCGCTTCCGAGAGAAGGGTGTAGCTGTCGGATACGGCGTGGATCCGGCGGGCCAGGGCAGCGTCAAAGCACCGGAGCACCAGCCGCAGCGGCCGGCCGCCCCGCCGAGCCTCGGCGACTGACTGGGCGGCGAGGCCGATTTCGAGATTGAGCGCGTCGTTGCTCGTGCAGGCGACAAGCGCCCTGGCGTGCTCGATACCCGCGCGGTGGAGAATCACCGCACGTGTCGCGTCTCCCACGATCACCGGGCAGCGGGGGTTGGTCTCGCGGTGGAGCTCATCATCGGCCTGCGGGTCGACCACCACCACGCGCGTGCCGCGGCTGGAGAGATCCCGAGCCACGGCCATGCCGACCGATCCGAGGCCGCAGACGACCACGTGGTTTCGCAGCCATCGGGCGCGGAGCTCGTTGCGGAGATGGTCCGCGGTTCCCGTCACTACGAAGACCGCCAGCAGAGAGGCTGTGACCGCAATGAGCAACACGCCCGCAAACATCAGCACGACGCCGAAGAGCTTCAGCCAGCCCGGCGCCTGGTGGAGATTGATGTCGCCGAACCCAACCGTGGTGACGACCGTCGTCGCGAAGTAGGTCGCATCAATCCAGGTGAGACCCATGGAGAGACGAAAGACGACGATCGCGGTGGCATAAAATCCAAGAAGTACGAGCGGGATGGCCACATACTCCAAGCGCACGGGCCGCCGCGGGTAGCGGGCCCGGCGTCCGGCTGGTCGCGTACGTTCGTTGCTCGACGGGGCCGACAGGGCGGCCTCGACGAAGGCGGGTGCGGCCAAGTCGGCCGGTGCGAGGGCCGCAGCGATTCCGAAGTCAGCCTCGAATCGCCGCGAGAGCCGCGGTTGCGAGTGCCGCATCACGACGCGAACGCCGGGAGCTTCGCCACGGATTTCGAGAGCCGCCTCTAAATTGTTGACGTCGCTGGCCGTGGTGAGCACGACTGCGGATGCGTCGCGGATCGCAGCATCGCGCCGTGCGGCGAGCGCGAGAAAGTCACCACGCACGAGGCTGGCCCCCGCCGCCACCGCGCGGTCCACCCGCTCGCGGCTGGTGGTGTCGTCGGTGAGAACCGTCACGGCGCAGCCCTGATTGCGGAGGCCCTCCACCACTTGGAGGCCGAACCGACCAAGACCGCAGACAACGACAGGCTTCATGGCGGGCGAGTATAGCCCTGAAGGCATCCCACGCGCGTCACGGGTGCGGTGGAATCGGCTGCATCGTGCCCGCGGCGAGCCCGGCCTGATAGTTCTCCCACGACATGGGCTCTTGGTCGCTCGCGACCGGCACCATCGTGATGCAGTCGTCCACCGGGCAGACGATCGAGCAGAGGTTGCAGCCCACGCAGTCGTTCGCCCGCACGAGCGGCACTGGCCGCCCGGGCACCCGGCCGGGCCCCAGGCCGTAGGGCGTTGCATCCACGAGATCGATGCACTGATGGGCCCCGTCCTCGCAGGCGATGTAGCAGAGGTTGCAGCCGATGCATTTTTGGTGATCGATGCGGGCCACTCGCTTGGCATGGAGATCGAGATACTTCCAGTCGGTGACACGGGATACAGCGAGTCCCCGCAGGTCGTTCAACGATGAAAAACCCTTCGAGTCGAGGTATGCCGAGAGGCCGTCGACCATGTCTTCGACAATACGAAAACCGTAGTGCATGATCGCGGTACAGACCTGGAGGCTCGTAGACCCCAGCGCGATAAACTCGGCGGCGTCCCGCCAGTTCGCGATGCCGCCGATGCCGGAGATCGGTAGACCGACGGCCAAGTCGGCCGCACAGGCGTGAACCATATTCATGGCGATCGGCTTGACCGCTGGGCCGCAGTAGCCGCCGTGGGCGCTCATCCCAGATACGTTCGGCTCGGGCGTGAACGTGTCGAGGTTCACGTTCGTGATGCTGTTGATCGTGTTGATGAGCGAGATGGCATCGGCCCCGGCGTTCTTGGCCGCACGGGCCGCGAACACGACGTTTGTGATGTTGGGCGTGAGCTTCACGATCACCGGGATCGTGGCCGCCTCCATGACCCAGCCCACGATCGTTTCGGCGACGTCGGGATTCTGGCCCACGGCCGAGCCCATGCCGCGTTCGCACATGCCGTGCGGGCATCCGAAGTTGAGCTCAATGCCGTCGGCCCCGGAATCAGCCGAACGCTTCACGAACTCATGCCACCGCTCGCGGGTATCGACCATGAGCGAGGCGATCACGGCTCGGTCGGGCCATCGCTTTTTCACCTCGGCGATCTCCCGGAAGTTGGCTTCGGGGGAGCGGTCGCTGATGAGCTCGATGTTGTTGAACCCGGCCATCCGAGTCGTGCCAATCGTGAGGCCGGAGTAGCGGCTGCCGACGTTCACGATTGGCTCACCAATCGTCTTCCAGACGACGCCTCCCCAGCCGGCCTCAAACGCGCGGTGAGCTTGGTAGGCCGTGTTTGACGGAGGGCCGCTCGCTACCCAGAAGGGGTTTGGGCTCTTGATGCCGGCCAAGTTGCAGGAGAGGTCGGCCATGACGTGGCCCTCGGAGGCTGGTGATTAGGGCGTGATGCGGATGCCGAGGGCTGCCTCGAGCTCGTGGGCACGAACGGGAGAATCAAAGCCGGAGCCAACAGTGCCGCTCGGGGCGCCGTGGCGTGAGTGCTGGACTGGGCCGCTTACGTATGCCTCGGCCTGCTGAGCATGGATGCCGCGGGCCGCCTTCTTTCCTTCGGCGACCGCGTTGACCACCTCTCGGCCGCCGCTTGTGCAGTCGCCCCCGGCGAACACGTTTGGAATGTTGGTCTGCATCGTTGCGGGATCGACAACCACTCGGCCGCGTGCATCGAGCTTCAAGGTTGGAAAGAGCGTGGTGAGGAGCGAGCCCTGCTTCTCTTGCCCGACGGCCAAGAGCACCATGTCAACCGGCTCGGTCCATTCACTCCCGGGCGCGATCGTGACGCGGCCGTCGCGGACCTCAGTGCGGGCGAGGCGAAGCCCCGTGACGTGGCCCGCTTCGCCGAGCACGGCCACAGGTACGGCGTGAAAATCAAAAGTCGCACCGTCTGCCTTGGCGAGCTCGTATTCAAAATCGTAGGCCGACATATCTTCCGGGCCGCGGCGGTAGATCACGGTCGCCTTCTCGGCGCCGAGCCGCAGGGCCTGGGTGACGGCATCAATCGCGGTGTTGCCGCATCCGAGGACGGCCACCCGGCGGCCCACAGGGACGGTCTCAAGTGGCTGCGTGTGGATTTGCTCGATGAAGTCGAGCGCGTCGAGCACCCCTCCAAAAGTTTCGCCGGGAATGCCGAGTCGCTGCACCCGTCCGAGGCCGATCCCAACAAAAATCGCGTCATGGTTCTTTTCGAGGTCAGCGATCGTGATGTCGCTGCCGACCGAGGCCTCGTAGTGGAACCGCACGCCGAGGCGTTCGATCATGGCCACTTCGGCGAGGCTCACCTCGGGCTTCATCTTGTAGTAGGCGATGCCGTAGGTGTTGAGCCCACCGCCCCGCGGCTTCTTTTCGTAGATGTCGACCTCGTAGCCGAGCCTCGCAAGCTCCGCCGCGCATCCCAGACCTGCTGGGCCGGCCCCGAGGATCGCGACCCGCCGTCCATTTTTGAGCGCCGGGGTGGGGAGCACGTTGATGCCGTGGGCCTCCACGTGGTCGGTGGCAAACCGCTGGAGGCGTCCGATCTGAATCGGATCCTTCTCGAGATCGAGCATCACGCAGGCACCTTCGCAGAGCACCTGCGTGGGGCACACCCTCGCGCAGCTTGCCCCGAGCACATTGGCCTCGAGGATCGTCCGTGCCGCGCCGGTCACGTTGTCGAAGGCGATCTTCTTGATGAAGGCGGGGATGTCGATGCCGGTGGGGCAGGCCGCAATGCACGGAGCATCGAAGCAATAGAGGCAACGGCTGGCCTCGACGCGGGCTTCCTGGGGGGAGAGCGGCGGCTTCACCTCCGCCATGCGTGCGGCGATTGCGGCGTCGTGAAGAAGCGGTGTGATCGGCACGCGCAGCGCCCTCGGGGCATCCTGGTTGGTCATCCACCTCAACGATTAGGATACGGCAGAAAGCCCGGCGGGGTGAACACCGCAACCCGACCCGGCGAACCAGGCGAATGGCTATGATGGCGGTTCAAGCGGCTCCCCGGTCTGGCTCCCGGCGTGGCCCGAGAAACTGTTCGATCAAGAGGGCCGTGCTTCGAGATGAATGCCATGAACAGGATCGCCAGGATTGTTTGTGCGTCCATGACGCTGGCATCCTTTCAAGCGATGGCCGCTGATCCTCCTCCGGAGACGTTCGACGACGTCGCCAAGCAGGTGCGGATCGCCATGGCGCACCGCGATTACGAAGGGAGCGACAAGGCGATCGTGCGGCTCGAGGCGATGGCCAAGACTGCCGCGGACAAGGCTGTTACCGAGCGACTCGATGCCATTCAGCAACGCCTGAAGGCTTTCTGGGATGCTGTCCACGATGGCTGTAGGACGCTGAAAGGAACTGAGGAGATCGAGATCGGTGATGCCCTCGTCGCTGTCATCGAGTATGACACTGCGGGGCGACAGCTCGCGGTCAAGGTACGTGGTCAGACAAAGCGATACACGTCCGGTGACATGCCAATCTCCCTTGCGGTCGCGGCGTCTTCGCGTGCGATCCGGAAGGGCTCTGCGGCGAGCGACGAGCGGGTGGGCTCGCTCCACGCGATGGACGCCAAGGGCGATCGAGCACTCGCGCGGCAGCACTGGACCGCCGCAGAGCGAGCTGGAGCCAACGTCAAAGCTCTGCTCCCTGAGCTCGATGTCCCGATTCCTGGTGCGGCGCTCGTGAAAGTTCCAAAGGTTTCAAAGGTTGCAGCGTCTGTCCTCGACCCTCGCGAGTGGGTCTTTCAGGTTCCCGACGGTGAAGGCTGGCGACGGATTCCCTTAGGGGATCGCGGCGTCGTCAACCCGCAGCGACAGCTCGAGGTGACGGCTCCCGAGGAGGGCGAGACGGTATGGCTCACGCACAGTCAGAAACTCCCGGCCAACTTCGCCTTCCGGTTTTATTTTCTATCGCTCCCGACTGGTCAGGCTTGCGGCCTCTTCACCGGCTCGCGGGGCGAGGCTGCGGCCACGGCGGCGGCTGCACAGCTTCCAGCAGACACAGTCGAGATCGAGCTCATCCGTCAGACAGGGAAGCTCACCTGCCGGGTGAACGGCCAGGAGTGCCCCGTCGAGGTCAGTGACGACAAGGCCGCCCGGTCGCAAGGCATCTTTGGCATTTCGATTCCCCCGGGGAGCAGTGTCACCGTGGCCGGATTCGAGGTTGTTCCGCGGGGGAAGTGAGCGGCGAGCGGCTTCGCTGGTCTCAGCAGAGGCATTCACGTCACGAACCAGGAGATGCCCCGATGGTTGCTCTCGATCCTTCGCGGACCGTTCGTGAACTGGAGGAGCTTCGTTCGCTTACGGGCAACGAGGATGGCGCCCAGCGGGTGGCCTTTACGCCGACATGGGTGCAGGCGCGAGCGTGGCTCCGGGAGCGTTTCGCCGGGCTCCCCGTGGAGATTCATGACGATGCCGCGGGAAATTTCTGGGCGACGCTGCCGGGAGTGAGCGAGCGGGCCGTGCTCATCGGAGGGCACATCGATTCGGTGCCGAACGGCGGCTGGCTCGACGGCTGCTTGAATACGCTCGCTGGCGTGGAGGTGATGCGGCGCGTCGCGGCCGAATACGGCGGCCGCCCGCCGGTCACGCTTCGCGTCGTGGACTGGGCCGACGAAGAGGGTGCCCGGTTCGGCAAGAGCCTTTTTGGGTCGTCTGCGTGTTCGGGCAACCTCGATATGGACGAGGCCCGTGGCCTGGTGGACAAGGCTGGTATCACGCTGCCCGACGCCCTTCGAGAAGGAGGGATCGACTTCGCTCGCGTGAAGGAGGCCGGTCGCGAGCGTGCCACGGCTGCGGCCTATCTCGAGCTCCATATTGAGCAGGGGCCTGTGCTCCTCGATCTCGACCTGTCGCTCGGCGCCGTGCTCGGCACGTTTGGCGTCGAGCGGCATGCGGTCACATTTCATGGCCAGGCGGCGCACTCAGGCTCCACGCCGATGAATCGTCGCCGCGACGCCTTTCGAGCTGCGGCCCGGATGTCATCCGAGATCTACGAGATTGCCCGCCGGAGTGGTCAGGGGGTGTGCACGATCGGCTCGTGTACGACGAAGCCTGGGATCGTGACAAGCGTCGTTGAGGAGTGCCGCATCACGCTCGATCAACGGCACCTCGACCCCGAGTCCCTCGCCCGCATGCACGCGGAAGCGGTTGCGGCGAGCGAGCGATTTGCAGCCGAAGGCAACGTGGAAGTCTCTTGGGAACGCATCTGGGCCATTCCGCCGCGGCCCTTTGATCCATCCCTCATTGACCTCGCTGACGAGGCAATCCGCGAGACGTGCGGCGTGAGCCACCGACTGCCGTCTGGCCCGCTGCATGACGCTGCCGAGATGGCCCGCGCGGGCATCCCGACCGTGATGCTCTTCGTGCAGAGCCTTCACGGCATCAGCCACAACAAGATCGAAGACACTCGCCGCGACCACCTCGAGCTCTCGGTCGCCGCCCTCGATCGCCTGGTCACGAAGACGATGGCCTGGGTGGCAGGGGGCTGAATCACATCTGGGTTCTGCGGGGCGACCTTGCGCGATGACGCTCAATAAAAGCCCCTCGCGCCAGCCACGGGGACGGCGAGTTGTTGGGCGAGCCCGCTCGTGATGACAAACGGGCTCGGCATTCAGCCCGCAGCCCCACGGCTATCGCCGTGGGCTTCTATCCGGCAGAGTCTTCCCCGCTAGCCTGACGGCGATGCGCCACAATCGAATGCGACTTACCGAACGGGCACGGATGCCGGCTGGCCAGCGAGCGGCAGTTGCTGCGGCGAGGGCCGGGCTTCGCAGGGATAGTAGGCGGCCCACACAGGATTGTGGTCGGAGACCTCGAGAGCGTTTTCCAGCGGAATTCCGAAGCCTTGTTGGAGATCGAGCACGCCCTGGGCGCCGAGGTACTCGCCGGTGGCAGGCCACGCGAACACCAGATTGTCGTAGGTCTTCGTGCGACGGGTGTTGGTCGTCGTGCCGGCCACCGCCCAGCCGATGTTGGGAATTCGCTTGAAGGCCGTGAACTGCGGCGGGCCGGCGTTCAAGTCGCCGAGCATGATCACGTCGTCTTCATCGGGGCGGGCCCGCTGCATGGCCTGAAAAACATCGGTGAGGGCATCGAGCTCCTGCGGCACCTCGTCGGGGTCGGTGTGGGTATTGACGAGCCAGAAGGTGAACGCCGCTTCGGCGGGCTGAATCCTGGTGCGGAACCGGGCACACATCGGCGGACGATGAAGCCGATCGGAGGGGTCAGGGAACACGGCCGGTGACGTGGGATCAAGCTCGATCCGCGTCGTGTCATAGACGAAGGCGTACTGTTCCTTGCTCACCGTGCGGCCCTCACGCGGGCCGATCACGTGGGCATAGCGGCTGCCGTCGGCATTCACCGCCTGGACGAACCGCGGGATGATGTCGTCTGACTTCGCCCGCACTTCCTGGATCGCGACGATGTCGAACTTGCGGACGACGCGAGCGAGGATCTCGACAACCTGCGGCTTGGCAAGCTTCGATTCGCCGAAGACCTGAATATTGAAGCTACAGACGAGGACGGCGTCCCACGGCTTGACGACGGGCTGAGCCTGCCCGGCCGTCGGCAGCAGGATCGCCACGCACCACGCCACCGCCGCCAGCCGCAGGAGCCAGCGGCGCCTCCGCAGCAGCATGCAGGGGAAAGGCGACGACACACCCTCTGTATCGACCCATGCGGCGCGAGACAGTGCCGTCGGCAAGGCGGGCAGGCAGGGGGGTATTTGCCGCCGAAATCCGGGCCGGATCAGGCTGTCATCGCTGGGCGAGGGCAACTGTGATCTGGGCAGCGACCCGGGCATTGTGAAGCAAGAGGGCCTCGTTGGCCCGCAGACTCGCGTCGCCGGTCAGCCCCCGCCACACGCGGTACTGTACCCATAGATTCTGCGGAAGAGCCAATTTTTGCATGGCAGAACGACCTCTCACCAGCCGTCTCATCCGCTACCGCTGTGATTGATGCGGTCCTCAAGATCGGACAGGGTCGCGAGAATTTCATCGAAGCTGAACGGCTCAGTGAGATACATGTCTCGCATCGCCTGATAATCTCGCCGGAGCGAAGGCAACCGCTCGGCCGGTGGTACGAGGCGGAACGTCCCTGGCTTCGCATTCTCGTAGTTCGCCCACGAACTGCCGAAGAATTGACTTTTCCATTCCACGACGCGATTACGGATGTCATGTCGGTCGAGGGCGCTCTTCGCGGCCGGGTGCTTTGCCAGCGCCGCCGCATCAGCGTAATGTCGGGAGAACCTGTCTGGTGTCGGCTTGTCGGTCGGACGGTGGTATTCCGTGTAGAGGATCGTCGCCTTCTCCCAGAAGGTCCGTTCCATTTCTAAGGCGACGACTTCGCAACGCCAATCAGGGAATGCGTCGGGCAGGACTTCGGCTACCCACGGGCGAATTAGGTGTCGGCCGACCGGTTGCTGGTCGGTGAGAGAGCTGAATTCAAGCTTCAACGAACGACTGAGGTACTCGAACCCTACTGGCTGCGACGACGGGTAATGAAACAAGAGTACCGGAGAGTTCGTGTTGGGTTCCGTCAGAAACTCGAACCACGCGCGCTCACCCTTTCCCAGCACTCCCTCAACTACCGCTTCCATCGAAGGACCGATCTTGTTTTGCACAGCGGCACCGCAAGTGGCCTCTGCCTTCCTCATCCACTTGTTCGCTTGAGTTCGGCTTTTACCCGCTTCAGGGAGTTGCAGAAATGTGGGCGACAACGAAAGGTCAATGTCTTCTGAGAACCGCTCGATCACCCCGAATACCTTTGACAGCGACGTACCGCCCTTGAACACCACGCTGCCTGCGAACTCTGACTCGAACAGGATGCCCAGGAGCCAGCACACCCAGAAGTCCTTCTCCAGGACCACCGGGGAGATGTTCCGCCGGACCGCCGCCTGTTCGATGTATAAGCGGCGTTCGTCCGCTGGCAAGTCAAGGAATGCGAGCTTCATGCTCCCTCCCCGGCGAGTTCGCGGAAGATCGGGTGCATCCATGCCGGGGCGAGCCGCAAGTCCTTGATGAGTTCTCGCCGCTTGTCGGCTGGCAGAGTTCGCTTCAAGTGTTCGCGCCGCTCCGGTGTCACATGCTCCTTGCCCAATTCGCGGAGGGCTTGGATCAAGAGTCCGCTCAGCCGCCCTGCCGTTTCCATGTTCTTCGCGGTGGTCCGTCGAAGCTGAATCGTCGTCGGGCCGATCTTAACCGTCCGGCTCGGGCCATCGGTCAGGAACACCGCCTTCGCAGGCACTTGTTCGGAAAGGCCCAGAACGTTGGCCGCGTAGGCCCCCGCTGGCTGAAGCCGTGTGCGGTCGCGGCCTGCCAGGGCTTTGGCTACCGCATCGGCGGACGGCGAGAGCGGCCCAAGCACCGGGTGCTCTTTCGGGAAGTCGTACACGCCGCGAGCAAGTCGGCGAATCGTCCCCTTCTTGGTGAGACGGTGGAGGGCGATATCGACCGCCTCCCGGCTCCCGATTTCCAGAAAGTCTGCGGGAACAAACACGGAACCACGCCCTCCGCTGTGAACGGTCGCAAGTATCTTTGAATCAATTGATTGCGTCGTTTTTCTCGTGCTGCTCATGTAAGAAATACTAGCCTGTTTTTCTTACATATCAAGGCTATCTGGTCCGATGAACTCGGCCTGTCCAGTCCGTCAAGAACCTTGGCAGCGTTAGGGCGGCAGGAGGATAGGTAACGAAGTCTTCCGAGGTGTTCAGTCGAAAATGGCGAATACCGCCACACTTCACGTCGTGGTTCAGTTGTCCTAAAATACGCGGTTCCCTTTTTCCCGGGCGCCGATGAGTGGCTGGTTTTGGCGCGCCGAATGACACGGGAGTTGCCCCTGCGTCGCGAATCGCTTCCTCGAGGGCGAGGGCCACGCGAAGCCCGTGAGGGTGTGGCAAGCCGTGTGTGACGAGCGTGGTTTCGAGCGCCACTACCGGCCGACCACGTGCTATCGCGGCGGCGACTTGATCGGAGACGATCAATCGGTCGTGTTTCATCATTGCTTCGTGCTCTCTCACTTGGATGCCGGGCAAGGATTCGCGGGCCATGGATGATTACTCGCAACGTAATCGCCCGGGTATGAACTGCGACGCTGGATGCGTCGCCCACCTCCCGGCGGAGGCCGGGCAAGGATTCGCGGGCCATGGATGATCACTCGCAACGTAGTCGCCCGGGTATGAACTGCGACGCTGGATGCGTCGCCCACCTCCCGGCGGATGCCGGGCAAGGATTCGCGGGCCATGGATGGCCGCGAATCCGTGAAGGAAGCTAGAAATCGATATCAAAACGCATGCCGAAGGCATCGGTGTGGCTGTTACCAGCGGCCGTGTCTTGGAGGAAGGCCCGAACGTAGTTGGCTTTCAGCCGGGTGTAGGGGTTCAGGTACCAGTTGAGGCCGAGCGTGAAGTCGGTGAGATTGTTGCCCTGGATGTTCTCATCGTTGAGCACGATGTTCGAGAACCGGCCCGCGACCTCCCACGCGCCGAGTCCCCAGGACTTTCCGCGTTCCGTGCGGGTGAGGAAGAACTCATCGTTGACCTTCATCCGCTGATGGATCCCGGTCTCGCGGTTGTACGGACGGTGTTCGCCGGTGAGAAACCAGCTCAGTTGGGCCATGTACCCGTTGAAGAACAGGGGCGGGCCATTGATCTGATCGACGAAGGCGAAGGCATATTCCGACTGGAGTGACAGGGGCCCGAGGATAAGGGCAAACTCGGGATCAAAGAGCTGGAAAGACTTTGCCGGAATGAAGCCGGTATCCACGAAGAGGGGAGCGAACGGAGGTGTGAGGGGGTTCGCGGAGGGCGAATCAATGGGCTGTGACTTGCGAATTTCGGGCGTGTTTCGGAAGCGGACGCGATCACTCTCGGTCGCTCGAAAGCTGTAGGCGGCGCCGAGATGGAGATAGAAGCGGCCATCGGAGTCGTCGTCCCAATAGGGAAGGCATGTGCCACGCATGGTGAGTGCCTGGCCGCTGTCGAAGGTGTCGTTGCCAGTGTTATCGCTGTTGGTTCGGAACGTGCCGATCTGCCATGTTGCCCGTTCGCTCTCGGCCCAGCCAAATGCCATGGCGCCCATGTTGCGAGCCGGGGCGAACGTGTCGACGAGCGATCGCTCCATGAACGTGTTGTTGCGATTCTGTGTCACGCGCTCGAGGCTGAATGGCTCAAAGTAGTGCCCGACGCGAACGTTCTGGATCCACGGGATGTCATTGAGCTCAAGGTAGTTGTCGAGGTATGAGGGCTGATTGGCCAACGCGAAATCGACACCGAGCGAGTACTGGAGCTGCTTCCAGGTCTTGCCGCGAGCCATGAGCCGGACGCGGCGAAACTGGGCTCCATCCTGGAGGTCGCCGACCGCGGCCGCGCTGTCGGGGCCCTGGCTGAAGTAGATCATGTCGCCCTGCACCTGGCCGCCGATCTCGACTGTTGGCTTGCCGTGCGGCGAGTACTTGTCGGGCACGAAGGCAGGGGCTTTGCTCTTGCCCTTCGGGCTGGCAGCAGCCGTCCGAAGGGCATCGATTTGTGTCTGCAGCGAGGCCAGCTCGGCGGCAATGCCCGCGGGCACTGTGGTCGGGCCTTGAGCCTCGGGCGTTGTGCCGAACGCGCCGCTCGCGCAGGCCATAAGCGCGAGCGAGAGCACGGTCTTCCAAGCGCGGTTACTAATGTCGGCAAGCGTGAACACGCGGTCTTCCGGGAAGGGCTTGGACGCCCATGGGCGGGCGCATAACCCCACCTCAGAATCGGCATAATCCATACGGCCACTCAAGTCGCCCCAGATCCCGCTGTCTGCCAGGGCGTAGCCGGCCTGCCTATTCTCGGGCCCTCACAGCGTTGCGAGGAGCTCCTTGACCTTGGCCTCGATGAGATCGCGGACGCCCCGAAACTCGTCGGGCGTCATGTCGCGGGGGTCTGGGATCTTCCAGTCCACGCGTTGCGAGGCGAGGACCAGCGGGCACTCGTCGCCGCAGCCCATCGTCACCGCGACATCGACTGCTTGGCCATTGAACGAATCCAAGCCTTTTGAGGCGTGGGTCGAGAGGTCGTAGCCCAGCTCCTTCATGGCTTCGACGGCCTTCGGGTTCACGCGACCTGATGGTCGCGAGCCGGCACTCGCGGCCTCGACCTTTCCCGCGCCATAGATGTGACCGAAAGCCTCGGCCATTTGGCTTCGGTTGGAGTTCTCGACGCAGACAAAAAGGATCTTTTTCATGCCAGTGACTCCGGTGCCTTCACCTGAGAGCGGCGGCATCCTACCCGCCCCTGCCACTGGCAGAGTCACTTGTGAAGGATCAGTTTGCCGGCCTTGGTGAGCGTGAGCCGGTAGATGTCGCCGCGGTGACGAATCTGAACCTCGGAGCGGCCTGCGAGGAGCGCTTCAGACGCGATGACGAACGGCTCGTTTGGGGGGTGCTGTGCTGTCGGCGAGGCTTCCGACGTGGATGGGGGAGGAGTCGCTAGACCCTCTGAAATTCCGACCTTAGCGTGCGGCGATTCATCTCTCATTTCATTTGTTTTCTGGTCTTTTTTCATTCTCAGATAGTCTTGCTCTGGAAAGGCGATTGACAGTCGGATCCGATTCGGCTAGATTTTTAGTCGATATTGATTCTCACTATCTGATGTTTTTTCCTTTTGGTCAAGACGTCAGTCTTTAAGCCAGCCAGCCTCGGGCCTCGGGCCCGTCTGCCAGCCAGCCAACGAAGGGCGATGGTCGCTCCTTCGCCGCGGTGGTCCGAAGGGACGCCGCCTTCGCTGGCACCCCTCTGCCACCGACTGGCCGCTCCTGCTGGTGCATGGTTTTTTTCTTCAGGAGATGCATTCATGGCTTCCACGTGTTTCCTTCTTCAGAGCCTCGTGCGGCGCGGCCGTTGCCTCGCCGTCATCCTTGCCGTTCCAACAATGGTCACCGCGACGTCGGCGCACGCAGTCACGGTGCCGTTCACCGAGGCATTTGCGGCAAGCGCCCAGAACTGGGCAATCGATTCTGGTGGCACGTCCGCAACCTGGAATGCGACGGGCGGGCCGTCGGACAGCACGTTCATTTCGCGGCTTGGCACTCCCGCGGATGGACCCTTCAGCGGACCAATAATTTTTCGCGGGCAGGATGGCTTCAACTCCAGCGGCGATGCCTTCGTGGGTGACTGGATCGCGAATAGCGTTGGTGTGTTCAGCGTGGACTTCTTCCACGACAACTCCAGTTCGTTGAACGTCTCGGTGCGATTCGCAAGCCCGTTCAACGACCCCGGTGCGAGCTCCGTAAACTTTCTTGTGCCCGCCAGTACATGGACCACGCTCACGATCCCGATCGTCGATTCGACGTCGTCGTTTCAGGCGTATGGCTCACTGGGCGCCGTCCCAAACGCCACGAGTTTCAGCACGATCTTCTCGAGCATCGGCAACATTCAGATCAGCCTCGCGTCGGGGCAGGTCGGCGCTGGGTTGCCGAGCAGCGTCACACTTGGCATTGCCAATCCAACGATTGCCCCGGTTCCGGAACCGAGTGTGTGGGCAGTCTTGGGCGGCGCATTCGTCGTGGCGACGGCGATGGTGCGGCGACGGAAGCGAGGCCGCGATGCCACGTGATCTGGTCCGCCGAAACGGGTTTTCGCTCGTTGAGCTTCTTGTCGTCATCGCGATCATCGGGGCCCTCGTCGCGGTCCTCCTGCCCGCCGTGCAATCGGCACGGGAGAGCGCCAGGCGAGCGCAGTGCGGCTCGAACCTCAGGCAGATCGGCCTGGCAGCCCAGCTCTACGACAGCGTCAAACGTCGGCTGCCAGGTTCGCATGACGCTCAGGATCCATTTGTCGGTGCTTTCGTTCCCTTGCTTCCATTTCTCGAAGAGGGGCCGCTCGATGAGCGGTTCGATCGCACGAAACCGATATCCGACCAGGCCAACAGGCCTTTTCGCCAAACGAAGATCGAGGTTTTCGTGTGCCCTTCGATGGTGGTGTCGAGCCCCACGCCGGATCCAGGCTGGAGTAGCTACGCCCTTTCTTCTGGCAGCGGCTACGGGCATTTCGTGAACTCGTGGCATCCAGAGTTTCACAACGGTGCCATTATCTCGCCGACGAAGGGGACAACGAGTCTGAAGACCATCTCCGTAGGCGATGGGATGACGAAGACGCTCTTGGGTGGGGACCTCGACTACGGCCTTGGCAAGCTTCCCAACGGCACCAACGGTGGGGCGACCCGCTGGTCCGGTGGCTATCCCTTTCAGAGCGTGGCGTCAACGAGCGGCGTGTTCAATGCCACCCGACTGGTCACTGGGTACCGTGATCTCGATACCTTCCGAAGCGATCATCCAGGCGGCGTGCAGATGATCTTCTGCGATGCCGCTGTGCGGTTCGTGCCGGAGAACACCAGTGCCGACGTCTTGCGGTATCTTGCGAACCGCTCCGACGGCCAGGTCATCACTGAAATGCCATGACAGGATGCGTTCCAGACACAGCCGGGCGGCAGCAGGGCGGGGCGGCTCGGCCGACCGTGGCGGCCATGCTCGCGATCGCCTCGCTCGTAGGGGCCGTGGGCTGCAGCGGCCCGGCCAGGCGAGCCATCACGGGAAGCGTCTCGCTCGAAGGCCAGCCGCTCGACGAGGCGGTGATCATGTTCGTACCACTCGATGCCTTTGGTCGAAAGACGGGGGCGACGATCGCCGGGGGAGTGTACGAGGTGCCCCGTGATGTGGGCCTCATTCCGGGACGGTATCGTGTTGAGATCGCGGATGATCCCCCATTCGATAAGGCTCACCAGCCTCGTCAGACTCCGTCGCAGCTCCAATCTCGGCGGCCGTTGCCCATCGTCTATGCCTCGGTGAACTCACCTCTTTCAATTGAGGTGGCGACCCATGGTGAGACAGTATTCGACTTCGCTCTTATGATCCAATCTCCCGGCACACCTTGAACAAGGAGTATCGATGCGTGTTCAATTTTCCTTCCCACGATGCATCCATCTCGAGACGCGCGTCATGGGCATTGCTCAGATGAGCCTGGCCTTGGTTGTCGCCGCTGCCGTCGGCCCCGCCGCGTTCGCCCACTTTGTGTTCGTGATCCCTGACCAGACGGGCCGTTCCGCGAGCGTCATCCTCAGTGAGACGCTCGAGGTCGACGACGACATCGATCCGGGGCTCGTCGATCGTGTCACGCTCGTGACCCGTGATGGAGCAGGGGCGGAGGGTACGCTCGCGCTCGTGCGCGAGGGTGATACACGGCTCGTGAAGCTCCCCGCGAAGATGCAAGGGGCGATCCACGGCACGCTCACCCACGGCATCATGAAGCATGGTCCGAAGCCATTCCTCGTCGTGTATCACCCGAAGGCCTGCGTCGGGGCCCCGTTCGGTTCGGCGGCTCGGATCGGTGAAGAGGCTCCCGCCGAGCTCGTGCCAGCCGGCCGCGCCGGCGCCACCCGTTTCCAGCTCCTCGCGGCGGGCAAGCCGGTGGCTGATGCGAAGGTGACTGTCATTCGCCCCGATGGCGAGGTGAAGGAGGTGGTGACCGATGCCGATGGGCACACGCCGACCTTCAAAGCCGCAGGACGCTATGGTGCCTGGGCGCGTCACGTCGTTCTCATTTCAGGCGAACACGACGGCGAGGCTTACGCCGAGGTGCGGCATTACCCTACGATCGTCTTCGACGTGCCGAACGGCCATCATGGCGCGGCAGAGAGGACCCATGCCATGCTCACCACAACCGAAAAACTTCCGCCGTTGCCGATTCCTGTGTCGAGCCTGGGCGCCGTCACCTGCGATGGGCAGATCTATGTGTATGGCGGCCATATCGCTCCGGTCCACACCTACTCGACCGAGGCCGTCACCGGCCGCTTTTTTCGTCGGCCCGTGGCCGGTGAGGATGCATGGGAAGAACTGCCGTCGGGACCGGGGCTCCAAGGCATGAACCTCGCGACGCACGGGGGCCGCATCTACCGCGTGGGCGGCATGGACCCCCAGAACCCGCCGGACAAGCCGGCTCAGAATTTTTCCACTCCAGCCGTTGCATGCTTCGATCCGTCAACGGGGACATGGACCGATCTGCCGGCGATGCCAGAGCCACGGTCGAGCCATGACGTGGCCGTCGTCGGCGACACGCTCTATGTGGTCGGTGGCTGGAACATGCTCGGGCATGAAGGCGAGGACTGGTGTGACGAGATGCTCACCCTCGATCTTTCCAACCCGACCGCGGAGTGGAAGGCGCTTCCGCAGCCCTTCGTGCGGCGGGCCCTCATCGCTGCGGTCGCCGACGGCAAGCTGTTCGTCATCGGTGGTTTCACCGACGAGGAAGACGTGAGCCAGAGTGTCGGTATCTTTGATCCGACGAGCGGCACGTGGTCAAAGGGCCCGGATCTCCCCGGCGAGCCAATGAATGGTTTTGCCCCGGCGGCCTGCACGATCGGCGGCCGGGTTCATGTGAGCGTGGCGGACGGCAGCGTCCACCGGCTCTCGGCCGATGGCAGCGCATGGGAGCCCGTCGCGAGCGTCGTGCCGCGGATCGTGCACAGGGCCGTCCCCGATGGCGATGCCCATATGATCCTCCTGGGAGGCGCCGCGAACTCCGCGAATCTGGACACGGTCGAACGCGTGCCCGTCCGATAGGACATCGGCGCGCCGCGCGGCCACATGGCCGGGGCGGGTCTTTTCCACCGATCGCTAGTGGACGCTGAGCGTCGTCCAGCCGTCCTGCTGCCGGTTGATGGTGAAGGTCATGGCCGAGTGGGCGACCTTGATGCCCGGGAGAATGTCAGAGAGCGCGTGGCCACCACGGACCACGGATTGGCCGCAGACCCAGACGTCGATACCGGCATGCTGAAGCTTCTCGACCAGCTCGCGGTTGGGATTCGAGCCGCCACCCGTTCGCTCGTGCGCTGCGTCTCCAAGGGCGGCTGGCATGGCACCGCTGTGGAGAATGACCGCGATCTGGGGCCGTGCGGTCCCGAGCCCCTCGGCCGCATAAAGGTTTACGAGACGGGCCGCGCTCTCGAGGCCGCGATTGACCTTTCCGGCCGGAGCGGCAGCGGTGGCGTCGAATACGACACGGCCACCGATGCGCGGCCGCTCGCCCGCTTCGGGGAGCGACACCACCGAGCCATAGCCCTCGATCTCCGGAAACGCGAGCGGCAGCGAGAGCCGAGGAGTCGTGGGGTCGGCCGGCGCGGGCACGAGGGCATCAGCGGCGGCTGCCAAAGGTGTGATGGCAAGCAGGAGCAGCACGTGGTGCAGGGAGGGCATGATCGGGTTCCGGTCGGGATAGCAATGGGGAAGGCGGGCAAAAGTCGTGCCGAGAACGACCAGGATATCACGCCGCCACCATTTCGCGGGCGATTGCGAAGCCGTTGATCTGCCCCGCGCTCCGATCGATCACAATGCGGTCGTGGCCGGTTCCTTCATACTCTGCCAGGCCTTGAAGCCACCCACCAGGTCGTAGACGTCGCGTCCGAACTTCTGAAGAAGGCTTGACCCGATCGCCGAGCGGTAGCCGCCCTCGCAGTGAACCACGACCGGGCGGCCCGTGGGCACTTCGCCGATCCGCTCCTCGAGATGCGGCAGTGGGATATTGAGGCTCCCGGCGATGTGCCCGCCCGCATGCTCGGCGTCGCTGCGGATGTCGAGCACGATCGGAGCCTCGCCGGTCTCGGGACGCTGTCCGGCGATCCACTCAGCGAGGGCTGCGGCGGTGATCCGTTCGGTGTGCGCCGTGAGATCGGGCCGCGTTTCCAGGGCCCTCATGCCGCCTTGGAGGTAGCCCGCCACGTTGTCGAAGCCGATTCGGCCCAGCCGCATCACCGCCTCCGCTTCGCCGCCTTCTTCGGCAATGACGACGATCGGCATGTCGTGCCTGAGCATCGAGCCTGCCCATGTGGCGTACTTCCCTGAGAGGGCAATATTGAGCGCCCCGGCGAGGTGTTCCCCCTGGAAATCGATGCCGTCGCGGACATCCAGGATCTGGGCCCCGGCCTGATGCATCGCCACGACCGTATCGAGCGGAAGCGGCGCGAGCTCTTTCTCCATCGCGTCGTGAAGCGACGTTCGCTCCTTGCGGTTGAGGGTTGCGTCGTGCACGAAGTAATCAGGGGCTTCGGGCTGGTCGGCCGTCACGATCTCCTTGAAGGCCTCGCGGCTCATCGGCTGCATCGCATAGTTAAACTTTTTCTGCTCGCCGATCGTCGAGACCGTCTCTTTCGAGAGCGCCTTGCCGCAGAGACTGCCAGCACCGTGCGCGGGGTAGACGAGCGTGGCATCGGGGAGCGCCGAGAGCTTCTGGATGCTCTCGTAGAGCATGTCGGCCAACTCGTCGGCCGTGACCCCGATGCTGGCCAGCAGATCGGGCCGACCGACGTCGCCGATGAAGAGCGTGTCGCCGGTGAGAACCGCCTGCGGAGCCGTCGCAGACTTCGCCAGGTCGTAGACGAGGATCGAAATGCCTTCCGGCGTGTGGCCCGGTGTCTCCAAGACCTCGAGCTTCACGTCACCAAACGTGACGGTGTGGCCGTCCTTCATGGCCACGTGCTCGAATTCGGCCTCGGCCCGGCTGCCCAAGTGAATCACGGCTCCGGCCTTGTCGCGAAGCTCAATGTGGCCGGCGATGAAGTCGGCGTGAAAGTGCGTGAGGAACACGTACTTGATCGTGGAGCCACCGGCGGCCGCGTCGGCCAGGTATTGGTCGATGTCCCGCTGGGGGTCGATCACGGCCGCCGTCTTCGTCACGTCATCAGTGATCATGTAGGAGGCGTGGGAGAGACAGGCGAGGTAGTACTGCTGGATCTTCATGGCAGAGGTCCTGGAGTGGGCGGCGCGACCGATCGGCCTCCATGTCAACATATCGTAATATCACGATATGTCAATGAAGGTTTTTTGTGGATCCCCGCAGAGGCTCCCTGACGGCGGGAGGACTTCCGTTGGCTTTACCGTAAGTCTCGGAAGGGGAAGGGGCCGCCGGCATCTTCCGGCGCGACCCGCGGGTCACGTTGTGGCCAGTATCGCTCGGCCACGTTGGCCTCGAGCCATGTCACGAGCTGACGATGAAGCTTCTGGGCTCGCTCGGGCATCTCATCGGCGAGATTCTGCTTTTCAAACGGATCCTTTGGGATGTCGTAGAGCTCGAGCTTTCCGTGCCAGTCCCAGATGAGTTTGTGGTCGCCGACGCGGATCGCTGAGTGAGGGGAAAGCGGCTCGCCGTGGTCCGGGTGGAGGACCTGCACGTTGAATGGATAGTGCCAGATGAGTGTGCGTTCAGGGCCGGGGGCGGACGGATTGTCGAGCAGGGGCACGAAGCTTCGCCCGTCGATTCCGGCAGGGGCAGGGTTGCCTGTCAGTTCAGCGACCGTGGGAAGAAAATCGGTGCAGTCGATGACCGCGTTGCACCAGGCCCCCCCTTCGAACCGCCCTGGCTGCCAGACGATCACCGGCACGCGGACCCCGCCTTCATAGAGACAGGCCTTGCCCCCCTTGAAGGGCTGATTGTCGGTGGCAGGGGGCGTCGTGTATTCGACGCCTCCATTGTCGGAAGCAACGATCAAGACAGTGTTCTTGGCGAGCCCCGTGCGCTCGAGCGCCGCGCGGATGGCACCCACAGAGTCGTCAAGGTGCGCGAGCATCGCGGCGTAGGTGGGATTGTCGTGTCCAAGATGGCCGCGTTGCTTCTTGGCCGCGAAGCGCTTGACATCAGCCTCGGGTGCCTGAAACGGCGTGTGAACGGCAAATGGGCAGTAGGAGAGGAGGAAGGGGCGGTCTGTGTCGCGGCGACGTTCGAGGTACCGAACGGCACGGGCCGTGAGGTCATCGGTCAAGTAGGTTTCGGTCGACGGTGGGCCGGCCTTCCCGATGCTGAACCCATCGGGCATGGTGGCGAAGTGTGGCTTCTTTTGGTTCCACGACGGCTGCCAGTTGAAATACGCGGAGGCCCCGGCGTCGAAAAAGGCGAGCTCTTGAAACCCGAAGGCAGCGGGCTGGCGCTCCGGTACCCCGTGGCCGCCGAGATGCCACTTGCCGAGAAACGCCGCGTCATGCGTGGAGAGAACCCGCGGCCAGGTGGGAATGCCAGGATCGAGGGCCGTGTTGCTGGCCGCGTTGATCCACGGGCGGCGGCCGGCGATCGGATCCTTGTGCTCGATGGTGTCGTGCGGATCGAACCCTGGCGGCGGCTTTGCGCCCTGGTTGAAGTAGGTACGGGTATTCGGCGTGGCGGTGGTCACGCCCATGCGGGAGGCGATGCGGCCGGTGAGAATCGCGGCGCGGGTGGGTGAGCAGAGCTGGTTCGCGTAGGCCTGTGAGAACGCGATGCCGTCGGCGACGAGCGCGTCGAGGTGGGGCGTTTCGTAAAACAGCTCGTCGGGTCTGGCTTCGGTGAAATGGCGAGCGAAGCCGCCGATGTCCGTGATACCCAGGTCATCGGCGAGGATGAAGACGATGTTGGGTGGTCCTTCGCGTGCTGCTGGCTCGGCGTGCGTCACGTCCGCCAACGCGAGGCCGAGGAGGGCGCCGAGGAACAACGGCCCGTGGAAAAAGCCTTCCATGGTCATCACGACGGTCACTTGTCGGAGGAGATGGCAATTGCTTCGACGACGGTTTTCTGACCCATTGGCTTCTTTTCGGGAAAGGGGCCGTCTACACCTCCCGCAGGCCATGTCTCCGGGTCGGCGTAAAGACCGTCGTCGCCGAACTCTTTCTGGAGCTTGGCGATCTCGGCTTTCAGTTCCTCGAACACCGCTGCCACCTCGGGCTTCGTCGCCTCGGCAGGATCAAAGAGCAGATTGTGCTGCTCGGTAGGGTCGCTTCGCAGATCAAAAAGCTCCCAGGCGTCTTTCTTCCAATAGTGAATGAGCTTATGCGTTGCCGTGCGCACACCCAGATGAGCCCGCGTGTTGTGGTGGCCGGGGTCGTGGTAGTAGCGGTAGTAGACACTTGTTCGCCAGTCGGCGGGCTTCTCGCCTCGCAGGAGCGGCGCGAGGCTTCTCCCCTGCATGGAGTCTGGGATGGGAAGGCCCGCCAGGTCGAGGAACGTGGGCGCCAAGTCGATGTTGGCCACAAACGCGTCGGGTGTGCTGCCCGCCTTGATCCCTGGGCCACGGGCGATGAGCGGAACCCGCAGGCCGGGCTCGTACATGAACCGCTTGTCGTAGAGGCCGAGCTCGCCGAGGTACCAGCCGTTGTCGGCCGAGTACATCACGATCGTGTTGTCCGCGAGTCCTTTCGCGTCGAGGTAGTCGAGGAGCTTGCCGACGTTGTCATCAACGCCCTGCACACACGCCAAATAATCCTGCATGTACCGCTGGTACTTCCACTTCAGGAGCGCCGTGCCCGCGAGCCCAGTCGGAGGATCCATCTTGAGGTCCTCACGTTCGAGGTCGTGGGCGATGGTCTGGCGGTTCTGAGGAAGGGCAGCGGGCCGAGTGGCGTAGTCATCGTGGAGTGTGGGCGGCTCCGGGATCACCGCGTCTTTGAATTGTGCTGCGTTGCGTTCATCCGGCTCCCACCGGCGATGGGGAGCCTTCTGGTGAACCATGAGAAAGAACGGCTGGTCTGCAGGACGGGTTTCGAGAAACTCGATCGCCAGGTCGCCCGTGATATCGGTGCAGTGGCCCTCGATCGTGAGCATGCGGCCCGGCACAAGGAATTTGGGATTCCAGTAGCCACCCTGGCCGGGCAGGATCACCCAGCGGTCGAAGCCAGTGGGGTCACACCCGAGATGCCACTTGCCGACGATGCCCGTGTGGTAGCCGGCAGCCTGGAGATGCTTCGCGAAATGGTCGCGGGAGTTGTCGAAACGATTGAATACGGGAACGCCGTTCTTGTGGGAGTACTGGCCCGTGAGGAGCGTGGCCCGGCTGGGCGTGCAGACGGAGTTCGTGACGAAGGAATTCGTGAATCGTGTCCCGGCTTCCGCAAGCCGGTCGAGGTGAGGCGTTTGGTTGACCTTTGATCCGTAGGCCGAGATTGCGTGCTCGGCGTGATCGTCGGAGAACATGAAGATGATGTTGGGGCGCGAAGGCGTCTCGGCGAGCGCAAACGAGGGCAGGAGGCATGCCGCGAGCGCAAGAAGGAAACGGTAATGCATCGAGACAACCTCTTGGCTGACAGAACTGATGGAGACTCTTGATTGTTTCCGACCGGCATCCGCGTGTCAAAAACCGGACGCGATGTCACGCCTCATGGAGCGGTGCTGGCCCGCGTGCCCGCCCGTGGCGGTTCGAGGATGCCCCGCACCCGGGGCCAGGGGAGCAGGGTCTCGCGGAATGGAAATGGGGACGGGAGCCGTCGCCTCGGGCACGTCGTCAGCCAGTCGCGTTCGTTTGGCTACGATCTTTGCATGGAAGCAAGCGACATGGCCGAAATGCCCTGGTATCGTCGCCCGCGCGCGGCTCAGCTCGTCGCGGTCGGGATCATCCTGCTTGCCAGTGGCGTGGCCCATGGGTCGGCTCAACTGCTGCTCGGCGGTCCTTGGGAGGGAGCTATCACGTGGCGAAAGCCGATCCTGTTCGGGATTTCAGGTGGCCTGACGAGCTTCTCCTTGGGCTGGGTGTGGACGGCGCTGCCGCAGCGGCGTGGTGACCGCTGGCTTGCGGCGGCAACAGCCTGGGCGCTCTTGGTCGAGGTGTTCCTTATTGATCTGCAGCGGTGGCGAGGCGTGGCCAGCCACTTCAATCGTGATACGCCGCTCGACTCGTGGCTCTACGACGTGATGGGAGGGCTCATCCTCTTTGTGTCCCTGGTGATCGCCGACCTTACCGTGCGGCTGTTTCGCTGCAACTCCGCGATGCCCTCCGACATGCTCCTCGCCGCCCAGGCTGGCATGGTGTTTCTCGTGATCTCGTGTGGGCTCGGGATCTGGATCAGCGTCTACGGTGACCTTCGTGTGGCTCAAGGCCTCGATCCCGAGCGGTATGGCGCCGCGGGTGTGCCCAAGTTTCCACACGGCGCAGTGATCCATGCGATCCAGTGGCTTCCCGTGATCGCATGGGCCGGCCGCCGCGCGGGAGTGTTGATACGATCCCGGACGTGGCTTGTCGGAATGGCGGCGGCAGGGACAGCTGCGATTCTCGCCTACGCACTGCTTCAAACAGCGGCCGGTCGCTCTCGGTTCGACGCTCCCGTGGAATCTCTTGGCGTACTCGTGCTTGGCATCGCATGCATCGCGGCCCCGGTCGCAATCATCGCCCGTGTTGCGATCGCAACACGGTTGGCGAGGTGATGAGGCAGAAACGCCGCGCCCCGCCCTGAAACTTCTGGCACAATGAATCCATGCCAATCGACTTCGCGACCGTTGAAAAACTTTTTCGTGTGAAAGCCGGGACGACGTTTCGCCTTGCCGACCATGATCCCGCGTGGGCCGGTGATGACCAGATTCCGGAGAAGATGCGGAAGGAACGGGCCAAGGAGATGCTCGAGGCGAGCCGCGAGGAGCTCGCCGCCACGCAGGAACTGCTCTATGCCGCCGACACGTGGAGCATGCTGGTCATCTTCCAGGCGATGGATGCGGCCGGGAAAGACGGAGCCATCAAGCATGTGATGAGCGGCGTCAACCCTCAGGGCGTCGAGGTGACCAGCTTCAAGCACCCGTCGGCCGAGGATCTCGACCACACGTTCCTCTGGCGATGCATGAAGCGGCTTCCTGAGCGGGGGCGGATCGGGATCTTCAATCGCTCCTATTACGAGGAGGTGCTCATCGTTCGCGTCCACCCGCCGTTGCTCGGTGCCCAGCGGATTCCCGGCATAACGCCCTGCCAGAAGACCTGGCGGCATCGTTTCGACGACATCAATGCCTTTGAGGAGCATCTTGCCCGCAACGGAACGGCCATCGTGAAGTTCTTCCTCAACATTTCTCGGGATGAACAGAAGAAGCGATTTCTTGACCGGATCGACGAGCCCGAGAAGCACTGGAAATTTTCGGAATCGGATGTGGCTGAACGGGGTTATTGGGACGAATACATGAAGGCCTATGAAGAGGCGATCAGCGAGACGAGCACCACGCACGCCCCGTGGTACGTCATCCCGGCCGACAGAAAATGGGTCAGCCGGGCCGCGGTTGGGGCCGTCCTGGCCGGCACGATCCGCCAGCTCGGCCTCCAGTGGCCAGTGGTCGATGATGCGAAACGTCGGCAGATCGCGGAAGCCCGCCGGACGCTCGAGAACGAGTGACGCCCGCGTCGATGGAGGAAACAGCACCGTCACCCGTGCAGGCGCAGCCGAAACATTGCACCGCCTGCTACAATGCCGGGCGTCAGGAGAGAGCCCTCTCGAGGGGCCGCCGAAGGCTGAACGCTCAGGCAAAAGAACTGACGACACATTCTGTTGGAGAGTGACGCGGAGCCTCTTGAGGTTTGAAGAATCCATTCACGTGCTTGCGTCGCTCCGCGACGGGGAGTGCGGGTGAAAACCGGCGAATGGCATTTCAAAACACCAAAAAGGGTTGCGCGTCCACCGAAGGGGCAACCCGTGAGCTTGGGCTCACGGCGAATCTCTCAGGTTCCAGGACAACAGGGTTCCGGGTGGCAGCCTCGCGCTGACACCGTCGATGAAGGAGCCCGCGCATGTCCGACGTTGCCATCTCGCCTCCGGCCTCTGGCCCTCGTTCCAGCCGCCACCCCGCAAACCTTGACGGCGCCTCCGCGCAGCCCACGGCCGCCCACTCCCTCGCCGAACCCGCCGACTTTGCGACGCGGCACATCGGCCTCACGCCGTCGGACGAGGCGACGATGCTCGCCGCTGTCGGCAGTGAATCGCTTGATGTGCTCATGGACGAGATCGTGCCCGCGGGCATCCGTCGCTCGAGCGCGATGCGGCTGCCCCCCGCGGTCTCGGAGGCAGGGGCTCTCGACGAGCTCAGAGTGATCGCCTCGCGGAACCGGGTCTTCAAAAGCTTCATCGGCCAGGGCTACTCCGGCACCCGAACGCCTGGGGTCATCCTTCGCAACGTGCTCGAGAACCCAGCCTGGTACACCGCCTACACGCCCTACCAGGCAGAGATCTCCCAGGGCCGCATGGAGGCGCTGGTCACGTTTCAGACGATGGTCTGCGACCTCACCGGCATGCCGATTGCCAACGCGTCGCTCCTCGATGAGGCAACGGCAGCCGCCGAGGCCATGACGCTTGCCCGCCGCGTGGCCTCGAGCGATAGCCGGCGGTTTCTTGTTGATCACCGGTGCCATCCGCAGACGATCGAGGTGCTTGCAACTCGAGCAGAGCCACTGGGCATCGATCTCGTCGTGGGAGACATTCGCGACCTCGTGGCCGGAGGCGATTGCTTCGGTGTCCTCGTGCAATACCCGACGACCGATGGCGCCGTGCCCGACTGGCGGGATCTCGCCGAGACCGTGCATGCCGAGCAGGCGTTCCTCTGCGTGGCCAGCGACCTTCTCGCCCTGACACTGCTCGTGCCACCCGGAGAGTGGGGCGCCGATGTTGTCGTGGGATCGACCCAGCGGTTCGGCATGCCGATGGGCTGTGGAGGGCCGCATGCCGCGTTCTTCGCCTGCCGCGACGCGGCAAAGCGGTCGATGCCGGGCCGGCTCGTCGGGGTGAGCGTGGACGCAACTGGCCGCCCGGCGTACCGGCTTGCGCTCCAGACCCGCGAGCAGCACATCCGCCGCGAGAAAGCGACCTCCAACATCTGCACCGCCCAGGTGCTGCCGGCGGTCGTGGCCTCCATGTATGCGGTCTATCATGGGCCCGAAGGGCTTGCGCGGATCGCACGGCGGGTGACGGGGCTCACCGCGATACTTGCGGCGGGGCTGCGGGCTCTCGGCGCTCGCATTGTCAACGAGCATGCGTTCGACACGCTCGCGCTGGCTCCAGGAGACCGCACGACCACGATCCTCGAACGGGCCAGCCACGATGGGCTGAATCTCCGCAGGCTCGATGCCGTCACTCTCGGCATCTCCCTCGACGAAACGACACAGCCAGCCGATGTCGTGCGGCTCTGGGAAGTCTTTGCAGAGCCTGGCCAGCAGCTCCCGGAGTTTGCAGCCTGCGAGAACACAGCCACGCCCCTCATTCCGGCATCGCTTCGGAGGAAGACACCGTTCCTCGAGCACCCGGTCTTCCACTCGCACCGCAGTGAGACGGCAATGCTCCGCTATCTCCGTGAGCTGGCCGACCGCGATCTCGCCCTTGACCGGTCGATGATTCCGCTCGGGAGCTGCACAATGAAGCTCAATGCGACGAGCGAGATGATCCCGATCACATGGCCCGAGTTTGCCGACATCCACCCCTTCGCGCCGGCTGACCAGCGTGAGGGATACGCGATCCTCGAGAAGCAGCTCGTTGCGTGGCTCGCCGCGGCCACGGGGTACACCGGCATCAGCCTTCAGCCCAACGCCGGGAGCCAGGGCGAGTATGCCGGGCTCTTGGCGATCCGGGCATGGCAGCGATCCCGTGGCCAGGGTCACCGCGACATCTGCCTGATTCCTTCGTCGGCCCACGGCACGAACCCCGCCAGCGCCCACATGGTGGGCATGGAGGTTGTCGTCACTGGCTGTGATGCAGACGGCAACGTGGACATGGTCGAGCTTGCGGCCACGTGTCGGAAATATGACGACCGGCTTGCCGCGGTGATGATCACCTACCCGAGCACGCACGGCGTGTTCGAGACAGAGGTGAGGCGGCTGTGCGAGATCGTCCATGCCCACGGTGGCCGCGTCTATGTCGATGGCGCCAACATGAACGCGCTGGTGGGGCTGGCTGCGCCGGGCGAATTTGGCGGAGACGTCAGCCATCTGAATCTTCACAAGACGTTTTGCATTCCGCACGGCGGCGGCGGCCCTGGAGTCGGGCCGGTCTGCGTTGTCGAGGATCTTGTCTCATTCCTTCCGGGACATGCGGCCGGTGGCATGCCGGATCGGCCGGTGGGTGCTGTCTCGGCCGCACCGCTGGGCAACGCGTCGGTGCTCCCCATCTCGTGGATGTACTGCCGCATGATGGGGGCCGACGGGCTCGTGCATGCGACGTCCGCGGCGATCCTGTCGGCGAACTACGTGAGCGTGCGGCTCCGGGATCATTTCCCCACGCTCTACTGTGGACCAGGCGGCCGTGTCGCCCACGAGTGCATCCTCGATCTACGGCCGCTCGAGAAATCCGCCGGTGTTTCGGCCGAGGACGTGGCCAAGCGTCTCATCGACTACGGCCTTCACGCACCGACGCTGAGCTTTCCGGTGCCCGGCACGCTCATGGTGGAGCCGACCGAGAGCGAAGACCTCGCCGAACTCGATCGCTTCATCGAGGCGATGATCGCGATCCGCGACGAGATCCGTCGGATCGAGGCAGGCCAGTGGCCACGGGATGACAATCCGCTCGTGCACGCCCCTCACACCGCCGCATGCGTGGCGTCGAGCGACTGGAATCGACCCTACTCCCGTGAGCAGGCGGCGTTTCCCGTGGCTTCGCTCGAGCGGCGGAAGTACTGGTCGCCTGTGGGCCGTGTGAACAATGTCCACGGCGATCGCAACCTGTTCTGTAGCTGTGTGCCGGTCGAGGCATGGGCTGAGCCTGCTTCGAGGCCATGAGCTGGAGTCGGTCGCGATTGGCCGCGGCAGGCGTGATGCAGTAGGCTTTCGGCCCATGACAATAAAGGCACAGGAGTCCTGGGGCTCTCGGATCGGTGTGATCCTCGCCGTGGCTGGCAGCGCTGTGGGCCTTGGCAACTTTATCCGCTTCCCGGGCCAGGCGGCCCAGTTCGGGGGCGGGGCCTTCATGATCGCCTACGCGATCTCGTTTCTCATCATCGGTCTGCCGATTGGGTGGGCCGAGTGGACGATGGGCCGCTATGCAGGACAGCGCGGCTACAACTCTGCCGCCGGTGTTTTCCACTGCCTCGTGCCCTGGCGGGGCAGCAAGTATGTCGGGGTGCTCGGGGCGATCATTCCACTCGTCATCTTCATGTACTACGTGGTGATCGAAGCATGGGCGCTGGGCTATACGGTGCGGTTCGTGCGAGCGATGGTGGATCCGACGTTGCAGTTCGCGAAGATGGAGGACTCGCAAGCTTTCTTTGGGGCGTTCGTCGGCAAAGGCGGGGACGGTGCCGCGCTCCAGTGGAGCTTTGATTCGCTGTTGCCGTGGCTCCTCGTCGTGTTCGCTCTCAATCTCTATCTCATTTATCGCGGCATCTCGGCAGGGATCGAAACGGTCTGCCGGATCGGGATGCCGATTCTCATCGTGCTCGCCTTCGTCGTGCTCGTGCGGGTGCTCACCCTCGGGACGCCTGATCCCGCAAAGCCCGACTGGAATGTGTCGACGGGCCTCGGCTACATGTGGAATCCGGGGAAGACGGTCGTGGTCGATCCCGATGGCAAGAAGCGCACGCAGATCGTGGACAGTGACCCGGACCGTCAGCAGGCGAGGGCTGAAGAGCTCGCTGCGGCCACGCCGGGCGCGCGGGTCGAGCGTCAGAGTGTGCTCGCCCAGCTCGCGAATCCAGACCTCTGGCTCGCGGCGGCCGGGCAGATTTTCTTTTCGCTTTCGGTTGGCTTTGGGGTGATCCTCGTCTATGCCAGCTACATCGGGCCGAAGGATGACATCGTGCTCAGCGGCCTCACGGCGAGTGCTACCAACGAGTTCTGCGAGGTGGCCTTGGGCGGGCTCATCACGTTGCCGGCTGCGGTTGCATTCCTTGGGGTGGCGAGTGTGGCGGGGCAGGGCACCTTCGGCCTCGGCTTCAACGTGCTGCCCTTGGTATTTAGCGCAATGCCGGCCGGAAGCCTCTTCGGGGCGTTGTTCTTCCTCGTTCTGTTCATCGCGGCGCTCACGAGCACGCTGTCGATGCTTCAGCCGGGGATTGCGCTTCTCGAGGAAGCCCTCGGAATCGGTCGCAAGGGTTCCGTCGGGCTGCTCGGCACGTTGACGGCGCTGGGTGTCGGCTTCATCTCGTGGTTCACCAAAGATCTGAAGGCCCTCGACACGCTCGACTTCTGGGTGGGGACCTTTCTCATCTTCACGCTGGCAACCATCCAAGTCATCCTGTTCGGATGGGTCTTCGGAATCGACAAAGGATGGGAGGAGCTCCACCGCGGAGCGGCTTTCCGGATACCTCGTTTTTTTCGGCCGGTGTTTCAGTATGTGTGCCCGGTGTTCCTCCTGACGATCTTTGGCCTCTGGCTCCTCAAGAATGTCGTTGGCTGGGATCCGGTCTCCGGAACAGTCAGTGAGAGCAGCCACGTCGCCGCGCTCTTCACGCACCGAGACCCGGTTGCCTGGATGTGTATCGCCTTGGTGGCGACGGTGGCCGTGGGGCTCGCTGCCACGATTGCGGGCTCAAAGCGGTATCGAGACGACATTTCATCCTGAGGCACGAACCCCATGCAACCAGCTGGCTTTCTCGTGATGGTCCTGTCGGTCGGCACGGTGACCGTTCTCTTTGCCTGGTGCGTGTGGCAGGTCCTCACGCAACCAGCCGCCGAGATGGAGCACCTCCACGGCACAGAGCTTCAGACGCCCGATATCGAGCGGCCGTGACCTACGCCGCCGCCCGCTTTGGAATCGCGACCGTGGGGGCGTCCGCAGTGCTTCGGAAGGCGCTGATGTCAGGGCGACGAACGGCCGAAAGGTACGACGCCGAGCCGCCAGGCCAGAGGACGTGGTTTCGCCCCGAGGCGTGGACATACCAGCTTCCACACGGGGCCACCGAGGCGCCACCGGTGCCACGCACTGGGCCGTTCCGCCAGACGCTCCGGTCGAATCGTTCATCGAGTGAAGCGTTGAATGTGGTCTGGGCCTCTGCCGTCACTTCGACCGAGGGAAGATCGCCCCGCTCGAGCCAGCCAAGGCATTGGAGCACGTAATTCACCTGCGCCTCGATCATGACGAGGATCGAGTTGTGGCCGAGCGCCGTGTTCGGCCCCATGAGCAGAAAGAGGTTTGGGAAGCCGGCCACCGCGATGCCGTGATAGGCCTCCGGTCCGTTCTGCCAAGCTTCGGCAAGCGACCGACCGTTGCGTCCGATGACATCGACGGCGTCGGTGATGTCGAAAGGCTTGAATCCGGTCGCCAAGACGACGACGTCGAGCGGCCGCACGATGCCGTCAATCGTGGTGACATCCCATTGGCCGATGTGGTCAATTGGCTCGGCGACGACTTCGACGTTGCCGCGGTCAACAGCCTGGTAGTAATCGTCTGACTTGAGCACCCGCTTGCAGCCGAGCGCATAGGACGGCTCGAGTTTGCACCGGAGGCGATGGTCACGAATGCACTTCAGCATGTAGGTCTTCACCTTCCGCTGCGGGTGCACGACAAGCCGCGGGGCGCGCGTGAGGGGAATCGCACGGGCCTCGGCGGCCCAGTAGAGCCACTGACGGCGGATTGCCCGCATGCCGGGCACATGGTCGTCGAGCCACCTGGCAGTTCGTGAAATTGGCCGTTCGCCTCGTGGCAGGATCCACGGTGCGGTTCGCTGGAAAACCGTGAGCCGATCAACCTTGTCGGCGATGGCAGGCACGATTTGGATGGCGCTGGCGCCTGTGCCAATCACGGCTACTCGGCGGCCCGTCAGGTCGAGATCGTGCTGCCAGCGGGCCGAGTGAAAGGCTGAGCCGGCGAAGTGATCAAGGCCGCTGATGTCAGGGACATTCGGGATGTGGATTCCGCCGACCGCCGAGACGACGACGCGTGCCGAAAATCGTCGTCCGTCGGTTGCGGTGATCTCCCAGCGGCTGGTCGCTTTGTCCCACACGAGCTGCTCAATGGCCGTGCCGAATCGCGTGATGGCGTGGATGTCGTGCTGGCCAGCGACCCGCTCGATGTAGGCGAGGATCTCGGGCTGCGAGGCATAGTCTCGCGACCAGTTCGTGTCGGTGGCGAACGAGTAGGAATAGAGACGTGAAGGCACGTCGCAGGCGCACCCTGGATAGGTGTTGTCGCGCCACGTGCCCCCGAGGGAGGAGGCTTTTTCGAGGATGGTGACGTCGTGGCGTCCCGACTCCAGGAGACGGATCGCCATCGCGATGCCGGAGAAGCCACCCCCGATGATGGCCACGCCGAGCGACTCGACCTCGCGGGCTGGCTTCACGAACCGAATGGGATCGTCGCTGGTGCTGCCAGGGCCATCGGCTGTTGCTCGAAGCCGTTCGAGGTCGGGCGATGCCAGGAGCGCCACCGACTCCGGAAGCGATCCATCGACGCCGACGAGCCCGGCGAGCGAGATGCCGCGTTCGTGCCGCGCGAGAACTGCCGCAATTGGCTCGGGCAACTCGCGGAGTCCATCCAGCCAGAGGCGTCCGCAGTGCATGGCGAGCGCTTCGGCCTGCGGCACGTCGATCGAGCGAAGGCCACCGAGCGAGAGCCCCCCCGTGTGCCGTGCCAGCGCAGTGAGCGTCGCGGGTGTTACGGTATCGAGACCATCGAGCACGAGCGTGTCGCGCAGGCTCGCGAGGGCCCACGCCGCTTCTGGATCAAGCGCCCGAAGTCCGTTGAGGTGAAGGTCGCCCTGGGTCGCTGCCAGGGCGACCGCGACCTTCGGGGCAAGCGTGGTGAGCCCGCGGAGAGAGAGCCCGCCACGATGGTACGCGAGTCGCTTCGCTGTCGGTTCGTCGAGCGATTCGACTCCATCCAGAAAGAGCCAGTCGCAGTGTCTGCCGAGCTCGCGGGCAACGGGGGGAGAAAGCGAACGGAGCCCGCTGAGCGACAGTGTGCCCGCGTGAAACGAGAGCTCGCAGCCGGCTCCCGGATCGAGGTCGGTCACATAAGGCAGGGCCAGGAATCCGACGGGATTGGCGGCCGCCTCGGCGACGGCGCGGGCGATACTGGTCGCGGAATCGCGAGAGGAATGAGGGGTGGGATTCGTCATGGCGGGGCGACGGTAGCGGTTGGAGCGAGACCGAGCCAGATTGGGTGTCGGTGATTCTCGAGCTCAAGGCTTGCTCCACGGAATTACCTGGATTGCCTGCGTTGCCCGACATGCCCGCAGGGCTTGCGAAGGAGGCGACGCGAGCTGGAGGCGCAGACCCTTCCGAAGTTCAGATTCCCAAGTCGGTACACTCCGAACGCGTGTATTCCGGACATTTAGGTCGCGAGGTTCGTATGGCCTTCGTCGTGATTGCGGTCGTGGCGATCGTTGCGTCGGGGCTGACCTTCTTCTCGGGGTTTGGTCTCGGCACGCTCCTGCTCCCCGCGTTCGCCCTGTTCGTACCGGTGGATCAGGCCGTGGCCATGACGGCCGTCGTTCACTTCTTGAACAGTCTGTTCAAGATCGCGATTGTCGGTCGGCATGCCGACCGCGACACGCTCGTCCGCTTCGGCCTGCCAGCGATCGTGGCAGCCATCATGGGAGCATGGCTGCTCGGTCAGCTCTCGAGAGCCCAGCCGCTTTTCTCGTATGAGGTGTTGGGCCGCTCCGTTGATGTCGTGCCCATGAAGCTCGCGGTGGGTGTGTTGCTCTCGCTCTTCGCCATGATCGAAGTGCTGCCCCGGTTTCGCGGACTGGCCTTCCCCAAGCGATTCATGCCGCTCGGCGGATTCCTGAGTGGGTTTTTCGGTGGGCTCTCCGGCATGCAGGGGGCCTTGCGGGCGGCCTTCCTCGCGCGGGCTGGCCTTTCGGCCGAGGCATTTGTGGCCACGAGTGGCGTGATTGCCTGTCTCGTAGACGTCTCACGTCTTGGCGTCTACGCGGGGAGGCTCGCAGAAGTGCGACACGAACTCGACTGGCCGCTGGTCGCCGTGGCGGTCGCCGCCGCGCTTGCGGGGGCTCTCGCGGGGAAACGCCTTCTGGCCGGCATGACGATGGAGACGGTGCAGCGAATCGTCGCCGTCCTTCTCGTCCTCGTGGCCGTCGGCCTCATGACCGGCGTCCTTTGAGACGGTCTTGTGGCAGTCGCGGCAGACGCCGCGTGGAAGATGGCATCGGGCCCTTTGTGGCAGCGCCGCTCAGTCGATGCGGCATTGACGAACCACGTCGGGAGTCGAGGTAAAGCGGCGTTTCGTCACTGCGGATGGAATGCTATCCTGCCAGCAGAGTCCGGTTCTATCGTCCGGGTAGGTTTCACTTTCCTCGTCCTCCTCCGCGGGCCCCGAAGCTCATCGTGCCTTCGGGCAGTCAGCCCGAAGCAAAGAGGAATTCTCACGAACGAGCCGCACCCATGGCCATCCTGCAACGTGCAGCCAAGAGTCTCGCGTCGACATTCACAGCGTTGACGCGCCGGTGCTATGTCTACGACCGTAAGCGTTATGCGCACCACGCGGTTTCGTTTGCCCAAGAGGGCGAAGATTGCCTTCTCGAGCGGTTGCTCGCAGGGAAGCACGATGGTTTCTATGTCGATGTGGGTGCCCATCATCCGCAGCGGTTCTCCAATACGTATCGCTTCTATTTGCGGGGCTGGCGGGGAATCAACATCGATCCCCTTCCAGGAACCAAAAAGCGTTTCGACAGGCTCCGCCCTCGTGATACGACCATCGAGTGTGGCATCGCGGAGCGCACGGGTGAACTCCTCTACTACCAGTTCGACGAGGGGGCCTTGAACACCTTCGACGAAGACCTTGCCCGATCCAGAGCGTCGCCGCCGGTCACAACGACCCGCGTGACAACGCTCCCGCTGGCTCATGTTCTTCGGCAGCATGTGACGGTTGGACATCCGATTGACTTTCTCAGCATTGATGTTGAAGGCTTCGACCTCGAAGTCCTTCGCTCGAATGACTGGAGCCAGTTTCGGCCGACCTACGTTCTTGCCGAGGTGCTCAATGTGGCGGACCTCGGCACATTGTGTCACTCGCCCGTCGTCGCATTCATGGACACATGCGGATATCGTCCGATCGCTCGCACGCTCAACACGGTCTTTTTCCGTGACGTGCGTCCGCACGCACTCTGACGATCTCAATCTCGACCTTCGGAAGGCAGGCATCGGTGGCTCACCTCGGACCCCCGATTGCGATCTTCGCCTACCGCCGGCCAGATCATGTGCGGCGGCTCTTGGCGAGCCTCGCGAGCAATCCCGAAAGTGCCGACAGCCCGACCTTCATTTACTGCGATGGCCCGCGCACGATTCGCGACGAGGAGGCGGTGGAGGCCACACGCCAGGTTATTCGCACACACGCTCCTGCCCACGCGGAGATTGTAGAACACCACCAGAATCTTGGGCTCTCACGCTCGATCATCGATGGAGTGTCGACGCTCTGTGACCGCTTCGGGCGAGTCATTGTGCTTGAGGACGATCTCGTGCTGTCGCCGGCCGTGCTCGGGTACTTTCGTGCGGCGCTAGAATGCTATGCCCACGATGACCGTGTCATGCATGTTTCAGCCTACGTCTTTCCCGTGGAGAAACCGCTCCCTGAAACGTTCTTCTATCGTGGGACGAGTTGCTGGGGATGGGCTACCTGGGCGCGGGCGTGGCGGCACTTCAGTACGAATGGCTTGTGGCTACGACGGGAGATCGTTCGTCGTCGGCTTGTGCCATGCTTCGAAGTGGAAGGAGCCTACCCCTACCTGCAAATGCTCGATGACCAGATCATGGGCCGAAACGACTCGTGGGCCGTGCGCTGGCACGCGTCGGTGCTCTTGCGCGATGGGCTTAGCCTCCATCCGGGCCGGTCGCTCGCGGCGAACACGGGATTCGACAACAGTGGTGAGCACTGCAAGCAATCTGATGTGTTCGCGACGCACCTGGCGGAGACTGCCCCGGCCGTGAGACCCATTCCGGTCGAGGAAGATTCCGACGCGCTGGCTGCAATCCGGGAGTATTTTCGTGGCACCGTGCTTGTCCGCAGCGGTTCCGAGCCGTCGCGGGGGAGCAGGAGGCGTTCGCTTCGGCGTGTGCTGCGTCGGGTGCTTTGCAGGATCAAAGCGGAGTGTTTCGGCCGATGGGGACCATAGCCGTTTCAGGCCAAGGGCATGACAGCGGCGAAGGTATGCGGTCGTGAAGTAGTGGCGGCCGGACTCGAACCGGCGACCCCCGGCTTATGAAGCCGGTGCTCTAACCAACTGAGCTACGCCACCATGAGTCTGGAAATATAGCCCACGTCGCCCGCGCCGTCAGCAGGTGATCGCCTGCCGCGGCATTCGGCCTTCACACGGCGTGCGTCGGGGCGATGAGAATCACCGCACGCTGGCCGTCGCTATGCCAGGGATCACCCGTCAGGTTCCGTCGTGGGGCGTCGCGACTGCTCGCCCCCACGCCCCCCACATATCCCGCCGCTGTCACGCGGCCAGCAAGCGACAGATCCTCGATGCAATAGTCGCGGGATTCGTCCACGTCGGGATCGATCCGGTGGGTCGTAAGATTCCAGGCATGCCGCGTGAACCGAACGCCGATGTCGCGGCTCACCTGGCCGACCCACACCGGCCGCCCCTTGAACGCGAGCGTCGAGAGCCACAGCCGAAGGTGAATCCGCTCGTTGATCGAATGCCGCGTCCGCTGGAGGGCGAGGTCCTGCGTTCGGCCGAAGAGCCAGAGGCCACTTACTGGGGAATAGCGGTAGTTCGACCCGAACAGAAACGCCTTCACGGTTTTCCAGCAGGTCGCCAGCGTGATCGTCTCGCTCTCATCCCACCGGGCCGCGAAGCCCCCCAGGATCGTTGCGAACTCCCCGATCACAACGAGATTCACGGGGTCACCATGTTTCACGCTCGACGCATTGGTTGTTGTGGCGGGCATGGCCTCGAGCCTTGCGACGAGACTCACGAGCGAAACCTCCTCGACCGAATCAGCGGGCACGATCGCCTCAAAATCCTTGTGGAGGTAGTCGGCTGTGATACCCGGCACCGGCATCGTGAAGGTCAGATCAACCACGGGGTTCGGGGCGGCGGCACGGGCAAGAACCGCGTCGTCGTCGATCGGGCCGACCCGGTCGACCGCCGCGCCGATGTCGCCGGCTGGCACAAGCCGCACATGCACGACCTTCGTCCCGAGATCGAGCGTGGTGAACACGAGGCCCTCGGCCACGGCTCCCGCCGCCACAGGGGCGAGGCGAAAGCCACGGTCGCGAAAGAGGTCATCCATCCGCAGATTCGCCCAGTGCGCCGTGATGAGCTTAAATGGCACGAGCAGCAAGAGCGGCAGAAACATCCATCCGAGCGCCCCAAACGCCGAGAGTCGTCGCACGATCGAGAAGTGAACCGCTGCCGCTGCCTCGAGCGGCGTGAAGTACCGCGGGTCGATCCCCACGAGCTGAAGCCGGAGCGGTTCAGGCGAACGATTCTCAACCCGGACGAACACGGGTTGAATGCCGCGGCGCCCGAGGTCGACGCCGAAAAGCCGTCGGCTCTCCGCGGACGAGAGCACCGCCACCGTGACCCTGGCCCGTGGATCCTCCTGCGTCTGGGCGCGGTCCCGAAAATCCTCGACGTGCGTATCAGGTTCGTACGGAGTGACGACGAGTCGCCACAGCCGATGGAGCAAACGGTGGACCATGTGATGCGCGTCCTTGGATGGGGCCGATTCCCAGGCTCACGGGGCTCATAAAAAAGGCGGCCCGGGAATGCTCATCCCCGGGCCGCCTCGGAATGTCTTTCCAGTCACCGACGCCCACCGGCCAACGGCACGACCAGAAACGTGCGAGGGCTCAATCAGCCTCAACGAGCTTGCTGGAGTCCTCGACGATGGCGTCGATGGTTTCGCAGCAGAGGGCATCCTTGACGAGCGCGTGGTTCGCCTTGACCGTGCCGCCCTTGTAGCAGATCACGGTCACGTCAGCCTCCGGGGCGATCTTGAAATCGGGTGGCCCGTTCTCGGATTCCTCAGGCACGACGAATGCGACCCGCTTGATGCCGTGCTCAGCAACAAAATCGGTAGCGGTCTTCTTCAGGCTCTCGGCGTCGGGGCCGATCATGTTGACGAACGCGGTGAGCTTGTCGTCGGAATGCTCTACGAGCTCCTCGTCAATTTTCTCGAGAAGCTTGGCGAGCTTCGCGTCGGCAGTACGGGCGAACACCATTACGACCGGCCGTTGCCCCATCTTGCAGCGATAGCAGAGCGTCTTGCCGTCCGCCACGCCGTCGTCGGGATTGCCCGTGACCTTCGTCACCGTGTAGGCACCGACCGTCTCGCCTACCTGAGGGCCGCTGGCCATCTCGGCCGAGGCGGTTGCCGTCACGCAGAGAACGATCGCCGCCACGAAGCCTGTTGCCTGGAACATGCGCATCACTCGATACTCCTATGAAGGAAGGACTGCCGTGAGAAGGGAAGGAACACGGCCACATCGGCGCGTGTGCCACGGCTGGTTTTCTTGCAGACAAGAGACTACCGCCGGTACGATACCGGAGGCAATCAATCGGGTAGCGAGCAGCTTTTCTCGCCTGCCCCCGAAGCATAACCGCCTACGAGGAGAGATCGCATGGCTACCGTCACCGCCCCACGCAAGGCCGCTGGGCCGCAGATTCGTCAGACTCAGCTCTTCATTGACGGGCAGTGGACGCCTGCCAAAAGCGGCAAAACCTTTGAGACGATCAACCCGGCCACCGAAGAGGTCATTGCCCAGGTCGCGGAGGCTGATGCCGCCGACGTTGAGTTGGCGGTGCGTGCGGCCCGCAAGGCGTTTGATGAAGGACCGTGGCCGCGGATGAATGCCCGCGAGCGAGGCCGCATCATGATGCGGCTGGCGGATCTCATCGAGGCTGAGATCGACGAGCTTGCCGCGCTCGAGTCGCTGGACAACGGGAAGCCCGTGAGCGAGGCGAGGCTCGGCGACATCCCGCTGGCCATCGAGGTGCTCCGGTATTACGCCGGCTGGGCCGACAAGATCCAGGGCCAGACGATCCCGATCAACGGCAACTATTTTTGCTATACGCGACGAGAGCCGGTGGGCGTTGCGGGCCAGATCATTCCGTGGAATTTCCCGATCCTCATGGTGTCGTGGAAATGGGGGCCGGCGCTCGCGGCTGGCTGCACGATCGTGATGAAGCCCGCCGAGCAGACGCCGCTGACGGCGCTTCGGCTCGCGCGACTCGCTCAAGAAGCAGGCGTGCCCGACGGCGTGATCAATGTCGTGCCGGGCTTCGGGCCCACCGCCGGCGCGGCGATCGTGAAGCACCCCGGCATCGACAAGGTGGCATTCACGGGCTCGGGTGAGACCGCGCAGATCATCATGCGTCAGGCCGCCGACCAGCTCAAACGACTCACGTTCGAGCTGGGTGGCAAGAGTCCGAATATCGTGTTTGCCGACGCCGACCTCGACGCGGCTGCCGCTGGGGCTCATGTGGGCATCTATCTCAATCAGGGTCAGTGCTGCTGTGCGGGCTCGCGACTCTTCGTCGAGGACAAGATCCACGCCGCGTTCGTCGAGCGGGTCGTCCAACAGGCCAAGGGCCGCCGGGTGGGCGATCCCTCCGATCCTTCCACGCAGCAGGGGCCGCAGATCGACAAGGCCCAGTTCGACAAGATCATGGGGTACATCACATCGGGCCAGAAGGAAGGGGCCACGCTCGCCACCGGTGGTAGCCGTGTGGGCGACCGCGGCTTCTTCATCGAGCCGACCGTGTTCACGAACGTGAAGGACGAGATGGCGATCGCCCGCGAGGAGATTTTTGGGCCGGTACTCTCGGTATTGAAGTTTTCCGATGTGGACGAGCTTGTGAAGCGGGCCAACGCGACGAATTTTGGGTTGGCGGCCGCCGTCTGGACCCGCGACGTTGCCCGGGCGCACGACGTGGCCAAGCGTCTCCGGGCCGGAACCGTGTGGGTCAACTGCTACGACGTCTTTGATCCGGCCGCACCATTCGGCGGCTTCAAGCAGTCGGGCTTCGGTCGCGAGCTTGGGGAGAAGGGTCTCGACCCATACCTCGAGCACAAGACCGTCACTGTGAGCCTGTCGTGAACACGTCCATCCTGTGAGGTTCCCCACCATGGGCAGAGTCAAGACGGGCGGCGGCTGGCGGGCCGTTCTCTACACGTTCAAGAAGGCTCGTGAGGTCGGTGGCCTCTGGGCCCTCTGGAAGGCGATGCGGTCGAAGAACGCCTGCAAGACATGTGCACTCGGCATGGGGGGCCAGGCTGGCGGCATGGTCAATGAGGCGGGCCACTTTCCTGAGGTCTGCAAGAAATCGTTTCAGGCGATGGTCGCCGACATGCAGGGAGCGGTGAAGCCGACTTTTTTTGAGACCTATTCGGTCCCGCAGCTCCGAAGGTTTTCGCCCCGAGAGATGGAGCATTCCGGCCGGCTCGTTCAGCCGGTGATTCTCGAAAAGGGCTCGCAGCACTACCGGCCGATCGAATGGGCCGAGGCGATGGAGCGAATCGCGGCCAAGCTGCGAGATTCAAAACCCGACGAGAGTTTCTTCTACTTCAGCGGTCGTTCCAGCAATGAAGCCGGGTTTCTGCTCCAGCTTTTCGCTCGGCTCTACGGCACAAACCACGTCAATAACTGTTCGTACTACTGCCACCAGGCCAGCGGCGTAGGCCTCGCTACCGTCATCGGCACGGGCGCGGGCACGATCCAACTCGACGACATGGAGAAGTCCGATCTGGTCATGCTCATCGGGGGCAATCCCGCGAGTAATCACCCGCGGATGATGCGGACGCTCATGATGGTTCGCCGCAAGGGCGGCAAAGTGATCGTCGTCAATCCAATCATCGAGACGGGCCTCGTCAACTTCTCGGTGCCAAGCGATCCATGGGCGCTGTTTTTTGGGGCCGAGATTGCGAGCACCTACGTGCAGCCGTATGTCGGCGGCGATCTCGCGCTCGTCTACGGCCTCATGAAGCGTCTCAGGGAAATGCACGCGGCACACCCGCGGAATGCGGCCGGCGACCTCATCATTGACGAGGCCTTTCTTGCTGAACGCTGTACCGGGTGGCCAGAGCTCGCGTCACGCCTTGATGCGATGTCGTGGGACGAGGTCATCGCGAAGAGCGGCGTGTCGAAGCGGGAGATCGATGATCTCGCGTCGCAGTACGCCGAGAGCAAGCGGGCCGTGTTTGCCTGGACGATGGGCGTCACGCATCACCTCCACGGGGCGGCGACGGTGCAGGCCATCGCGGCACTCGCGATCATGCGTCGGATGGTGGGCCGCCCCGGCGCCGGACTCCAGCCCATCCGCGGCCACTCCAACATCCAGGGCATGGGCACCGTTGGCGTCACGCCAACGCTGAAGGCGGCCATCTTCGAGCGGCTCGAACGCCACTACGACGTCAAGCTCCCGACGATGAAGGGGTATGACACTCTCGAATGCCTCGACGCTGCGGATCAGGGCGCCATGCGGTTTGCGTTCTGCCTTGGGGGCAACCTCTGGGGCGCGAGCCCCGACGCCGCGTATACGGAACGGGCGATGTCGAAGATCGACACGGTTGTTTACCTGAGCACATCGCTCAACACCGGCCATGCCGGTGGCCTCGGCGGCGAGGAGACGATCATCCTCCCTGTCCTCGCTCGCGACGAGGAACCAGAACCTTCGACGCAGGAGAGCATGTTCAGCTACATCAGGCTCTCCGACGGCGGCCCGTCGCGGCATGTGGGCCCGCGGGCCGAGGTCGAAATCATCGCCGATCTTGCTGTTCGGGTTCTGGGCGAGGGCGGAGCGGTCAACTGGCCAGACATGGCCCACACGAGCACGATCCGCCGCGCCATCGCTGCAATTGTGCCGGGTCTCGAAGCGATAGCCGAGATTGACCGCACCAAGAAAGAGTTTTCGATTCCTGGCCGGGCGCTCGATACGCCCACCTTTCCCACCAGCGACGGCAAAGCCCATCTGGCGGTCCACGAGTTGCCTGCTGCGCCCGACGGGCTCGTGCTCATGACGATTCGCAGCGAAGGGCAGTTCAACACGGTCGTCTACGAGGAAGAGGATCTCTACCGAAACCAGACACGTCGCGACATCGTGCTCATCCATCCCGACGACATCCGACGCTTTGGCCTCACGGCCGGTAGCCGCTGTCGGATCGCCAGCTCCACCGGCGAGATGCGGGGCCAGATCGTGTCGGCCTTTGAGGAGATCCGGCCGGGCTGCGTGGCGATGTATTACCCGGAGAGCAACGTGCTCGTGCCCAAGGCCGCCGACCCACTCTCACGGACGCCCGCGTACAAGAGCATCGCCGTAACAATTGCACCAGACGACGGAATGCCTGTCCTGCGAGTCACGCCCGAGCTCGTCGCTGCCGGCACGCCACGCGACAAGATGAATCAGTGCGGGTAGCGTGACGCGGCTCGTGGTTGCCCGTGCCGTGTCGCCGGACGTTCCCGCCGAAGCAGGTCGCTTATGAAAACCTACGACCCTTCGGAGCCCCTGATCGGGCTGCATATCCCAAAAACCGGCGGCTCGAGCCTTCTGGCGGTACTCCAGGGGTGGTTTCCCGAGGGCCGACTTGTCCAGCACTATCGCGTGGCGAACGGCCCGCCGGAAAGGCATGCCCTGACGGGGGGTACCTGCGCCTACGGTCATTTCAATGCCATGCGCGGCTTCGGTGTTCGGGACTACTACCCCGACGTGCGGCAGTTGTTTTGCTTTGTGCGTGAGCCATTCGATCGTGTCTTGTCGATGTGGTGCTACGCAAACCGCAGGCAAGCGAGCGGTGATGAGCGGCGTACGCTGGCCGACCATCCAAGTTTTGAGGCATGGCTGAAACGAATGGTCGATCAAGAAGTTGCCAAGACCAATGAACGATGCATGGTCGCTCACGTGTTGGGTGTGGGCTCTGGCGTGATCGACGAGGTGCTTGAAAATGAGTTTGTCTTTGTCGGGACAATGGAACGGTTTGCGGAGTCGGTTGACTGCCTGGCAGACATCCTGGGCAAACCGAGGTCCGTCCTGGGTCATGTCAACAAGGCCGTAAGAACAGAGACCGATCTCGAGAAGTGGCGGCCGTTCTATGAGGAGCATTTCAGCCGCGACATGGAGTTGTACTCCGCTGCGTGCCGGATCAACGCGGACATGCTCGATGCATTCAATCGTGGCGAAGCGTCGCGTCGGTAGCTTTGTCAGCCTCGGCTGTCGTGATCACGGGGCGGCGGATGAGACCCACGCTCGCCGATGAGCCGCGCTACTCGAAGAGCGACTTCTGCTCGGCCGCTGCCGGGGCCTTGCGGCGGGGCTTCGTGGCCGTCGTCGCAGCTTCGGTCTCGAGCACGAGCAGGAGATCACGGGCGCGTTCGATCACCTTCGTGGGCACGCCTGCGAGCCGCGCCACATGGACGCCCCAGCTTTTGTCGGCGGCACCCGCCGTCACTTGATGGAGAAACACCAGCTCGTCGCGGTGTTGCTTGACGAGCACCTGAGCATTTCCCACGCCCGGAAGCCGCTCGAGCTCGGCGAGCTGGAGATAGTGCGTGGCAAAGAGCGTACGGCAGCCGACGCTTCCTTCAAGGTGCTCGACGACGGCCTGCGCGATGGCGAGCCCATCAAAGGTGCTCGTGCCGCGGCCCACTTCGTCGAGGATCACGAGGCTTCGCGACGTTGCGCGATTGAGGATGCGCGCGGTCTGCGCCATCTCAACAAGAAACGTGCTCGCGCCGCGGGCCAGGTCGTCGCCGGCGCCGATCCGTGCAAAGAGGCGATCCACGATGCCCACGCGGCATTTTCTGGCGGGCACAAAACTGCCTGTTTGGGCAAGCACGGCCACGAGCGCCGCCTGACGGATGAACGTGCTCTTGCCGCCCATGTTCGGACCGGTGACGAGCAGGATCGCGGGGGCGTCGCCAGTCGGCGGTGGGCCATCGGGCGGTCGCGCGGCCAGGAAAAGGTCGTTGGCCACGAGCGTGCCGGGCGGGAGCATCTCCTCAAGGACTGGATGGCGTCCGGCTTCGATATCGAGCGCACCCCCGATGGTGATCTCAGGCTGCACCCATCCGCGGCGGCGGGCGACGTCGGCGAGAGATACGAGGACATCAAGGATGGCCAGAATCCCAGACGATCGGTCGAGACGCGGCCTCTCGGTAGCCAGCGCACTTCGAAGCTCATCCAACAACACAATCTCGCGGCGGACGGCTTCTTCCTCGGCACCGAGAACCTGCCGCTGCCGCTCGTCGAGATCGGGAGTCGTGTACCGCTCGAAGTTCTTGACTGTTTGCTTGCGAACGTAGTTGGGCGGCACCTTTTCCGCATGCGACCGTCCCACCTCCAGAAAGAAACCAAAAACGCGGTTGTAGCCCACCTTGAGCGAGCTGATCCCGGTTCGCTCGATCTCCTGCGCCTGATACTGCGTGATCCACGCCTTGCCGCCGCTGGCAAGCTCGGCGAGATCGTCGAGGCGAGCGTCGAAGCCTGGCTTGATGAAGCCGCCATCGCGGGCGAAGACGGGGCAGCTCTCGCGGAGCGTGGCCGTCACGCGGGCCGCAATGTCGCTGCATGGATCAAGGGCATCGCGAAGCTCACCGAGAAGACCGCTGCACCCAGCAAGGAGGTCGAGCACATCCGGCAGGATCGTGGCAGCGTGACCGATCCGCTCGAGATCGCGCGGACCGGCGCGTCCGGTGACGACGCGGCCCACGAGCCGTTCGACGTCGCCGATGCCGGCGAGCTTGTGAGCGAGGCGATGCGCGAGAGAAGCATCCTTGACGAGGATCGCGACCGCGTCGAGCCGGTCGTCGATCGCGGCCTTGTCGACGAGCGGGGCGGAGAGCCACTCGCCGAGGAGCCGCGCTCCCATCGGCGTCTGCGTGTGATCGAGGACACCGGCGAGCGACCCCTCGCGTCGGCCCGTCGCCGTGCTCCGCACGAGCTCGAGGCTGCGGCGTGAAGCCTCGTCGATCTCCATCCGCAGGCCAGGCCGCCACGGGGCGAGCGAGTCGATGCGGCCCACGGCAGCCGGCTCGTTCTCCTCGAGGTAGGCGATGATGCCGCCAGCCGCCGCGATGCCGAGGGCGTCGTCTTCGGGCTCAAAGCCAAGCCCCTCGAGACGACGACCGCCCAGGGCTCGGCCGAGCGCTCCCTCGACGGTGGCCGGCTCAAACCACCAGTCGGGTCGGCTCGTGGTGATGCGGCTGCTTCCCGCTCCGCGGATGAGCGTCTCGACGGCATCGCGATCCCGCTCGGCACAGAGGCACTCGGCAGGATCGAGCCGTTGAAGATGGTCGGCCACGTCGTCGCGGAGAACGACAGTCGCTTCAAAACGGCCCGCGGCCACGTCGATCCAGGCGAGGCCTACACGGCCCTGCTCGTCGTCGCTGCGGCGACGCTCGGGCAGGATCGCCACAAGAAAATTGCTGCGATTCGGATCGAGAAGCGATTCATCGGCGGCGATGCCAGGCGTCACGATGCGGGTGACTTCGCGACGGAGCAGCCCCTTATGAGGCTTCCCATCTGACGAAGCTGGCCCATCGATTTGCTCGCAGATGGCCACATGGCGGCCGGCCGCGACGAGCTTCACGAGTTGGGGGTCGAGCTGGTGATGGGGAAAGCCCGCCATCGGGACCGCATCCGGCCCCTTTTCGCGACTGGTGAGCGTGAGATCGAGGAGCGCTGCGGCTTCTCGTGCATCGTCTCCAAAGAGCTCGTAGAAGTCGCCCATCCGGAAGAGCACGATCGCCCCCGGGCAGCGGGCCTTCGCCGCCTCGAACTGCTGCATCATCGACGACTTCGCGCCTGCCATGGGCGGAAATGTAGCAGGCTTTGACCGCTGCGCCGGTGGGGCGTACAAACTCCCGAGCACGCGTTGCACGCGCGGGCGCCGATGAGAGGCCCCTGCGATGGGGATCTGTGAATCTGGTCAGGGCCTAACCGCAGCAGCCATAAGCAGTCGTCTCTTTGTGCGGTGGGCCTCTCATCGGCTTCCGACGTGACGCCAGAGCCCCGAGACATGGCCACGCCTGAGCAACCAGCGAGTCGGCCACAGCCCGCCGGGGCTGGCGGCTATCAGGTGGTGGCCCGCCGCTACCGACCGCAGCTCTTTGCCGATCTCGTGGGGCAGGAGCACGTGGCCCGCGGCCTCTCCGGGGCGATCGAGAGCGGGCGGATTGGCCATGCGTATCTCTTCACCGGTGCCCGCGGCGTGGGGAAGACGAGCGCCGCGCGGATCTATGCCAAGGCCCTCAACTGCGACAAGGGCCCTGCCGCCGAGCCCTGCAACGCCTGCGACGCCTGCATCGCGATCACGGCGGGCCAGGATATCGACGTCGTCGAGATCGACGCCGCCAGTAACCGTGGCATCGACGAGATCCGCCAGCTTCGGCAGAACGTCGCCATTCGCCCGGCCCGCGGCCGCTTCAAGGTCTACATCATCGACGAAGTCCACATGCTCACGCGTGAGGCTTTCAATGCGCTCTTGAAGACGCTCGAAGAGCCGCCGGGACATGTGAAGTTTGTCTTCTGCACGACCGAGCCCGAGAAACTGCCGATCACGATTCTGTCGCGCTGCCAGCGGTTTGATTTTGTGACGGTGGCAGCGCCGGCGATCGCACAGCGGCTCGCTCAGATCGTGGAGGCCGAGGGGGCTGATGTGTCGGCCGAGGCGCTCCATCTCATCGCGCGGCGAGCGGCCGGCAGCATGCGAGACAGCCAGTCGCTCCTTGAACAACTCCTCGGGTCGGCCAACGGGCCGATCACTGTCGATGACGTCCATGCCGTGATCGGCACGGGGAGCGACGAGCGAATTGGTGAACTGCTCGCCGCCGTGGCCGCCCGAGACGCGGCGGGTGGCATGGCGGCGCTCGACACGGCGCTTGCCGGCGGAGCCGACCCGGGCGGCGTCCTTGAACAGCTTCTTGCGGCGCTCCGCGACGGTCTTCTCGCGAGCGTTGGCTGCGGCGACGGAATGCTTGCAAATGCCACGGGATTGGGCGTGGACGTGCCGGCGATCGGCCGCGAGCTTGGGACCGCCACCATCCTCGCGATGCTCCAGATTGTCGATCAGGCGCTCGCCCGTATGCGCACCAGCGGCCATGCCGCAGTACTCGCTGAGATGGCGATCGTGCGGTTGGCGGCGATGGAGGATCTCGACAATCTCTCCACCGCCGTCGAGCGAGTGACGGTGGCGGGAGGGGCCGCACCGTCCCCTCGCTCACTTGCTGGGCCCGCTGCGCCGCGCGAAAAAAAAACACCACACCTGACCGCGGCCGCTGATCCTCCGCCCCACGGGAATCAACCGAGTCCACCACCGCAGCACGTCCAGAGTACGGTCGCGCCCGCCCGCCCCTCGCCGCCTGCTGCCGACCTTCCTCCCTTGTCGGTCGATCCATCGGCGACCTGGCATGTGATTGCCGCGAGTCTCGAAGGACTCGCTGCCGACTTCGCTGCGACGGCGTCGGCTGTTGCGTGGAACGGCGAAGTTCTCGAAGTCAAACTCCCCGCGGAGGCAGCGACTGCCGCGGCGTTTCTGGGGCGGCCCGACTCGCATTCGGCCATCGCCGCGGCGCTCGAGAGCCACCTTGGCCGCGCTGTTCGATACACCATCGTGCTTGCCCCGCCGTTGCCACGTCCGTCTGCCGCATCATCGGGGCAACCCGCCGAGTCACAGGCATCGCTTCTGCGTGCTGCTATAGCCCACCCGCTCGTAGCCCACGCCCGTACGCTCTTCGATGCAGCCGTTCGGAAAGTGGAGCCGCTGCGGGCGAGTGAGCGACGTGCCGTGGCCACCGCGACTCCCACCGTCGTGGACGCAGGCGATGAACCGAGTGAACCCGAGGACGCCAATGCCTGAGAAGCCTTCCAATCAGGGCGCCGTCGCTCGCCTCGTGTCTGCGTTCGCCGACCTGCCGGGCATCGGACGCAAGTCTGCCGAGCGGCTGGCATATCACGTGCTCATGATGCCGTCGAACAAGGCGCTCGAATTCGCTGCGGCTATTCGCGCCGTGAAGGAGAATTTGCGTCCGTGCCGCACCTGCGGCAATCTCGCCGAGGCCGAGGAGTGCGACATCTGCCGTGACCCGCGGCGGGATCAAGGACTCCTCTGCGTGGTGGAGCAGGTTCGCGACCTTCTGGCACTCGAACAAGCGGGTGCCTACCGCGGCGTGTATCACGTGCTCCACGGTCGGCTTGCGCCGCTGGAGGGCAAGGGGCCAGAGCGTCTCTCGCTCGATGCGCTGACGGCCCGCGTTCGCCAAGGTGCATTCCGAGAAGTGATCCTGGGCACGACACCGAATGTGGAAGGGGACGCGACTGCGATTCTTGTCGCCGAGCGGCTGGCAGGCCTTCCCATCGAGATCACTCGACTCGCCCGTGGCCTCACGGTGGGGGCCTCGCTCGAGCAGGCCAACCACGAGATGCTTTCCGACGCGATCGCAGGACGCCGCCGCTGGGGCGAGTAGCTGAGCGCCTGGCGGACACTTTCGCGGTTCATGTGATCCTCACTCGCGGTCCGCGGTGGAGGATGGTTGGTGTATCCTACTGGAGTTGAGGCTCGCACGTACCGTGCCGGCCCCTGAGGAGCGAGACGATCATGCGGATGTCGTTCGGCCAGGAAATGAGGATGGCGCAGAAGCAGGTGCTTGCGCCCCGCATGATCCAGTCGATGGAGATCCTGCAAATGGCGGTGCTCGCGCTCGAAGAGCGAATCGAGCAGGAGATCCAGAACAACGAAACGCTCGAGGTTGATGAGCCCGAACTCGACGGCGCCGCTCCCGAGGCGCCCGAGGCCGAGCAGATGCCGTCGAGCAAGACCGTCGACGAGATGCCGCTGATCGTCGATCAAGAGCATGCCAACCAGGCAGATTTCGAGCGGTCGTACGACTGGTCGAACGAATACCCCGACACCGATGACGACCGCAGCCGGCCGTCCGCCTCCCAGATCGACCAGGCCGGGGACCGCTACCTCGATCTCATGGCCAACATGCAGCAGCGGCCCGAGACGCTCTGCGACCATCTCCACGCTCAGCTCTCGAACGAGGATCTCTCCGACGCCGAAAGGTCGGCGGCCGATCGGATCATCTACAACCTCGACGCCAACGGCTACCTGCCGATGCCGGTGGAGGAACTGGTGGATCCGGATGGTCCGCCCAACCAGGTTGAGCTTCTTGCCAAGGCGCTCCGCGTGGTCCAGAGCATGGATCCCCCTGGCGTCGCGGCCCGTGATCTCAGGGAGTGTCTCCTCCTCCAGATCCGCCACGACATGCCGAATGCCCGCCAGCTCAGGCGGCTCGTTGCGGACCATCTTGAGGATCTTGGTGCCAACAGACTGCCGCTGATCGAAAAGAAGATGGGGCTTCCGATCGAGGAGATTGAGCGGCTCCGCGACTGTCTGCACTCGCTGCGGCCGAAGCCAGGCGCTACCTTTTCGTCGCCCGTGGTCGTGCCGGTGAAGCCCGACGTGTATGTCGAGCAGCAGGCTGACGGCGCCTGGAAGTGCCGGCTCGAGGACATCGATCTTCCGAATCTCCGAATTAGCCCGACCTACCGTGCCATGCTTCTGTCGCCCGAGACCCCCCAGGAAACTCGCGACTACATCCGGCGGAAGATCAACTCGGCCCAATGGCTCATCGACGCCATCGAGCAGCGGCGGAGCACGCTCCTCAAGACGGCGCAGGCGATCGTCGATCACCAGACCCGGTTCCTTGCCGAGGGGCCCGAGGCGATTGAGCCGCTCAAGATGCAGCAAATCGCTGACGTGATCGGCATGCATGTCACGACGGTGAGCCGCGCCGTTGGCGAAAAGTGGCTCCAGACGCCTCGCGGTATCCACTCGCTTCGTAAGTTTTTTGGGGGAGGCACAACGAGCGCCGATGGCGATGAAGTGGCCTGGGACACGGTGCGAAACAAGCTCCAAGAGATCGTCGACGCGGAGCCGAAGGATGCCCCTTACAGCGACGACGACCTTGTGGATGCGCTGGCCAAGCAGGGGATCACCGTCGCCCGCCGGACGGTCACGAAGTATCGCAAGGGGATGAACATCCCGAGCTCCCGTCAGCGCCGCGACTGGAAGCTGTCCCGAACCGACGCCAACGGCCACGCCGCCGAGCCATTCGTGGAGAATCCCGCCGAAGGCTTGGCCGACGTCGATGGGTAGTTGGCGGCGGCTCGGGGTTGCCCATGCCGTGTCGCCGGACGTTCGCTACGGGCATCCATGCCCTTCGCTCACTCGATGTTTGCGGCGCTTCGCCATCCTGGCTTCGCTTGCAAACAACGCCGGCTCTACGGCACGGGCAACCCCTCGCGGATGCTTCCGGGAAATGGGGAAATGAGGGACGGGAGCGATTTCCTCGCGCGCGTGGGCGAGCCGATCGAGCCGCCTCCGGTGTCTCCCGCCAGAGGCCCGCCCACTGAATGGAAGAAGCTTATGCAGGGACACTTTCGACCGTGACGTCGTACAGGCCTCGCCCCACGAGCTGCCGGTCATCGACATCCATTCACTCTGAACCGCCCGCCAAGGGCTGCGGCGGAAGCGGCCTGCGCCGAGCGTGAAGAACCGCGATCCCACGGCTGTTTTCACAGGAATCGAAGACCGGCTGTCGCGCCACAAGACAGCCTCAGCCCGATTCGGCTACGCTCAGAATCCGACCAGCAGCCATCACCACGTTGCGGTAGTGCCGTTGACCGTCCTATCCTTGCATGCATGCGGTGCTAGCACGTGACAAAAGGGTGTCAGGCCTCGGAAAATGGATGTGGTTGCGATAGCAACCACATCCCAACGGAGGCCTGACATCATGTTTCTCTCCCACGAAAAGGCGTTCCACAAGGCGAATTCCCAGCTGCAGGAAATGGTCGAATTCGCCGTGCATTCAGCGAAGACTGGCGAGCGGACCGACGGGGTCGAACGGGAGCTTTTCTCGCGGCTCCTGGGCATTGGCAAGACGGTTCTCCAGGCGTTTGTCACGGCCCAGGGTGATGGCGATGAAGGGGCTCGTGTCGAGCAGGAGGGCGTCTCTCTCCGTCGCCTAAAGCGTCTTCGGCGACGGCGGTATCTCTCGATTGTTGGCGAGATCCGGATCAAGCGGTGGGTGTACGCTCGCCGGGAAGGCCAGAAGGTCGAGCACGCTCCGCTCGATGCTCGACTTGGCCTGCCGGAAGGGGAGTTCTCCTACGTGCTCATGGATTGGCTGCAGCAGTTCTGTGTGCATGTGTCGTTTCACGAAGCGGTCGGCGGCCTCGAGAAGCTTCTGAATCTGGCCCCGAGCGAGCGGGCCGCCGAGCATATGAACCAGCATGTGGCCCAGGATGTCGAGGCTTTTGAACTTTATCAGCCGCTACCACTCTCAGAGAAGGAAGGCGAGATTCTGGTTAGGACTGCCGATGGCAAGGGCGTGCCCATGCGTCGTCCGCTGGAGGAGCGAGTTCATCGATCTCATCCCCGGCGGACCAAAGGAGAGAAGGCCAACAAGAAGCAAATGGCCTACGTGGGAGCGGTGTATAGCATCGACCGTTTCCGACGATCCTCGAGCGACGTCGTCGATGAGGTCTGTAGAAAACGGCGGGCCGAGCATAGGCCCAGGCCTTGCCAAAAGCAGGCATGGGCCGAGATGACACGGCGCCCTGACGGCGCCACAGGGCGGGAGCGGGTCTTTCTCGAGATGGCAGCCGCGTGCTCGAACCGTGATCCGAAACGGTGCAAGACGCTCGTCTGCCTGCTCGACGGCGAGCGGGCGCTCTGGGATATGGCTGGGCAGCGGCTCCCGAGAGCCGTGGGCATCCTCGACCTCTTTCACGTGCTCGAACGGCTATGGACGGCTGCTCACTGCTTCCACCCCGACGGGAGCAAGACACACCCAAGTCGCCTGCCGTCATCTCGTGAAGGATCGGATGGAAGGCACCGGCATGCGCTGGACGGTTCAAGGCGCCCAGGCCATGCTTCACCTACGCGCCGTCTACCTCAACGGACGCTGGGACAAGTTCGTCGAGTACCACATACAATCCGAGCAAGACAGGCTCTATGGGAAAGCTGCGGCGTAGAGATGTGCGAGTTACACCCAATTGATTTCTCCTGTCCTCCTGTCTCCGAATTTGTCCATCAGAAACGGCACACATGTTAGCTTTTCCACATTTGCCGGAAGCCCCCCGGCCCTTTCGAGTGGCGGCGGCAACAATTGCGTCGAAATCCCGCTGGGCCTTGGCACGTGCCACAGCAAAGTCGTTTCTCGAACACAACCCGGGCATCCCGTTCTATGCGCTGTTGGCGGATGAAGACGAGGGGTTGATCGATCCCGATCGCGAACCGTTTTCCATCATTCGACTCGACCAATTGGGGCTCCCGGAAAAGGACCGTTTCTGTTTCCAGTACTCCGAGATGGAATTGAGCTACGCGCTGACGCCCTACCTAATCGAATATTTATTGAACAACGGATTCGATGGGGCGCTGTTCCTGAAACAAGAGACGATGGTGCTGGATGGACTGGGACCGATTTGGGAGAAACTCCGCGAGCATCCCGTCGTGGTGACGCCCCATTTGCTTGAACCCGGTATCGGGGATGAAGCGCTGGCGTGGGAAATCAATGTTCTTCGGGCGGGAATCTTCAACGGCGGTGTCGTCGCATTTTCTGGGCACGACGAGGGACGCGAGTTTCTGTCCTGGTGGAAGGAAATGACGAGCCGCGAATGTTTTCTCGCGATTGAAAAAGGGCTCCACTATGAGCAGCGCTGGCTCGATTTTGTGCCGACCTTCGTGCCAAGTTGCCATGTCCTGCGCGACCCAGGAATCAACGTTGGGCACTGGAACCTGTTTCAGCGGCGGGTCGCCGTATCACCCGACGGTCGCGTGACGGCCTGCGGAGTCAGTTGCCGCATTTTTCGGTTCAGCGGTTATGAGCCGGACAATCCCGAACGATCAAGCAAATACAACGTCGCAGTCACGATGGACCGTGCGGGTGCTGCCGCTCAGATGTTTGAACGCTATCGATCGTTGTTGATCGAGGGTGGATATGAGACGTCGAGACGTTGGCCCTATGCGTACGGACATTTCGACAACGGCGTTCGCGTGGCAGACATCACCCGTCGGATTTATCACGATTGGCCGGGTTCCGTCGAACGATTCGGCAACCCGTTTTCCACCGCATCGGCAGAAAGTTTTTACCGCTGGCTGAACGCACCCGCAGAAGAGGGGAACTTGCCTGGGGTGACAAATTTCTGGAACAGCGTCTATCGCAGGCGGCCGGACTTACTATCCAAGTTTGGCGATCTAAGCAGTGACAACCGAGGCCGCTTCGAGACTTGGATCCGCACGACCGGCATCAAGGAATATGGAGTGATGGAGCCATGAAAGGGATCATCGTAGGCACGATTGTGACGGAGGATGTTCTCCCTTTAGCGCTGGTCCTGATGGAGTCCTTTCGCCGACATAATCCTGACATTCCGTTTCATGTGCTGCTCGCGAGCGATCTGCCTGTCAGCCTCACGGGGGAACATCGCGGACTCAAATTGCTCCGAAGTGCCGACCTCGGATTCGCGAGCCTGCAACAAATGTTTCCCGGATATGACCGGAAGCAAATGGTGGTGGCGCTCAAACCGTTTCTGCTGGAGCACCTGCTGAAAGCGTCCGGCGGGTCAGCGGTTTTCTTGGATGCCGACATTCTGGTGACGGCCTCCCTGACACCGTTGTTTCAGCAAGTCGCACAGCATTCACTGAGCGTGACTCCACATATCAGCCGCACGAAGTCAACGCCTGAGAGGCGCGATCTTGAGCATGTGCTCTTGCTGGTGGGGATGTATAACGCGGGCTTCGTGGGAGTCTCCGACCGCGAAGAGACCTGGAGGTTTCTTGATTGGTGGAAGAGACGGCTGACAACTCACTGCCGAAACTCAATCCGAGAAGGTTTCCATTATGACCAAAGGTGGCTCGATCTCGCCCCTGGGTTGGTAGCCGATTTGCATTTCGTACGCGATCCGGGCTGTAACGCCGCTCACTGGAATCTGTTGGATTTGGAGTTCGAGCGACGGGGCCAAGAATTTTACGTCAACTCGGTCCCCTTGCGGTTTTTCCATTTCAGTGGGTTCGATCCGTCCCGCCCGGATGAGGTCAGCCGGCACATGCCGGGTCGTAAGATTCACGAGTTTGGAGCGGCTGCGGAATTATTCTCGCAATATAAGTTGCTCTTGGATCAGGCGGGATGGGTGAAACCCACAAGCGCTCAATGGTCCTGGGGTCGTCGTCTCGCTGAGTTCTGGCAGTCGGTTCGAACTTCGTTATCTATTTGGCATTGAATGCGAGTAATACTTTCGGGCAGGTTGGAAACCTGCCCTGCGAAGTGGTTCATTCGTCATCGGCTTCGGCAATCTCGGCGGCCGGCAAGTTGGCCAGGACGGATTTGGGGTCAGGCACTCCGAAAATTTGGAATTGGCAGATTCGGCACGAATCGACCAACCGAGAAGGGCAGAGCCAGCACCGTATCAACGCGGTGACTCACGCGACAACCGAATGGCTCCGTACGGACAACTCGGTATCCAAGCTCTTGGCCCGGATTGCCGAGGCTTTTCCAATGGTGTGCCCAGCCTGCGGCGGTGACATCAGGCCCATTGCGTAGCGGCGCAGATCGCCGGCTCGAGCCGGCGAACGTCGAACCGGAGGTTCGCAAGCGGACGAAGGCCAGGATGGCTTCGCCCGCGTGAAGGAAGGCCAGGATGGCCTCGCCCGCGTGAAGGAAGACAGATCCTCGCGCACGTGGGCGAACCGATCGAGCCGCCTCCGGTGTCTCCCGCCAGAGGCCCGCCCACCGAATGGAATGGAGCTCGTGCAGGGACACTTTCGACCGCGACGTCGTACAGGCCTCGCCCGACGAGCTGCCGGTCATCGACATCCATTCACTCTGAACCGCCCGCCAAGGGCTGCGGCGGAAGCGGCCTGCGCCGAGC
>ENA-ORBV01000369-ORBV01000369.1-microbial-mat-metagenome-genome-assembly--contig:-NODE-369-length-103007-cov-17.720577_pt1 | contig 103007 bp, 108 predicted proteins | sample MGYA00237777_ERZ505514 | MGnify/ENA primary metagenome ERZ505514 (study PRJEB26160, sample SAMN06269048) | microbial mat metagenome | isolation source: Oligotrophic lake microbial mat | place...
CACCACCGGGCAGTGGCGGCACAGGTGCTTGCAGCCTCGGCTTGCGTCAATGAAGCCAAGCATTTTTTTAGCGCCGTCCGGCAATATCAAATGAGCGTAGCGTTGCAGGTGCGGCAGGCTGGAGCGGTCAGGCGTTATGAAGTCTATTTTGGCTAAATTCACCATGGGCTCGATCTGCACATCGCACGTTTCCCCAGCGCGCAGCCGCTGCGCCAGGCTCAGCAGTCCCGGTTCAAACTCGCCGCCCAGAATGGTTTTCACGCCGAGGCCGCGCAGCAGATTTTGGTTCATCGGCGCATACAGGCCGTACACGCACAGATGCGCGTGCGGCGCCATTTCACGGATGCGCGGAACGGCTTCGACCGCGATGCGGGTGGCGGTGTGCATGCCGACATACAGCGCCACCAGCTTTGCGCCGGCAAGCAATGCCGGATCGAGTTTTTGCAAAGAGAGGTCGATGCAATGCACGCTGAATCCGGCCTGCTTCAACCAGGCGGACGGCTCGGCCAGGCCGAACGGCTGCCGGCCCAGCTCGTAGGGATTGATCAGTACGACCTTGAGCAGGGTAGCGGGGTCTGCCCGGTTTTCTTCGCTTGCGCTGTTTGGCAGGCAGGAATCGTTGCGGCTGTCCATGCGTGGCTATTTTGATTTGGGGCGTTCCGGGATGGCACCCAGCATGGGCTCCCGGCTTGCGCCCGCCTCTTCCATGCGGCGCAAGTAGTGTTGCCACATGTCGTCCTGGTTCATGCCCAGGCTATAGATATAATCCCAGGAATAAAGGCCGGTATCGTGGCCGTCGGAAAACACCGGTTGCACCGCATACGTGCCAACCGGCTCGAGTTGGGTGATCTCGATATTCTTCTTGCCGATTTGCAGCACCTCCTGCCCCGGCCCGTGACCGGTCACTGCCGCCGAGGGTGAATAAACGCGCAGGAACTCATACGGCAACTTGAAGTGCATGCCGTCGGCGAAAGCAATTTCCAGCACGCGCGATTTTTGATGCAGCTTGATTTCCGTGGGGATGGGGGTGGTTTCGTCGAGTCCCGGCATGGGCCCTCCTTGCTGCACTGCTTGCGGACAGGGAACTATTGGCGCGCTGTCATAAATTTACCGTAGAAATATTTGGCGCCCATCGTGATACCGGGTTTGTCGAAGCTCTCGAGTCAATGAGCTTTTACTTGCTGCTCGGCGGCACATAACCGGCGGCCATTTCGGCGCCGGCGCCAAAAAAATGCGCTTCCATTTGTTCGGCAAGATATTTGCGCGCCTTGGCATCCGCAAGATTCAGCCGGTTCTCGTTGACCAGCATCTTCTGGTGCTCGAGCCACCCTTTCCACGCTTCCTTGGAGACGTTATCAAAAATACGCTTGCCGAGTTCCCCCGGATACGGCGGGAAATCCAGCCCCTCGGCTTCGCGCCCGAACTTTACACACTTCACCATTCTTGACATGTGGTTTATGCCGTTAGGTCCAGAAACTCGATTGGTGCCGGTCACGTCACTGACTCAGCCAGCGAAAATCCTGAGCGAGAACGCCACCGCGGATGGCCTGCAACCCACCCGCAAAGTCTACCCCTGATTAACGACCGAATAAACGGACTTGGGTCAAGAATCAAGAATGTGAATGTAACGGGAAACGATGCAATAGTACGTCATAGGAATGGAAGACATCACCACACCGCTTGAAGTGGTAATGCGGTATCACGAGGAGATGGGGCCGTATCGTGCGCGAATCGGGTGCGAGGGTCGAATGAATCGTCGGTCGGAGATGAGGAGTTAAAAGCACGGGGATGAACGGATGACTGACGAAGCTTTTGAATTTGAATACCCGCGCGTGCTGTCCATCGCGGGCTCCGACAGTGGCGGTGGCGCCGGCATTCAGGCGGACCTGAAAACCTTTGCCGCGCTGGGTTGCTATGGCATGACGGCGATCACCGCCCTGACCGCTCAAAACACGCAGGGTGTGCGGGCCATTCATGGCGTCCCCTCTGAGATGCTGCGCGACCAGATTGATGCGGTGGTCGAAGACATGGGTTTGGATGCCGTGAAGATAGGCATGCTGCATGCCCCCGATATTGTGCAGACTGTGGCTGAGGCGATTGACCGCCATGCGCTCCAGAAAGTGGTGCTGGACCCGGTGATGGTGGCCACCAGCGGCGCCGTGCTGATCGACAACCCGGCCATTGCGGTGCTGGTACGTGAACTGTTTTGGCGCGCTGCGGTGATCACGCCGAATCTGGACGAGGCGTCATTGCTGGTCGGGCGGCCATTGGGCAGCGAACAGGCGATGGAAGCGGCTGCGCGGGAGTTGTTGGCAAAGGGCGCGCAGGCGGTGTTGCTCAAGGGCGGACATTTGGCGGGCGAGGTGGTGAGTGATTTATTGGTCACGCAAAACGGTGAACTGCACTGGATGCGTGCGCCGCGCATTCACAGCGCCAACACCCATGGCACGGGCTGCACACTGTCGTCAGCAATTGCAGCGCACCTGGCGCTGGGAGCACCCCTGCTGGAGGCTGTGCAGGCTGCGCGCGCCTATGTACGCGCTGCGCTGGAGGCGGGCGCCAAAGTGCGCACCGGCGCTGGCAGTGGGCCACTGAACCATGGCCACGCGCCTCAGGCCATGCGGCTTAAACCGATCAAACCGCTGCACTGATGCCTTAGCGGCTGGGACGGGTGACCCGCGCCAGCACAAAAGTCAGCACCAGCGTAGGCAGGGCGGCGCCCCAGCCGGGGGCCAGTTGTGCGCACAGGTGGTAACAGGCGACGCCAAGCAGCCAGATCACGACAGCGCTGGTGTTCACCCTGCGTTCTGTAACCAGCGACACCACGTTGGCCTGTCCGGCAAGACGCGCCAGAATAACGCCGTAGAGGGGTACAAACACCGAACTTAGCATCAGCAAAAACGGCTCAAGGCTGTGCATGGGCAGCACCAGCGCCAGCGCTGTGCATAGTACGGCCAGCGCCATGCCCCAGCGGCGCAGGCTCCAGCCGGGCTGGAGGCTGTGGCCGGCGACTGAACCGGAGTACAGGTCGCCATAGGCATTGTCCACTTCGTCGATCAAAATCAGGCCCAGCGCGATCAGCCCCCCTTGCGCCAGCAACAGTGCGGCGACCAGATCGGTACTGGGCGTGGTCAGTGCGATCAGCACACCCAGCCCATAACACCAGGTGTTGGCGATGGCATACCCCAGCCAGGTACCGCGCAACGCGCTTTTGCCGTCGCGTCCATGGCGCGCAAAATCGGCCACCAACGGCAACCAGGACACCGGCATTGCGATGACCAAATCCAGTGCCGACAGCGTGCTCATGCCACCGCTGCCGGGGCGGTTCCATAAAGCTTCCCAGCCTTGTGCGTGGGCACGCCCCAGAAACTGCCATGTCAGCCACAGCAAGGAGGCAATCACCAGCGGCAGCCCGTAGCGGCCGATGAATTTGCGCACCAGCTTGACCATGGAGCCCGACAGCAGCGCAATCAACACGCCACCCCACAACAAGGTCGCCAGCACCGGCCACAAGGCCCCCGTAAAACTGCCTGACTGGCGTGCGATGGCTACCGTGCCATCGCGCATGACGACCAGCTCAAATGTGGTCCAGCCGATGAGTTGCACGATGTTCAGCAGCACGGGCAGGCGCGCGAAGCTGCTGCCGTAAGTGGCGTGCATCAGGCCCGCACTGGACAGGCCGCTGTCGCAGCCAATCTTGGCTGTCCAGGCGAGCAAACCTGCGCCCAGTACCGAGCCGCAGACGATCACCGTGAAGGCCACCTTGGTACCGAGCGCTGGCACCAGGTAGGCGCCGATCTGCATGACGAGCAGGCCCACGCCCAGACTGAGCCAGAGCGCGGCATGATCGCGCCAGCCGAACAGCCGGTCACCTTTGGGCAGCGGCGTGAGCGCGGTGTTGCCACCGGTGGAGGATATTGGAGTAGTGGCCATTAACAGTTCCGTTCGTCAATGCTTGCGGCGGGGTAGTTCATGGCTGATTTTTTCTACTGCCCTGCCAGGCGCTCTTTCATCCAGTTGATCAATCCCCCGCTGAGCAAGTGCTGTACTTGCCGCGGCGACTCGAAAAAGCCGATGGCGATCGGCGGTTTGCTTACTCCTATAATTTCCGCGGTGCTCGACACTTTACGCATTGTCATCTCCTCAAGATCAGGTCACGGCATCACACAAAGTTAATATCCTATTCGTTGTCTTCGCTCACACCACTGTTCCAAACACAGTGCCGGCGCCAGCGGTCAACCCCATGGCGAGCGCACCCCAGAACGTGACTCGCATTGCACCCAGCTTCACACGCGCGCCGCCGGCGTGCGCAGCCACTCACTCATTCCAGCCCTTCATTCATATACCTACCCAGCCACATTGCGTGTTCGGTACGACCTGGTGTCATGAGAGATCCACTCCTGCGTACCACCGAAACGGATCGGGCGGCGTCGGCGAATTCAGGTTTGATGCGGATGAAAGTGTCAGCCGCCGATATAAGACATCTCAACTTTCTTCCTCCGCGCAGTCTCTTCTGTGCGAGTTTCCGAATAATTGTCTACACGCTTGTTCCAGATCAAACCGATGGCACCGGCGATTTGCTCGTCGCTCTTGCCCGAACGCATGAGCGCGCGCAAATCATGACCGGACTGCGCGAACAGGCAGGTGTGCAGCTTGCACCGGTACGCGGCTAGCGGCGCGCTGCTCAACGATGGTAATTGCCTTGGTGGTCATGGGGGCCTTGTTGCGTGGATTGATTTCCTTTTTTACATCACGTGTTTGGCTGTGCCAAGCGTTTCGACAGTGGTCTGGATGCCCATTGTTCTTCCTCGAAATTGTACGCAGGCAAGGTCGTGAGCCGACTGTCTTCAACCGGGCCGCCCACAGTGAAATGGTAGAAACTCTGCCACTCGCGTGAAACGATCCCGAAGGCCGCATGGACCGGATCGTCGAAGTAACAGCCGATCCCGGTGGCGCGGATGCCCGCCTCTTCGGCTTCAAGATAAAGCACTTGCCCCACCATGCCGGCCTCCCAGAACAGGTTCCGGTAGAACGCGCTGCCATACGTCGCCAGGCTGTCCATGTAGTCGGCGATCATGGCCAGGCTGAAGGCGCCATCGCCGGCGATGTCCTGACCACAGGAGACGGTGATCGCCAGCGCTCGACAGTCCCCCTCTTTGAGCAGATACAAGGGGAGTCCTGGCGGGCAGTCGGGCACGCGTTGCCAACAAAATTCTGCATGCATCAATCGCTTGAGGATATCGACCTTGTCCGGATCTCGGGCGAGCGCGTAGATGCCAGGCGCCAAGCCGTCGACGCGGTGAACGAAGAGCCCGATGTGGATGCGCGGTCGCCAGGGGATCGCGTCCCAGGGCATAGCTCGCCGCTCTCGTGTTGGAATCAGTCGGGCGAGCATGCGAAAGAATGCTGCTCGCGAGATCGCCGTCGAACCATCCATCGCTACCGCGCTGCGGCGGCCAAGAATGGCCATCTCCGCGGTGAGCAGGCCCTGACGGATGGGTGTCCCGAAAAGCTCGTCCTCCGAGGGAAAGCCGGAGAAGTTCTCCTTGATAGGCGAACTTTCGCATCGTCGCGTCGCCTGCGCAACGGCGTCGATCACAGGCCACTCGACGCTGTGTTCGGGGCTCAGCCTGTTGGCCCTGCCCTGCCAAAGAACGCCACCGCCGTGCGCCGTCAGCGGCTTCGAGTCGGTCGGAAGCGGTGCTGGTAAATCCGGCGAAATCAACGCGAGTAGATCAGCTTCCTCGCGCTCCGCCGCCGCGAAATCCTCATCGCGGTCAAGCCCAAGGAGGCTGGAGAGGATGCCATCGCTGACGCTGTCGAGGAGCACCAATCTCCAGCCGAGCGCCGCTGCCGCGATACGCAGGCTGGCAAGCGCGTGTCCAACGTCGTGCTGGCAGTAACGGAACGCACGCTCACCGTACTTCCAGGCTTCCCGCCAATGAACCGATGACAGACCCACAAAGAAGGAGCCATCAGGCAACGAAAGCCATCCGATCCGCCGCGGCGACGCCGGTGATTGGGCCGTGGCGCGCGCCGCCGCGAGGACAGCGCCGGCGCCGGTGGCAAGAAGCAGGGAGCGCCGCCTCACTCGATCACCCGGTCCGCGCGCAGCAGGACTGACTGCGGGATCGTGAGCCCGATGGCGCGCGCAGTCTTCTGGTTGATTAACAGCTCGAACGCGCTCGGCTCTTCGACCGGGAGGTCCGCAGGCTTCGCCCCGCGCAGGATCCTGTCCACATACTCGGCGGCCCGCCGGGCGAGCTCGGTTTGGTTCTGCGTATATGAGGCGAGGCCGCCCAGTTCGACCCAGTAGCTCGACGTGTAGATCGCCGGGATGCGCACCCGCGCGGCATTGTCGATAAACACCCTGCGATCTGCCGCAGTGTTCAGCCGCCAATAGATGAATGCGATCACCGCTTCGACCCGCTCTTTTGCGAGGCGATCGAAAAGGGGCGCCACTTCCGCCGGCGTGGCAACCGAAGCGAAGTCCACCTTCAGGCCGATGCCTGCACCGACGCCAACCAGTTCATCCAGGAACTTCTGGTGCACTGGGAGAAGGCCCGCGGGCGGAGGCGTGTCCAGCACTATGACCACTCGCTTGGCGCGAGGGACCAGGTCCCTGGCGAGTTGCAGGCGCTTGGGGCCCAGTTCCGCCTCCCGGGTGGAGGCGCCGGTAACGTTTCCACCCGGCCGGGCGAGGCTGGCGACGAACCCTTCGCCTACGGGATCGCTGATGATCGAGAACACGATCGGCGTATTCGGCGCCGCCTTGCGCGCGGCGCGGGTGGGAGTAGGCAACGGCACGTGGATGACATCCACGTTCTCCGCAGCGATTTCGCGCGCGAGCGAGTCGATGCGGCCGAGGACTCCTTCGGCAAAACGATTCACCAGGACGAGGTTCTTGCCTTCGATCCATCCGAGCTCGCGCAGCCGCGATTCGAATGTCGTCCTGAAAGGGTTGGGCGCACTGCCGAGATAAAGGCCGCCGACGCGTTTTGGCGCGGGTGCGGTCTGGGCGAGGGCGCCGGTCGCAGCGGCGCCGAAAGTCGCGCCGGCGGCGTGAAGGAACGATCGCCGCTTCATTCGCTCGCTCCGGATTGATGCCAATGCACCGAGCTGATATCATTTAATCGAATTGATATCACGGAGTTATCCATGCCCCGAACCATCATCAGCCTCGACCCGGACGACAGGGCCTGGCTCAGCCGCAAGGCCAAGCGCGAGCGCACGCCGATGACGGAGCTGGTGCGTCGCGCGGTACGCCAGTTCCGCAAGCAAGCCGGGCCGGAAAAGTCTGACCTCGATCGGCTGCTGGGCGAAACGGCGGGATTGTGGAAGCAGGGCGACGGCCTCGCGTACCAGAATCGACTGCGCAGGGAGTGGGCCCGGCGCAAGTGAAGCAGCTGCTCGATTCGGTCGTTCTCATCGACCATTTCAACGGGGTTGCGGAAGCGACGGAATACCTTTCCGGCTGCGCCGGAGACACCGCAATTTCGGTCATAACGCGCGCCGAAGTGCTTGCGGGATTCGATCGGCCGGCGGCGCGCAAGGCGAAACGGCTGCTCGATGCCTTTCCCACCCTGGACATCGATCAGCCGGTGGCGGACCTGGCGGCGGCTCTGCGCCGGCAGCACGGTTGGAAATTGCCGGACGCGTTCCAGGCGGCCCTTGCTCAGCAGCACGGCCTGAAGCTCGTAACCCGGAATGTGCGGGATTTTCCGCCCAAGCGATTTGGGTTCGTGGTCGTTCCGTACATTCTGTAGACGCCGCCTCATTCGATCACCCGGTCCGCGCGCAGCAGGACGGACTGCGGGATCGTGAGGCCAATCTCGCGCGCCGCCTTCAGGTTGATCACCAGCTCGAACACGTTTGGCTCCTCGACCGGCAGGTCCGCCGGCTTTGCCCCGCGCAGGATCCTGTCCACATACCCGGCGGCACGCCTCGCCAGCTCGACCGTACTTTGGGTGTACGCCGCAAGGCCGCCCAGGTCGACCCAGAAGGTCGACGTGTAGATCGCCGGGATGCGCACCCGCGCTGCATTATCGATAAACACCTTGCGGTCAGCGGCAGTGGTCAGCCGCCAAAAGATCAGGGCGATCACCGCATCGACGCGCTCTTTTGCGAGGCGATCGAAAAGGGGCGCCACTTCCGCCGGCGTGGTAATCGGTGCGAAGTCCACCTTGAGGCCGATGCCTGCGCCGACGCCAACCAGGGAATCCAGGAACTTCTGGTGCACTGGGTGAAGGCCCGCGGGCGGAGGCGTGTCTATCACTATGACCACGCGCTTGGCGCGAGGGACCAGGTCCCTGGCGAGTTGCAGGCGCTTGGGGCCCAGTTCCGCGTCCCGGGTGGACGCGCCGGTGACGTTTCCGCCCGGCCGCGCAAGGCTGGCGACGAACCCTTCCTCCACGGGGTCGCTGATGAGTCAGAGTCAGGACGTTGTTGCCGCTGCCAGGCAGGCAATCACCCGCGATTGGCGGGAGCATAGTCGCCGCTGGTTCGAGGTTTACGTTTCTGTGCTTGTCGTCGAGGAGTCCCTTGCCGGGGACCCGGACGCGGCCGTGCAGCGCGCTCAGACAATTGTAGGGCTTTCCGTTTTGGAAGTGACCGACGCTGCGCAGGATCTCGCTGGCGACTTGATCGAACAGGGACTCGTACCGAAGACCAGCGTGGAAGACGCGCTGCATATCGCGCTGGCGACGGTCCACGGCATGGACTTTCTGTTGACATGGAACTTCCGCCACATCAACAATGCCCAAACAAAGGCTCGTATCAGGACGGCCGTCGAGACGGCGGGCTATGAATGTCCGGTGATGTGCTCGCCGGAAGAACTCGGAGGCGAAGAGTGATGAAACCCGACCCGATCGTGGACGCAGTTCGAAAAGTTCGCGAAGCCCATGCCGCGAAGTTCGACTATGACCTTGCGGCGATCTGCAGAGATTTGAAGAGCCGCGAAAAAGTCGCGAACTACGCCTTGGTACGGCGCCCGCAGAAGCTGAAATTGAAAATGACGGCAGGTTGAGGCGCGAGTCGTCAATGAACGGGGCAAGCGTTCCGATACCGCGCCTCACTCGATCACCCGGTCCGCACGCAGTAGCACCGACTGCGGTATCGAAATTCCCAGCGCTTTTGCGGTCTTCATGTTGATCACGAACTCGTAGACCGTCGGCTGCTGGATCGCGAGATCGCCCGGCTTCGCACCGCGCAGGATCTTGTCCGCGTACACCGCGGCATTCGCAAAGAACTCGACGTTCAACGGGTTATACGAAGCAAGGCATCCGGATTCGACGTATTCGCTGGTGGCGCAAAACGACGGGAGGCGGTGGTGAATCAGGGATTCGGCAAGCGCTTTGCGGCGCTCGGGGCGAAACGCGCTGGAGGCGTGGGCAAGCTGCATGGCATCGGCGCCTGCACGCTTTGATTTTTCGATCCATGCATCGTAGTCGCCGCTCACCGGGTATTCCACCCATGTGTGCGTGAGGCGGTAGCGCTTTGCCGCCTCTTGCATTACGGCTGCTACGGTTCCGGCCGGAATCGGCGGATCGTATGCAAGCAGGACGCGCCTCGCGCCCGGGAGCAGCTCGGCGAACAGTTCCGCGCGCTTGGCGTACAGCGAAAGGGGAGCGGAGAGATTCCCGGTCACGTTGCCACCCGGGCGGTTGAGCGAAGGCACGAGGCCGAGATCGACCGGGTCGCCGGGATGCACCATGACGATCGGGATCGTCGCGGTCGCGCGTCGCGCGGCGCGTGCCTCCTGGAAGCCGACCGTGACGATGACAGCCACACCGCTGCGCACGAGCTCCTGTGCGCTGAGGTCGAGCTTCGTCAGGTCTCCGCCCGCGCCTCGCCCCACGTAACGGATGTTCTCCCCCTCGCGCCAGCCGAGCTCGCGCATTCGGGCGTAGAAGCGCGCGTAGGTCGGTAATTCGCGGAACACGGTTTGCGGTCCCATGGCGACAATGCCGATCGTCCTCGGCTCAGCTGCCGTCGCAGGAGACAACAGCAGCGGCGCGCATATCGCGAGCAGAAAGGCGCGCGACTTCATTCGATCACTTCCGTCGCCTGGATCTGCACGACCATCGGGATCGTAATTCCGAGCAGCGCAGCAGTCTTTCTGTTGATGGCAAGATCGAATGTCGCCGCCTGCTCGATGGGCAATTCGCCCGGCTTGGCCCCTTTGAGGATGCGGTCGACGAAATTCGCCGCGCGACGGAAATCGGCCGCGTAATCGGTGCCATAGCTCATCAGCGCGCCCGCCTGGACGAATTCACGCATCGGGCCGAACACGGGTACGCGTTGCGCCCGCCCGAATGCGCCGATTTTTTCGCGCTGGCTGACGAGGAAAGGATCCGACAGGACGATCAAAGCGTCAGGGCCGTCTCGAACGAGCAAGGCCAGGACCGAGTCCATGTCCGCGGCCGCTGCCGCCTTGTGATCGAGGATCGTGACGCCCGATTTCGCAGCGGCGCCTCGAATGCCGTGGAGCAAGGCGTTGGAGGGGTTGGCCGGGTTCCAGATAACCGAAACGCGCGCAAGCTTGGGCAGTGTGGCCAGGGCGAGCTCGAGAATCTTCACGCTGAGGTCGCCAGCCATGTTGCTCATGCCGGTGATGTTCGCGCCGGGCTTGGCGAAACTCGCAACCATGCCGCTGGCCACCGGGTCGCCGGCGGTTGCGATGACGATGGGAATGGTGCCGGTCGCGTTTTTCGCGGCCCTCAGGGAAGGCGTCCCGGCGGCAACGATCAGGTCGACCCGATCGCGGACGAGTTCCGCCGCCAGCGCGGGAAAGCGCGCGAAGTTTCCATCCGCGTTGGCCTCGATGAAGGCGATATCGCGACCTTCCGCGTAGCCGCGCTTGGCGAGTTCCGCCTTCAATGCGCCCCACAAATGCGGGTCGGTGGAATTGGACAGGAGCAATCCGATCTTCCACGTTCGGCGCGTCTGGCCCGAGGCCGGTCGCACGAGCGGAAGCGCGCAGAGTGCGAGCAGTATTGCGCGCCTTTTCACTCGATCACCCGGGTCGCGCGCAGCAGCACGACCTTCGGAATGACCAGTCCCAGCGCCTTGGCAGTCTGGAGGTTGATCACCAGGTCGATGCGCATCGGCTGCTCGACCGGCAGGTCGGCGGGTTTTGCTCCTTTGAGGATCCGGACGACGTAGGACGCCGCGCGCCGGTAGAGGTCGGGGATGTGGGGTCCGTGGGACATGAGCCCGCCGGCTTCGACGAACTCGGACAGCGCAAATGTCGTGGGAAGCTTGTATTTCGCCGCCATGGCGACGACCTCGGCCCGGCGCACGAACTGCTGCGCGCCGTTGGTGGAATAGATCCCGTTGACGCCGTCCGTGGCCATGGCCTCGAAGGTGGTGTTGAAATCGCTCGACAGCTCGACCCAGGCCAGGGTCAGGCGAAGGGCCTTCGCAGTTTCCGCCAGCATCGCGCGCACCTGCGGGGTGTCCTGGCCCCGGTCGTATAGCACGGCAACGCGCGAAATTCTCGGCACCGCCGCCTTCAACAGCTCGAGCCTTTTACTGTGGGGGCGGTCGCCGACATCGTAGGTCAGCCCGGTCAGGTTGCCACCGGGCTTGGCGTAGGACTTCACGAACCCTTGCCCGATGACGTCCACGCCCACTACGAAAACGATGGGGATATCCCGGACAATGGTCCTCGCAACGGATGTCACCCAATTCGGGCCGGTGATCATGACGTCCACTTTTTCCCGCTCCAACTCGCGAATCGCAGAGGCGACGTTCTCCGGTTTTGCGCCGGCGAATCGAAACTCGATCGTGACGTTCTGGCCGACGATGTAGCCATGCTCGCGCAGTCCTTGCTCGAAGGCTGCGAAATGAGGCGTGACGGATTCGCGCGGCGAACTCGACGGGTAGCCGATTCGATAGACCTTGCGGGGCTGCGCCCGGATTGCGGATGCTGCGGCCAGCGCTGCGGCGCCGATCAGCACCGCGCGCCGCTTCACTCGATCACCCGGTCGGCGCGCAGCAGGAACGATTGGGGAATCACGATCCCCAGCGCTTTCGCGGCTTTCACGTTGACCACCAGCTCGAAGCGCGTCGGCTGCTCGATCGGCAGGTCGCCGGGTTTCGCGCCTTTGAGGATCTTGTCGACGTAGGCGGCGGCCCGAAGCCACGTTTCGTCCGCATGATTGGCATAGGACATCAACCCACCGATTTCGACCGCTTCGCTGTACGCGTGGCTGCTTGGCAGGCGCATTGCGTTCAGGGCTTCGACGATGACCTCACGGTTGACCCAGTTTGGAAACTGGCCGCCCACGAAAACCGCGCCCGGGCGCTGGCTCCGGACCAAAGCGAGCCCGCCCGAATAGTCTTTCGGTTGGGCCTCCGCAAAGAACATCGTGATGCCCAGTGCCTGCGCGGCCTGCCTCGCTGCGAGCCCCGCGCTCGAGTCCCATTCCGTTTTCTGGCTGAGGTAGGCGACCTTGGTGATTCCAGGCACCGCATCCTTGAGCAGCTCGAGCCGCTTTGCCGCCAATTCCGGACCGACGGTCGCGGACATGCCGGTGACGTTTCCGCCAGGCCGTGCCAGGCTGTTCACTACACCCCGGCCGACCGGGTCGGCGACAGCCAGGGCAATGATCGGCACGGTGTCGGTGAGTTTCTTGGCGGCCAGCGTCATGGGATCGCCGATGGTGACGAGCACATCCGGCTTCAGGCGCAGCAGCTCGGCAAGGATCTCGCCGAAGCGCTCGAACTTGCCTTCCGCCGAACGCCGATCGATGACCAGGTTGTCGCCTTCGGCATAACCCAGCCGGCGCAACTCGCGGATGAAGGCGCGGACCCTCGGATGGGCCGGCTCGGGGCCGAGCATTTCGGCGATCGGCGAGGTGGTCAGCACAACTGCGATTCGGTACGCCTTCTTGCGCGGCTGTGTGTAGGCGGCCGGCGCAACTGCAAGCGCACCTGCCGCAATCAGAAACCTGCGGCGGTTAAGGTTGGACACGAGACGTGCCTTTGCGCTTCATGCGGCTCCCCCGAGCTGCGGTCCGAGACGGACGAAACCACTCTAGGCTTCCGCAGGAGGGGGGTCAAGGCGCCGGTTTCCCGATTTGGAAACGCCGGCTACACCCTAAGGAGGCCTCCGTTTTCACCTTATCTCGCTGTCTGGTAACTTGTTTCACCGGTTGTCCATTGCGGGTGTAGCCTGAATCTCCGATCGGGGGATCGCATGGACAGGCGCGAAGCGGTACTGGCACTGGTTGCAATAGGAGCGGCCGCCGTTTCGCCATGCGCGCACGCGCAGCCGGTGCGGCGCATTGGAATGCTCCAGCCCAATGCCGCTTTTCCGATCCTGGAAGATGCCTTTCGCAAGCGGCTGGCCGCGCTTGGCTGGGTCGAAGGCAAGAATCTCGTCATCGAATCCCGTCATGCGGACAATCGCAACGAGCGCATGCCGGCGCTTGCGGCGGAACTCGTCGCGCTGAAGGTCGACGTGATCGTGACCAACGCGACACCCGCCACGCTTGCGGCAAAAGCCGCCACCTCCACCATTCCCATCGTGTTTACGCTCGTCTCCGATCCCGTGGGAGCCGGGGCGGTCGCGAGTCTCGGACGCCCGGGGGGCAACGTGACCGGCATTGCGAACCTCGCGGGTGAGATCGCGCTCAAGCAACTCGAGCTGCTGAAGGACCTGGTGCCGAAACTCCAGCGCGTGGCGTTCATGCGCGATCCGTCGATCCCCGGACCGAGAACGATGACAAAGGGGCTGCAGTCAGCGGCCGAGCGTGCAGGCCTCGCGCTGGTGATCATCGATGCGCAGACTGCAGAAGAGATCGAGCCTGCCTTCGCCACCGCGGTTCGTGAGCGCGTCACGGCGATGATTATGGCGCCCACGAGCATGTACGCGTCCCAGGCGACGCGAATCGCGGAGCTTGCGCGCAAGTACCGGATCGCTACCGCGTTCCAGACTCGCCGCTCGGTCGCCGCCGGAGGGCTGGTGAGCTACGGCGCCGATGGCATCGACGGTTTCAGCCGCACCGCCGTGTACGTCGACAAGATCCTCAGGGGCGCGAAGCCCGGCGACCTGCCGGTCGAGCAGGCCGACCGCTTTGTCACGATCATCAACAAGAGCACCGCCAAGGCGCTCGGGATCACGATCCCGCAGTCGGTGCTCGTGCGCGTGGACGAGGTGATCGAGTGAAGCAGGGCCGACTCTGCAGCGGGCCGCCGGGCGAGTCGGAAATCGGTCTCGCGCCGGGGGATTCTCAAACTCGCAAATTGAACAAGGCTTGGACAAAATGCAAGGATGCTAGAAGCCGGGATAAAGCGACCGGACCTCGCCTCGCGACTCGCGCGCGCGCTCGCCGCCGCCCGGCGCTCGGTGTATTTCGGCGAGGGGTTCGTGCTCGAGGAACTTATCGGACTTGTGGGCGAGCGCGACGCATACTATTGGCGCACCCAGGCCGGCGCGGAACTCGACCTGCTGCTTGTGTCGCGCGGGCGGCGCATCGGCGTGGAGGTGAAGTACGCCGACGCGCCGGCGATGACGCGCTCGATGCACGCATGTATCGAGAGCCTGAAACTCGATCGGCTCTACGTGGTGTATCCGGGAAGCGAGACATACGCACTGCGGCCCGGCGTCGAGGTGCTTTCTCTGCCGCTCGCGCGAGAGCGCGTGGCGCGCTAGGCACTCCGGCGTCGCAGCGCTCGATGAGGGTGATCGAGTGAGGCGGCGCGAGTGGTTGATTGGGGCCGCTGCGCTTGCCGCTTCTTCGGGGTTGCGTGCACAAGGATCGCGGCTGCGACGGGTGGCGCTGGCGATGCCGGGCGTCCCGGAGGTCGATGCGCGCGTCGTTGACCCGATCAGGAAGCGGCTTGAGGAACTGGGCTGGGTCGAAGGGGGCAACATCGAGTATGTAATCGGGTATGCGCATGGGCAGACCGTGCGCTACGAGTCGATGATTGCGGAACTGCTCGCGAAGAAGCCCGACGTGCTGCTCGTGTGGTTCGGCCTGATGGCAGCAATTGCAAAGAAGCAGACGCGCGACGTGCCGATCGTGTTTTCCATCTCGAGCAACCCGGACAAGAACGGACTTGTCGAGAGCCTGGCCAAGCCCGGCGGAAATGTCACGGGCGTGTCGACGCGCGAGCTGGAACTGCTTGGCAAGCGCATCGAGATTCTCAGGGAAATCACCCCCGGCATGGTCCGCGTGGCGGTTTTGGTCAATCCCGATTCCCCGGAAATATCGAAGTTGTACGTGGACAAGTACGGCGAGCACGCACGCATGGCGGGAATGCAACTGCTGACCGCGGGGGCGCGCTCTGCCAAGGAACTTCGCCCGGCGTTCGATTTGCTTGCGCGGGGAGGAGCGCAGGGGCTGCTCAACATTGCCGACCCGATCCAGGGGCTCATGCGCAACGAGATCGCTGCGGAGGCGGCGCGTACGCGGATTCCCGCGGTGTACACCGCGCAGGGTTTTGTCGAAGCCGGCGGCCTGGTTTCGTTCGGAATCGAACCGGTCGACCAGGCCCGTCGTGCAGCGGCTTACGTGGACAAGATCCTGCGCGGCGCCAAACCGGGCGATCTCCCGGTCGAGGAGCCGACGAATTTTCCTTTTGTGATCAATCTCAGGGCGGCACGTGAGCAGGGCATCAAGCTGCCGCAGTCGATTCTGGCGCGTGCCGACAGGGTGATCGAGTGAACAGGCGCGAAACGATGCTCGCGTTGCTCGCGCTCGGCGCCGCGCCGGCCGCTTCACTTGCGCAACGTCCAGGCAAGGTTTGGCGGGTCGGCTTCCTCGTCCCGCGCTCGCGTCCCACATCGTTCGATGATGACAGCATCGGCGGGTTCATTCGCGGCATGCGCGAGCTCGGCTACGTCGAGGGCCGCAACCTTCTTATCGAGTGGCGCTTCGCCGACAACAAGCTCGACCGCCTGCCGGGCCTCGCGCGCGAACTGGTGGCGCTGAGGCCGGATGTCGTGGTGGCGCTGGCGACCCCCGCCGCGGTCGCGATGCAAAAAGCGACTTCGACCCTCCCGATCGTCATGACGAATGTGGGCGATCCGGTCGGCGCGGGACTCGTCAAGTCGCTGGCGCGGCCGGAAGCCAACATCACGGGAATGTCGAACTTCACGGCCGAAGTCGGCCCGAAGCAGTTCGAGGTGCTGCTCGAGATCATTCCCCATCTCTCCCGCGTCGCGGTGCTCGTGAATCCCGACAACCCAGGCAGCCAGGCCGTATTCCGCTCGATCCAGGACGCCGCGCGGCAAGCCAGGAAAGAAGTCATTCTCGTGCATGCGCGTCACGAACAAGACCTGGCGGCCGCCTTTGCGACCATCGCCAGGGAACGCGCCGATGCCGTGATTGTGGCCGGCGACCCGAGCCTGAACGAGGCCCGCCGGCTCATCGCGGATCTGGCGTTGAAACAGCGCCTGCCGTGCATGGGTCCTTTCCGCGAACTGGCGGAAGCGGGAGCATTGGCGGGATTCGGCGTGCCGACGGACGCGATCAACCGCCGCGCACCTTTCAGGATCTTGTCGACGTAGTGCGCCGCCGCCTGATGCTTGCGATTGGCGCAGGTTCCGTACTGGCCTGTGCAGGTGCCGCGGCGCAACCCGCCAAGCCGCCGCGACGCATCGCGTTGCTGATGCCCTCGTCATCTGGCTTCAGCAAACCGCAACTCGATGCGTTCATGACACGGCTGGCCGAGCTCGGACATGTCGAGGGCCGCAATCTCGTAGTCGAGAAGCGCTGGGCCGATGGCAAGGTCGACCAGCTGCCGGTGCTGGCGCGCGAGCTTCTGGCCCTGAATCCGGAAGTCGTCGTCGCTCCGAGCTCGCAGGTGGCAGCGGCGTTCAAAAAGGCAACGAGCAAAGTGCCTGTTGTGTTTACGGCCGTCTCGAGCCCGGTGGAGCAGGGGTTCGTGGCGAGCCTGTCGCATCCCGGCGGCAACATGACCAGCCGCAGTTTTCGAAGCGAGGCGCTGGCCACGAAACTGGGGGAGATGCTGCGCGAAATTTTTCCGGCGGCGCGCACGATCGCGGTGCTGGAGATCGATGATCAAAATATGAAAGTGTTTCGATCGGCCCTCCAGGCGAATATGGCGAAGCTCGGCTTCGCGACGGAATACGTCCTCGTGAGCAACCCGGCTGCATTTGCCCCGGCGTTCGCGCAAGTGGCCAGGTCGCGCTCCGAGATCCTGTTTGTCGGTGCTGCTCCCATGATGGTTTCGAACATCCGGGAGCTCATAGAGCGTGCAGAAAAAGCTCGGATTCCGGTAGTCGCATTGCGCAGGGCGTTCACCGCCAGCGGCGGGCTTCTCAGCTATGACAGCGATCTCAAGGATGACTACCGGCGTGCCGCAGAGTACGTGGACCGCATTCTGCGAGGCGCAAAGCCTGCCGACCTTGCCGTCGATCAGCCGGAACGGTTTCACCTTTCGGTCAATCTGCGGACTGCGCGGGTTCTCGGAATAAAGATTCCGCAATCGGTGCTGCTGCGCGCTGATGAGGTGATCGAGTGAGGACATTGTCAAACAATTGCATGCTTAAGTGCGCTCCAGGAGCGGCTCGCAGGGTAGTTCGTGTATCGATATCGGTACATTCATCGCGCGGATGCGGCCGATGAACAGACGCAACGCGATCCTTGCGCTCGCCGCGCTCGCGGCTGCGGCCGGGCCGCTGCGCGTGTATTCCCAGCCGCCGAAGATCCGTCGCATCGGGGTGCTCCTGGGCGGCACCGCGGAAGGACACAAGGCGATGATGGGCGCGTTCGCCAAGCGGCTGCGCGAACTCGGCTGGGAGCCGGACCGCACGATCTCGATCGAGGCCCGCTACGCCGACAACCGACTCGATCGCCTGCCGCCGCTTGCCAAGGAGCTTGTTGAGAGCAAGGTCGAACTCGTGGTTTCGAGTTCGACCCCTGGGGCGCTCGCGATGAAGCAGGCCACCTCCAGCCTCCCGGTGGTGTTCACGGCGGTGGCCGATCCGGTCGCGCTCGGCCTCGTACAGAGCCTCGCCCGCCCGGGCGGCAACATGACCGGCGTCTCGAGCCTGGTCCTCGACATCGCCGGCAAGCAGTTCGAACTGCTCACGGCACTCGTCCCCAGGCTGGAGCGCCTGGCGTTCATGTCGTTTCCGGGCCACCAGGCCAACAAGCCGATGATTGCGCAGCTCGAGACAGCGAGCAGAAACGCCCGCGCCACGCTCGTCGTGGTCGAGGTGGGATCCGCGCAGGCGCTGGACGCGGCCTTCGCCAAGGCTGCCGCGGAACGCGCGACCGCGATGATCATTCCCCCCGACCCGCTCTACTTTTCGCTCCGCCGGCGCATCGCGCAGCTCGCCACCGAGAATCGCATCGCGACGGCGTTCGCCTCGGCTGTCTTCGTGCGCGACGGCGGTCTCATCAGCTATGGCCTGAACTACGCTGACGAATTCGCGCGATCCGCCGAGTACGTGGACAGGATTTTGCGCGGCGCCAAACCGGCCGATCTGCCAGTGGCGCAGGCCGAGCGTTTCGAGATGGTCGTCAATCGCGCCACTGCCAAGGCGCTGGGATTGACGATCCCCCAGTCGGTGCTCGTGAGGGCGGACGAGGTGGTCGAATGAGGCGCCGCAGCCTGTTGCAATCGCGAGCCGATACAGCGCGCGAGCAGTCCGGCCGAGTGTCAATCGAGCATACGTCGAATGTTCTGCTTAAGTGGCGGAAGATCCTGCTTAACCATCGCCCAGACCGCCTCGAGGTCAACCTTGAAATAAGCGTGGATCAAGCGATCACGAGTACCAGCAATTTGCCGCCAAGGCACATTGGGCTCGTTCGCGAGCAGCGCTGCGTCCAGATTTTTCACCGCTTCGCCGATAATTTCGATCTGGCGGACCACGGCGCTCTGGGTCTTGAGGTCAGCCATGAACTCTTCCTGACCTTCTACCGTAAAGCTCTCGATCGTCGCAATCGCTTCCAGTACGTGACCGAGGAAGAGCCGGTCACGCTCGTTCATAGCAGACGCGCTTCGGCCAGTATGCGTTCCTTCAAGGCGGGATGCAGCTCGCGCTCCGTACAAAGATCCACTTTGACTCCGAGAGCGTCTTCTATCTCGAGCTGGAGCCCGACGATGCCGACCAGTGATGTGCCGGGCGCGAGATCCACCAACAGGTCGAGATCGCTTCCTTCCTTGTCGAGGCCGTTCGCGGCCGATCCGAAAACGCGAACCCTGCGTGCGCCATGCGCGGCAGCAATGCCAATCACCTGGTCACGGCGTGCTGCGAGGGCTTCAGAGGGTCGCATGGCCGCATTTTCTCAGTTTTTCCACGGTCACGCGACGGGAGTGTTCCAATGAACCGCCGCGAACTGGTGCTTGCCTCAGGCGCTTGGGCGGCGCTCGCACCGGGATTCGCATTCGGGCAAGTCACCAGCAAGCGGCCGATGGTGGCTTATGTTTTCGGCCCGGTTCCGACCTCCGCAATGACGGGCATCCCTCCACATGCGCATGTGCGGGCGTTCGTGCAGCGTCTGCGCGAGCTGGGTTGGGAAGATGGGCGCAACTTCGTACTCGAATACCACGGGGCCGAGAACCGGCGCGAGCGCGCCCAGGCGATTCTTGCCGATCTCGCCGCGCGCAATGTGGACTTGATCTACGCGACGGCTACCGCCGGCGGCGCCACGGTCGCAGCGGACGCCATCCGGGCAACCCGCACCATTCCCATTGTCTTCGCTAGCGGCACCGACGTTGTCGCCACCGGCCTTGTCTCGAGCCTTGCCAGACCCGGGGGCAACGCGACCGGCGTCACCATCGCGGCGGGCCCGGAAATCGTCGGCAAGCGGCTCGCGCTGCTGAAGGAGATTGCGCCGCGCATCAAACGGGTCGCCTATATCGACCCCAGGTCGTTCAACACCGATTTCGTGCGCCAGGCCGCCGCGCAGCTCGGGCTGACGCCGATCTTTCCTGAAGTCGAGCGCGCGGAGGACTACGATGCGGCCTTCGCGATGGTCATGCGCGAGCGCGCGGATGCGCTGCTGGTGGGCAGTTTCGGAATGAATTCGGTCCACGCTCCGCGGATTGTGGGATTTGCCGCGCAGCAGCGGCTTCCGGCCTCGTTCGCCTTTCCGGAATCGGTCGAAGCCGGCGGGCTCGTGTCCTACGGCATCGACTTCCTCGATCTCAACCGCCGCGCGGCGGTGTATGTCGACAAGATCCTGCGCGGCGCGAAACCCGCAGACATGCCGGTCGAGCTGCCGAGCAAGTTCGAGCTGGTGGTGAACCAGAAAACTGCACGGACGCTCGGGATCACAATCCCGCAGAGCATATTGCTGCGCGCCGATCGGGTGATCGAATGAATTCGAAACAACTATCGCTCGTCTGCCTGATCGGCTTTTCGCTTGCGCTCGGCACGAACCCGGCGCTCGCCCAGCCCGCGCGCAAGCCGGCACTCATCGGCGTGCTCAGTGCAAATTTTCCGCCGCCGCGGGAAGACGCCTGCTACGACGCGTTTCGCAAGGGCATGCGCGACCACGGCTATGTCGAAGGCCGGGACGTGGTGTTCGAGCCGCGCTGGAGCGAGCTTGGCGTCAAGCGCATGGAGGATCTCGCGGCCGACCTGGTTGCCCGCAAGGTCGATGTGATCATGGTCGGGGTTACCAACGGGGCGATCGCTGCGAAAGCCGCGACCAATACGATTCCCATCGTGATGGGGCCGGTAAGCGATCCCGTCGAGCTGGGACTCGTTTCGAGCCTCAGGCGTCCCGGCGGGAATGTCACCGGCTTCGCGCTGTTCTCGCGGGAGAACACCGTCAAACGCCTCGAGTTCGTGCGTGAGCTGTTCGGTCCGGGTGCGAAGGTCAGCATTCTCACAACCCTCGATACCACCATCCAACGGGCATATTACGATTCCGCTGCGCGCGCCCTGTCGCTGGAAGCTTCGCTGATCGCTGTGCGCGGCCCGGAGGATCTTGCAAGTGCCTTCGAATCGGCTGCGCGCAATGCCTCCAAAGCGGTGGTTGTTGTCGCCGACCGAAAACTGACCCACTTATAGGGGTTATGCCGATCCAAAATTGACCCAGGTGTTCCACTTGTCCTGCCTAATTTTTGGTTCGTCAGTAAAAACTGTGGGCGAGTTTGGGCTCGGGTAGTTTTCCAAGTACATGATATAGCGCCAGTTCTGTCGCCTTGAAGGTGCGGAAGCCGTACGCTTTTCTCATAGTGACTTTGGCTTTGTTGTTCAGGCCTTCGATTATGCCGCTGGAGAACTCCTTGCGGGCGCGAAAGTAGTTGAGCAGGAGCTCGCGGTGGCTGCGCACGGTGCGCACGAATTTCTTGAGCGGTTCGATGCGCGAGCGCATTACCTCGGTGCACCACTGGTCGAGGAACTTGCCCGCCCAAGTGGGCGAGTCGTAATCCCAGAAGTGCTGGAAATATTCCTTGAACAGGTAGGCACGAACGCTCTTGAGGTTGTAGCCAAGGACCTCGCGCAGCTTGATGCGCTGGTTGTCGGTCAGGTTCTCCGGGCGCTTGAGCAGGCACCACCGGGATCGCTTGAGCACCGGTTCGTAGCCATCTTTGATCATCTGCCGGGCCTCGCCGGAGCGGATTTCGTCGATGGCCACGTTGAGCTTGGCCACGACGTGGAAGCGGTCCAGGATGTTCAGGGCAGCGGTGCAGTTCTTCTTGATCACATCCAGGTACGGCTTCCACATGTCCGAGCACACGAACTCGATGCGCTGGGTCAGTTCGGTGCCGATCAGGTCGAAGAATTTCTGGAAGGCCGCCTTGGTGCGCTCCTCGCCCACCCACAGCAAGCGGGTGCAACCGGCGTCGATCTGGTAGACCAGGGTCAGATACTTGTGGCCCTTGCCGTAGGCGATCTCGTCCACGCCGATGGCCCGGATCGACCCCAGTTGCCGGTGCAGCAATCCCCATTCCACGACGTAGGCCACCGCTTGGTGGACTTTCTCCCAACTGGTGTGGAACGACTGCGCGGTCTCCTTCCAGGACAGCTTACGTGCCCATTGCGCCAGGTACAGCATGTACGCCTTGGTCAGTTGGTGCTTGCCCGTGCCCCAGGGAACCTCCTCGACCTTGACCCCGCAGCGCCTGCAATCGACCCGGCGCATGCAGTACAGTAGGACCACGGCGAAGCCCCAGATCGGGATGAACTCGAAGCTGCGCTGGGGCATCTGGTCATAGCCGCTGGCCGGTTGATGGCATCCTGAGCAGCGCGCCTTGGATCCCTGGCGCGGGCGCACATCGACTTCGATCGTATTGCAGGCCGTTTGTAACCGGGCCCCGGTGTAGACAAAGCTGGGGAAATGATGACAGGCGTTGAGCAGGCGGGTCAGGACCATGATCGGCAGGAACCAGAAAGTTCATCAAGGTCCGAGTATGAGTGCCCCGCAGAGGGCCTCCTTGGTCGAATATTGCCCGGACCTGGCGCAATGGCCGCAACGCTGGCAATGCGACGAGCACGATATCGCTGCCGGACAGCGTATCGTGGAATTCCTCACGCCCTTTCTGCTTCACCTGCTCGATGATGGCCTGGCCACCAAGGCGTTGCACCGGCATCGCGACCACCTGTGCATGCTCGGCGGTGAGCTCATACGGCGCCGTTACGAGGAGGACACGCTGAAGAAGATTCCCGTCAGCAAAGCCATCGCCGGACTCATCGAGGAAGAAGGCGGCCCGCTGATCTGGCCACGCATTACCGAAGCACAGCAGAGATCCTTTGACGCTACCTGCCGCAAGCTCTACAAGTACCTCAACTCAACCCAAAAACCCGCTCGGTAGGGGAAAAACTACCCACAAATTCCGCCGACGAGGCAAATTTATGAGGGATGGTGTGGCGTCAAAGTCGGCTGAGTATCTCCGCCCCCTTCGCCAGCGTCTCCTCTGACTTGGCAAAACAGAAGCGCAACACCCGATGCGCCGGCGGCTGGCGGTAGAACACTGACACCGGGATCGACGCGACGCCATGTTCCCTGGTCAGGCGCACTGCGAGGTCGGTATCTTTTTCTTCGCTGATCATTTCATACGACAGGTTCTGGAAAAAAGTGCCGCGTGAGGGTAGAGGTTTGAAGCGCGAGCCTTTTATTCCATCCAGAAAAAAGTCGCGTTTTTTCTGATAGAAGGCCGCGAGTTGCAGATAGGCGTCCTTGTTCTGCATGTATTCAGCGAACACGTACTGCAGCGGGCCGTTGGCGACGAAGGCGTTGAACTGATGCACCTTGCGGAACTCCGCCATCAATTCTCGCGGTGCAGCGACGTAGCCCATTTTCCAGCCAGTGACGTGGTAGGTCTTGCCGAAGGAGGACACCAGGAAGCTGCGTTCGGCCAGCCCAGGAAAACGCGCGACGCTTTGGTGCTGGTAGCCGTCAAACACGATGTGTTCGTAGACTTCATCGCTGATCACCGCGATGTTGGTATTGCGCAGCAGGCTTTCCAGCAGCCGCAGGTCTTCCGCTGACAGAACCGTTGCCGTCGGGTTGTGCGGCGTGTTGATGATCAGCAGCTTGGTCTTTGGCGTGATCGCCGTCTGCACGGCTTGCCAGTCGATGCTGTAGTCGGGGTAACGCAGTTGCACGTAGACCGGCACACCGCCATGCACTTCGACCGCCGGGCCGTAGCTGTCATAAGTCGGCTCGAACAGGATGACTTCGTCGCCGGGGCGGATCAGTGCCGCGACCGCGGTGTAGATGGCGTAGGTGGCGCCGGGCACGACGGTGACTTCCTGCTCAACGTCGTAACTTGTACCGTATAACGAGGCGATTTTTTCGGCGATGGCTTCGCGCAGCGGCGCGATGCCGGCCATCGGCGGGTACTGGTTGACGCCGCTGTTGAAATGTTTGGTGACCAGCGCGCGCAGTTCCGCTGTGCAGTCAAAATCCGGAAAACCCTGTGACAGGTTTATGGCCTTGTGTTCGGCGGCGAGGCGCGACATCACCGTGAAAATGGTGGTGCCGACATGGGGGAGTTTTGAGTTTATACGGCCGGGATAGGACGGCATGGCTGTGAATGATTGCTCAGAAGTCCAGATCAAAATCAGAAAACGTTAACCGCCGATGAACGCGGATTAACGCCGATAAAATCAAAAATATCTGAAAAGGGGCAGATTAAATCAAGGTAAGCATTTTTGTGGTTTTTTAGGGTTGATCTGCGTTCATCTGCGTTTATCGGCGGTTAAATGGTTTTTTTGATGGCTTGCAAGTCGGGATTTTACGCTTAACGGTTTCTGGCCCTGGATAACTCGCGGAAATCGTCGATGTAATCCTGCAGCTTGCTGACCAGATGGTTGCGTTGCACGGGCGTCAGCATGTGGTCAACGGCGGCATAGAGTTCGGCGCGTTTTTTCCAGGACTCCTCAAACAAGCGCGCCTGTTCGGCCGGGCGACCAGCTTCCCAATTTTCCAGCCAGTCGCGCAGCCGTTGCGTGAATAGCGCGCGGTCGCCGCTGCGCAGTTCGAGCAATGCCAGAAACTCGCGCTGCCGGCGCAGCCGGTCTTCGTGGCGCAGTTTGTCGACCAGTGGCATGGTTTGGAGCATGGCGCTGACTTTGGTCTGTTGTGCATCGCTCAGTGGCCCGACCCAATCGCGCAATTGCGACAGCGTGCGCTCCCGGACCACCTTGCGCCGTTCGGTTTCGCTGTCGGCGATACGGTGTTCGCGCATGAACTTGTTGTTGTCCTTGGCGACCTGCTGGCGGAAGGATTCAATCTGGTCCTGCGTCAGCGTCGCCAGCAGATCTGCAGCATCCGCAGCGCCGCGCACGGCGATGCGTGCGTAACGTTGTTTGACGCCATCGACCAGCCATAACATGTCGGCTTCGCGCAGGCCGCGTCTGGCGCGTGCCTGCGTGTCGCCGAGAAGTTGCGCGTATTCGGGCAACTGGTTCTGGCGGTGCCAGGCGTGCAGGCGTTCGAAGCGCTGCGCGAACAGGTCGCGCTGTTCGGAATTCAGGTCGAAGTAGTCGTGGACCATCCATGCTGCGACCGAATCGAAATGCCCGTAACCCGTGCGCACCATGCTGCAGCCGCTGATCAGCAGCAATAGACCGAGAAGGCAGGGCGCGAGAGTTGTGCGCAATGACGGCCGGGTCATGCTACGGGAAATGCCTTTTACAGACCGACAAAATATTCCGCCATGCGCTTGCGTGTTGCGGCATCCGGCAAACGACCGGTGCAGGCCGCCATGTTGTCCTCGATATGGCGGACCAGTTTTGTGCCGGGGATGGCACAGGTTACCGCGGGATGGCTGATGATCCATTTCAGGAAAAACTGCGCCCAGCTTGTGCAGTCGATGTCGGCGCACCACGGCGGCAGCGGCTTGCCGCGCACCTTGCTGAACAGGCCCGCCTGCGAGAACGGCCGGTTGATCAATGTTGCAGTCCCTGAATCAGCGCAGGCCGGCAGCAGGCGGGCCTCGGCTTCGGGTTCGTCGAGGGAATAGTTGAATTGCACGAAATCGAAATCTTTGGTTTTGACCAGCGTTTCCAGTTCACGGTGGGCGCCGGCGGTGTAATGCGTGATGCCGAGATAACGGATGCGCCCGGAATTTTTCCAGTCGCGCAGCACCGGCAGGTGGGTTTTGAGATCGAGCAGGTTGTGCACCTGCATCAGGTCTATGGTTTTCGTTTGCAGCAGGCGCATCGACTCTTCCATCTGGCGGATGCCGGCGGCGCCGCCGTTGATCCAGACTTTGGTGGCGATGAAAAGGGATTGATGCGCCTTGGAGGCACTGGCCAGCGCACCCGTTGCTGCTTCGGCATGGCCGTACATCGGCGAGGAATCGATGACCTTGCCGCCGAGCTCGATGAAGCGCCGCAGTACGTCGTGCAATTCGGTACCCGCCAGTTGCCCGACCGGTGTGTCAAAGCCCTGATAGGTGCCGAGGCCGATGGCGGGCAGCCGTTCGCCGCTGCGCGGAATCGGCCGCGTGATCAGTCCGGCGGGGGCGCTGCGCGCCTCAGGCATGGTCAGCAATAGTGCGGCAGCGGTTTGCAGCACCATGCGCCGCCGCGGGCTTGTTGGTTTGTCCATGATGTTTGCTCATTTTGTCGGGAGCGAGGGTTCTGCGGGTTGCAGGGTATAGCCTTTTTCCGTCATGCATTGCCGGAGCAGATTCTGCTCGAGAAAAAAACGCTCGGAATCGGGAAGTTCATTGTGCGTGATTACGGTCCGGCCCTGCTGCCCTACCACGACCTGCGGCACGATGGGCGGTTTCAGCTGCATGCGCTGGCGTGCTTCAAGCCGCGCCTTGTTCAGGCATAGTGCCTGGTCTTTTTCCAAATCACCGGGGTCGGCGGTGCCGGTTTTCTGCCACTCGAGCGGCGCGCACGCTGCGAGCAGCGTAAAAACCGCAAGCAAAGCGTACAACCGGCACAGTGGTAAAGGGAAGCGATGCGGGAAGCGAAGCATATTGGGTTAGAGTAGCATTCCTGCCCCGGGTTTCCGGGAATTTAAGAATATCGAGGAAAAGAATATCAAGGAGTACAGATCGTGCCGGCAACCTTGTTACAGGATGGATTGGTGGTGTTTTCCAAGCGCGCCTGCCCGACCTGCGTGCTGATCGAGAATGAAATGCAGCGTGCGGTGCGGGAAGCGCGCAATTTCCAGATTGTGTCGCAGGATGATCCGCGATTTCCGGCGCAGGTGGATGCCATAGTCGATGACCGGGAGCTTGATTTGTCCTGGACCAACCATATTGAATTGATGCCGACGCTGATCCGTTTTGAAGCCGGGCGCGAGGCGGAGCGCGTGGTCGGCTGGGATCGCGAAGCCTGGCAGCGGCTGACGGGAATTGCCGATCTCGGCGCGCAGCATCCCAAACTCCAGCCCGGATGAGGGTCGCTTTCACTCATGCCCGGGGTGGCTGAGAAACTGGAAGCAAAACACAGCGGCGCCCTGTGGCTGGCGGCGCGAAAAATTGGCTATGCTGCTGAATCTGATCCGGTCGAGATCTGTTTCCAGCGCGGCTGGACCGATGGCCTGCCGGTGACACCGCCGACCGATGAGCGCGTGATTGCGATGCTGAAGGGCACGCCGCGCAAGCCCGATGAGATCGTCGGAAAAATTCCGCCCAACCTCGCCGAATGCACCATCGAAAAAGTCGCGATCAACGCGGTAATGGCGGGCTGCCGGCCCGAATACATGCCGGTGCTGCTCGCCGCGATCGAGGCCGCGCTGGAGCCGGTATTTACCCTGCACGGCGTGCTGGCGACAACTTATTTTTCCAGTCCGGTGATCATCGTCAATGGCCCCATTGCCAAGCGCATCGGCATGAACAGCGGCATCAATGCGCTGGGGCAGGGCAACCGCGCCAATGCCAGCATCGGTCGCGCGCTGAACCTGATTGTGCGCAATGTTGGCGGCGGGCGTCCCGGTGAAGCGGACCGTTCGACGCTGGGCGCGCCGAGCAAGTTTACTTTGTGTTTTGCCGAGGATGAATCGGATTCGTCATGGCAGCCGCTGTCGGTGGCGCGCGGTTTTGCGCCCGGCACATCGACGGTGACACTGTTCCAGGGTCACGGGCCGGAAGCCTTTGTCGACCAGAAATCACGAACGGCGGAAGCATTGACGAAGTCGTTCGCAATGTCACTGGTGAAAATCGGCCATCCGAAACTGGTGCAGTCGGCGCGGGTGGTGGTCGTGCTGTCGCCGGAGCATTACGCGATTTACAAAGAGGCCGGCTGGGATCGCGCACAGATTGAGCGCGCACTGCATGAGGCGACGATACGCCCCGGTGCGGAACTCGTTGCGGGTGTTGACGGTGTTGGTGAAGGCATCCCGGCGAGCCGCGCCGGCGAACAGGTGCCGAAGTTTCATGAAGGCTGTCTGATGGTGGTGCGTGCCGGCGGCGCAGCCGGCCTGTTCTCGGCGATCCTGCCGGGATGGCTGGCCGGTCGTAACCCTGTTGAACTACAACCCGTGACCAAGGAGGTGCGTTGATGAATGCCAACATGAGTACCAATGAACAACTCACCTGGCTGCGCGATCCGACAGCCGAAACCGAAGCCGTGATGCGCGCGCGTCGCGTACCGCCGAAATCACTCGATGGCCTGACCGTTGGCCTGTTCGACATCGGCAAGACGCGCAGCGATGAGTTTTTAAATCGAGTGGAACAGCGCATGGCCGAGCGCGGCATCAAGACCAAGCGTTATGCCAAGCCGACCAATGCCAAGGTTGCACCGCAGGAAGTCGTCGCCAAGGTGGTTGAAGAAGTCGATGTGGTGCTGATCGGGCTCTCGGACTGAGGGTCATGCACGTCGTGCAGTCTGCACGACCTGATGACCTTTGATGGGCTGGGCCTGCCGGGGGTGTCCGTGGTGACGACCGAATTCAGGGACGCCGTGGCGGTGCAGAGCAAGGCGCTGGGTTTTGACCCGGCCATCGTCTATGTGTCGCATCCGATCCAGAATCGCACAGCCGCGGAATTGGCGGCGCTGGCAGATGCGGCATTGGAGCCGGCGCTGGCGAAGCTGGTAGCAGCTTAGGCGCGAGTAGTGCCGGAAATTCATCGTAATTAATTGTTTTTATTAGCATTATTATTCAGCGATGAATATCGCCTTGGCTTTATTCGAAATTGGAGGGGTGGCAAATTTGACGTAGAATACATCGAATACACGTATTCACATGCTGATTTCCACCTTCACTTTCTGAGCAAACTGAGGATTTTTCATGGCCACTTCCATCCGCCTTGACCCCACAGTCGAGCAGCGCATCGACCAGCTGGCTGCGCAAACGGGGCGCACCAAAGCCTATTACCTGCGCGAAATGATCGAGCGGGGTATTGAAGATCTCGAAGATTATTACCTTGCTGCGAATACGCTCGAACAGGTGCGCAAAGGCGAGGAGCCTGTTTATTCAAGTGCGCAAGTGAGAACAGAGCTTGGCCTGGACGATTAGTTATACCGGGACCGCAACACGCCAGCTGAGCAAGCTCGACCGCCAAGTTGCGCGCCGTATTGTCGATTACATGGATGACCGCGTTGCTGCCAGCATTGATCCGCGCAATACGGGCAAAGCATTGACGGGCAATACCCTGGGTACATTCTGGCGCTACCGCGTGGGTGATTACCGGGTGATCTGTGACATGCAGGATGGCGCGTTGTGCGTGCTGGTCGTCCAGATCGGTAGCCGCAGTGAGGTATACCGGTAATATCCGAAAATGATTTCAAGTCTGCAATCCAAGCAACTGATCACAACAACGACAAGGCAATCCTGCTCATGAAAATACTGGTCTATGGCGCAGGCGCAATCGGTGGTTACCTCGGCGCGATTCTCACGGCAGCGGGCGAGGACGTGACCCTGGTGGCGCGCGGCGCGCAATACGATGCGCTGTCGTCACGCGGCATCCAGCTCGAAGGCCCGCGCAGCGGACGCCCCGAGCCGATCAAGGTGCGGGTGTGCAAACCCGGCGAAGAGAAGGGGCCGTACGATGTGGTTTTTGTGACCCTGAAATCGCAGCAGATCGCGGACGCGGCCCAGCATCTGCGCGGCCTGGTGGCCAAGGACGGCGTGTTTGTATTTCCGCAGAACGGCATCCCCTGGTGGTATTTCCAGGGCATCGATTCAAAGTACAAGGGCACGCAGCTGAAAACCGTGGATCCCGACGGCGTACTGTCGCGCACCTTCGAGCCGCAGATGATCATCGGCGGCACGGCACTGAAACCGGCGGACATGATTGCACCGGGGCACATCAAATTGCCGGATGCCGAGACCGATGCGCTGGTCATCGGCGAGATCAACAACAGCGTGACGCCACGCGTTCAGGAAATCGCGGCGATGACCACCCGCGCCGGCTGGAACGGCAGGGTGTCCGACGATGTGCGCAAGGTGAAGTGGACCAAGCTGACCGGCAATGCGGTGTGGAACTCGCTGGGTGCGATCACCCAGTCCACCGGGCGCGAAGTGGCGGAATTTCCCGGCACCCGGCCGCTGGCCGTGGCTTTGATGCGCGAAGTGATCGCGGTGGCGGCGGCGGTGGGGACCAAACTGGATGCCGATCCCGAAGCGATCGTCAGTGGTGTTGCCAAACGCGTGTCGCTGCCGACCTCGACATTGCAGGACGTGCGCGCCGGCCGGCCGCTGGAGATGGATGCGATCGTCAACGTCGTGCTGGAACTTGGCGCGCTGACGGGCGTGGCGACGCCGTCGCTGAATGTCGTGGCGGCTTGCGTGAATCTGGTGAATCAGCGCATCTGCGCGGATGGCGTGGCGATACGACCGGTGAAGCGGGCATAGGAGTAAATGTTGTTGAGTAAATTAACCAGTGGGCCAATATCGACATTGGTTGCGGTGCCAACAATCACCGCCGTTATTTTCGTGCTTGTTTTAGGCGAGTGGTATGGCGCAAGGCTTGCGGCTATTTTTGGAATTGACGTGAATGCGGCGATTGTGGGGCAACCTGGCTCAGAAATTTATATGATGATTTTAATGAGTGGAATAGTTGTCTTGATTCTTGCCTGATGGGCTATCGGTTCTGCCATGGTCAGGTTGATAAAAAGAAAAATGATGCAGGGTGAGTAATCTGGGGCGGTTCGTAGGGGGCAATAACCAACGGGCATTGCACCGATTGCCATACGGCGCAATGCCCGTTGGTTATTGCGCCCTACATATAATTTGCGTCATTCCGGCGAAAGCCTGGAATCCAGGGACCTTGCTTTCGTTGAGCCAGTATTCTGGACTCCGGCTTTCGCCGGAGTGACGACGATTTTGTGTCAGTTCTGTCAAAGTAGCGGATCGATGAATGCCGTCATCCGCTTGCGCATTGCCGCGTCGGGCAGGCGGCCGCGTCCGGCATTCAGATTGTCGACCATGTATTCAACCTTGTCGGTGCCGGGAATCACCGCGTTGACAGCGTTATTCGACAGCAGGTATTTGAGGAAAAACTGACCCCAGGTCGTGGCGTCGAATTCTGCCGCCCAGTCCGGCACCGCTTTGCCGCGCATCGCACGAAACAACTGGCCGCGACCGAAGGGCAGGTTGCACAGCACCGCCGTGCCGGTATCGGCGGCTGCCGCCAGCAGGCGCTGCTCGACGCTGCGCTCGGCCATCGAGTAGTTCACCTGGATGAAGTCGAGCTTGTCCTGCTGCATGATTTCGATCAGGCGGTCATTGGCACGTTCCTGATCCTGCGAGTGGGTGACACCGAGGTAGCGGAAGATGCCCTGCTGTTTCCACTCGCGCACGATGGCGAGCTGCGAAGCGAACATCTTGCGGTCGAGGAAGCCGACGTTGTGCATCTGCATTAGGTCGAACTTTGGCGTATGCAGTCGTTGCTGCGATTGTTTCATCTGCGCGACAAAGGCCTCGTTGTTGTTCGAGCGCACTTTGGTGGCAAGGAACACCTTGTCTCGCACCTTCATCGCGGCGAGCAGATCGCCGACCACGGCCTCCGCAGTGCCGTACGAAGGTGCTGTATCGATGAGTTTTGCGCCGCTATCGAGCAGCGTGTGGATGACCTTGGTGCGTTCGGCGCGTTTCTCGGCATCGCTGTCAATGTCAAAAATGATTGCAGTGCCGAGGCCGATCACCGGCAGCATTTCTTTCGATTTGGGAATAGCCCGAGCGAGCAGGTGTTTGGCACTGTTCTGCGCTGCACAGAGGCCGGGGAGCAAAGCGCCGGCCGTCACGCCTGCGCCCAGCACGAGCATTTCGCGGCGCGAGTATAAACTATTGATTTTATTCATAAATTTATATCTCTGCAGGTGAGGGTGAAGGATGGGCCGCTGCGCGTTTTTCATGCGCGCGTCCCAGTGTCAGTGCCAGTGCGAGCCAACCCAGCGCAACGGGTACTGTGGCCAGCGAGATGGTGCTGAGCTCCATACCCAACCCGCGTAGCGCATGAAAAAACCATCCGCTCGCGGCATCACCGCCGCGGAACACGACATTGTCGATCACATATTTGGCTTTGTATTTTTCTTCGCGCTCGACCACGGTGAAGAGTAATTCACGCGCCGGATTCGATATCGCGAAGTTTGCCGCACGCTGCAAGGCCTGGAAGGCGATGACCACCCATAGCATCGGCGTCAGTGCCAGCGCGAGGAATCCCATTGCGAACACGAATGGCAGAAAGGCAGCGGCCGGCCCCGCACCGAAGCGGCGGATGATTTTTCCGGTGACAACGAACTGCACGACGATGGTGAGCAGGCTGACGGCGAGATCAATGCGCGCAAAAATCGCCGTGCGCCGGTTGGGATCATCCGACAGTGCGGCGACGATGCTGGCCTGCTGGAAATAGAGGAAGGTACCGGCCAGCGACAGCAGCGCGACCCACAGTGCGATACCGGCGAGGTAGGGTGAGCGCAGCACCATGCCGAGGCCGGCGATCCAGCTTCCGCCCAGTCCGTCATTCCGGGAAGCGGTGGCTGCGGCAGGTTCAGTGGATTTTTTGAAAGCTGCGGCAGCGCTTTCCAAGCGCATCGCGCACAGCACCGCAGCTTCGAGCAACAGCGCCGCGATCAGCAGCAGGTTGGCGCGGCCGATGGGTTCGGCGAGGCCGACTGCAATCAGCGGCCCCAGCAGCGCGCCGGCGGAGCCGCCGGCGGCGATAAAGCCGAACAGACGCTTGCCCTGTTCCGACCCATACAGGTCGGCCATGAAGGACCAGAACACCGATACCGCAAACAGGTTGAATACGCTGATCCACACGAAGAACACGCGTGCGGTGTCGGCCATGGCCACTTTGAAAGTCAGCAGCAGCCAGAAGATCACGATGTTGACGACGAAGAAATGATAGACCAGCGGGATGAAACGATGCCGCGGTACACGCGCGACCACAGCACCGAATATCGGCACCACTGCGAGCATCACGACAAAAGTCGCGGTGAACAGCCAGGGCAGATTTTTGATGCCGCCGGCGAGGCCCATTTCGTCGCGCACCGGGCGCAATACGTAATAGGCGGCGAGCAGGCAGAAGAAGTAGGCGAAGGACCACAGCAACGCGCGGACTTCGCCCGGGCGCACGGTGACAATTCGGCTCAGCAAGGCGTTTTCACCAGCCATGTTGCATGAAACATCGTTCCGGTTGCAGGCACGACAGACTGGAACATCGGATCAAGGGTGACAGGCGTTTTCGCATGACTTGCAATGGTGAGCGGCAACGTCTGCATGATGTATTTTTCCTGTGCAGCTGAGGCGAGTATAGCGGGTTGCACGCGCGATGCAGCATGACGCACGGTGTTGGTTTCGGAGGCTGTGGGTTACAATATGTGGACAATCAGCGCCTGCCGGTGTGATCCGCAGCTGGCGCTTCCCGTGGTGATTGACCATTCCCGGAGGAGAACACGATGCATTGTTCACGTTTGGCATTGCACGGACTGGCGACACTCCTGCTGGTGACTGTAGCCGGTGTGACTGCCGCCCAGAACTACCCGACCAAACCGATCCGCATCATCGTGCCTTTTGGTGCGGGCGGTCCGGCCGATCTTTATGCGCGTTATCTCTCGCAGCAGATGCAGCAGCCGCTGGGGCAGTCTTTCGTGGTCGAGAACCGGCCCGGCGCGGGTTCGATCATCGGTACCGATGTGGTTGCCAAGTCGGCACCCGACGGCTACACGCTGCTGCTGATGTCGAACACGCATACCATCAATGAGACGCTGATTCCGAAAAAGCCTTTCGCGCTGATGAAGGATTTTGTGCCGGTAGCGCCGATCAATTATTCGGACCTGGTGCTGGTGGTGCATCCTTCGGTGCCGGCAAAGACGGTTGGCGAACTGGTCAAGCTGGCCAAGGCAAAAGCCAAGGGCCTCAACTATGCGTCGTCGGGCAACGGCACACCGTACCACCTTGCCGGTGAATTGTTCAAGTCGATGGCAAAAGTGGACATCGTGCACATTCCGCACAAGGGCAGCGGCGAAGCGCGCACCAGCGTCATCAGCGGCCAGGTGGAGATGATGTTCGATGCAGTGACGACGATGACCTCGAATGTTCGCGCTGGCCGCGTGCGGGCGCTGGGCACCACCGGGCTGAAGCGTTCGAAAGTGCTGCCCGAAGTACCGACGGTGTCGGAGGCAGGCGTCAAGGGTTATGAGTCGCCGATCTGGCTGGGCGTGATGGCGCCAGCAGGTACGGCGCGCGCGATCACCGACAAGCTGAATGCCGAGATCACCAAGGTGACCTCGCGTCCCGAAACCGCGGCAGCTTGGGACAAGCAGGGTGCGCTGGCGCTGATCATGTCGGTATCCGAATTTGAAAAATACCTGAATGTCGATATTGCGAAGTGGGCGCAGGTGATCAAGGTGTCGGGTGCAAAACCTGATTGAACGGTTGTTTATGTTGAACGTAATTGTTGAGCGAAATCGTTGAGCGAAATCGTTGAAAGAAATTGTTAAACGTACTGCAAGGAGCTGAATAAATGCGTCTGGTCACTTTTTCCGATGACAAGGGTACGCGCATCGGCGTGCACGACAAGGAATCCAACACCGTCGTCGATCTGTCGGCATCCACACGACTGCCGAAGGAGATGACGGCGTTTGTCGCGCTGGGCAAGAAAGGCCTCTCCCGCGCGCGCAAGGTGGTGAAAAGCGGCGAAGGCCGTCTGCCGCTGGCGAGCGTCAAGCTGCTGGCGCCGTTTCCGCGCCCGGCGAAAAACATACTCTGCGTTGGCAAGAACTATCACGACCACGCCATGGAATTCCACAACAGCGGCTTTGATGCCAGTGCCGGCGCCAACGCCATTCCCGATGTGCCGATCATGTTCACCAAATGGCCGAACTCGGTCATCGGCCCGGGCGTTGCCATACCGAGCGCCAACGACTACACCAATTCCGTTGATTATGAGGGCGAACTGACCGTGGTCATGGGCGAGGGCGGTCGCAATATCACGCAGAAAAACGCCTATAAACATGTTTACGGCTACACCATCATCAACGACGTCACCGCGCGCACCCTGCAGAACCGCCACAAGCAGTGGTTCCTTGGCAAAAGCCCCGACGGGTTCTGTCCGATGGGGCCGTGCATCGTCACCGCCGATGAAATCAAGGATGTGACCCAGCTGCGCTTGACCACCAAGGTCAACGGTGAGCTGCGCCAGGATGCTTTTGTCAGCCAGTTGATATTCGACATTCCGCGACTGATCGAGGATTTGTCCAAGGTCATGACTCTGGAGCCTGGCGACCTGATCGCTACAGGCACCTGCGCTGGCGTCGGCATCGGTTTCAATCCGCCAAAGTACCTCAAGCCGGGTGACCATGTGGCCATCACCATCGAGCCCATCGGTACTTTGGAAAACCCGGTGACCTGAGCATGAGATTCGTCCGATATGATCGCAATGGCGCACCGCGGCTGGGCGCGCTGGATGGCGACAGCGTGGTGGATCTGCTGGATGCCGCGCCGCCCGGTACCCCGGCGAACCTGCTGGCGGCTTTTGCCGACATGACGCTGCTGATTGCCGCCGGTGACGCAGGCATCAGGACGACCACTGCAGCAGTGCGTGCCGCGGGTGCGGCGATGCGCATGCCGCTTAAAAAAACGAAGCTGCTGGCGCCGCTGCTGCCCTCGCTGATCGTGTGCAGCGGTGAAAATTACTGGGACCACCGCGAAGAAAAACCCGAAGTCACGCGCAAGGACCCGGAGTTTTTTCTGAAGACCGGGCTCGGCGTCGTTGGCCCCGGCGCTGATGTTCTGCTCGACCCGAAGGTGACGCAGAAGCTCGATTACGAAACCGAGCTGCTGATCGTCATCGGCAAGGCGGGGCGGCATATTCCGGCGGCCCGTGCGCACGAACACATTTATGGCTACAGCGTCATGAACGATGTCACCGCGCGTGACCGACAGGTCTCGCTGCGTCCCGACGGCTCATCGGTTTACAATCTCGGGCCGGGCAAGAATTTCGATACCTGTGCGCCCATCGGTCCGGCCATCGTCACCGCGGATGAAGTGCCGGATCCGCAGAATCTGCAGCTCAGGACGTATGTCAATGGCGAATTGCGGCAGAACAACAGCACCGGGAAAATGATCTGGACCTGCGCGCAGCTGGTGGAATTTTTCTCGACCTTTGTGACCCTGCAGCCGGGCACGGTGATTTCGACCGGAACACCGGGTGGCACCGCCTGGGGCACGGACGCTGAACTGGGTGGCAAGAAGCCGATGCGCAAGGATGTAGTGACGGCGAAGGGCTATCTGAAAGCGGGGGACGAAGTGGTATGTGAGATAGACGGCGTCGGTCGCCTCAGGAACAGGGTTGTTGCAGCGGCGTGATCTCATTAATCAATCTATAAATAACGGGGGAGAATCAATCATGAAACGCTTTGCATTGGCAGTGTTGAGTGCGCTGACCGCAGTCGGTGTGCAGGCCCAGGACGCATTTCCGTCGCGGTCATTGACGATGATCGTGCCGTTTCCGCCGGGCGGCGTGGCGGATACCACCGGGCGTCCGACTGCTGCAACACTGGAAAAAATACTCAAGCAGCCGGTTGCAATCGTCAACCGTCCCGGCGCGGGCGGTGCAGTGGGCAATGCGGCGGTCGCCAACGCCAAACCCGATGGCTACACGCTGCTGATGGCGCTGTCGAGCATTTCGGTGATTCCCGAGGCGGACAAACTCTTCAGCCGCAAGCCGGCTTACACGCTGGATCAGCTGGATCCGATTGCGCTGATTTCCGCTGACCCGATGATACTGGTGGTGCATCCGTCGCTGCCGGTGAAAACCGTGAAAGAGGTGATCGCACTGGCGCGCAAGCAGCCGGGTGAGCTGTCGTTCTCGTCCTCCGGTGTTTACGGCGCCCTGCACATGCCGATGGAAATGTTCATGCATGCCGCCAAACTGCAGATGCGCCATGTGCCGACGACCGGTGGCGGTCCGGCGATCACACAACTGCTGGGCGGACACGTCACAATGACTGCCGGCGGTCCGGCTGCGATCAGCGGGCACGTCAAGGCGGGCAAGCTGCGCACCATCGTCAGCTGGGGCGGTGAGCGTCATCCCAATTACCCGGATGTGCCGACATTCAAGGAATCCGGTTACAACATCGAGTATTACATCTGGGCAGGACTGTTTGTGCCACATAGTACGCCGGCGGCGGTGACCAAGGTGTTGCGTGATGCGGTTCGCAAGGGCGTTGAGGATGCGGATTTCAAATCACAGATGGCCAAGCTCAATTCGCCGATTCAATACCTGGATGCGCCGGAATTTGCCAAGTACTGGGATGCCGATGCCAAACGTCTGGCGGCGGTGGTGCAGGTGGTTGGCAAGGTCAAGTAGAACATGACGGATTCGGCCAAACCGCGGCAACCTGTCAAAGGCCTCAAAAGCGACCAGATCTCGGGGTTGGTGCTGGCTGCCCTGGCGGTTTATGTGTGGTGGCTCAATCAGGAGTTCCCGGTGGGCACACTGGCTGATCCCGGGCCGGGTTATGTGCCGTTGCTGCTCGCGATCGGACTCGGAGCCATCGGGCTGATGATTGCCGTTTTTGGCGGGCGCTCCGAGTTGTTGTCGGCAATTCCCTGGCCCGAAGCGAAGCGTGCCGCGATCATCCTGGCTGCGTGCATGGTGGCCGGGCTGGCACTTGAATACCTCGGCTACCGGCTGACGATCTTCGGTTTCCTGGTATTTTTCATCGGTGTGGTCGAGCGCAAGCCACCGCTGGCCGTTGCAATGGTATCCGCCGGATTCAGCCTGCTGTCGTTTTACGTGATCGGCGTTCTGCTGCATGTGCCGTTGCCAGTCGGTGCCTGGGGATTCTGATGCTTGAAACATTTAACAGTCTGATGCTGGGCTTCTCGGTGGCGTTCCAGCCGGAGGTGCTGATGTATGCCTTCGCTGGCTGCATCATCGGCACGCTGGTCGGCATGATGCCGGGGCTCGGCCCGCTCGCCGGCATCAGTCTTCTTCTGCCAGCCACCTTCGGCCTGAATCCGATCATCGCTATCGTGCTGCTTGCCGGCGTTTACTACGGTGCGATGTACGGCGGTTCGACAACCTCGATCCTGATGCGCATTCCGGGCGAGGCGGCGTCGGTGATGACCTGCGTCGACGGTTATGCCATGACCCAGAACGGCCGCGCCGGTCCGGCACTGGCGATTGCCGCGATCGGCTCGTTTTTCGCTGGCACCGTCGGCGTGATCGGTCTGATGCTGCTGGCGCCAACACTGGCCTCGTTCGCGCTGCGCTTTGGACCGCCGGAATATACCGCGCTGCTGATGATGGGCCTGTTCGTGCTGGCCTACATGAGCGGCGGCTCGATGACGAAGACGCTGGCGATGGCGGTGCTGGGACTGTTGTTCGGCATGATCGGCATCGATGCAATGAGCGGTTATACGCGTTTTAGTTTCGGCATTATTGAACTGGGCGATGGCATCGGCATCGTGCCGGTCGCGGTGGGGCTGTTCGGTGTTTCCGAGATCCTGCTGACGGCGGGACAGCAGGATACGCCGCGGGTGCAGAATCCGACATTGCGTCAGTTGATTCCTTCCAAAGAGGAATTTCGCCTGTCGGTCGGCCCGATCATGCGCGGCAGCCTGCTTGGCTTCATGATCGGCATCATTCCCGGTTCGGCACACATCATTTCATCGTTTGTGTCCTACGGCATTGAGCGCCGGATGTCGAACCACCCGGAGCGCTTCGGCCGCGGTGCGATTGAGGGTGTCGCCGGGCCGGAGTCGGCGAACAACGCTGCCGCGACCGGCGCCTTCGTGCCGATGCTGGCGTTGGGGATCCCGACCAGTCCGGTGACCGCGGTAATGATTGCTGCGATCATGATCCACGGCATTTCGCCGGGCCCGATGCTGATCCAGGAGCAGCCGGAACTGTTCTGGGGTTTTGTCGCCAGCATGTATGTCGGCAATGTGGTGTTGTTGATCCTCAACCTGCCGATGGTCGGCCTGTTCGTGAATCTGCTGCGCATCCCCTATGCCTACATGTACCCTTGCATCCTCGCGTTCTGCATACTGGGTGTCTACTCGGTGAGCAACAGCCTGGTGGATGTGTGGATCATGCTGGGAATGGGCGGCGTCGGTTATGGCTTGCGCAAATTCGGTTTTGACCTGGCGCCGGTGGCGCTGGGGCTGGTGCTGGGGCCGATGCTGGAACTCTCGCTGCGCCAGTCGCTGGCGATGAGCGGCGGCGACTATGGCATATTCCTTGAGCGGCCGATTGCGGTCACCATGTTCGCGCTGGGTCTGCTGCTGCTCGCACTGGCCCTGAAGCCGATGATTTTCAAGAGCAAGGACTGGCGTTCCAAAGTCGGGCTTGAAGATCCGTCCGATTGAGCTTTTATAACATAAGCAATTGATTTTAAGGGTAATTTTGACATCCGTGGCGGCGGGCCGGGTTGCGGTCTTAACGATGCTGGTGCTGCTCAGTTGCGGGGCCGCGGCGGACGAACCGCAGTTGACCGGCGGGCCTTATGTGCCGACGCCGCAGCGCGTGGTTGATGCCATGCTCAACATGGCGCAAGTGACCGACCGCGATTTCGTGATTGATCTCGGTTCCGGCGATGGCCGCATCGTGCTCAGCGCCGCGCAAAAATTCGGTGCGCGTGGCAGGGGCTACGACATCGACGGCGAACTGGTCGAACGCAGCAACACAGCGGCGCGCAAACTCAAACTCGAGCAGCGCGTGGGCTTCGAGCGGGTCGATGTGCTGCAGGCCGATATCAAATCCGCCACCGTAATCACCCTCTATCTGCTGCCGGACATGATGCGTGCACTGCGCGCGAAGCTGCTGCGTGAGCTGGCGCCCGGTACGCGCATTGTGTCGCATGACTTTGATTTCGGCGACTGGAAACCCGAGCGTACGCTGAACCTCGATCTCGACGAAAAATATGACGTCACCGGAAGCTGGACTTCCACCATCTATCTGTGGACGGTCCCGCCACTGAAGGCGCGGTGATGGCGGACGCCACGGATACGCGCCGGCCTTCCTTCGGTTTCATGCTCGGCGTGCTGCTGGCCGGCCAGACCATCGGCACCATGGGCACGACGATGATTCCGGCGGTCGCGCCGAAGGTTGCGCAAACCTACGGCATTTCCTCGGCGCTGGTCGGTTACCAGATCAGCATGCTGGCACTGGCGATGATTGTGGCCCTGGCTTTCGGCTCCAAATTGAACCGGCGCTGGGGCTCGACGCGCATGCAGCAGATCGGACTGTCACTGGTCGCAACCGGCGGATTGATTGCGATATTGCCGCATGTCGCCTGCTTTTTCCTGGCATCGATTCCTCTGGGACTGGGTTACGGCATGCTGACGCCTTCAGCCTCCAATCTGCTGATCCGTTTTACGCCGGAGTTGCGGCGCAATCTGATTTTTTCATTGAAGCAGACCGGTGTGCCGCTGGGCGGCATCGGCGCCGCGCTGATCACGCCGGCGGTGGCGGTGGCCTTCGGCTGGCAATGGGCGATTGCCGGCAATGCGCTGGCGCTGTTCACGCTGGTGCTGGTGCTGCAGCGGGCACGGCCGTACTGGGACGATGATCGCGAGCCCGATGCAAAAATCGGCGGCAATCCCTTCAGCAGCGTAATGGTCATCTGGCGTCATCCGGTGCTGCGTCTGCTATCGCTGTCGGGAGGATTTTTTGTCATCGTGCAGTTCGGCATCACCACTTTCACCGTGATCCTGTTCAATGAACAACTGGGCTGGGGGCTGATCGAGGCCGGTATCGTGTTGACGGCCTCACAGGTTGGGGGAGTCAGCGGGCGCGTGTTTTGGGGCTGGCTGGCCGACCGTATCGGGGATGCGTTCATGGCGCTGCTGTTTCTCGGTGCGGTGATGGTGCTGTCGTCGCTGCTGTGCATGACGCTGGCGCCGGATACGCCGATGATCGCGGCCTGCATGCTGTTTTTCGTGATGGGATCGACTGCCAGCGGCTGGAATGGCGCCTTTCTCGCCGAGGTGGCGCGACTGGTGCCGCGTGAAACCATCAGCACCGCAACCGGCGGTTCGCTGGTGTATGTCAATTCCGGCAAGGCCATCGGGCCGATTGCTTTTGCCAACGTGGCCTTGCTGACAGGGGATTACGCCTTCACCTTTGCCTTGCTTGCGGTACCTGCAGCGGCGGGGTTGTGGTGTTTGTGGGCGGCGCACAGAGGGGTCCGGCAGGGCGTGTAAGTTTTTTTGATGGGTTGCATCAGTATCCTTTGTTCGCAGGCACTGCACTGGGGCGGTGAACGGATGGATGCCCGCAATGGGGGCATAGCCAAGGCCGTTTTTCCCTCTGTGTAGTGCCGATTACGGGCACGACGTTTGCTTAGTAACTATCGGCAATTTCTTATATTGTGTTAAAAGGTGATGCATGAAACCGCTTACATTCCTGATCCGTGTAGCAGTCCCGCTGACATTGCTCGCCGGCACTGGCATTGCAGACGCGCAGAATTATCCGGGCAAACCCCTGCGCATGGTGGTGCCATTCGCGCCCGCGGGTCCCAACGACATTCTCGGCCGCCTGATCAGCCAGAAACTGACGGAGGCCTGGGGGCAGACCGTGGTGGTGGAAAACCGCGGCGGCGCCGGCGGCACGGTCGGACTCGAGGCGGCATCACGCCTGCCGGGAGACGGCTACGCGATTGCGATGGGTGGTTCCAGCACTCTGGCGGTTGCGCCCAGCCTTTACGCGAAATTGCCTTATGACCCGATCAAGGATTTTACGCCGATCATCAATGTCGCGATCGTACCCTATGCGCTGGCCGTCAATCCGACGGTACCGGCAAAAAATGTGAAGGAGCTGATTGCGATTGCCGGCAGGAAAGCCGGCAATCTGAGTTACGGCTCGTCGGGCATGGGTAGCATGTCCAGCCTTGCCGCAGAAATGCTCAAGTCGATGTCGAAGACCGACATCGTGCACGTGCCATACAAAGGCACGGCACCGGCGCTGACCGATGTGGTCAGCGGCCAGATTGACATGATGCTGGCCGATCTCGCGGTCATCAAACCGCATGCAGATGCGGGCAAGCTGCGTGTCATCGGTGTCACCGGCAGCAAACGCTCAACAGCGGCGAAAGAAGTGCCGACCATTGCCGAATCCGGCCTGCCCGGTTATGAGCTGTCGCCGTGGTTTGGTGTGGTGGCGCCGGCCGGTGTGCCGAAGGAGATCGTGACGCGCTTGAATTCCGCCATCGGCGCCAGCCTCAAATCCGCCGACATGCTGCAGCGCCTGGGTGCGCTGGGTTACGAGCCGCTCGGCGGCACGCCGGAACAGTTTGCAGCGACGATCAGGAACGACATCGCCAAGTACGCGAAGATCGTGAAGGCCGCAGGCATCAAGGCAGACCTTTAATTACTGCCGGTGGGGCAGCAACGCCGGGCGGCATTTACCGTCCGGCGTTTTCTTTCAGTCCTTGACTGGCGCCAGTTGCGCGACATGTCGTCCGGCAATTCTTCCCGTGACAAAACACTCGGCGATGTTGCCGCCCGATAGATAGAGGTGGCCGAAGGAACTGCCGAGTTCGCCGGCGGCGTAGAGCCGCGGTATCGGTTTGCCGTAGACGTCGATGATGCGCGATTGCGTGTCATGCACCGGACCGCCCTGGGTATTGGATATCACCGCATATACCGGTGCGCCGTAGAACGGTGCCTTGATGATGGGCAGCATGCTGTTGGCAGGTCGCTTGTGGTCTTCATCATTCCCAGCGGTGCATTGCGCATTCCAGCGAGCGACAGATGTTTTGACCGCGGCAGCATCCACACCCAGCAACGCGGCGAGTTCTTCCAGGGTGTCGGCACGTTTGAGGATGCCGTTCCCGACTTCCTTCAGGTTGTTGTCGCTCCAGTCGTAACGCAGGCCCTCGTCGTTGGACGTGGCCTTGCCCAGCGGATACATCTGGCGGCCGATGTCGTCGCAGATCATGAAAGCGGGATTGCGCGTCGCCCGCTGCGTCACCGGATCGAAGTGTGACAGTGCGCGCACGCCGGTGTCCTGGGTATAGGGCTGGTACTCGGACATGAAGCGTTTGCCGGTTTGATCGAGCAGGATCCACGCCATTTTCAGTTTGACCTGGTCGTGGTCGCCGGGGAACCAGTCGGGGAAACGTTTGACGCGCATGCCGTAGGGGTAGGCCGGATCGCTGTGGCGGAAGCCGTAGGCGCCGTGTACATGCCACATGTGCCACAGTGCCGCGCCGAGGTCCTGCGCCATGCGGATGCCGTCGCCGGTGTTGCTGCGTGCCGCAGCATTGAACACGGGATAAGTTTCAAGGAACTGCGCTTTCATCGCCGCATTGCCTTCGAAGCCGCCACAGGCCAGCACCACGCCGCGGCGTGCGGCAATGTGTTTTTCCTTGCCTGCGCTGTCCATGACAATGATGCCGCGGACTTCACGTGTCGTCGCATCCGCGATCAGACGAACGGCTTCAGTGCCCATGCGTATTTCGATGCCGGCGGCCAGCACGTTATCGTGCACGACCTTGAACAGCTTGGGGCCATTGGGCGCGCCATTGGCCCACGGATAATCGCGGCGCGCATCGAGTCCGGGCACGTCGACTACCGACGTGTGATAGAAAGTGTCGGTGCCGGGCAGGGGGTAGTTGCCGCGAATCTGGCGGCGGTAGGGATCGCCGGTTTTTTCGCGTTCGGCATTTTCTTCAACCGACGTGATGACCCGGGCTTTGTTGATCTTTGCCAGTTCGCGCACGTATTTCTCGAGTCCGCACATGCCCTCGGCCAGTGTGCGTACCACGTCATCCGGCGTGCGTCCGCCGTTGGTGGCTTGCAGATAGGCGAAGGCCTGTTCCGGGTCATGCGCGCTGCGCACCGCACCGTACGAACAGATCGACAGGCCACCGGGTACTGTGGATTTTTCGATGAGCAGGGTTTTGGCGCCGGCCTGCGCGGCATTGAGTGCAGCGATGCCGCCGCCATGGCCGAAGCCGACAACGATGACGTCGTATGTTTCCGTGTAATTCATTAATTATCCAATAAAAACAATGATTTATATGATTTCGTCGAATCGATCCAGCAGTCAGCCCAGTGTGGGCAGTGCAGTGCCGGTCTGCTGGAACAGAATGAAGCCGCCGACGGCACCGGACCAGCGTAACAACAGCCGGCCGGATTCGAGTTCGCGCATATCGCCATGAGCCTTGGTGAGTACATCCCGTGTTGCAGAGAGATTGTCGCTGCTCAGCACATAAGCTGCAATCCACGGCAGTGCCGGTGCGGTAATACCGAACTGTTTTTCCACGATGTCCGGTGTCACGAACAACAGCGCGCCGCGCTGGGTGTCGATGCGCCATTGCGCACCGCAGACCTGTGCCAGCAAGCCGGTGTAACGCGCATAACGTTGCGCGGCTTCCTGCGGATCGGCGACACAGATAATCACCGCGACGAGGCCGCGTGCGTGATTGCGATGTTCCAGCCAGCGTGATTGCCATAGCAGTTCAGGCGTGTGCTGCTGGCAGTACTGGATGCGGCCTTCAGCCATGGTGCCGGGCGGGACGCGCACTACCGTGAAGCGCGCAGTGTCATGTCCGTCAGAGGTGCCGATTTCGCGTTGCAGCGCAACCGGCGGCAGCGGGGAAAATCCCTGTTTGGTCAATCGTGCGTGGTCTGCATCCGGTGTAACCGTCCCCAGTGCAATCAGGTGCAGCCCGGTGTAACGCTGGATCGAATTGCGCAACTGCTGCGCAATGGCGGTGTCACCGGTGGGGGTCAGGAACTCGAGGTAACCCTCGCGCAGCATCACGCAGCGGTTGCCGGCGCCGGCCGCCGTCAACGGACCGCCGGGTTCGAGACGGTGCGACTGTTCGGAAAACGGCGTCAGCGTGAATCCCGCCTGTTCCAGCGCCGCACTGGCCGCGTCGATATGCGGCACAAAATGCGCGACGTGGTCGATATTGAGTTTGCCCATTTGAGGAGACTGGGAAGCGGGGGGCTGTGCGGCGGGCACGGTTCAGTAACCCAGACGCGGATCGATGCGCCGTTTGAGTTTTTTTCCGGCGAGGAACAGCGCGAGGTTCTCGAACCACAGGTCGAGCGAGATGTCGATGTAATGTTCGCCGTCGTCGCAGGAAACATGCGGGGTGATGATCAGGTTGGGCACGGTCCACAGCGATGAATCCGCGGGCAGCGGCTCGGGATCGACGACATCGAGCACGGCACCGCCGAGTTTGCCGGTGCGCAGCCGTTGTTCGAGAGCCTTGTAGTCGGCGACCGGTCCGCGCGCAATGTTGATGACGCCGGCGGAGGGTTTCAGCAAATCCATGCGCCGACCGTTGAGCAGATTTCGGGTTTCGGCGGTCAGTGGTACTGCGAGCACAACAAAATCCGCCTGCGGCAGCACACGGTCCAGTTGTTTGTAGGTAACGACTTTGTCAGCATAACGGTTTTTCTGTGCGCTGCGCCGCACGCCGATGACCTTAAGCGCGAGTTTTTTCGCCGCGCGCGCTGCAGCTTCACCGAGGTCACCGAGGCCGACGATGACCGCGGTCTTGCCGGTGATGCTGGGTGAGAACAGGGCTTCCCAATGATGCCGCTGCTGGTTGGCCATGATGCCGGCCATACGAGAGTTAATCAGGTTGTAGGCCATGATCATGTACTGCTCGGCCTTGCGTCCGTGCGCACCACTGTTGTTGGTGAAGGTCACGCCGCGCGGCAGCCAGTCCAGCGGCAGCGCGCCGTCGACGCCGGCCGAAGTCGAGTGCAGCCATTTCAGTTGCGGCGCACGGGCAGGAAGTCTGTCGCGCTGCGTAGGCACGCCGATCAGCAGGTCGGCTTCAGCCAGCGCGTTTTCCAGCATATCGCCGTCCCAGCCGAAGCTGGGTGCGGCGATGTTTTTGGCCAGTGCCTTGTGGCGTTTGCAGGCCGCTGCCCAGTGCTCAGGCAATGTGTGGAAAATCGGATTTTTCTTGCGCGAGTTCTCGATGTGCAGGTGCAGTTTTTTTGCGGGCATCCGGATACCTGATTATTGGTTCTGCTTATTTAATCGATTTCGAACGCTGGTAAGGTGCGGTCAGGAAGGCGGACTCGGGGGCATCACTTTTGACGGCGCCGGCGGCCTTGGCGATCTCCTGCATGTTTTTCAGCGAAGCCACGTCGGCCGCTTCAAGGCTGGCCATGTAGGCGCCATCCCACTGCGCGGCATAGGCCTTGGCAGCTTCGGGCTTCATGTTGGCGGCCTTCTGCAGAATCTCGGCGACGCGGTCCTTGTTTTTCGAGCCGTATTCCAGCGTCTTGCGCATCGCGGCGATGAATTTTGCGACGGCTTCCGGATTTTTGCCGACATAATCGCTGTGTACGATGGTCACGGCGAGGATGGGGGCGGCCGTGCCCTTGGTGAGTTTTTTCCAGTCTTCGACCACGCTGGCAAGCCTGACCAGTTTGACGTCATCAGTCATCTGCGCAATCGTCACCGAGCGAATCACCGCGGCGTCGACTTCCTTCTGCAGCAGAAACTGCGCGAGCCGGCCTTCGTTTCCGGGCACCACGCTGTAGTCCGCGGGTTTCATGCCGTAGACGCCCTGCAGCACGGCGCTGGCGATGGCATGGGTGGCGCTGCCGGGCGGCGACATGCCGATTTTTTTGCCTTTGAGGTCGGCAACACTTTTGATCGGCGAGCCCGCCGGCACTACGATCTGCGCTTCGGCGATCTGCGAGGCGAGCACGATTTTCACCGGGACGCCGTCGGCGGCGATGCTCATCGAAGCGGTGGAGGGCGCGCCGAAGGCGAGGTCGATGGTTTGCGGCACGATGGCACGCGTCGGTCCGTTAACTTCAGCGAATTTGACCCATTCGACGTCGAGGCCTTCCTTCTCGGCGAATTTCATCTGTTCCATCACCGCGCCGTAACCAAGGCTGAAGCCGCTGGTCCAGTAACCGACTTTTATTTTCTGCGCCTGCGCAGTACCGGCAGCTAGCAGTGCCGCAACCATCAGACTCATCAATAGACGTAAAACGTTCATCGCAATCTCCTTAAAATATTAATTAAATCAATGATTTAAGACCGTTTGCCAAGCGGGCGGTGGCGGGCTCGGTGGCATCGCGCGGGCGCGGCAGCGCGATCTCGACAGTATCGCGGATGCGGCCGGGGCGTGGCGCCATTACCACCACGCGGTCGGCGAGTACAACGGCTTCCTCGACATCGTGGGTGACGAAGACAATGGTCATTTTTTTCACTGTCTGGATCTGCAGCAGCTCGTCATGCATCTGCGCGCGGGTCAGTGCATCGAGCCGCGAGAACGGTTCATCCATCAGCAGGATGCAGGGTTCCTGCACAAGACTGCGGGCAAGCGCGACACGGCTGCGCATGCCGCCGGAGAGCTGGTAGGGGAAGGCGTCGACGAAGGATTCCAGCCCGACCAGTTTCAGTGCATCACGGGCACGGGATTCGCGCTCGGTGCGCGGCATGCTGCCGGTTTCCAGCGCGAACTCGACGTTTTTGATCGTGGTCCGCCACGGCAGCAAGCGGTCTTCCTGGAACATGTAGCTGACACTGCGCCAATCGTTGAAGCGACTGGCGGTGATGCCGTTGATGCGGATTTCGCCGCGCTCCGGCGTGATGATGCCGGAGATGATGTTGAGCAATGTTGATTTGCCGCAGCCGGAGGCACCGAGGATCGCGACAATGGAGTGCGCGGCGATGGTCAGGTTGATGTCATCGAGCACCTGCAGCGGAGTGCCTTCTGCGGTGTTGAACCACTTGCTGACGCCGCGCACCGCAATCGCGCCGGTATCGGCGGCGGCTGCTGGCGTAGAAGCGGTGGCAGTGGCTATGTTCATCAAGAGTCCACAAAAACGTTAGCCGCCGATAAACGCGGATGAACGCCGATAAAATAAAAAAAATCGAAAAAATGACGCATCAAATCAATATCAGCCATGAGAATTGATAAATTTTTTGAGTACCTTCAGCGTTTCGTTGATCCGGGGTGATCTGCGCACCCCTCAAGGGGGGGTATTAAAAAAAATTCATCGGCGTGCATCGGCGTGCATCGGCGTTTATCGGCGGTTAACAGGCCCCGCAGGCCCCGGTCTTTTTATTCAACCGCCCTTGACCGGCACTTTGGCGGCGAACTGCGAATCGCGCAGGCACATGCGGCCGCGCGGGTCCTGCCACAGCTTGCCGTCCTCGTGCAGCATGCCCAGTGCGCGTGCCACGGTCTGGAAATCGTAGTCGGCGAACTGTTCGGCGAGCTCGGAGTAATACTTCGGCACTTTGTCGATGACAGCGACAATTTTGGCGGAGAGCTCGGCCACGGCTTTGTCACCGGATTCAACTTTAGGCGCTGCATCGGCTTTGCCGGTGTAGTAGTCGGCGATTTTAGCGCGGTCGGTGTAGGCGTAGGAAATGCGCTCAAAACGTTCTTTCGGAATACCCTCGGAAATTGTGGCGTCGATGCCGACCTTGGCGCCTGTCGGCACCACACCATGCGGCATTACCGGCAGGCTGGGGTCCAGCGGCTTGGCACGGCTGCCGGGGATGATCATCACATCCTTGTCGCCCTGCACGCGGGTGGCGATGGCCCATTCGACGTCCATCGCGTTGAACACGTCGATGTCGTCGTCGACTACCACTACGTGTTTCAGATCCATCACCGACAGTGCAGCGAGCAGCGCGTTTTTGCCTTCGCCGGCCTGTTTTTTGATGGAGATGATGGCGTGCCACATGCCGCAACCGCCCAGCGTGACATTGATGTCTCCGATCTGGATGCCCGCAGTCTTCAGCGCGCGGCGGATCTGCGTGTAACGCGTCGGCGCCATCAGCCAGGTGTTTTCCCAGGGCATGTGCAGCGCGTAATAAATCGCATCGCGGCGCATGGTGATGGCATTGATGCGCACCACGGGGTTCCAGTGCAGACCGCCCATCAGCCGGGTGAATTCGCCGAAGCGGCCTTCGGGCCGGGTCCAGCCGGTTGGCAGGATTTCGCCTTCGAGCACGATTTCGGAATCGGCGATGCAGGGCAGGTCGATGGTTTCGCATTGCGCGAGCTCGATGGCCGATCCGCGGATACCGCCGGCGATACCCATCTCGTCGGTGCCCAGCGGCGCGCGGAAACCGGAGCCGAGGTTTTCAAAGGGGTGATTGCCGATGGAAATCGAAATCGGCAGCGGTTTGCCGGCCTCGAAGGCGCGCTGCGCAAACAGACGCATGTTGTTCGGCGTCACGATATCGATGCCGGTCAGGTTTTTTTCCTTGACCATGAAGCGGTAGATGCCGGAATTGAGGCCGAACTCCGGATCCTTGGCGATGGTGATGCCGGCAGTGATCATCGGGCCGCCGTCGTACACCGAGAACATGGGAATCGGCAGGCTGAACAGGTCGACGTCGCGGCCCAGCTGGATCACTTCCTTGAGCGGTGTTTTTTCGACGTATTTGGGGGCGATCGGATGTTCGATGCCGTTCTGCAGGCGGAATTCGATTTCCGGATAGGTATTGCAGCCCATGGACATGATCGCGCGTTTTTGCGAGCGGATGATGCCGGAGACCACCGGCATCTTGTAACCGATGACGTTGTGGAACAGCAGCGCCTTGTCGGCCTGGTCGACCAGCGTCGCGATATGCCGGCTGTCCACCGGCTGTTTGATGTCGACCAGTTCATTTTCGTTGCGCAGGCGATCGAGAAAGCCGCGGAAATTTTCGTCGGCGTAAGGCGGTTTGTTCACCGGTTTGTTCACGTACGTTTCCTTGTTGGAGTCTGTTGTGCGGATTCGTCAGGGCCGGTGATGCCGTCCCAGCGTTTGATGGTTTCGTGTTCGACATCAAACAGGTCGAGCACGCGGCCGACGGTGTGGTTGACCAGGTCGTCGATGGTTTTTCCGCCGCTGTAAAAAGCGGGCACCGGCGGGAAAATCACGCCGCCCATCAGCGTCACGGCTTCCATGTTGCGGATGTGGGCGAGATTCAGGGGTGCTTCACGGGTCAGCAGCACCAGGCGGCGACGTTCTTTCAGGATCACATCGGCAGCACGGGTAATCAGGTTGTCGGACAGGGCATGGGCTACACCGGCCAGTGTTTTCATCGAACAGGGCGCAACGACCATGCCGGCGGTGATGAAAGAGCCACTGGCTATGGTGGCTCCGATGTCGCGCACGTTGTGGGTGACGTCGGCGAGTTTGTGCAGCGCCTTGCGGTCCATGCCGTATTCCTGCCAGGCGTTGAGCACGCCGGCTTCGGATACGACCAGATGCGACTCCCAGCCGCCTAGGCTGCGCAGGCGCTCAAGGATGCGGATGCCGTAGATGGAACCCGAAGCGCCGGTCATGGCGACGATCAGGCGCTGCTTGGACGGGCCAGCGGTTTTTTTGCTCATGAGCCTTCAGCCTCTTTTTTCCAGCGGAACAGGTAATTTTCCAGCGGGCGCAGGATGCCCATTTCGAGGATGGCCATCATCACCACCAGGGTCAGTGTCCAGGCGAACACCTGATCGGTCTGGATCAGGTCGGCGGCCTGGCGCAGCCGGTATCCTACACCGCTCGACGAACCCAGTGTCTCGGCAACCAGCGACACCCGCCAGCCGAAACCGAAGGCCAGCCGCGCGCCGGAAAAAAAGTAGGGGAGGATGGTCGGCAGGTAGATTTTGGTCATCACCCGACGCGCCGGCATGCGCAGCACATGGGCGAGTTCGATGAAGTCGGCGTTGACGGTGCGCGTGCCCTGCCAGACGTTGGTAATGATCAGCGGCATCGCGGTCATGAACACCACGAACACCGTGGTCGCATTGGATACGCCGAACCAGATGATGGCGAAGGTGGCCCAGATCGCCGATGACACGGTGTTCATCACCGGGATGATCGGTTCAAAGAATTCACCGAGGCGTTTGTTGGCGCCGAAGATGATGCCCAGCGGCAGCCCGACCAAGGTTGCCAATACGAAACCGCTGCCGACTCGGCCCAGTGTGATGCCGAGGTCCTGCCACAGATTGCCGTTGGCGGAGATCAGCGTCAGTGCACCCCAGACCCGCGCCGGGCTGGGCAGCACGTAATGCGGCACACGAAGGGCCAGCAACCACCACACCAGGACGATGACCGCGACCAGCCCCAGGCGCTGCAGAACCAGCGACCAGCGCCACCCACGTGCGGGGGTGCGAGCGTGGATCTGGCTTTCGAGGACGGCGGGCATTTTCAGGAGCGGTGATTGGTAATTAGTAATTGGTAATTAAGTGATTAGGTAATTAAGTGATTAGGTGATTGTCGTGCTTATCCCGGGTTTTTACTTAATCACTTAATCACCTCGTCACCTAATTACCTTTATTTGGGCGGTGCAGTGAAGTAGGTGCCGCGGCCGCTGGCGACCAGCGCGCCGTCCTTGTCATACACAAAGGCTTCCGCGGTTGAATACTGGCTGCCCATGCGCACCACCTTGGCCTTGGCCGTCAGGTCGCCGGGCATCGCGGCCTTGTGATAATCGACGCGGATGTCGATGGTCGGTACCGGTTTGCCGAGCTGCGCGGCGATGGCGTAATCGGCGGCGACGTCGACAATGGCGGCGAGGATGCCGCCGTGGGTGTAACGACGCTCCGGGTTGACCACCCACTCTTCGCGCCAGCCGGCCTTGAGTTCAATGCCGCTGTCGTCGGATTTGGTCACAGTGAAATTGAGCCATTGGTTGAACGGTCCGCGCGAGATCAGTTGCTGGAGTTTTTCTATGGTGACTTTTTCTTCAGGCATTACTTGTACTCCGGTGGATTGGTGTTTGGGATCTGATCAGGCTGCGGCCAGGGCGCGCAGGCGCTGCTGGTCGACCTTGTTGGTGCCGGCCAGCGGCAACTGGTCGAGGAAAAATACCTGGCGTGGATGCTGGTAGGCCGGGCCGTTGGCGAGTGCAAACTGTTTCAATTCTTCCTCGCCGGCACTGGTGCCGGCGCGCAACACGATGAAGGCGTAAGGCACCTTGCCCTTCAGTTCGTGATCGAAGGGCATCACGTAGGCCTGGTGCACGGCGGGATGGCGTTCGAGCAGGCGCTCGACTTCGATCGGGAATATGTTTTCGCCGCCGCAGACAAACATGTCGTCGGTGCGGCCGACGAAAAAATAAAAACCGTCGGCATCGCGCCGGCAGACATCTCCCGTGTGGTACCAGCCGTCGCGGATGCGTTTTGCCGTTTCCTCCGGCAGATTATGGTACGCCGCGAGGATGCCGGGATTTTTGACGATCAGTTCGCCTTCGTCGGCGGTGGCGCCGTTGATCAGTCGTGCTTCCGTGCCGGGATAGGGGACGCCGATCGAACCTTCGGGGCGTGGCCGGCCTTCGGGATGCGGGCCCAGCGGCACCGGGCCGCCTTCAGTGACGCCGTAGACCACCAGCGGCTCGGCCTTGGGGAAATACACGTTCAGTTCGCGCAACAACTGCGGCGAGGAGGGCGCAGAACCCATCATGATGGTGCGCACCGAGCCAGTGTCGATGTTGGCCAGCAGTTCCTTGCGCGCCAGCACCATCGACATCATGGTTGGTACACCGGAGATCACGGTACAGCGGAAATGACCGATTGCAGCGATGTAACGTTCGACGTTGAACTGCGGCAGCAGCGGCAGCATGGCGCCCGCGGTCAGCCCCTGCTTGATCGCATTCAATGCGTTCTTGTGGTACAGCGGCGCAGCGACGAGGATCGCATCATGTTCCGTGGTGCCCCGGGTGTGAGCAAGGATGCGCCGGCTCCAGTTCTGACCGTAATGCGTCAGCAGCACCCCTTTGGGGCGGCCGGTCGAACCCGAGGTATAGGGCTGGATCGCGACAGAGTCGGCGGCCGGCTCGAACGCCGTGAACGGACCGGGGTCGACGAAGCTGTCGAAAGCGTTTGCGTCTGAGTCGTCGTAAACAATGGCGCGCATGCCGGACGGGCACAGGTGGCGCAGCGCCGGTTCGACAAAAACCAATCGGGCGCCGGCATCACCGAGGATGAAGGCAATGCTGTCGGCGGAGAGTTTGATGTTGACCGGCACCGGCACCACGCCGGCGCGCATCGCGCCGAGCAGCGTCATCACGAACTCGACGCGGTTCAGTGACAGGATGCCGATGCGGTCGCCGGCGCGCAGCCCGGCACGCAGCAGCCCGCGCGCCACCGCATCGCAGGCCTTGTCGAGCTCGCGGTAACTGACGGCGCGCGGTCGTTGCGCATCGCGCAGGTCGACGATGGCCGGGCGTTCCGCCTGCGCATGCGCGGCGAACGCCAGCCCGAGGTTGCCCGGGTAGCCGCGTGGTTCAGGAGAGGGGATAGTCATCAGGGGGCTAAAATCAGATTCAAAAGCAGTTAGCCACAGAGATCACGGAGTTCACAGAGAAAAGCAGAACCCGGCATGCCCCGGGTTTTACTCTGTGAACTCTGTGTCCTCTGTGTCCTCTGTGGCTCAAGGTGTTGTTTTCAAGGTTTGATGATGACTTTGCCGAACACTTCGCGGTCTTCGATCAGCTTCAGCCCTTTGGCGGCCTGCTCCAGCGGCAGCACCTCGTCGATCACCGGTTTCATCTTGCCCTGCTGGATCAGGTCCATCAGCGCTTTCAGGTTTTCGTCGTAGAAACTGTTGGAGCCGATGATCTGCAGCTCGAAGCTCCACACATAACGCAGGTCTTCCTTCGGGTCATAACCCGCGGTGGCGCCGCAGACGAGAATTTTGCCGCCGCGCTTGACGCATTTCAGCGACGGCGCCCAGGTGTCGCCGCCGGTGAAGTTGATCACCACATCGACGCCGCCTTCATAATTCCGGCGCTGCGGCTTGCCGAATTTTTCCACAGCCCATTTGGAGAAGTCGGTTTCCTTGTAGTTGATCACATGATCGGCGCCGAGCTCTTTCAAGCGCTGAATCTTGTCGGCACTCGACGCGCAGGCGATGACTTCGGCGCCGAGCATCTTGGCCAGCAATACGCAGCCGGTACCAACACCGCCGCTGGCACCGAGCACCAGCACCCTGTCGCCTTTTTTGATGGTGTTGTGGGTGATGATCATGCGGTGCGCGGTGCCGTAGGCCACCGGCAGCGATGCCGCCTGCTCGTAACTGACGTCATCCGGCATTTTGATCAACTGATCGGCCGCGACCAGGCACTTTTCCGCGAGGCCGCCATGCATCATTTCGCCCATCAGGCCTTTTTTCTTGTTCAGCGGATTGACCAGCACGCGGTCGCCGGGTTTCCAGCCGGAAACGCCGGCGCCGACTTCGAGGATTTCACCGGCGATGTCGAGGCCGATGATCATCGGGAACGGCACCTTGATGCCGGGCATGCCGCGCACCGTGAACACGTCGTGGTAGTTGAAAGAGGTTGCGCCGACGCGGATCACCACATGGCCTTCGACGACGACAGGATCCGGAAAATCGCCTACGTATTCCAGTTTGTCCAGGCCGCCGTGTTCCCGCAGTACTACTGCTTTCATGCCGTTCTCCAGTCTGATCGTTGTTAAAGCGTCGTTGATTAAAACGCGTTAGATTACTGTTCATTCTCTGACTGCAACGGCAGCGACCGCAAGCGGCGCGCTGCCCATTGATTGTCGGATGCTTTGGATTATCCGGTTTTTCCCGTGCTCATGCCCAGCCCAGCACGCGGTTGACGCCGGTGGTGATTCTGACGCGGTCTACGCCATAGATATGGATCGACACCGCTGCGTCGGATTCGTTGTTGGCAATGCGGTGGATACTGTCATTCGGCTGGTCGAAGCTCAGGGTGCCTGCGCCGCGCACGGCGATGTTCGACAACACCGGCGGGCCGCCGTCTACATTCTCGCGATACAGCGCTTCGCTGATCTTGCCGCGGTAGACGCCGACGCCGCACCAGGTGTGGTGGGCGTGGATGGGGCTGCGCTGCCGCTCACCCCAGACGATGGCGACGATGGTGTAACGACCATCCGGATCGCCATAAAGCACATGGCGCGTGTAGTGATCGTGGCTGGGGCGGCACTGTTCCGGCGTCAGCCAGTCCGGGCGGTCGATGGATTCTTCGAGCGCTGCGGTGACCAGCGAGGGCAGTTCACCGGATGGAGCGATGATCGCTGCGTTCATGCGTTCAACCAGGCGCTGCAGCGGGGCATTCATTTGCTGTCCGCCGTGATCGGCAGGTTCATCACCGATTTGCTGGTGAGTATGGCGCCGAGCACCATGCTGCGTGCGGCCTCGATCTGTTCGCGGCAGATGTTGGCCGCCGTGTCGCCGTCGCCGCGGCCCAGTGCTTTGACCAGCGTGCGGTGTTCGTGCTGCATTTCCTGACTGCGGTTGCGCGAACCGAGTCCGAGGTGTAGCAGCCGGGTCATTTCGTCGAGCAGTTGATCGATCGCGCCGGCCAGCCGTGCATTGCCTGCCGCCTGCGCGATCGTGACGTGGAAGGCCTTGTTGGCGTCGAGGAAACGCGCGGTGCTTTTGGCGTTGCCGGTCTGGTAACCCTCGCGGCAGATGTCATCGAGCATGCGCAGCCGCTGCGCATCGACGCGACCCGCAGCCATTCTTGCTGCAACGGGTTCCAGCAACAGCCGCAGTTCAAACACATCGTGAATGTCCTGCAGTGTGACCGGGGTCACCATGTAGCCGCGGCGGGGAATGGCGCGTACCAGGCCATCGTGCGCCAGCCGCGACAGGGCCATGCGCACGGGCGCCTTGCCGAGCTTGTACTGGGCGCACAACTGCGCTTCCGATATCTCCGTGCCCGGGGCATAGAGGCAGCAGATGATGTCGTGCTTGATGCGCTCGTAGGCGCGGTCAGTGAGCAGCGGGATGGTTTTTGCGCCTGCGACGGTCATGTTGCTGAAATATTAGTAAATGATGTCTGACATGTCAATGTTGCGGTCGCAGACCGCGCAAGACCGCATCGTGAAAATGCGTCTTGCATCGCGTAGCCGCAGTCACCACAATGCACTGACTCCCGCAGCGCAGGTTTGCCTGCACAACAAAAAGAAACTGTCTTGAACAAAGCCGTTGCCATGCCCGGTCCCTGGGTTGTTGTTGCAGTTGCGACACTGGCCCAGATGATCGTGGCGATGTCGAACATCCTGTTGCCGACGATTGCGCCGAAACTGGCGGAGTCGCTCGGCGTCAGTCCGATCCTGATCGGTTATCAGGTCAGCCTGACCTTCGGCGCCGCCACACTGGCAACGATGTTCGGCGGCAATGCCGTGTTGAGTTTCGGCGCGGCGCGGACCACACAGTTGTCCATCCTGTGTTGCGGCGCCGGTCTGCTGCTGTTTGCGCTGCCGTACATCACCGCGATTGCGCTCGGATCGGTGTTCATCGGCATGGGCATGGGCATGATCAACTCGGCGGCGGCGCACATGCTGGTGACCTATACGCCGCCGCAGCGGCGCAATATCATGTTTTCGATCAAGCAGACCGGTGTTCCGGTGGGCGGCGTGATCACGTCGCTGACCGCGCCGGCAATCGCCGTGCATTACGGCTTCCACTGGTCGCTGGTGATGATCGTGGCGCTGATCGCGGGGCTGCTGATTTTTATCCAGAGTCATCGCGCACGATGGGACAGTGACCGGGGCGGTACCGGGCATGGCGATCGCGCGGCCTTCGGCGGCGTGCCGCTGGTTTGGCACCAGGCGGGTTTGCGCTGGATTTCACTGGTGGCGATGATTTTTTCCGGCATCCAGCGTTGCGTGCTGAGTTTCACCGTGGTCTATCTGGTGGCCGAGGGCAGCATGGGCCTGGTTGAAGCCGGGGTGATGCTGTCGGTGGTGCAGATTGGCGGTTCGGTTGCGCGCATCTGCTGGGGCTGGCTGGCGGATCGCCTCGGCAGCAGCCTGACCGTGTTGATGATCATCTGCGTGATTACCATCGCTTCCACGCTGGCACTGGTATTTTTTGATCCGGCCTGGAATAAATTATTGATTTATTTATTGTTTTTTGTAATTGGTGTGACTGCAGTGGGCTGGAACGGGGTATTCCATGCTGAAGCGGCGCGCCTCAGTCCGCCGGGCATGGCCAGCGTGGTGGCCGCGGGCACCACTTTTTTTGTATTTGCCGGCGTGCTGATCGGGCCGGCAGCATTCGCCGCGGCCTACGGTGGCATCGGCAGTTACAGCAACACCTTTCTGCTGGTGACGGCATCTGCCATCGCCGCCTTTGGCCTGCTGCTGCTCGCGCAACGGGCGACGCGGCGCGACGGCTGAGCGCATGACGCATGCCCCGGAGACGTCAAGGACGGATCTTGCGATGATTGCACCGCCGTCGATTACGGTCGTGGTGCTGGTGACGATGGCGGCGCAGATCGCGTCGGCGATGGGCATTGCGATCTTTCCGGTGATTGCGCCGCAGCTGGCACAGATGCTCGGCGTCGACGCGTCCTGGGTCGGTTACCAGATCAGCATTCTGTTCGGTGCTGCGGTGCTGATGTCGGGTTCTGTCGGTACGGTGGTATTGCGCTGGGGCGCCTGCCGGGCGATGCAGTGTTCCCTGTGGTTGTGCGCCGCTGGCATGATTGCCGGTCTCGCGGGGCAGCTGCTGCTGATGCCGCTGGCGGCGATTTTTGTCGGTGCCAGCACCGCGCTGGCGGCCGCCGGCGCGTCGCATCTGCTGTTCCGTTTCGGCCCGCCCAAACACCGCAACCTGATTTTTTCGATCAAGCAGACCGGCGTGCCGCTGGGCTGGGCGACCATTGCGCTGGTTGCGCCGGCGCTGAGCCTGGCGTTCAGCTGGCGCGTGTCCCTGCTGGCAGTGTTGCTGTATTCGGTGGCCGGCGCGCTGCTGCTGGAGCGCTGGCGCAGGGATTGGGACGATGATCGTAATCCCCGTGCGGCAGCGCAGACCAATATGCTGTCCGGCGTTGTGGTGTTGTGGCGTTACGCGACGCTGCGTTACCTGGCCATGGCGGGCTTTTTCTTTTCCTTCGTCCAACTGTGCCTCGGCAGCTTCACCGTCAATATGCTGGTGCAGGAAGGCGGTTACGGCCTGGTCGCAGCCGGTGCGATGCTGTCGCTGGTGCAGGTGGCCGGCATGGCGGGGCGGCTGGTGTTCGGCTGGGTCGCCGATCGCAGCGGCCGGGCCATTGCCGCGCTGGTGGTGAGCAGCTTGATTGCGGCTGTGGGTTGCCTCGCAAGCATGTTCATTTCCGGGAGCTGGCCGGTACCCGCGCTGGCGGCGTTTTATGTGTTGTTCGGCATGGTCGCCTACGGCTGGAACGGCGTGATGCACGCGCAAATCGCGCGCTTCAGCCCGCCGGGCATGGTCAGTGTCGCAACCGGCGGCATGATGGTGTGGGTCTTCGGCGGCATCCTCGTCGGCCCGGCACTGTTTGCGGCGACGTATCGCTGGATCGGCAGTTATACGATGACCTTCGGCGTACTCGCGCTGGTGGCCGTGATCAGCGCGATCCTCGCTGCGCTGGCGCTGCGCGCGGAGCGCGCAGCATGAGCGCGACTGCCGCCGCTCCCGCGCCGTCTGTTGCCGCAGTGGTGGCTGCGACCACCGCAGCACAGGTGGCCGGGGCGATGGGGGCGGCGGTGTTCCCGGTGATCGCTCCGGAGCTCGCGCGCACGCTCGGTGTGCAGGCGTCGCTGATCGGTTACCAGATGAGCCTGATTTACGGTGCGGCGCTGCTCGGATCGATGCTGTTCACCTGGATGGTTGCGCGTTACGGCGGTTGCCGCACCACCCAGATCGGCATGGCCTGCTGCATGGTCGGGCTTGCGGCGGGATTTCATGCCAGTGTTGCTGCACTGGTGGTGACTTCGGTGTTTATCGGCGTTGCGATGAGCATCAACCTGCCGGCGGCGGCGCACCTGCTGTTCCGCTTCAGTCCGCCGCAACACCGCAACTTCATTTTTTCGCTGAAGCAGACCGGCGTGCCGCTGGCCTGGGCGCTGATGGCGCTGGTCGCACCGGCGATCACGCTGACCTGGGGCTGGAGATGGGCCCTGGCGCTGGTGCTGCTGTCGGCGCTGGCGACCTTGCTGGCACTGCAACTGGTGCGTGAGCGCTGGGATGACGACCGGCGCCCCGATCTGCCGGTGCGGGCGCGGGTGTTTGAGGGGGTGCGGCTGGTGTGGCGGCTGCCCGCGTTGCGCTGGCTGGGTGTCGCTGCATTCGGCATGGCGTTTGTGCAGCTCTGTGTCAGCACCTTCACCGTGATCATGCTGGTCGAGGAAGCGGAGTACACGCTGATCGAGGCCGGGCTGATGCTGTCGGTGGCGCAGATTTTCGGTGTCCTGGGCCGTATCGCCTGGGGCTGGCTGGCTGACCGCACCGGTGACAGTCTGCGCGTGCTGCAATGGCTGACCGGCGGCATGTTGCTGTGCTGTGCTGTCATCGCGTTTCTCCGGCCGGATTGGCCGGTGCCGCTGACCGCGCTGCTGTTCGCGGTGTTCGGCGCGACCGCCATCGGCTGGAACGGTTTGTACACCGCAGAGGTTGCGCGGCGCAGTCCACCAGGGGAGATCAGCATCGCGACCGGCGGTGCGATGGTGTGGAACTTCGCCGGCATACTCGCGGGCCCCACGGCGTTCACGCTGGTCTACGCCTTGCTGGGCAGTTACGCATGGACTTACGGTGCCATGGCGGTGATGGTGGCGGTCATTTTTCTGGCCCTGCATGCGGCGCGGCGCGCGGAGCGCGGAGAGACCTGATGGAGTCATTGAGCGTCCTGCAGATGGTGTTCTGCGTGGTGGTGATTGCAGTGGCGTTCGCGGTGCGCGGCGGCACCGGATTCGGCGGTGGAGCGATTGCCGTGCCGCTGCTGGCGCTGGTTTTTCCGCTACCGGTGACGGTGCCGGTGGTGACCGTGCTCAACATACTGTCATCAATCGGCCAGGGCATCACCGACTGGCGCCTGATTGCCTGGAAGGAAATCCGCCGCGTGCTGCCCGGCAGCCTGATCGGCGTCTTCATCGGCATGTATTTCCTGACGCAGATCGATCCGCAGCCGCTGGGCCGCGCACTGGGTATTTTTGTCATCGTCTACGCGCTGTACACCATGCTGTTTGCCGGGCGCACGCCTGCGGTGCCGTTGCGCTGGATGCTGGCGGTGGCTGTGGTGACCAGCTTCTCGGCGGGTCTGATTGGTGCGCTGTTCGGCGGTGCAGCCGGACCGCTGTTCGTGATCTACCTGAATGCGGCGCGGCTGGCGAAGGATGTGTTCCGGGTCACGATCACCACCATCATGCTGTTCCAGGGGCTGGTGCGCATCGCCGGTTATGCCGTGTTCGGCCTCTATGATGCGCATGCATTGATGTTGCTCGCGACGGCGCTGCCGCTGATGCTGGTCGGGTCATGGTTTGGTGTGCGGCTGATCCGCCGTTTTGACCAGGCCTTGTTTAACCGCGCAGTGGGCGCCGTGTTGCTGGTCAGCGGCGCAGCTCTGGTTTTCAAGTGATATGCGATGTTTGACCTGAGCTGGTTCCAGATGGCATGGATCGCGACGGTATTTTTCCTCGCCTTTGTCGTGCGCGGCATGTCAGGTTTTGGTGCAGGCATGATCGCCGTGCCGCTGCTGGCCTTTGTAATTCCGCTGCAGCTCGTGGTGCCGTTGTGCAGCCTGCTGGTGTTCGTGCTGTTTGTGATTCTGGTCATCCGCGACCGGCGCGAGGTGGTGTGGGCGGAGCTGCGCCTGCTGGTGCCCCCGACCATCATTGGCGCATTGCTGGGGTTGTGGTTGTTTGCCCGGCTCGACAACCGCATGCTGGTGATCATGCTGGGCGCGTTCCTGGTGTGTTACTCCTGCTACATGCTCGCCGTCAGCGCGCTCGGCCTGCCGCAGTTGCGCTGTTCGCAACGCTGGGCGCTGCCGGTGGGTTTTTTCGGCAGTTTTTTTGACACCCTGTTCGGCGGCGGTGGCGGGACGCTGGTGGTGATTTACATCAACGCCCGCGGCATCGGCCGTGCCGGCTTTCGCGCGACGGTCGCGGCTTTGTGGTTTACCGAGATGGTTGTCCGTATCGGCGGTTATGCCTGGGCCGGGTTTTACGATAGGACGGCACTGCTGCTGTTTGCCGCCTTGCTGCCGCTGATGTGGGCGGGGACCGTGGTCGGCGAGCGCCTCGGCAACCGGGTCAACAGCGAAACGTTCTCGAAAATACTGGCGGTGATGCTGCTCGCCAGCGGGATCAGCCTGCTGGCAAAGTGATGCGGCGGGGAAACCCGGCGTTGTCGGGAAAACCGATCAGCGCAGGAAAATGACCACGGGGAACACAGCGACAGCGAGGGCAAGCACCAGCCATTCAAGGTTGTTTCGTTTGAGCCAGCCGGTAAAATGCAAGACCAGTACCACTACTGCAATGACATAGAACGCATAAAATGCCATTTCCACACCCCTTTTAATTTTGCTGCGAGGATATACGAATTCAGCGGCACTCGCTACCGGTTGCAAAGTGGTTTGCAGCCATCGCAGCATTGCATGTCGGCCCCGCTTTTTAAGTGCTTGCTAAGTGCTTGTTAAGTGCTTGTACTGCTGTTTGGCTGGATTTGCGCAGCGCCCATACCGGGGGATTTGTATCTGATGTTGTTCGGCCGGGACGGGCAAGGGACTGCGCCCTGGCGCTTCGAACGGTGGTGATGGCCCGGGGTTATCGGGATATCGAAGGTGTATCGCGAAGGAGTATCGAAAGCCTTGGCGGGTGCGGCATGATGTTGATGGATACACTATCGTTCATTTCATCACCTAACTATTTGTTTGTAAATATTTTTTCTGAAAAATCGCCGCAAGCATTGCCAGCCTTTTTTTAACACAGCTTGTGCCGGCTTTTTCACGCGATGCCGCAGCATATGTGTCGCAGCATATGTTGCCAATACACTGATTTAAAGAGCAAAATGCGGGGACATTCAGAAGCATTCATTGATCCCGCTTTGTGGAGGGGCTGTGGCGCGTATCGCGGTGTTCAATCAGAAGGGCGGCGTCGGCAAAACGACGACCACGCTGAACCTTGCCGGTCTGCTGGCACGGCGCGGGGTTGATCCGCTGGTCATTGATCTGGATCCGCAAGCCCATCTGACCAGTGTCTGCGGCGTCATCGTGCCGCGCGCCGAAGCCAGTATTTACGGCCTGTATGCGCACGGTACGCCGCTGGCATCACTGACCTGCAGCACACGCAACGGCTGGAAACTGGTGCCTTCACATATCGAGTTGTCCAAAGTCGACAGCCAGTTCGGCAAGGGGCCCGCAATACTCGGCCGGCTGGCAGCCGCGCTCGACCGCGAATCTGCGGCGCGTCCGGTGCTGATGGATGCCTGCCCGATGCTGGGCGTGTTGTCGCTGGGCAGCGTGTTTGCCGCTGACGGCGTGATCATTCCGATTTCGACCGACTATCTGGCGCTGAAGGGCGCAATGCAATTGGAGCGCACGCTGAAAGCGCTGGAGCAGGTGTTGAAGCGGCGCGTGCCGCGGCGTTACCTGATTACCCGCTACGATCCACGGCGCCGGATGTCGGGGGATATCGAGCGCCAGTTGCGCGCGCGTTACGGCGACGAAGTCTGCGCCACGCGCATTGCCGAAAACGTCAGCATCGCCGAGAGCCCGGCGTCCAACCAGGATGTGTTCGAACATGCGCCGGCGAGCCGCGGCGCGCGGAATTACACCGAGTTGCTGGAGGAGTTGCTGGCTGCCGGCTTCATCCGTCTGGCCGAGCGCGAGGCCAAACCTGCGCTGCGGACTGCGCCGCCTGGCGCACGCAGCGCACTGAGCGCTGAAAAAGAGGCGCATGCCCGGCGCAACGTGGCCGCAGGCCTGAAGCTGGTGCCGACGCGTCGCGTCAGTAGCTGATTGTTGCGCCGGGCAACCGGCTATCGCGGTTCTTCCTGCTTGCTGATCAGCGAAATCATGCTTTCAAGGTCGACCCCGTCGCCGCGACTGTCGGGGGCGAGGGTGCTGCACTCGAGGATTTCGCTATGCTGGTAAATCTGGCGGATCCGCATTTCGGCTTCATCCCGGTCGCGTGCCTGCACCACCAGGTTTTCCACCACCATGCCGCCGCGCGTCCTGATCGTGAATCCGAATTTCGTCATGCTGGCCATGGATACCGTCCCTTCGCTTGACGTTCAGGATGCGTCGGGTTTGAGTTCGCTGCGGTAACGCTTGAAGTTCTGCACGTAGTGGTCGGCGATGCGGTTGATGTTCTTGATCTGCTCCGCGGACAACTGGCGCACCACTTTGCCCGGCGCGCCCAGCACCAGCGAACCGTCGGGAATTTCCTTGCCTTCGCCGATGAAGGCGCCGGCGCCGATCAGGCAGTTTTTGCCGATTTTCGCGCCGTTGAGAATCACCGCATTGATGCCGACGAGGCTGCCCTCGCCGATGGTGCAGCCGTGCAGCATGGCCATGTGGCCGACACTGACGTTTTTCTCGAGGGTCAGCGGAAAGCCGGGGTCGGCGTGCAGCACCGAACCGTCCTGCACCTGGGAGTTTTCGCCGATGGTCAGCGTTTCGTTGTCGGCGCGCAGCACGCAGTTCCACCAGATGCTGGCGTTGTTTTCAAGGATCACGCTGCCGATGACGATGGCGTTGGGGGCGATCCAGTAATCGCCCTTGCAGACGACCTTGCGGTCGCCGAGACTGTATTTCATCGCTGTGGTTTCCGCTGTTGTTCCCGCTGTTGTGCCTTAGTACTCAGAATCCGACGGCCTGGCCGTCGGTGCGGCGTTCGGAGGCGGCAAAATAACCATCCTCCATTTTGTAGATCAACTGGGCACGGCCGAAGTCGGTGGACCAGCGGTCGGCCTGCGGCATATCGTGCCCGCGCCCGCGCAGTTCGGCGATGGTATCGGCGGAGACCCCGTGTTCAATGCCGACCTTGAGGCCGGTGTCAACGCGCCAGCGCGGCGCGTCCGCGACGGCCTGCGGATTCTGGCCGTAGTCGACCATGCGCGAGACCACCTGCATGTGACCCTGAGCCTGCATTGAGCCGCCCATGACACCGAAACTCATCAGCGGCTTGCCGTTTTTGCTGAGGAATCCCGGGATGATGGTCTGGAACGGGCGTTTGCGCGGTGCGACGATGTTGGCATGGCCGGGTTTCAGGCTGAAGCCATGGCCGCGATTCTGCAGGCTGATGCCCGTCCCCGGCACCACGACGCCGGAGCCGAAGCCGGCGTAGTTGGACTGGATGTACGACACCATCATGCCCGACTCGTCTGCGGCGGTCAGATACACCGTGCCGCCTTTGGCCGGGTGGCCGAACACGGGGTCCTGCGCTTTTTTCATGTCGATCAGCTGCGCGCGTTTTTTCAGGTAAGCCTTGTCGAGCATTTCGGCGGGCGTGATGCGCATGGTTGCCGGATCGGACACATATTCATTGATGTCGGCGAAGGCGAGTTTCATCGCTTCGATCTGCAGGTGCATGCTGTCCGGCGAATCCACCGGCATTTTGGCAATGTCGAAGTTCTCGAGGATGCCCAGCGCGATCAGCGCCGCGATGCCCTGGCCGTTGGGCGGGATTTCATGCAACGTGTAGCCGCGGTAGTCGATGCCGATCGGTTCCACCCAATCGTTCTTGTGACTGGCCAGATCGTCCATCGTCATTGCGCCGCCGTGCTGTTTGGCCCAGGCGACGATTTTTTCGGCAAGATCGCCTTTGTAGAACGCATCACCTTTGGTTTCGGCAATCCGCGTCAGTGTCCTGGCCTGCGCCGGGAACGAGAATTTTTCTCCTGCGGCCGGTGCGCGGCCGCGCGGCATGAAGGCCTCGGCGTACCCCGGCTGGTTTTTCAGTTCCGGTGCCTGGTTGGCCCACAGCCGGGCGATGGTCGGCGTCACCATGTAGCCGTCGGTGGCGTATTTGATTGCCGGTTCGAACAGGTCGGCGAAGGGCAGTTTGCCGAATTTGGCGGACATTTCTGCCCAAGCCGAGACGCAGCCCGGCACGGTCACCGAATCCCAGCCGCGCTGGGGCATGGCCTGCGCGCCTTTGAAGCGGTCGGCGGTCCAGGCTGCGGGGGAGCGTCCCGAGGCATTCAGTCCGTGCAGTTTTTTGCCGTCCCACAGAATGCAGAAGGCGTCGCTGCCGATGCCGTTGCTGGTGGGTTCGAGTACGGTCTGTGCAATGGCCGTGGCGAGTATGGCGTCAACCGCATTACCGCCCTTGAGCATCATGCGCAAGCCTGCCTGCGCTGCCAGCGGTTGCGAGGTGGCGACGACATTGCGCGCCAGTACCGGCATGCGTTGTGAGGTATAGGGGAACTGGAAGTCGAGAGGGGGCATAAAAGCGCTCTAAATAAGAAAACGGGGTCCAAAAAGTAAACGGGGCACGAAGCCCCGAATTCTAACCTACACGATGCGCATGCGTTACTGCGCTTCGATACCCGCGGCACGTACGACCTTGATCCATTTCTGGATTTCTGCACGGTTGAATTTGTCGTGCGATTCAGGTGTGGTGCCCGTCGGTTCCGCTCCCTGTTCGAGCAGGGTCTTGTTGACCCGGGGATCCTTCAGCGCCTGCGCCATCGCGGCATTGACGCGGTCGGCAATCGGCTTCGGCAGATTGGCCGGGCCGAACATCGCGAAGCCGCTGGAGACGATGAAATCCTTGTAGCCCTGTTCGATCATGGTCGGTACTGTCGGCGCAGCGGGCGAACGTTTTTCTCCGGTCTGTCCGATCATGCGCATGCGGTTCGCGGCAACGTAGGGAACGGCGGCGGGCATGCTGGGGAACTGCATCTGGATATGGCCGCCGACCAGGTCGACCATCGACGGGCCGGTGCCCTTGTAGTGGACGGCGGTCAGCTTGATGCCGGTGGTCGAGATCAGCAACTCCGCGGCGAGGTGGCCGACGGTGCCGATGCCGGCGGTCGAGTAGAAAATGTCGTTGGGCCGCGCCTTGGCCAAGGCGACAAATTCCTTGACGTTTTTCGGCGGCAGCGAGGGGTGGATGACGAAGGCGGTGGGCACGTCGGCGACCACGCCGAGAGGCGTGAAGTCCCTGACCGAATCGTAGGGCAGTTTTTTGACCATCGACGGATTGATGGTGTGCGCGGCGGAGGCGAGCAGCAGGGTGTAGCCGTCGGGGGCGGCGCGCATCACCGCTTCAGTGCCGATCATGCTGCCGGCGCCGCCGCGGTTGTCGATGATGATCTGCTGACCGATGATTTCCGCCATTTTCGGCACGAAGATACGGCCGATGATGTCGGTGTTGCCGCCGGCGGCGAAGGGAATCACCAGGCGGATCGTTTTGACGGGGTAGTTTTGCGCTTGCGCGGGGGCGGCCAAAGCCAGGGTGCCGGCAACAGCGGCGATGCCCAGATGGGACAGTTTCATATCGATGTTCTCCTCATGTTGCCTGTATCCGGGAGCGATTTCCGTCACAGGTGTTTGTCAGGAATACGAGTCTACCAAGTTTACCAAGCTTGCCAGGCTTGCCAGGCTTGTGCAGTCTTCACCGGCGTCCAGTTTGTGGTTGATGGGCCGGCGGTACACGCAGTGCGGAGTAGAATCAGTATCATTCCCGGTATTTCCGCTTTATACCCGCAAGGAGATCGCATGACGAGCAAACGCATGAGCATCATGGGCACCCGGCATGTCGTTGCTGCGGGTCATTACCTCGCCGCTCACGCCGCATTCGAAATACTTGAGGCCGGCGGAAATGCCATAGATGCCGGCGTTGCCGCCGGTCTCGCCATCGGCGTACTGCAGACCGAGAAAGTCAATATCGGCGGCGTTGCACCGCAGATTATTTATACGGCCAAAGACCGCAAGGTGCATTCCATAGACGGTCTTGGCGTCTGGCCGCGTGCAGTGACAGCGGATTATTTTCTGAAGCACCACGGCGGGAAAATTCCGCCCGGCGTGTTGCGCAGCGTGGTGCCTGCAGCGCCCGATGCGTGGATTACCTCGCTGTCACGCTTTGGCACCATGAGCTTCGGCGAAGTCGCCGAGGCGGCGATTCGTTTCGCCAGCAAGGGCTTTCCGATGTATCCGCTGATGGCCGAATTCATCGGCAGCAATGTCGATAATTATTCGCGCTGGCCGTCGAGTAAAAAAGTCTTCATGCCCGGTGGCAAGCCACCGGTGCCGGGCAAGGTCTTCGTGCAGGCCGATCTTGGCCGCACACTGCAATACATGGTGGATCAGGAGCGCCGCGCCAAACGCAAGGGGCGCAAGGCCGGACTGCAGGCGGCACGGGATGCGTTTTACAAAGGCGACATCGCGCGTGACGTGACGAAATGGATCACGCAGCAGGGCGGTCTGATGCGGTATGAAGATTTTGCGGATTTCAAGGTCAATTTCGAGCCGACGGTGAAATCGAAATTCGGCAATATCGAACTGCACGCCTGCGGCCCATGGTCGCAGGGTCCGGCGCTGCCGATGGCGCTGAATATCCTGAAAGGTTATGACCTGAAAGCCCTGGGCCACAACACGCCGCAATACATCCATGTTGTCACGGAGGCGCTGAAACTGGCTTTCGCCGACCGTCATCAGTATTTCGGTGATCCCAAATTCGTCAAGGTGCCGTTGACCGGACTGCTGTCCGAGAAGTACTCGGCGTGGCGCCGGACGCTGATTCGCGACAAAGAGGCGTGGCCGGGAATGCCGCCGGCGGGGGATCCGAAGACGCTGTCAGCACTGGAGAATATCTGCGTGCCGGCGCCACAGTCCGAAGAATCTCCGGGGCCGGGAGACACATCCTATCTGTGCGTGATCGACCGTCACGGCAACGCATTCTCCGCAACACCATCCGATGGCTCGGACAAATCGCCGATCATTCCCGGTGTGGGCATCGTCTGCTCCGGCCGCGGTACGCAATCCTGGTCGGATCCCACGCACCCGTCGTCGGTCGCGCCGGGCAAACGCCCGCGGCTGACACCGAATCCGGCGCTGGCATTGAAAAACGGCCGCGCCTACATGCCTTTTGGCACACCCGGTGGCGACGTGCAGATCCAGGCGATGATCCAGGTCTTCCTCAACGTCAATGTTTTCGGCATGGGCGTGCAGGATGCCGTCGAGGCGCCGCGTTTTGCCAATTACAGTTATCCCGGCTCGTTCGAGCCGCATGCCTATTTCCCGGGACGTCTGTACCTCGAATCCCGCATCAACGCCAAGACTGGCGAGGCTTTGAAGGCGATGGGGCACAAGGTCTACTGGTGGGATGACATGACCTGGCTTGCCGGTTCGGTATGCACCATTGTCAACGATCACGCTCAGGGCGTGCTGCACGGCGGGGCGGATCCGCGACGGCCAGCCTATGTGCTGGGGTGGTAGAGGGCATCGCTGGCTGCAACAGACTTGATGCCGGTGGCACGATTGCTGCCAGCAATTGCTGTGCAGTTCTGTATGCGGTTCTGCATTTTTTCAACGCAATCCCATAATGATTATCGAGGAACGACCATGAATTTGCCTTTTGCCAGGAACATTTTTGCGGCATTGATTGCCGCCACGCTTTTTCATCCCGCAGCTTTTGCTGCCTCTGAATATCCGGATCGTCCGGTGCGCCTGGTGGTCGGATTCCCGCCGGGTGGCGCGGCCGACATTCTGGGGCGCATTGCCGCGCAACAGTTGAGTGACCGTCTGGGGCAGCAGATGGTGGTGGATAACCGCGGCGGTGCCGGTGGTCTGATCGCGACTGAAATTGCGGTGCGCGCCAATGCCGATGGTTACACACTGCTGTTTTCGTCGATACCCCATGTCATCAATCCGCATCTCTACAAAAAAGTATCGTACGACGCGATCAAGGATTTCACCCCGGTGGTGCAGTTTGTATCAGTGCCGCTGATGATGGCAGCCGGGCCGTCGCTGCCGGCGAAATCCGTCAAGGAGCTGATTGCCTATGCCAAGGCCAACCCTGGCAAGCTCAATTACGGTTCGGGAGGCAGCGGTTCATCAAGTCATCTGGCGGTGGAGTTGTTCAAATCGATGGCCGGCATACGCATGGAACATATTCCATACAAAGGTACCGGGCCGCTGATTACCGACATGCTGGGCGGACAGATCGGCGTCACCATTGCCAGCGCGGTGCCGCTGGCGCCTCAGGTTAAATCGGGCAAGCTGCGTGGTCTCGCGGTGACCGGGCCGAAACGCTCCGCGGCGTTTCCCGAACTGCCCGCCATTGCCGAAACGGTGCCCGGATATGAAGTCGTCAACTGGTTCGGGATTTTCGCGCCCGTGGGAACACCTGCGAACATCGTGAAGCGCCTCAATGCTGAACTGAATACCGCGCTGCGTGAGCCGGAACTGATCAAGCGTCTGAACGCGCAGGGTGCGGATGTTGCGGGCGGCAGCGCCGAAGCATTTACCCGCGTGGTCAAGGCGGATTACGCGAAATGGGCAAAAGTCGTGAAGGAGTCCGGGGCGCGGGTGGATTGATGGTTGATGCCCGGCGGCGACGGGGCTCAACCAAATCAAACGAGTAATAATCAGAGTCGGAGGAAATATGTTTAAAAACAAATGCTTATGTAAATACCTCGCAGTGATGGCAATGTTCGGCACAGCGGCTACGGCGCTGGCCCAGGATGCTGCCGGTTATCCGTCGCGCACCATTCGTTACATCGTCGGCTACACGCCGGGCGGCACGGCAGACATGCTCGCGCGCGCAGTGGGGCAGAAACTGGCGGCAGCCTGGGGTCAGCAGGTGATTGTCGACAACCGTCCCGGCGCCGGCACCAATATCGGCACCGAACTGGGTGCAAAAGCACCGCCTGACGGTTACACGCTGTTCATGCCGACGGTGGCGAATGCGATCAATCCGACGCTGTATCCGAAGCTGAATTACGACATGCTGAAGGATTTTGTTTACGTCACCAATTTTGCCAAGGTGCCGGGCATTGTGGTCGTGCATCCGTCGCTGCCGGCAAAAAACGCCAAAGACCTGATCGCCATCGCCAAAGCCAATCCGGATTCGCTGCGACATGGGTCAACGGGCATCGGCAGCCCGCACCATCTGGCCGGTGAAATCTTCAAAACCATGGCCGGGGTGAAAATGGTGCATGTGCCGTACAAGGGCGCAACACCAGCCATTGCCGACATCATTGCCGGACACATCGAAGTTTATTTCGGCGCGATGGTGTCAACGCTGCCGCATGCGCGCAGCGGTCGTCTGCGCGCGCTGGCGGTGACCAGCCTGAAACGGGTCAATGCTGCAAAAGATGTGCCGACGCTGGACGAGCAGGGGCTGAAAGGATTCGAAACCGGCTCGTGGTTCGGCATGGCAGTGCCCACGGGCACTTCGCGCGATATTGTGATGAAACTGCATGCCGAATCGACCAAGGCGCTGCAGGCACCGGATCTGCGTGACCGGATGATCGCCGAGGGCGCCGAGTTTGTCGGTGATACGCCGGAGCAGTACGCGGCCTATATCAGGAGCGAACTGGTGAAGTGGGGGCGGGCCGTCAAGGCGTCCGGCGCGAAAGTGGAATGAGCGAAATTGAACTCCTGCCGGAGCCGCGTGTGATGGCGGCATCGGCGAATCCGCTGCTCGATGCAGCGGCGCAGGATGCAGGCGAACGGCTGGCAAAGGAAATCGATGCTGCGCTGGCGGCGGGTGATGATGCGATCATCCGCGCAGCGCTGCAAAGCGGTGTGCCGGCTGATGCAAGCCGTATCTGGCAGGCACTGGCGGCAGCGATCGACGGCGGCGGGGAGGGCATCGGCCTGCGCTTGTTTGCCATCCCGCTGATCATCGTCGCCGGTGCGCGCACGCAACTGACCTTGCCGGGTGCAATCCCTGAAGTCGGAAAAATTACTGCGCTGCTGGAACAGCATGGCGCGATCGGCGCCACGCGCAATTTCGGTCTGGGCAATGCGCTGTGCGGCGCCGCGGCACTGGAAGCCTTGTCACCCTGCGCGTTATGGCGCGCCGTCCGCGATCCGGCGGAGCGTGCAGTAGCCGAAGCGCTGACGCCGGAGCCGGTCGCCGTGGGGCCCGGCCGCGAGCAGGTGCACCTGCGTTTCATGGTGGGCGCCGGCGTTACGCCACGACATCTGCCGTCGTTCCTGGAGTCTGCCTCCAACATCGGCACCTGGGGCATGCCGCTGACACAGGAACTCGCGCGCCAGCTGGCGCAGCCCGGGCTGGAGGTGCTGCCGCTGCCGCGGCCGCCGCAACCGCTGGCCAAGGCAGCTTATCTCGGGCGCTGTGCGCAACTGGAGGCGGCGCTGAACCTGTTTCTCAGCAATACCGTGCGGCGTTTCCGCATGAGTGTTGGTGATCCCGAAGCGGTGCTGTCCGCGCACGCGCTGGCGGCGGGCGCCGGTGAACTGCGCCTGAGCCTGAGCTCGCCGTTCGACGAATCGATGCTCGAAGGTTTCTGCTGGCCGCTGCATCCGCTGGATGCGGTGCCTGAGGTGCAGCGGATTTTTGGGCAGGCATTGAACGACTTCAGGATTTCCGTCGTGGAGCGGCGCAGCGAAGTGCTTCCCGACGTGCTGGAGCGAGGTTTGCGTTTTGTGCCGGCGCAGCGCGCGGCGACAGCGGCAAGGCATTGATGGCACCTTATGCTGCACTGACACCTGAAATCTTGCTTGATGCCGTCGAGTCCTGCGGCTTGCGCTGCGATGGCCGGTTGCAGGGATTGAACAGTTACGAAAACCGCGTCTACCAGGTCTGGCTGGACGACGGCACTTCGGTGGTCGCCAAGTTCTACCGCCCGCAGCGCTGGAGCGCCGCCGCCATCCAGGAAGAGCACGATTACGCGCTGGAACTGGCAGCACGGGAAATCCCGGTGGTGGCGCCGCTGCAGTTTAATGGCCGCACGCGCCATGAACATGGTGGTTTCCAGTTTGCGGTTTATCCGCGCCGCGGCGGGCGTACGCCCGAGTTCGGCGACGCCGAGACGCTGCAGTGGCTGGGCCGTTTCATCGCGCGCATCCATGCGGTCGGCGCGACCCGGCCTTTCGAACACCGGCCGGTCATCGACATCGACGGTTTCGGCTGGGATCCGGCGGAATTCGTCTGTGATAGCGGTTTCGTGCCGGACGACCTGCAGGAGGCTTATGCCAGCACGGTCGAGGACGTGCTCGACCGCGTCGAGCAGTGCTGGGCGGCGGCAGGTCCGATTCGCCAGCTGCGGCTGCATGGCGATTGCCATGCCGGCAACATCCTGTGGACCGACGATGGCCCGCATTTCGTCGACCTCGACGATGCGCGCATGGGGCCCGCGGTGCAGGACCTGTGGATGTGTCTGTCGGGCAACCGCAAGTCGCAGCAGGCGCAGTTGCTGCCCCTGCTGGAGGGTTACAGCGAGTTCCGCGAGTTCGATCCGGCAGAACTGAGACTGGTGGAGGCGCTGCGCACGCTGCGCATGGTGCATTACGCGAGCTGGCTGGCGCGGCGCTGGGATGATCCGGCGTTTCCCGCGAGTTTTCCGTTTTTTAACACCCAGCGCTATTGGCAGGACCACATCCTCGCGCTGCGTGAGCAGGCGGCGGCGCTGGATGAGCCACCGCTGAAATGGCAGTGCTGAAACGCATGCTGCCGGCTGTGGTGACGATCATTGCGGCCTACGGCGCCGTGGTGTTTTTCATCTGGCTGACGCAGGACCGCCTGATTTATTTTCCGCATATCGGCGGCGGAGTGACGGCGACACCGGCACGGGTCAGATTGCCGTTCGATGATGTGCGCATCACCACTGCGGACGGCGAAACGCTGGCCGCATGGTGGGTGCCTGCCGCAGCGGGGCGCGGCGCGGTGCTGCTGTTTCACGGCAACGCCGGCAGCATTGCCGACCGCATCGATTATCTGCCCCATTTCAACGCCATGGGCCATGCCGTGCTGCTGGTGGATTACCGCGGTTACGGCGCGAGCACCGGCAAACCTTCGGAGGCCGGTACTTCCGCGGACGCACAGGCCGCCTGGCGCTGGCTGACGGTGGAGCGCGGTTTCAAGCCCGCTGAAATCACGGTGGTCGGCGAATCCCTGGGCGGGGCCGTAGCGGCGGAATTGGCCGCGCGGATGCAGCCGCGTGCGCTGCTGCTGATTTCGACGTTTACCTCAGTGCCGGATCTCGGCAGCGAAATCTATCCCTGGCTGCCGGTGCGGCTGATCAGCCGTTATCGTTATGACACGCTGCAGAACCTGCGCCAATTCCGCGGCCCCGTGCTGATTGTGCACAGCCGGGACGATGACATCGTGCCGTTTGCACATGGCGAACGCCTGCATGCGGCGGCAGCGGGCGCCGTGCCATTGCTGGAAATGCGCGGCGGGCATAACGAGGCTTTTCTTTTCGGGCGTCCCGAGTGGACGCGGGCCGTAAGCGGTTTTCTGCAGTACGCTGCCGCTGTCCGGCCATAAGGTTCCAACCCATACCGTTGCCGGGCGGACGGGCGGTGCTTCAGGGCAGGCCGAGCGCGTCCCTGGTGTGACGCACGAGGGTATCCGGCTTCACGGGTTTGTTGAGGTAACCCGACGCGCCGTAGGCCAGCGCGGCGACGATGTCGTCGCGTTCGGCGCGCGCGGTGACCACGATGATCGGCGTTGACCTGAATTCGGCGTGTTCATGCAGTTTGCCGAGCACATCGAGGCCGACGGCGTCATGCATTTCGACATCGATGATGATCAGGTCGGGCAGCGGCGGTTTGGCGAGGGCGGCGGCGATTTCGCCGCGGTTGGCTGCGCCGCGGATGTCGAAGCCGGCCTGCAGCAGGCTGCGCGCGGCGGCCAGCGCCTCGGCCTCGTGGCTGTCGATGAGCAGGATGACGTGTTTGCTGCCGCCGCCGCCGCGCGGCACGATCGGTTTGCCCGGACGGTTGAGGATGCTGATCTGGTAGCCCGCTTTCAGCCTGCGCGCGCCGGAAATCGTGGCTTCGGCTTCGCGCCGCTGCTGCAGCGTCGGTTCTTTCGGGCGTTCGCCGAGAAAACTTTCCAGTTCGGCGACGGCCGCAGGGGCGGCTGCCGCTGCCGGCAGCATTTTGATATAACCTTCGCTGGTCAGCGCTTCCAGTGCTGCGGAGATGTCGCCGGCATGCGGAAACCTGCTGCGCAGATATTCGGCGCTCGTGCTCTCGCCTACCGCAGCGAGCAGTCCTTTGATGCCCGGTTTCAGCGTCCCCGGTTTCGCCGCGGCTTCAGCGCGGCCCTTGGTGGTGGTGCGATAAGTGGTTTTTTCAGTCATGGTGATTTTTTATCCCCGGCATTTCAGCAACATGGTCGGCAATGGCCAGCGATAAGGCCAGTCCAGGAGTTTGATGTCGAAAAAGTCGACTAGTTCCGGAATGCCGTGCTTGCCGGGGGCGGGAGAGATGACATGTGGCTGAACATGGTTTGAAGGTCTGCGCAAGCATGCGAGTTTACTTGAAAAAGCCGGCGATGGACTTGAAACTGCCGCTGCGTCGTAGACTAAGCGCATGAATGAATGGAATAAAGCATTTGCCGGGCAGTCGCCGCTGCTGATTACACTGCGCGCGGCTGCGCAGCAGCTTGCGGGCAACGATTGGCCTGCGCGGCTGCAGTTGCAGGAAGTTATCGCGCAGGCTGACATTCATACTGCATCAGGATTGCCGCTGCGCCTGGTGTCGCCGGCAGCCGGTGCGGACCTGTCGTACGAGCGGCGTCTCTACGCGCGGGGCGAACTGGAGTTCCGCGAACGCAACTGGCATGACCTGTTCAATGTCCTGGTGTGGCTGACGTATCCGCGGGCCAAGACGGCGCTGAACGCGCGGCATCATGCGGCACTGCCCGCGAACAAGGCAGGCGGGCGCGGGCCGGTGCGCGATGCGCTGACGCTGTTCGATGAAAGCGGTGTCATCGTGGTCTCCGCGGATGCGGAACTGCTGGACATGATCCGCGAGTTTCGCTGGAAACCGCTGTTCTGGGAGCGGCGCGCAGCAGTGCTTGCCGGCATGGACTTCCTGCCGTTCGGGCATGCGCTGTGTGAAAAAGCGCTTGCGCCCTACAAGGGCATCACCGGGCGCGGGTGGTTGCTGGAAGTGGAGCTGGATTTTCTCGGGTTGCCGCTGGCCGAACGATTAAAACAAATCGATGATCGCCTGGCATTGCAGATTGCTGATCCGCAGGTTTTACGGCATACGCATGAACTCGCGCCGCTGCCGGTGCTCGGGGTGCCCGGCTGGTGTGCCGACAATGAACAGTCCGTTTATTACGATGACCGTGATCATTTCCGTCCGGGCAGGGTGAGTCGCGTGCCGGCGCCGGCAGCGGGTGGTGATGTGATGCCGGAGGAAAACCGGTGATTGCCCTGTTGCAGCGGGTCAGCATGGCGCAGGTGGTCATGGCAGGTGCGACAGTGGGCGCCATCGAAGACGGATTGCTGGTGCTGCTTGGCGTGGAGGCAGGGGGATACTGCGGCGGAAGCGGATCGCCTGCTCGAACGCCTGCTGAATGGCGGGTGTTCAGCGATGACACGGGGAAAATGAATCTGTCGCTGCGCAATGTCGGCGGCGGTTTGCAGTAAGGGGCCTGTTAACCATCATTTCGCACGCATGAAATGATGGTTAACAGGCCCTGATTCCGCAGGTCACGCTGGCGGCGGATACGCGCAAGGGGCTGCGTCCAGGTTTTTCGACGGCGGCGCCGCCGGAACAGGGCAAAGTGTTGCTCGACCATGTCTTGACCCGGGCACGGCATGCGCATGCGCAAGTGGTCACGGGCCGTTTTGGCGCCGACATTCAGGTCACGCTGACCAATGACGGACCGGTGACGTTCTGGCTGCTGCTGCCGGGAAGCTCAGGTAGAATCGCGACGCCAGGCCAGACGCTGCCGGTAATATAAAATTATCAATAAAAACAATTACTTAAATTGTTTTCATGAGGGGCGCTGCGGTCTTGAACTTGCGCGCTTCGCCCCTATCTAATGTTCCGTATTCAACCATCGGGGGTTTGAAAATCTATGAAACGCGTCTTCCTGCTGATCGTCACCAACTTCGCGATACTCGCGGTACTCAGTGTGACCATGCAGTTGCTGGGCATCGATACTGCGCTCGAAAACGAGACCGGGCTCAATCTGCCGGGCCTGCTGGTGTTCGCGGCGATCTTCGGCTTTGGCGGCGCGTTCATTTCGCTGCTGATCTCGAAGTGGATGGCAAAAATGTCGACCGGCGCCAAGGTGATCGAAGTGCCGGCAAACACGACCGAACGCTGGCTGGTGGATACCGTCAAGCGCCAGGCGGAGCGCGCCGGCATCGGCATGCCGGAAGTGGCGATTTACGATGCGCCGGACGTCAATGCCTTTGCCACCGGCTGGAACCGCAATGATGCGCTGGTCGCGGTCAGCACCGGTTTGCTGAATAACATGACGCAGGATGAAGCGGAGGCCGTACTCGGCCATGAAATCAGCCACGTCGCCAACGGCGACATGGTGACGCTCACCCTGGTGCAGGGCGTGCTCAACACCTTCGTCCTGTTCCTGTCGCGGGTGGTGGGTTTCATCGTCGACCGCGTGCTGCTGAAGAATGAGCGCGGGCAGGGCATGGGTTTCTTCGTCGCGACCTTTGCGGCGCAGATGGTGCTGGGCGTACTGGCGAGCATGGTGGTTGCCTGGTTCAGCCGCCACCGCGAATTCCGCGCCGATGCGGGCGGCGCAGATCTGGCCGGCAGGCAGAAAATGATCGCCGCGCTGGAGCGCCTGAAAATGAACCACGAGCAGACGGCGCTGCCGGCGCAGATGTCAGCGTTCGGTATCTCGGGCGGTGGTGGCCTGTCGCGGCTGTTCATGTCGCATCCGCCGCTGGATGAACGGATCGCCGCATTGCGTGCCGCGCAGTCAGGGGTGCAGTAAGTGCAACAAGCAAAGTGTCGGCTGTAATAAAAAAGCCCGCGCATCGCGCGGGTTTTTTTACGCCTTGTTTCTAACAGCCTAATCAGGGCCGCAGCAGCGGATCGCGCACGGCACCGGTTACCGACAGGTTGCCGCGGGCAACCAGCAGGCCCTTGGAGCCGAGCTCTGCATTGATGCGGCCGGACAATGCGCCGCCATCGCCGATGGCAATCGCGCCGCTGGCGTTCAGCGGCCCGGAAGTCAATTGCAGCTGTTTGTAGTTGTAGCGTCCGCCGCTGATGCTGAGCGCCCCGCTCAGCGTATCGAAGCGGGTTTTCCCGCCGCGGGTGCCGCTTGCCGTCGGTGCCTGTAGGGCACGCACCATGTCGATGTTGATCAGTTCACCGGTACTGATGGTGAAAGATGCCTCGGCGGCGCTGGCATCGAACAGCGTTTTCAGGTTTTTCCCCTGCAGCGCGTAACTGCCGTTCGCGCTGATGGCGCCGTTCGCGGAAAAATCGCGGGTGTAGGCGGGAAGCAATTCCTGGAGCCGGCCGTTTTCAAGATTGAACTCGCCCTCGACGGTCATGGCACCGGCCCAGGTCGCTTTCAGTGCACCCTTGACGCGGCCGCCGCCGATGCGGCCCTCGAAGGCGCTCACGGTCGCCTGCTGCCGGTCCACCTGTGCGGTCACTGAAAGGTCGCTGAAGTTCAGCGCTGGTCCCACCGGCAGTTGCCATTCACCTGCTGAAATCGTCAGCGCAAGCCCGTTGTCCTTCGGCGCGGCATTGACAGTGATTTTGCCGTCGCTGAGGCGCATTTTCTGCAGGGCGCCGTTGCGGCCGAAGTTGATCGAGGCTTCAAATTGCGGCACATCAACGGGAATGCCGTCGACCTTGATGTTGGTCAGGCGCAACTGGCTGATCTGCAGTGCGGCGCCTTCCGCCCCTTTTGCCATTGCCGGAAGCAGATCAAGGCCGCTGGATTCGATGGTGATCGCGTTGGCGGTGATGGTGGCGAATTCCTGCGTGCCGAGCAGCAGGCTCCACGGCATCATCGGGATGCTGACCGTGTCGGCCTTGATCTGCTGCGTGCTGCCGACACTGACCTGTTCCAGGCGCAACATCTGTTCCGGATAAATCGTGTAGCGCATGTTGGCGATGCGCACCGGTTGCTTGAAGCGTTGTGACACCAGTTCCTGCACCTGCGGCACGTAGCTGCCCAGCGGCATCAGTTGCAGCGCGCCCAGCCCGCCCGCCACCAGTATCAACAGGCCGATGCCGGCCATGGCGCCCTTGCTGCGCGGTTTTTTGTCGGAACGGAAGGATGATGCTGCGCCGCGGGCCTCGGATTCCATGCGTAATTTGCGATCTGCAGCTGCCGCCTTGGCGCGTTCCTCGGCTTCGCTGCGGTAACGCGCATCAGCCTCGATTTCGGCAAGGGCGCGGGCGCGCAACTCCTCATCCACCCGCGACTTGACGTTTTTTTCCGCGCTGTCGCGCAGTTCCTGCTCGCGTACTACGCGGGACACGGCTTCGGTTTTGGCGCGTTCTTCCGCCTGGGCGCGCGCAGTACGCTCGACCTCCATCTGAGCCTTGGCTTTGGCCACGGCGGCTTCGGCCATCTTGGCGCGGTATTCCGCATCTTCACGGGCTTTTTTGCTTTCCTCGTTTTCGCTGGCTCCGGCGGTGCGGGCCAGGCGTTCGGCGTCTTCCCGCGCCTTGTGCGCGATCTCGAGCTGGCGGTCGGTTTCTTCGCGCGCCTTGCGTTCGGCCACGGTACGGGCGGCGATTTCAGCCTGCGATTTTTTCTCGGCCTCTTCGCGTTTGCGGCGCTCGGCGCTGATGACTGCTTCGACTTCGGCGCGGGCCTTGGCTTCGGCCTCGACCTGTACCTTGCGGATCGCTTCTTCCCGTAGCTCCCGTTCGGCGGTGACCTTGGCTTCGGCTTCCTCGCGGGCACGCCGCTCGGTGGCGATCCGGCTTTCCATGTCCTCGCGGTTGCGCTTTTCTTCTTCGGCACGGGTTTCCGCTTCAGCTGATGCCTGCCGCGCCTGTTCGCGCAGTGTTTTCAGTTCGGCGTTGGCCTTGGCATCAATCTCGGCACGCGCTTTTTGCTCGGTTTCCGCGGTAATTCTGCGTTGCTCTTCCTCGCGCGAACGGGCCTCGGCTTCGGATTTGGCGCGGGTTTCAGCGGCAATGCGCGCTTCTGCTTCCGCGCGTGCCCGGGCCTTGGCTTCTTCCAGGGCTTGCATGGCAGCCACGGCTTTGGCCATGGATTCCGGGTCTGCGCCTTGCGCAGCCCGGGCTTCTGCGGCCGCTTTGGCACGCGCCGCTTCTTCCGCCATCTGGCGTGCCTGTGCAAACGCGTCCTCGGCCGCTTTGGCACGGGCTTCGGCTTCCTCCAGCGCCTTGCGCTCGGCCTCGAGGCGGGCCTTGATGTCCGCTTCCATCCGGACACGGGCTTCGGCCTCGCGTTTGACGGAATCCTGGGCGCGGGCGAGGGCTTCGCCCATTGCTTTCATCTGTGCTTCGAGCGCTTCGCGCGCTTTGGTTTCGGCAGCGGCGTGGGCGTTGGCTTCAACCTCGGCTTTGGCCTGGGCTTCTGCTTCGACGCGGGCCTTGGCCTCCGAGGTCGCTTTGGCTACGGCGTCGGCCTTGGCGCGGGCTTCGGACTGTGTGCGCGCACGGGCTTCGGCTTCGGCCTTGGTCGAGGCCTCCTGCGCCGCCTTCAGGCGGATTTCTGCTGCGGCTTTGGCCTGGGCGTCTGCAGCGGCCTTGGACTCGGCTTCGGCTTTGGCGCGGGCTTCAGCCGCGGCACGGGCTGCTGCATCAGCCTTGGTTTTGGCTTCAGCCTCCACTTTGGCGCGGATGTCGGCTGCGGCACGGGCCTGGCCTTCGGCCTGTTGCCGGGCCTTGGCTTCCATCGCGGCTTTGGCGGCGGTCAGCGCGCGGGCCTTGGCCTGGGTTTCTTTTTCTTTGCGGGCTTCGGCCTCGGCGTTGACCTTGGCTACGGCCGCGGGGGAGGTGAAATCAAGATCCATTTCACCTTCATTGGCGGCTGGTGCCGCTGCGGCCGGTGCAGGTGCGCGCCCCGCGGGTGCTGCCGGGGCTGCGGCGGGTTTTGCGGCCGGCGCGGTGGACGGGGCTGAGAAAACCTTGACGTAACCCGCCTTGGTCAGCTCATCCAGTATGCCTTCGACATCCTTGCCGGGCAGCTTGCTTTTCGCAACCAGCTCGGCGAAGGTGGATTTTCCGTCCACTGACAGAAAAATATTGCCGGCATTGCGGTCCAGCTTGACGGTTTTGTTCTTGAAATCAAGAACGCCTTTGGAGGTCTTGGCGTAGACAGTTTGCGGGTGCATGGCATTAACACCGTGATTATTGGACAGTTTTCCGACGGACCGGCCGGCGACCCGGCTCTGCGCTCCCCGCCGACCCCCTGCGATGCGGCCGAGAGTGCCAGCATTGCATGTGCGCAATCATTATAGTTACTATATCCGGATACAACAAAGTGATGCATATGGAAGCGGAATCCGTGCTTAGCCATCGTTCGACACTTGATGTCACGAACCAGGTCGACACCATGGATCCGGTGTCCGTTTCCTTCGAAGTCGCGCAAATCTACGAGCGGCTTTACCGGCGTGAATTTCCTTCAAGCCTGCTGCGGGTGTTTGCCGATATTGGCCGCCTGTACCGCGGTGAATTTCCCGGCTACCATCCCTGCGAAACCGATTATCACGACGTCCAGCACATCCTTGAGGTGACGCTGGCCATGACACGGTTGATGGACGGCTGCGTGCAGGCGACCGGCACCAGGATCATGCATGAGCGTCTGTTCCAACTGGGTGTCGTCAGCGCGTTGTTCCACGATATCGGTTATCTGCGCCGGCTCGACGACCACGAAAAGAAACACGGCGCGGAGTACACCCGCACCCATGTCGGCCGCGGCGCGGAATTCATGTCCTGGTACCTGCCGGAGGTCGGGCTGGAAGAACTGGCTGATCCGGCTGCGCGCATCGTGCATTTCACCGGCTACGAGGTGCCGGTGAACGACATCCAGATCGAACCGCAGTACCGCATGGTCGGCAACCTGCTCGGCAGCGCCGACATTCTCGCGCAGATGGCAGATCGTTACTATCTGGAGAAATGCCACGATCGCCTGTATCCGGAATTCGTGCTTGGCGGCATCGCCCGCCAGATCGATGATCAGGGCCAGGAAAAAGTGATTTTCTCTTCGCCGGCCGATCTGATTTTCAAGACCCCCGGTTTTTTTGCCGGCGCGCACAAGCGGCTGGAGCAGGATCTGGGTGGCGTCTACCGTTACGCCGACAGCCACTTCAAAGGCGAGAACCTGTACTACGCTGTGGCGCGCCGGAACATCAATTACGCGCGCACGATTGCCGAAATGCAGGACGTTTCCCTGCTGCGCCGCAAGCTGCCGGACAGCGGTTTCCAGGAAGCGGCATAAATCCGGCAGTCTGCGGCACTGCCGCCGGCTGCCGTGATCCTGGCTCAGGCCACTTGCAGCAGTATTTTCCCCGTGTGCTGGCTGGATTCCATCAGCGCATGCGCCTTTGCTGCATCGGCCAGTGCCAGCGTGCTGTGCGTGACCACCCTGATTTTTCCGCTGGCAATATGCGGCCACACCTGCACTTCGAGTTCGCGTGCGATGCGCGCCTTGAAGGCATCGGGGCGGGTGCGCAGCGTGGAGCCGGTGTAGCTCAGACGTTTCAGCATCACCGGCATCAGGTTGATTTCCACTTTTGAGCCGGCGCTGAAGGCGAGCTGGATGATGCGCGCATCGGGGCTGGCGGCCTTGAGGTTTTTTTCGATGTTCGGGCCGCCGACAATGTCGAGGATCACGTTGGCACCCCCTTCGGCACGCACCACATCAACAAAATCTTCCGTGCGGTAATCAATCACCCGGTCAGCGCCAAGGTCCTTGCAAACCCTGCAGCGGGCTTCCGGGCTGTCGGTGGCGATGACTTTGGCGCCGAAGGCCTTGCCGAGCTGGATGCAGGTGGTGCCAATGCCGCCAGCCCCGCCGTGCACGAGGAAGGTTTCACCGGCTTTTAATCCGGCACCGATGAAGACGTTGCTCCACACCGTGAAAAAAGTTTCCGGCAGGCCGGCGGCATCGACCATGCTGATGCCCTGGGGTACGGTCAGGCAGTGATCGGCATCGACGGCGACATATTCGGCGTAACCGCCGCCATTGGTCAGTGCGACCACCTTGTCGCCGATCGCCCAGCGTTGCACGTTTGCGCCCTTGGCGACGATTTCACCGGAGACTTCGAGGCCCGGCAGATCCGATGCGCCCTTGGGTGCCGGGTACAGACCTTTGCGCTGCATGATATCGGGGCCGTTGATGCCGGCGGCGACGACCTTGATCAGCACTTCATGGGCATTGGGCACCGGCAGCGGACGTTCAACCGGTTTCAGCACTTCGGGGCCGCCGGGAGCGGAAATTTCTGTGGCGCGCATGGTGGCGGGCAGGGTATTGGTCATGATGTTCCTCGGTTTCATGGACTGCTTTACAGGCTGGTTTACAGGCCGACTATTTACTGGTTTCGCGGTATCTGCGGATGCGTTCCTGCAGTCCCGGCGTGGTCACCGAGCGCGCCAGTTCGGCCATGTCTTCGGCGCGGCTGTCGATCACGGTGCGGCGGTGCAGGGCCGCAGCTGCGGCAGGGGTCAGTGTTTCGGCGGCCTGTTGTGCGCTGGTGACCAGTGCCGGCCATTCTTCCGCTGCGGCGATGCCGGTGAGAAATCCTGTGGCCAGCGCTTCCGCGGCATCGAAGCTGCGCGAGGTCGACAGGATGTCACGCGCCTTGTCGGTGCCGATGCGATGCATCAACCGACGGGTGCCGAGCACCACACCGAAACGCAGGCCGGGCATGCGGAAGGTGGTGCCGGCAGCGGCGATGCGGATGCCGCAACTGGCGACGATGTCGGCGCCGGCGCCGAAAACCCGGCCGTGGGCCAGTACCAGCGTGGCGCAGGGCGCGTGATACAGCACCTGCAACAGGTTTTCGATGCGGATGAAACGCAGCGCGAGGTCCCCTTCGCTCTGTGCCTGTGCGTCGGTGAAATCAAAGCCGGCGCAGAAATGCGGACCGGCGCCGTCGATGATCAGAAGTCTTGTGCCGTCAGTGGCGGCGTATTCGACGGCATCGATCAGTGCTTCGACCAGCGGCGCAGACAGCGCGTTGGCCTTTTGCGGCCGGTTCAATGTCAGCCGCGTGACGTGATTCTCGTGTTTGCGCAGCAGTTCGTCGCTCATGTCTTATCCCCCAAAACTTTAGCCGCAGAGGACACAGAGTTCACAGAGAAAACCATGCCTGAGCAAAAGCAATCACATTTCCCACACCATGACCCCCACCAAATATTCGGCCTTGCTGTTTCCTCTTTGATCTCTGTGTCCCCTGTGTCCCCTGTGGCTGAATGGTTCTTCAGTTTTGCATGCTTGCGCGCACTTCGGCGGAGCGATCCCAGAAATTCGGCATCTGCGCACTGGAGTAGCCGGACACAAAAGGTTTATCGACGCCGGTGGCGGCATCGAAGACATGGCGTTTGACCGCGCCGATGTTGGCACCGTAAACATGGATGCTGATCGATACGCGGTCGTCAAAGGCGTTGGCCACTTCGTGTATGTCGCCGACGGTTGGCGAGACCTTGTCGACTTCGCCGGGCAGAAGGCGGGCTGTTTCACTGACGGTCATCGCTTTGCCGGCAACGCCGTGTTCAAAGCGGCGGCAGGACTCGGCACCCCGCATCATGCCGACCATGCCCCAGACCATGTGGTCGTGCACCGGTGTTTTTTGTCCCGGCCCCCAGACGAAGCTGACGACGGAGAACCGCTCCAGTGGATCGCAGTAGAGCAGGTATTGCTGATAAAACTGCGGGTGCGGCTGCGCGTATTCGTCCGGCAGCCAGTCATCATGTTTGATCAGTTCACCCAGCAGTTTGCCGCCGGTGTCGAGCATGATTTTTTCGTCCTTGCCGTTTTTCCCGGCGAGACGCGTGAATTCGGCAACGAAATGACGGAAGCGTGCGGTGTTTTTCATTGGGCTTTCTCCAGTTCGGCAAGAATTTCCGCAGTGTGGGCACCCAGTGCCGGCGGGCCACGTCGCACATCCAGTCGCTGGCCGGAAACACGTTGCGGTGAAATCACGGTTTTGCTGGCAACACCGTTGGGCAGGGTCAGGTTCTGCACCCATTCCATGTGTTTGACCTGCGGGTCGGCCAGCACCTGGGAATAATTGTACAGCGGCGCGCAGGGCACGCCGCGCGCGTTCATGCGGCTCAACAGGTCGTTTGCATCATGGTTGACGAATTCAGCTTCCAGCACTTCGCGCAGCGCATCCTGGTGCTGCGCGCGCAGCGCCGGTGTGGTGAATCGCGGATCCTCGGGCAGATCGCTGCGACTGATGACTTCGCAGGCGGCTTCCCACAGTTTGTTGGTGCCGGCAGCCAGCGCGAAATAACCGTCGCGACAGCAGAATGCAGCGTAGGGCGCGTTCATTGGATGTGCCGAACCCAGGCGCACCGGATCACGGCCGGTGCCGAACAGTTCGCTGGTCTGCAGGTTGGCGATGCTGAGCATGCTGCCGAGCATTGACACGTCGACGTAATCGCCGTGGCCGGTGCTGCGCGCCTTGTGCAGCGCTGCCGCGGCGCTGAATGCAGCGTAGAGGCCGGCGGAAAAATCGGCGATCGGGATGCCGCATTTTGCCGGGCGGCCATCGCGTTCGCCGGTAACGCTCATCACGCCGCTCATCGCCTGCACCGTCATGTCGAAACCGCCTTCGGTGGCACGCGGTCCCGTCTGGCCGAAAGCGGATACCGAGCAATACACCAGCGCAGGGTGATCCTTCGCCAGCGCGGCGTAATCAAGACCGAATTTCGCCATCACGCCGGGACGGAAATTCTCGAGCAGGATGTCGGCGCTCAATGCCAGCTTGCGTGCGGCAGCACGATCAGTTTCTGTTTTCAGATCCAGCACCACTGAACGCTTGTTGCGGTTGACCGATGCGAAGTACTGGCTGTAGCCATCGAGGATCGGCGGCCACTGCCGCATCAGATCGCCATCGGGGGACTCGACCTTGATCACGTCGGCGCCCATGTCGGCGAGCAGACAGCCGGCAAAGGGGCCGGCGAGGACTTGGCAGAATTCGACGACGCGGATGCCTTGCAAGGGAAGCATATGGAGTTCAGATGAGGAGTTCGGATGAGCGTGTGCTGTGGCAGTGGCGCGCGAGGTGTTTCATGGCGCGGCATGAGGTTAAAACATGACCTTATGCTAGCACGGCACCGTCAGTGATTGACCGCGGCAGAGAATTGCCCCCCGGCATCCAGTGCATTCAAGACAGCGTTTTCGCGTTTTGTCATCGGCGCCGCGGCCTGTGCCTGTGTGGCATCAAACTGAAAACCGGTATGCGCAGTGATGTGGGCGATGGTGGTTTTCGGATGGTAGGCGGCGAGGGCGAAGCGCGAACCTGCCCGTGGCTCGCGTGTGAACACCGCCAGCGGCGTTACCAGCGCGGTCATGTTGCCGGAGGCGGTGACGAAATCGAGTTTGTCGACCAGAGCGCGCGTTGTGTGGTCAGTGCGCCAGGTGACGACGCGTTTTGCCGTCGGCAGCATCACTGCTGCGCCGCCGCCGCCGGGCAGGCGCACTTTCGGGTTTTCCCAGGAGCCGATGGCTGACACGTTGGTGCGGCCTTCGGCGTCGATCTGCGCGCAGCCGAGATAGACCAGATCAAGGCCACCGCGCGCACACAGATCGTAGAAATCCTGGTTGGCGAAAATTGCCGGCGAGCCGTGCACGATGGCCGGATCGCTGCTCGATTGCGGCACGCTGACCGGTTGTGGCTCGACACCGCCGGCGACGTTGATGTAGGTGAAGGGAAAATCGTAGGCGCGTTTGGCGAGCAGGCAGGCGAGCATCGGCAGCGTCGAGTTGACGCCGCTGAAGGTGATTTCACCGGCGCGGATCTGGCGGGCGAGGTTAACGACGATGAAGGAGAATGGCGACCAGTTCATGGGTTATATATAAGCCATTGTTTTTATTAAATATTTTGTAACCTTGTGATGGCGTGCCATGCCGTCAGCTTTTGCGCATAATTCAGCGCTGCGTGCGCAGGGCTGGTCGAGGGCAGGCGTTTATATTCCAGCGGTTGCGCGGTCAGTATCGGCAATACATGTTTGTGGAAACTGTGTTCGGCTTTTGTGCCGTTGAAAAATACCCGGGTGATGTTGCTGTGTTTCGCGAAAAAAGTCGGGAAATTGTTTGGGGTGAAATCCGGGGCGATCGCGGAATCCAGACTGCCTTCGCGCTGGCAAGAGGCCATCACGTCCCACAGCGCGATGCCGGATTTTTTCAGTAGTTGCTTGCGTTCTTCGTACGGCAATTCCGGACCGGCGCCAAAAAAATAGCCCATCAGTTTCCAGAATGCATTTTGCGGGTTTGCGTAGTACTGTTTTTCAGCCAGTGATTTTTTGCCCGGCATGCTGCCGAGGATCAGGATGCGTGCCGATGCGTCGGCGACCGGCGGAAAGCTGCGGATCAGGGACATGGTGTTCCAGCGCTGATTTCCGGCGCTGTCGCCAGATGTTTTTCCAGCACGCCGTCGGCATCCTGCATGTAGTACTCCACCGCCGGATAATCGATGTCGTAATAGGGATGCATCGAGCCGGGCCATGCGCCATTCGGCGTGATCGCCACAGCTTCGACCATGAATCCCGGTATCAGAGTCAGTTCCGGTTGTTCCCGCAACCGGTCGGTAGGTACCAGTTTTTCCGCGGTGACCAGCACGCGTTTTGCGGCGCGGGTCAGCGGGTGGTCCCAGAACGGCGAACCATAGATGCGGGCATTGCCTTCGTCGTCCACTTCGGCGGCGTGGATCACCGCGATGTCCGGTTGCACTGCGGGGATGACATAGACATCCCGCCCGGAGCCGTAGGGATCGCGCAGGGTCTGCCAGTGGTTGATGCGCGCCAGTTCGCTGCCGTGGACACCGGCGACCGGCTGGAAGGGGATTCCGTAGGAGGCTGCACGCAGCCCCGCGACGAGGGTCATTCAGGCGTGTTCTTCGAGACGGGCTTCCTTGCGCTCGATGGCCTTGCGGTACCAGCGCGCCATGCCGAAGTTGCCTTCCATTGCGACAATGCCGGCGCGCACTTTGGCTACAGCGCCGGCGCGGCACAGCAGGTCGAGGTCATAACCGGGTGAGGGCTTGATGATTTCGAGATGTTTCCGCTGCTGGCGCACCAGCTCGCGCACCAGTGCGAACGGTCCGCGATGCAGGAACACGCCGCCGAGGCCCAGAGCGGCACCGTCAGGGATGCGCTGTGCGAGTGCGGCGAGGCTGATGATTTTCGACGGGGTTGCGGCCATGGGGCGCTCCGGGACGATGAATAATGAAAGTTTACACCCTGATTTTCCTTTGGTGATTCCACGCCAGGACCAGTATTCGGACTGCATGGCGATGTGTGTAGCCGCGGTGCGATAATCGCGGCTCAATTCATCCAGTGGAGCAGGGCATGACACAGATTACCGCCGCGGAATATCAGGCGCAGAAGGGCAATGTAAAACTTTATGTGTATCGCAAGCGCGCGGCGCATGCGGCGAAAGGCGCGCCGGTATTGTTCCTCGTGCACGGCTCCTCGGCGTCGGGGCGTTCGAGTTTTGATCTTGCTGTGCCGGGGCGTAACGATTACTCACTGATGGACCATTTTGCCGATCTGGGTTACGACGTGTGGACCGTGGATCACGAAGGTTACGGCCGCTCGGATCGCACCGACAGCAATTCCGACATCGCATCCGGTGCGCGTGATCTTGCCGCGGCGATGCAGATCGTCGAACGCGAAACCGGCGCGCGGGAGGTGTACATGTACGGCGGTTCGTCGGGCGCGCTGCGAGCCGCGTTGTATGCGCAGCAGAATCCGGGGCGGGTCAAACGCCTGATGGTGTCGGCGCTGGTCTACACCGGCGAAGGCTCGCCGACCCTGGCCAAAAGGAAGGAAAAAGTCGAGGAATACCGCGCCAGTCCGCGGCGCAAGGTGGACCGCGCCTTCATCCACAGCATGTTTACCCGCGACAAGCCGGGCACTTCTGAGATGATCGCCGCAGACGCGCTGGCCGATGCCGAACTGCCGCTGGGGGATTCGGTGCCGACCGGGACCTATCTCGACATGTGCGTGCATCTGCCGGTGATCGATCCGGCGAAAATTACCTGCCCGGTATGCATCATTCGCGGCGAATACGACGGCATTGCCGCAGAACCCGATCTGCTGAACTTTTTCGGCAAGCTGCCGGGCAAGGACAAGCAGTTTGTATTCGTGTCCGGGCTGGCCCATGCGGCAACGCTGGGCCTCAACCGCCACAAGTTCTGGCATGCGATGGAATCGTTCATGAACATGCCGGGGAACCGGGCGCTGGCCGCCTGACTATATCGCCTGACTATATCGCCTGACAGAAAGACCAAGTCCAATTCAACCGCCGATGAACGCAGATGAACGCAGATCGAACCGGCTCACAAAGCGTGCCGAAGGCGGGTGATAATAATTTATTGTAAAAATTACCTGCTTTGATTCGGTGTGTGGGCTTCCCGGCCCTTTTGATTTTATCGGCGTTAATCCGCGTTCATCGGCGGTTAACATTTTCTGATTTTGATATACGTTGTAAAAACACAATTGATTCGAGGAGTCATTCATGGCATCCGGCGTATTTGACGACATACTGATCCAGCACCTGTGGAGCACCGAGGAACTGCGCGGCATATTCAATGACCACAACCGCGTGCAGAAGTGGCTGGATTTCGAGGCGGCGCTGGCACTTGAGCAGGCGGCGCTGGGCATCATTCCCAAAGCTGCTGCGGAAGAAATTGCCGCCAACGCGAAAATTTCCAGAATCGACATTGCCGCAGTGGCTGCGGAAATCCGTCGCATCAAACATCCGTTGGTGCCCGCGGTGAAGGCGGTGCAGAACCTGTGCAAGCCGGAACATGGCGAATACATCCATTTCGGGCCGACCACGCAGGACGTGCTCGACACCGCCACCATGCTGCAGATAAAAGACGCGCATGCGATTTACCTGCGCGACATGAAGGCCATCGGCAATGCGCTGGCCAAACTGGCGGAGCAGCATCGCGCGACGCCGATGGTCGGTCGTTCGCACGGCGTGCAGGCCTTGCCGATCACCTTCGGCCACAAGGCTGCGATCTGGCTGTCGGAAATGGGCCGCAACTATGAGCGGCTGCGCCAGCTTGAGCCGCGGATGTTCGTCGGCGGCATGGTCGGCGCGGTGGGTACCCAGGCTTCGTTCGGGCCGCAGGCCAAGGAACTGGAGCAACGTCTGATGAAGCGGCTCGGGCTGGGCGTTGCCGATATCAACTGGCAGCCGGCGCGCGACCGTTTCGCCGAATACATCAATGTGCTCGGTCTGATCAGTGCGACGCTGGGCAAGATTGCCAACGAGGTTGTCAATCTGGAGCACACGGAGATCAGCGAACTCTTCGAGCCCTTCAGCGCCGGCAAGGTGGGCTCATCGACGATGCCGCACAAGCGCAATCCGTCGACCTGTGAAGCCGTGGTCGGCGTCAGTCGCGCACTGCGTTACAACGTGACCTTGATGCTTGAGTGCATGGTGACCGAACACGAGCGCGACGGCTCGGGCTGGCGCGGCGAATGGAAGGCGATACCGGAGTCCTGCCTGATGGCCGGCGGCCTGCTGGCGATGATGAAATATGTGCTGACCGATCTGCATGTCGATGCCAAACAGATGCGCCGCAATCTTGATTTGCTTGGTGGATTCCTGCTGTCAGAGCGCGTGATGTTCGTGTTGTCGGACAAGGTCGGCAAACAGACCGCGCATGAACTGGTGTACGAGGCCTCGATGCACGGTATCGAAAATGAGGTCTCGTTCGAGAGTGCGCTGATGCAGAACGCGCAGATCAAGGCCGCGCTGTCGACGGCGGAGCTGAAGGCCGCGCTGGATCCGACGACTTATGTCGGCCGTGCACCGGAGATCGTCGATGAAGTGCTGCGAGCACAGCGGGCCAATGGCTGGCTCAATTAAAACACTATTTATCCAATAAAAACAATTACTTGCAGACACAACGGGAATCAAGCCTCATGAAAATCGCAATCCTTGATGACTACCAGGATGTCGTGCGCACGCTCGACTGCTTTGCCAAATTGCAGGGGCATGAAGTGACGGTGTGGAACGACCACACCAGGGATATCGACACGCTGGCGCAGCGACTGAAAGACACCGAGGCGCTGGTGATGATCCGCGAACGCACGCCGATCCGCGCGCCGCTGATCGCGCGTCTGCCCAAGCTGAAACTGCTCAGTCATCACAGCGTATATCCGCATGTCGACGTCGACGCGCTGACCAGACAGGGCATCCTGTTGTGCAGCAACCTGCATCCGGGCCAGCCCTCGCACGCGACCGCAGAACTGACCTGGGGTCTGATCATCGCTGCGATGCGCAGGATTCCGCAGGAAGTTGCCGCACTGAAGGCCGGACGCTGGCAGTCGTCTGTGGGTTACGGCCTGCGCGGCAAGACGCTGGGTGTTTACGGTTACGGCCGTATCGGCACGGTGGTCGCCGGTTACGGCAAGGCCTTCGGCATGAAAGTGCTGGTATGGGCGCGCGAGGCTTCGCTGGAACGGGCGCGCGCCGACGGTTACGCGGCGGCGCGCAGCAAGGAGGCGTTTTTCGCAGAGAGCGACGTGATCTCGCTGCATCTGCGCCTGATCGACGCCACCCGCGGCATCGTCACGGCCGCTGATCTGGCGCGGATGAAACCGACGGCATTGATGGTCAATACCAGCCGCGCCGGGCTGATCGAGGCGGGTGCGCTGGAAAAAGCCCTGAAGCTCGGACGGCCGGGCATGGCCGCGGTCGATGTGTTTGAGGATGAACCCGTCCTTGGTGCAAGCCATCCGCTGCTGGAGCTCGACAATGCGGTGTGCACGCCGCACATCGGTTATGTCGAACGCGGTGGCTACGAGCGGATTTTCAGCAGCATTTTTGACCAGGTCCTGGCTTATGCTGCCGGCAAGCCGGTGAACATGATCAACCCGGAGGTGCTGGCCGGCCGTTCCTGAAGGCCCCGGGAAAAAGCTGTTGCGGTAGTATGGATTTCATTACAACAAAGAAGGAGGAGAAATCATGAAAACAAAACTGACCCTGCTGGCGGCAGTAGCCGGCCTGTCCGGCGTGTTTGCTCCGGCGGCTGTCGCGCAGAATGCGGCCGCGAACTACCCGAGCAAGCCGGTGCGCTGGATCGTGCCGTTTCCACCGGGCGCATCCAATGACATCACCGCACGTCTGTTTGCGCACAAGATGTCCGAATCCATGGGCCAGCAATTCGTCATCGACAACCGGCCCGGGGCCGGCGGCTCGATCGGCGCACAACTGGCGGCGGAGGCGACAGCGGATGGCCACACGCTGCTGCATGCCAATCCCGGGCCCAGCGTCAACAACATCATCATGCGGCGCAAGTCGCCGTACCAGCTCAACGATTTTGCCCCGGTGATGTTCATCGGTTATACGCCGCTGCTGATCCTGGCGAATCCGAAATTCGTCGCCAATAACGGACGTGAGCTGGCCGCGTATGCCAAGGCCAATCCGGGCAAGCTGACCTGGGCTTCCTCCGGCAATGGCAGCAGCCTGCACATCGGGCTCGCGCTGTTTGCTGCAGCCACCGGCCTCGACATCGTGCATGTGCCGTACAAGGGCACAGCGCCGGCGCTGACCGACGTCATGAGCGGGCGGGTCGATGTGATGCATACGACAGTGGTCAGCGCCGATGCGCAGATCAAGGCGGGGCGGGTCAAGGTGCTGGCGGTGGCCGCACCCACGCGCCAGGCGGTGTTGCCCAATGTGCCGACGCTGCTCGAAGAGGGCATCAAGAATGCCGAGGCCACGGTATGGTTTGGTGTCCAGGTGTCGGCGAAGACGCCGCGGCCGATCATCAACAAGCTGAATGCCGAGATGAATCGCATCATGCTGATGCCCGATGTGCAGGCGCGACTGGATCAGCTCGGCCTGGTCAAGGCTGGAGGCACACCGGAAGAGTTTGGTGCTTTCATCAAGAACGAAGCGGATAAATTGACCATGTTGATCAAATCCAAACGGGTAGAGATGATGGATTAGCGCGGCCGCGCCAGAAGGTCCTGGCGCGGGGCGTTCTGCTGCATTGTTACGCAGTGTGTTTGCGCATGCACCAATTGGGCGCAAAAGTGCACCAGCGAACCGGGTATTCGGAGATTGCAGTTTGGCCGTTGTGGTTCGGACGCACCGTGTGCGTGCAGTCCTCCCGGAGGGGTGTCAACTCCGTGCAAGCCGGCGTAAGTCCTGCGTAAGTGAAGCGTCCTATAAAGGCACCGCACTTGCGGGTTCTGCAATCAAATTCTGAGTCGTGCAATGGTTGCAAGGACAGACTGAGAATGCGTTGTGCGCCGCACCACGCGTGAGCCAAAAAAGCTTTGTTTGAGTAGGGGCTTCGTGTAAAGTCCGGTTCCGTAATGTGTAAGTGCGAGTCTGCATAATAATGCTGGGGTCAAAAAAAGCAGTTCCAGCCGCAGGCATTTAACCATTGCGTAAACAGGTGTGCGGCACACCGGACCGGGAGTGCAGTTTGTTCCCGTATCTGTTATCTGAAATCAGGAGGTGTCAGTTGAATATCAAGGGTCAGGAAGATTTTTGGGCTGGTGTCATGTTCATCAGTTTCGGCGCGCTGGCGATTTATTTGTCGATCGATTATCCGTATGGTACCGGCGCACGCATGGGCCCCGGATACTTCCCCACATGGCTGGGCATCATCATGGCCCTGCTCGGGCTTGGAATCGTGGTCAGTGGATTGCGGGTGGAAGGACCGAAGGTCCATAGATTCGCTTTCAAGGCGATATTGCTGCTGGGTGCAGGGTTCATCTTTTTCGGCTGGGCGATAGACCATATCGGTTTCGTGGCCGCCACGGTCGTGCTGACCATTTTGTCCGCTGCCGCGGGGCGCGAGTTCCGTTACAAGGAAGTGATCATCATGGCGATCTGCCTGTTGATCGGTACCTGGGCATTGTTCATCAAGGGGCTGGAACTGCCCTTCCCGCTGTTCTGGTGGAGATAAGAATATGGAAAGCTTTACCTCACTGTTACCCAATCTCGCGCTCGGATTCCAGACCGCGGTTTCGCTGCAGAACCTGACTTATTGTTTCATCGGCGTGTTTGTCGGCACCCTGGTAGGCGTGCTGCCGGGCATCGGTCCGCTGGCGGCGATTGCAATGCTGTTGCCGGCCACCTTCAACCTGCCGCCGGTGGGCGCACTGATCATGCTTGCGGGTATTTATTACGGCACCCAGTACGGTGGTTCCACCACCTCGATTCTGGTCAACCTGCCCGGCGAGTCGGCTTCGGTGGTGACCTGTATCGACGGCTACCAGATGGCCAAAAACGGCCGTGCCGGCCCTGCACTGGCGATAGCGGCAATCGGTTCGTTTTTCGCCGGCACCGTGGGTACCATCCTGATTGCCTTGTTCGGTCCGCCGCTGGCCGAAATCGCGCTGAAGTTCGGTGCGCCGGAATATTTTTCGCTGATGTCGATGGGCCTGATTGCTTCGGCTGTGCTGGCCAGCGGTTCGATGATGAAAGCGATTGCGATGATTTTCCTCGGTCTGCTGTTCGGCATTGTCGGCACCGATGTCAATTCCGGCATGTCGCGTTTCACCTTCGGCATGTCCGGCCTGGCTGATGGACTGAGTTTCGTGGTGGTGGCGATGGGCCTGTTCGGTTTCGGCGAAATCCTGTCGAATCTGGAAAAAGGCCAGGAAGTCAGTTCGCGCGAGCTGCTGACCAAAAAAATCGACCATCTGTATCCGACCTGGCAGGATTTGAAGCTGTCGATAGGTCCAATCCTGCGCGGTACGTCGATCGGGGCCTTCTTCGGTACGCTGCCCGGCGCCGGCCCGACCATCAGCGCCTTCTCCAGTTATGCGCTGGAGAAAAAGATGGCGAAGCATCCGGAGGAGTTCGGCAAAGGCGCGATTCAGGGTGTTGCCGGGCCGGAAGCAGCCAATAACGCTGCTGCGCAGTGCGCCTTCATCCCGACGCTGACCCTGGGCATCCCGGGCAGCGGCACGATGGCGCTGATACTGGGCGCGCTGACCATTCAGGGCATCGCCCCGGGTCCGCAGGTCATGACCCAGCGCCCGGAACTGTTCTGGGGCCTGATCGCGAGCATGTGGATCGGCAATGCGATGCTGGTGATTCTCAACCTGCCGCTGATCGGTCTGTGGGTCAAACTGCTGTCGGTGCCGTATCGCATCCTGTTCCCGTCGATCATGGTGTTCATGGCGATCGGCGTTTACAGCGTCAACAACCTCGACCTCGACATCTACATGACGGTATTTTTCGGCTTGATGGGTTATGTCTTCGTCAAGCTCAAATGCGAACCGGCGCCGCTGATCCTGGCGTTCGTGCTGGGGCCGCTGATGGAAGAAAATCTGCGCCGGGCACTGCTGATTTCACGGGGCGACCCGACCGTGTTCTTCACGCGGCCGATCAGCGCGGTGTTCCTCGGCCTGACCATCCTGCTGCTGGTGGTGATGATTCTGCCGAACATCCGCAAGAAGCGCGATGTTGCGTTCCGGGAGCCGGACGCTGCCTGAGCCTGAAAACAGCAAGCCGGTCTGACTGGCAAAGCAATGAACTGACACGCGACATCATGCCGCGTGTTTTTTTTGAGGGGAGCAATGGTGATGCAGAATAAAGTTGCAGGTGCAGTAATGGGAGCGTTGCTGGCTGCAGCCGGCCTGATGCCGGCATCCGCTGGTGCGCAGGCCGCCGGTGCCCAAGCTTATCCGACCAAACCGATCCGGCTGATCGTGGCGTTTCCGGCTGGTGGCTCCACCGATATCATCGCGCGACTGGTTGGGCAGCGCCTCGGCGAGAAACTGGGGCAGCAGGTCATTGTCGATAACCGTGGCGGCGCCGGCGGCACCATAGGCACGGAAATCGCGGCACAGGCGACGCCCGACGGCCACACGCTGACCATGGGCACCACCAGCACTCACGTCATCGCGCCGGCGGCTTACGCCAAGGTGAATTACGATCCGGTCAAGGATTTCGAGCCCATCACACTGGTGGCGTCCACGCCGTACCTGCTGGTGCTGAACCCCGGCGTCAAGGCGAACAACCTCAAGGAGTTCGTCGCGCTGGCTAAATCGCAGCCGGGCAAACTCAACTTTGCCTCTGCCGGAACCGGTTCGACCACGCAACTGGCAATGGAAATGCTCAATCGCGCTGCCGGCATGGATATCGTGCACATCCCCTACAACGGTAATGGCCCGGCGGGAGCCGCGGTGCTCGGTGGCCAGGTACAGGCACTGTTCGGCAGCATGCCGGCGGTACTGCCGCATGCCCAGGCGGGCCGCCTGCGGGCGATTGCCGTCGGAACCTCAAAACGCTCGCCGGCGCTGCCCAATGTGCCGACGGTCGCGGAGTCGGGTTATCCTGGTTTCGAAGTGTCGCTGTGGCTGGGATTTTTTGCGCCCAAAGGCACACCGAAACCGGTGCTGGCCAAGTTGCAGACGGAACTGACAGCGATTGCCAATTCGCCCGACATGAAAGCGCAGTTTGAAAAGAACGGCGCCAGCGCGGTGACGAATACCCCGGCAGAAATGGGGCAGTTGATGAAGTCCGAGCTGGACAAGTACGGCAAGGTGATCAAGGCCGCGGGCATCGTGCTTAAATAACAGGCGCACCTGCGCGGCCAGACGCCGCCGGGTTCGACGCCGCGCAGCAGGCCATGACGCGCGGCGGTTTTATTTGTCCTGACGGTCGGTGTGGCACATCCAGCCGCTGACCAGCAGGATCACGGCGCTGGTCCAGAACACCGGGGCGATGCCGAGCAGCGCGCCGACCGAACCGGCCGCCAGCGGCACGCCGATGTGGGTGATGTTGTTGATGGTCAGCCGCAGACCAGTGACTTCACCCGAACGTCCGGCCGGCGAGCGGTTGTAGGTCAGATTGAGCGTCAGCGGTTGGCTGACGCCGAGGGTCAGACCGATGCCGAACGACAGCGCCATCAGCGCTGGCACATACTCGACGAATACGAACGGCAGGAACAACAGCGCTGCAATGCCCATGGCCGTTGCCAACACCGTTTCCACACTGAAGCGCCGGGTCAGCAGCGGCAGCGCAACCCGGACGATGAAACTGGCTGCAGCGAAAGCGCCGAGGATGGCGCCGATGGTTGATGCCGAGAGGCCGATTGAATAACCGTATATCGGCACGTAAAAGATGTACAGATCCCAGCCGGTGGTCACCAATCCGCTGACGATGATCATCCGGCGCAGCGACGGCAGGCGCATCAATTCGAAAGCGCTGCTCTTTTGCGGCTCGCTGCGCGTGCCATGGGCGCCGAGTCGCGGCGACAGCGCGAGGGTGAGTATCGGGAAAAGTGTGAGCGCGGCAAACACGATGTAGGCGGAACCGAAGCCAAAACGGTCGATCATGACCCCGGCGATCACCGGGCCGATCATGTGGCCGCTGGAGTAACCCAGGCTCAGGGTCGAGAAGTTGCGGGTGCGCTCCGCCGCCGTGTCCAGTGTGCCCGCAAGGCTCTGCACCGCAACGTTAAAGAATACAAAGCCGCCGCCGATCAGTGGCGCCGAGATAAGCAACGCCGGCAGCGTCGGCCACACAGCGGGGATGACCAGACCGGCGCCGAAGGTAATGGCGCCGCCAAGCATCGGCCAGCGCGAGCCGTAACGATCGGAAATCCGGCCGACGATCAGCGCGAAACCGAGCTGGAATATCGAATACGAGGCGATCAGGATGCCGATCAGCATCGGGCCGGCGCCGAGATTCAGTGCGAGAAGGGATGCCACGACGCGGCTGCCCATGTGCCCGCCCTGCATGGCGAGGGTCAGCAGCGTGACGACGGTGATCGGTTTCAAGGTGATGCGGTCCACGAAAAACGGCGCTGCCGGTGGCTGCGGCGGCGCCGTTCTGAAGTGCGCGTTATGAAGTGCGCGTTATTGTTTCACGAGGCGTAACCAGGGGCTTCCTTGTCAAGTTTGCGCTTGAGTGCATCCCACATCAGCTTGCCGCCCGCACCACGACCGCCTTTGCCATAAATCATCCCGCCCTGTTCCAGCGTATGGTTGATGATTTCAGTCGGGATGCGGTTCAGTTCAGCGCCGCCGGTCATCGCGGTGATCTGGAATTTGCAGGCGCGTTCGAGACGGTACATGCGCGCAAACATTTCTCCGATGCTGGTGCCCACGGTCAGCGTGCCGTGGTTGCGCAGGATCAGCATGCCGCCGTCGCCGAGGTCGCGGACCAGGCGTTCGCGCTCGTTGTGGTCTTCGGCCACGCCTTCGAAGTCGTGGTAGCGCACCTGCGACAGCGCCGTCAGCGCCATCTGCGTCAGCGGCAAAAGGCCCTGTTTCTGCGAGGCCACGGCAACGCCGTACTGGGTATGGCAATGCATCACCGCCTCGGCATCATGGTTGCCCATGTGGATCGCACTGTGGATGGTGAACCCGGCCGAGTTCACTGCGTAAGGGGAGTCCGACAGCTTGCGGCCTTCGATGTCGCACTTGATCAGGTCGGATGCGGTCATTTCCTCGAACAGCAGGCCGTAGGGATTGATCAGGAACTGGTCGTGTGTCCCCGGCACGCGGCAGGAGATATGCGTGCCCAGCATGTCGGTCCATCCCATCATCGCCGTCAGCCGGTAGGCGGCGGCGAGTTCGACACGGGCCTGCCATTCCGCGGCATTGATGCTGCGCGCGGCGCCCCCCAAGGGGACTTGCTTCGCAGCGCGTGCGGGGCGTTTGCGGGCGGCGACGGGGCGGTGTTTGGCGGTGGTGGCAGCACGTCTTTTCATATGATGGATTCCTGTAATGAGGGGACGCGCGATGCAGATAACTGCGACGGCAGCCCGATTTTGGTGTGCAATTACCATTAGAATACCGCAGTCCGGCACCGAAGATGAACTACAACAGATGTTTCGGCGTGCCGTGCATCGCTAATTACCCGTATAAGCATCCATATCGTGAACGTCCCGTGTGAGTCATTCCAGCGCCTACAACATTGAAGACCTGCGACAACTCGCGCTGCGCCGTTTGCCGCAGGTAGCCTGGGATTACCTCGAGCGTGGCGCTGAAGACGATGTCACCATGGCCGCGAACCGCGCCGCTTTCGGGCGCATCCATTTCGAGCCACGCACGCTGGTCGATGTTTCGGCGCGCAGCTTGCGCCATACATTGTTTGGCAAAACCTATACCGCGCCGTTCGGCATTGCGCCCACCGGCGCCGCCGGCCTCTACAGTTTTGAAGCCGACATCGCGCTGGCGCGCGCTGCGGCGCAGGCCGGCGTGCCTTTCGTGCTCTCAACCGCCTCCTTCGTGGCGATGGAGCGGGTGGCGAAGGAAGCTGAGGGCAGTAAATGGTTCCAGCTTTACATGTCCAAGGATCGCGAGGCGGCGGAGCGTCTGGTGCGCCGCGCATTTGACGCCGGTTATGAGGCGCTGGTGGTGACCACCGACGTGCCGGTGGGCGCCAACCGTGAATACAATCAGCGCAACGGCTTTGCGATTCCGTTTCGCATCAACGCGCGCAACGTGGTTGACGGCCTGTTGCACCCGCGGTGGCTGACACAGGTGTTCCTGCGCACGCTGCTCACCAGCGGCGTGCCGCGCTTCCAGAATGTCGACAGCAATGTTGGCGGGCGCATCATCGCCAAGGACCTGTCGGCCTTTCGCGCGCGCCGCGATGCACTGGACTGGAGTGACATGGCCTGGCTGCGCACGATCTGGCCGCGCAAGCTGCTGATCAAGGGTGTGCTGGTTGCCGATGATGCACGGCTGGCGCTGCAGCACGGTGCCGACGGCGTGGTGGTGTCCAACCACGGCGGCCGGCAGCTCGATGGCGCGCGGGCGGCGATCGATGCGCTGCCGGCCATCGTTGAGGCAGTCGGCGGGCGCATGCCGGTGCTGTTTGACAGTGGTGTGCGTCGTGGCTCGGACATCGTCAAGGCACTGGCGCTGGGGGCGGACTTTGTATTTACCGGACGCGCCACACTGTATGGTGCAGCGGCGGGTGGCGAGGCGGGGGTGGCGCGGGCGCTGGAACTGCTGCGCACTGAAACCGACCGCGTGATGGCGCTGATTGGCTGCAGCACGGTGGCGGAGCTGGATCGCCGGTTTCTGCACCTGACAGGCTCCGTATAATCACGGCATTCATAGCGACACAGGAGATACTCATGAAACAATTAAAACTTCCGGCTGTGTTCATGCGCGGCGGCACCAGCAACGCGGTAGTGTTCAACCAGCAGGATTTGCCGCAGGACCGCGCCTTGTGGGACGAAATTTTTCTCGCCGCGATCGGCAGCCCCGATCCCAACGGCCGTCAGCTCGACGGCATGGGCGGCGGTGTGTCCTCGCTGTCCAAAGTCTGCGTGGTCGGCCCGCCGACTCGGCCTGATGCCGACATCGATTACACCTTTGCCCAGGTGCAGGTGAAAGAAGCCACGGTTGATTACCGTGCGAACTGCGGCAACATGTCCTCGGCGATGGGCCCGTTTGCGGTGGATGAGGGCATGGTCAAGGTTTCCGGTCGCGAAGCGCTGGTGCGCATCCACAACACCAACACCAAAAAAATCATTCACGCCCTGTTCAGCCTCGATGACGGACTGGCCGCGGTGGATGGTGATCTGGCGATTCCCGGCGTCTCCGGCACCGGTTCTCCGGTGAAGCTCGAGTTCCGCGATCCGGGTGGCGCCACCACCGGCAAACTGCTGCCCACCGGCAATGTCGTCGACACACTCGACGTGCCGGGCGTCGGCAAAATCCGCGCGTCGCTGGTTGACGCGGCGAATGCCACGGTGTGGGTCAATGCGAAAGATATCGGCATGACCGGCATTGAGTTGCCGGAAGCGCTGGAAGCCAATGCTGCGGTCATGGCCAAACTCGAAGCGATACGCAGGACTGCGTCGGTGGCGATGGGCATTACCAGGAATGCCGAAGAGGCGGCGAAAAACAAATCCGTGCCCTTCGTCGGTTTTGTTTCGGCGGCGCAGGACGCAAAAATGCTGTCGGGCGCGGCAATCACTGCTGGCGACATCGACCTCACCGGTCGCGTGATTTCCAACGGTCAGCCGCATCGTGCGTTGCCGCTGACCGTATCGCTGTGCATGGCTGTTGCCGCGCGCATTGAGGGCGGCGTAGTGAGCGCAGTTTTGCGCCAGGGCACCAGTGCAGTAGCGCCGATCCGCATTGGCATGCCCTCCGGCATCCTGACGGTGGCGGCCACTGTCAAAATGAAAGATGGCCAATGGCATGCCGAGCAGGGCGCGTTTTATCGCACGCAGCGCCGCATGTTTGAAGGACAGGTGCTGGTGCGTGCCTCGGGTGTGCCGGGTTTGATGAGTGCAAGCGCCCGCAAGGTTGTATAAAAATATTAATAAAATCAATTACTTATAACGATGATCTGCAGCAAGTAAAACGGGCGCCCGGCGCCCGTTTTTATGGCTGAAGCGGTGCGGGATGTTTAACCCTGTTGCACCATGCTGATGATCTGCTTTGCGTCCAAGGTGCGTGCTTTGGCCTGCATCTCCGGCAGGTAACGCGTCTGCAGTCCCCGGGCTTCGCCAAGCATGTCGTTGAAGGCTGTGCGCAGCATGTCCGTGGTCAGCGTGCGGCCGCCGGAGTAGTAGTGCCGGGCGACATGGCCCAGCGCATAAGTGCTGGCAAAACTCATTCCGGAACTGACCGCCTGTTTGCCCAGTCCGCCAAGCAGGCTGCCGCCCACGCTGCGGAGCAACCCTCCGAGCAGCTTGCGTCCGGCCTGTTCAAGGTATTGCGAAGTAAGGCCGACGCCGGCAGTGGCGAGAAAATCCTTGATATGCCCGCGATCGAGTTCGAAGCCGTACGACTTGCCGATGCGGTACACCAGTTTCATCTGCAGCGGAATGATGGCCATGGTTGCCAGCGATTCCGGCAGCAGTTCCAGCGCGCCGTTGAGGATGGCGGCATTGATGATCGATTTGTCTATTTCCTCGCGCGTCATGGTCGAGGCGTGAGTATTGCTTGCCGTTGCGATTGGCGCGGCGGCGATGGCCTCGGCCTGCTGTGTGAAGTCCTGCGCTTGCCCGGCGTCCAATCCCAGCGCAGCGCGCAGGGTTTCGAGGAAATCGCGTTCCGCGGCGGACTGGCTGCCGTCGGCATCGCAGACGCAGACCGCCATTTCGAAGGCCAGTTGCCGGGCCTCCGGCGTGGACAGTGCCGCCGCCGCCGTGGATACGGAGATGCGTTTGAGCAGCACATCCTGGTAGAGCCCTGGCAGGTTGATTGCGGCCTCGCTGGCAAGTGCTTCGGCGATGCGTTTGATTTCGGCGCGTTCGCCCTCGTGCTTCGCGCCATCGGCAAAAGCCGCCATCAGACATAGCGTGAGTATGGATTTCTGTTCCTGTTCGTTCATGATTTGGCCTTGTTTTTTCGACAACCTTTTCGACAACCTTTTCGACAACCATTTGGCAGTTCAAAGGGCGACAAGTTCCGTGCCGGGAAAACGGTCAGCCTGGCCGCGCTGCGGTGAGCCCGCCATCAACAACGAGGTGAGTGGCCGTGATATAGCGCGCCTCATCGGAGGCAAGGAACAGCACCGCGTGTGCACTGTCCCAGGCATCGCCCATACGACCGATGGGCACCGCGGCATGGCGTTTGGCCACCAGGTCTTTCGCGGCTTCGGGGCCGAGCTGTTTCATCAGGCGTTCCTCGACCAGCGGTGTATGCATGGTGCCGAGCACCACCATGTTGCAGCGGATGCCTTTTTTGACATAGGCGATGGCGGTGGCGCGGGTGAAACCGAGAAGCCCGGACTTTGTCGCGCTGTAGGCGATGTGCACCCGGCCATCAACCTGGTGCGCAAAACCCGCCACCGAGGACACGTTGACGATGGCACCGCTGCGCTGTTTTTCCATGACCGGCAACACGTGTTTGCAGCCGAGGAAGGCGCTTTTCAGGTTGTGGTCGATCTGGCTGTCCCAGACTTCTTCGCTCATGCTGACGGGATCGCCGGGCGCCGATCCACCGACGTTGTTGACCAGGATGTCGATGCGGCCGTATTTTTTGACGCAGGCATCCACTGCGGCTTTCACCGAATCCGAATTTGTCATGTCGCAGAGATGCGTTGTGCAGTCGCCGCCTTCATTGGCGATGATCGTGCGCGTGACTTCGACGGCTTCGGCATTGACGTCGGTACCGAACACCCTGGCGCCCTGACGTGCCAGCAGCACGGCGGTGGCCTTGCCGTTACCCCAGCCCTCGCCGATGCTGCCCGCGCCGGTGACGAATGCAACCTTGCCTTTCAGACTCAGCATGCTGTTTCCTTTTTTGTTCCGCGGCCCGGATTATTACCTGCATTCGCGCAGCAGGTAAGCCCACGCTGTTACGAACGGGCGGAGCAGACGGTGAGCGCTGCGCGAAATGCGCCATCAGGAGCAGCGTTGCTGCGCCGGAGTGGCGGGTTCAGGTTGGGTGTTTTTTTGCCGGGGTTTTGCGTGCCCAGTAATCCGGTGCGGCCTTGGTTTTGGCCAGTGCTTCTGCCGTCTCGAACCCCGGCGCCATCGAGGCCGTGGTGCCGGCCATGACCTGGTGATGGTCAATGTTGAGCAGGCGCAGCCAGCTTTGCTGGCCCAGCGTCAGGCCGATGGCGCAGCCCAGTTCCACCAGCTCCTTCTCGTTGAAGTGGCGGTACATGCGCTGCCAGAAGGCATCATCGGTGTCAGTGCGCCAGACGATGGCCTCGGCATAAGCCAGTGCAGTTTTTTGTCGCTCATCGTAGTTGGTGGATTTCTCGAAATTCATCAGGTCATCGACCTGGCCCTCGTTGACGCCGGCTTCAAGGCCTTTGATCGAGCGCTGGTTGCCGCAGAATTCGCAGACCACGGAACGCGACACATAAATCCGGCACAGCTCCTTGATGGCGTGATCGAGGACGCCGTTGCGGAACACGTCGTCCCAGGCGTTGGCAAAAAACCAGAAACAGGCCGACACGTGCGCGCGAACCGCCGTGCTTTCCGGGCGCGGCGTACCTTCCCGCGCGCAGCGTTCCATTTCAGCGCGCATTTCCGGCGTCATCTGGTCCAGCGGGATATAGCTGATGCGTTGTTTGGCCATGGGCATTCCTCCAGTGGTGTCCGCCCGTGCCGGGCGTGTTGTTGACGGATATTAAGAGACCATATCAAAATCAGAAAACGTTAACCGCCGATGAATGCGGATTAACGCCGATAACATCAAAAAGGTCAAAAACCCGCACATTGAATCAATGCAAGTAATTGTTTTCAATAAAAATTATTGTTACCCGCCTTCAGCGTGCTTTGTGAGCTGGTTTGATCTGCGGTCATCGGCGCACCCCTCGAAGGGGATTGAAAAGAATTTATCGGCGGTTTAATTGAATATGGTCTGTATCTATTCAGTGCGTGCGGCAAACTCAGCGACCTTCCCTCACCCCCGCCCTCTGCTCCGCTTCCAGTGTTCCCTGTCCCGGAGGGAGAGGGGGCAACCCCCGTGCTACTCGATTTCAAGTGTTTGCTTGCCCCGGCGATGGTTTTCTCCCTCTCCCTCCGGGAGAGGGC